>Ga0208960_1000871_pt1 | contig 16493 bp, 14 predicted proteins | sample GreLakmeON33MSRF_FD_187703 | JGI IMG/M metagenome (GOLD analysis project Ga0208960, IMG submission 187703) | Freshwater lentic microbial communities from great Laurentian Lakes, MI, USA - Great Lakes metaG ON33MSRF (SPAdes) | ecosystem: Environmental > Aquatic > Freshwater > Lake | place: Great...
GAAATCTCCGGGCTGGGAGTTTGGAGTTCTCTTGGATATGAAGGTGGAACCCATCAGGTGAAGCGCGTGCCGACGACGGAAGCGCAAGGTCGAGTTCACACATCAACTGCAACGGTTGCGGTGCTTGCTGAACCCGAAGAAGTCGCCAATGCCGTTGATCCGCAAGAGGTCAAAGAAATTATGACGACCGCGCAAGGACCGGGTGGACAGAATGTCAATAAAGTTGCAACGGCTGTGCACTTGATCCATCTTCCGACTGGCATCGAAGTGCGGATGCAAGAGACGCGAAGTCAATTGCAGAATCGAGAAAAAGCGTGGCGACTTTTGCGCGCTCGAGTCTATGAACGCCGTCAAGCTGAAGCGAATGCGCGCCGTGCAGATCAGCGAAGTGCGATGATCGGATCAGGAAGCCGCGCAGAAAAAATCCGCACATATCGAGCGAAAGAAAATATCGCAGTCGATCACCGTATCGATGAAAGTTTCAATCTGACTGAAATACTTGCCGGCCGGATGCAGACACTTCTTGATGCACTTGCGCTGAAGGATGTTGCGGATCGCATTCAGCAACTCTGACTGGCGGTTCTTATTGCGGGCATGCGAATCACACACGCATTGAGATCGATGCGGATTCAATCCATTCTGTAAGGAATTTTTCAACGAAGACATCGACTGCATCCGCCGTCGATTTTGCGTCAATTCCGCGAAGACAGACTCGGTAATCCCCCGCCGTGCGATCCAAGAGGATCTCGAATCCGCCATCGACCACCATCGCCTGCGGCAATCGCAGTGCAAAGTGAGCAACGGCAGCATTTGTTTCGGCAGTACCGACGGCAATCGCAGGATTTGCGACAAGCGATGCGTCATTGAGAAACCAGAGATCGGTGAGAATCTGAGATCGTATTTGCAGACTTGCATCACCGTCTTGTGTGGCGAGTTCTTGGATCGCTCGATCAATTTCCTTCTGGAGTCGATAAATCGTCGGCCGATCATCTCGTTCGGCATTGGGATGAGAACCGACGACGAGAGAGAGTGTTCTTTGCGTGTGTGATTTCGACGACTGAGTTTTTTTCTGCTCGCCTTTATTCATTGCGATTTTTGTCCTTGTCGTACATTTGCAACCACTTGGAAATCGGCCGATTGCGTTGCCGTCTTAAACGTGACTGGCAAGAGAAGAATGCCAGTGAATCCATCACGAGGTGTGACGGTGACGAATGCGTTTACTCCCCCGCCTTTGGCAGGTTCTGTTCGTGCAAGTGCGACTGTTGCATCGACGCTGGTCGTGGTGACAGATTCCAGAACTGTTCCAGGATTTGTCAATGTGAAAGTTGCCTCTTTTGAAGTTCCTGATGGAATCAATCCAACATTACTACGAACATCCATCACTGCGATCATTGGCTTTTTCGGCGCCTTTTCTTGACGAATGCGCACATCGACAACCCCCGCTCCCAGCGCATCAGTCTCAAAGTAAATATAAGACGGCAGATCCGTGCTCAATGCAGTCAAGTCATAACCAACTATGTATGAACTGCGCGGCGCATCCTTTGCGTCATCGAATCCTTGAATCGAAATGGGGCCGCCAAACGAAGACAAGATGCGAAAAGGTTTCTTGTTGGTGGACTCAAGGATGATGCGACCTGTCATATTTTTCTGTTCGATTGCGTTGATATATGGCGGCACGATTCGCACGGGAAGACTGACCTCTCCCTTCACGACCACTTCAAGTGCGCGACCATATCCGTCGACCATGACTTTGACAGATGAACGACGAACGCCCATCGCAGGAGCACCATCGAGTTTGATCTGGAGTTCCACTGTTCCACCTGGTGGGATCTGCTTGCCTACGAGATCAGATATTGTCGTGCACTTGCAAGATGGCTGAACCAAATTGATGGTGAGTGGTTGATCGCTCGTGTTGCGAAGGAGAACAATGCCTTCACCAGCCGTATTGGGCGATAGAAAACCGAAATCCATATTCGCAGGCTCCGAGACCAAAGGAAGCGCATCTGCGATCGCCCGGGGCTCGACAGCATTTGGGCGGACTGGAGGGGTCGGACGCCTTGCGGGAACGGTCCTGGCGCTTGGATTTACGGTCGGCGCGGGCGCAGGGGCTTGTGCGATTGCATAATTTGCCATTAAAAGCATTAAAACAGCGGGAAATAATGCGAAATAGTGCTTGGCTTTGGCCTTAAAAACATTCCGATAACTTATTTTATATCGCATATTTGATCCAAGGATAGTGGAGATTCACTAACTATTCGGCGCAATCCCATCCACCGCCTCCAAAAAAATAATTTGAAAATTTGATGAACAAAATTGTACAAGGCTCAAATTGGAGTTATGTTCAACTTGCGGATGAGAGTCCGCATGAGTTGATCTGCACTTTGAAGAATCTCTTCAAAATCAGAAAAACTCATCAAACACGCCCTTTTCCCTCCCTCCGCCCCCGAGCCTTGTGCTCGGGGGTTTTTTTATTGACCTTTAATGCGCATGTGCTTCGATCTCACGACGAGAGTGCATGCCAAGTGATTTATGCGCTCTTGGCTATGATCGGCTCTTTCCCCAAAGGACCCAATATGAATTCCAACGACATTCGACCTGGCATCGCAATCAAACTTGACGGACGCATGTACAAAGTCACCGAGTACGCACACGTTACTCCTGGCAATCTCCGGGCCTTCGTTCAGATCAAGATTCAGGACATCGAAAAGGGAACGCTTTTGGAGAAGCGACTGCGCTCCGGTGAAAATGTCGAGCAAGTCGAACTCGACCGTCGCCCTATGGAATATTTGTACGCCAACGGAAAGAACTTTGTGTTTATGGATTCGGCCAATTACGAGCAGAGTGAGTTTGACGAAAAGGTTGTTGGCGATATGGCCCTGTATGCAAAGCCAAATACAGAACTGGTTGTCTTGTGGTGCGACGGACGACCGATCTCGATCGAGTTGCCGAACGTCGTCGAATTGCAAGTGACTGATACTGCTCCAGGAATCAAGGGCGCAACTGCGACCAACCAATTGAAAGAAGCAACGTGCGAAACGGGATTGAAGACGCGCGTTCCACCGTTCATCACCATTGGCGAGATGATTCGAATCAACACGACTGACGGTTCATACGCCAGTCGCGCCTGACGAACCGCTTGCGCTTGGATCGACCCATTTTCCTCTCCACAGTCTTGAGATCAACCTCAACTCTCGCTGGGCAACGATCGGTTGCATGAGATCGAGGCGAGGGTTCGGAGTTGTCCAGCGCTGCCAAAGATTGATGAATGCCTGACCATTCGCACGGCCAATTGGAATAATAATTGAACCTTGTGGACCAAGCAGCACCGCTTGATAGAGCGGCTTCTTGCTTGGCGCCAGTTCGCGCACGATCAGCACGGAGTCTCCGACGGTCCAGCGACGACCGTTGCGATCATCAACAAATCCTGGTCCCGCACGCACAATGCCACGAGTGGTTTTTAGAATTGAAAATCGTTCACTCAGTGCTGAAGTGAACCAAGCGATCGCAAAGAGCGCGAAGACCCCCCATGAGAAAAGCGACAAAACTTCGTAGATTCTCCAAGGGGCACCTGAGATGATGTGATTCAAGAAATTTCGGCCAACCAAGAAGAGTGGCAAGATGAAGATCAAAGCTTGCCCCTTACTGAAACTGTGCCCGATCTCTTCGAGTTCGAGCAGGCCCGCTGGCGCGCGATGTTTGTCGAGAGTTGGCGCAATCGATGGCACCACGAGAGCAATGCGAGAAGGCTGCGCGGCGCGAATTGCTGTAGCTGCAACGGCGGCTTTGGCCTCCTGAGAGTTCTTGCGCCAGAAACGCCATCTCGGTGCTTTGGAACCGAGGCCATCCTTGAGGAGCGAAGCCCATGGTGCGTTGCCCTCACTCTCGACGAAGGCATTCCACTGTCTCGCGCTGTGTGCGGAGTTGCGGCGAAAGTTCCAAATGAAAGCGCCAAGAATGAAGATAAACGGGACGAACGCTGCAAACTTAAAGGACAAAAAAAATGGAACTTGAATGAGTCCTGTGTTCTGCGCCTGGCGTGAGGTGGAAATCATTGCAATGGCGAAAAGAGTAAAAAAGATCAGCATGCCAAGTATTGCAAGGAGCATTGGCCAGATCGCGCGAATGCCGCTGCGCGAAGCGACTGGGGGAATCGGCAACACCGTAATGTTGCTCGCAAGCGCTTCTTTGTTTGTTTCGTTCAACGCAAACAGAGGCTACATCATGCGACGCCACCTCTGCGATATGCAGGGTAGAGCGCGGTCGACTCACCCGAGCTTCTTATGTCGATAGAACTTGAGCATCCGCCGTAGTCCGCCGAGAACGATGCCGCGCGGTCGGTCATTGTCGCCATCACGCGCTGTGAACAAGTCGATTCGTGGCACTGGCGTCGTCCACCTTTGCCAGAGATTGATGAAGGCAAGGCTCCTCCCTTTGCCAATTTCAATTGTGAACGCACTTGTTGGACCAAGAAGAGTCACTGAATATCCAGGCCTTTTCCCTGGCCACTCTTCTCGGATGACGAGTACGGAATCTTCAACGGTCCAGAGGCGGCCATCGGGATGATCGACCCACCCAGGTCCAGCGCGAACAATTCCGCGCGTTGTCTTGAGCAGTGCAAATCTTTCGCCGAGCAATGAGACGATCCAGAAAATTGCGATGAGAGCAAACGGAATCCAGAACAGAAATATGATGAGGTCGATGACTCCCAGCCAACCAAGTGGCGCACCTGTGGCAAGAGTTGTGATCAATCTGATGGGATATTTACTAAGTAAGTAGAGAGGTATACAGATCGAGAACAACTCCACCCAATTGAAGGTGTTGCCGATTTCTTCCGGTTCGAGCAGGCCTGGAGGCGCTACGTTCGCTATCAACTTCGCAGTGATCGACGATGGAACGAATGCGATTCGACCAGGAAAATTCGTCCGCAGATTCGCCGCCGCATCTTTGGGAAAAGTCTCCATCGGTTTCAAGAGCCAGCTGCTAGCAGGCTCAAAGTTCTTTCGAAGCATCGCGTTTTGTGGTGCCTCGCTTTCGAATTTCGCATCTTTCTCTCGCTGCCTATCCGCTGCGCGTCTTCGAAGGGCTTTCATCCAAAGGATCGCTCCAAGTGCAGCTCCAATCACGATCGCACCAAACCAAAGCATCGGTCCAACGAGGTTGGTTCCAATGGTCGGATTTTTCACTGACATGAGAACAACAACAAGCCCGATTGGTGTCGCCAAGATCACGACGGCAACGGGCCAAAGATATGCAATCGTCCCCCTCTGTAAAAACCTTGGGGGAAGGTCGATCACCGCAATGGTTGCCGGAAGTTCGTTCAATGAGCGTTCAATGAGGTAGCGGGAATGCCTGACAGAATCCGCGGATTTCTTCGCGGACCTTTGCGCATGTTGCTGCATTACCTTTGGAACCCATCACACGGTCGAGCCATTCGCCGACGCGCTTCATATCACCTTCGCCAAGTCCGCGCGTCGTGAGCGCTGGAGCTCCAAGCCGCAATCCGCTGGTCAAGACAGGTGAACGTGGATCATTTGGAATTCCATTCTTGTTACAAATGATGCCAGCCGTCTCGAGCCATTTCTCTGCGTCAGCTCCAGTCAGTTCTGCATCGCGCGGGCGAAGATCAACAAGCATCAGGTGATTATCTGTTCCACCCGAGCACAATCGATAACCACGGCTTTGCAAATCTGCGGCGAGTGCCTGCGCATTCTTTACAACCTGCTGGCAATATGTCTTGAACGATGGCTGTAATGCTTCGCCGAAAGCGAGTGCTTTCGCCGCAATAATGTGCATCAGCGGACCGCCTTGCACTCCAGGGAAAACCTTGCGATCAATCTTTGTTGCGATGTCTGCATCATTGGTCATGATCAGTCCGCCACGTGGACCGCGCAGCGTCTTGTGAGTCGTGGTCGTGACGAGATGCGCATGAGGAAACGGTGAAGGATGCACTCCCGTTGCACAAAGTCCTGCAATATGCGCGATGTCTGCCATCAAGAGCGCGCCAACTTTGTCTGCAATTGCACGAAAGCGTGCAAAGTCGATGACGCGTGAATATGCGGAATATCCGCAGATGATCAACTTTGGTTTGTGTTCCAGCGCCAGCCGCTCGATCTGGTCATAATCAAGCATCTCGGATTTGGGATCAAGAACATAATCCACAATTCGATAAAAAGTTCCACTGAAGTTGACCTTCAATCCGTGACTGAGATGTCCGCCTTCCTTGATCGGCAGACTGAGAACCGTGTCGCCTGGATTCAGGACTGCCATAAACGAAGCGATATTGGCATTCGCTCCGCAGTGAGGCTGCACATTTGCAAAGTTGCAACCAAAGAGTTTCTTTGCGCGATCGCGTGCGAGATTTTCGATTTGATCGTGAAATTCGCAGCCGCCGTAATAACGCTTGCCGGGATATCCCTCGGCGTATTTGTTGGTCATCCACGATCCCGCCGCATGCATCACAGCATTGCTGACATGATTTTCGCTGGCGATCAGTTCGAGAGTTGTCTCTTGGCGGTCGCGCTCGCTGGCAAGAATGCGCGAGACATCTGGATCAGCTTGCTTGAGAAGTGCGAGAAGATCGTCACCCATGTTCGTGAGGTGCTCTGAGGAAGTTTCGGATCGTGCTGGTGCGGTGGTCATCGACATAATGTACCGCTACACATCGATGTATTGTGCATCGGTTGGAGCGACTTTTCATTCAAATCGCAGGAGCAGTGCTCGTCGTTGAATCCGACGCAGGACGTCCCCGCGCTTGGTGGCAAGACCATACGAAATGTCAGCAAGTTTCTTCTGTGACTGCGAAATGGGCAGTTGAACTGCAAGCATTGGTTGGTGCGTGGAGTGAAGGGAGGATTCCTGATCCAAAGCGAATTGCTGCGTTGCTGCCGAAAGAACCGCCGTTTCTGGCAGCGTGTTGGCGTGCGGCAATTCAAATTCCTAGAGGAGAAACGCGAACGTATGCGTGGCTTGCCGCGGCCGCGGGAAGGCCCACAGCGCACCGAGCTGCTGCGCACGCGATGGCCCGCAATCCTCTGGCGCTTCTCGTGCCCTGCCACCGAGTTGTCGGCACGAATGACATAGGTGGATTTTGTGGATTCAAACCATCGACTTCGCAAATGCAATCAAGTCACTGGGCGCTGGCTCTGAAAAACAGACTGCTGCAAATTGAATCTGGCAATCAAATTGAAAAACGAAAGGTTCTCTACACTTCTGCAGCTTTGGAAATAGGTCAAAGCATCAAAAGGAAAAAACGATGAACATCACGATGGTTGGAACTGGATATGTCGGACTTGTCACAGGTGCTTGCTTTGCAGACATGGGAAATCATGTGACTTGCTTGGATATCGATGAAGCAAAGATTGCGACTTTGCGAAAAGGCGAAAGTCCAATCTATGAACCTGGTCTGACAGAAATGATTCAGCGCAACGCGCATGCGGGACGACTTGCGTTCACAACAGATCGACACGTGGCATATCGCGATGCGGCAATCATTTTCATCTGCGTTGGAACGCCGAGTCGAGATGATGGAAGTGCAGATTTGAAATATGTGCTCAAGGTTGCGGATGACATCGCTGTTGAATTGGAACGACTGGATTCGAAGGCACCGATGAAGACCATCGTGGTCAAGAGCACCGTGCCAGTTGGAACGAGTCATAAAGTGCGCGATGCAATTCGTGCGAAGACGAAAGTTCCATTTCAAATCGCAGACAACCCAGAGTTCTTGAAGGAAGGCGATGCGATTATGGATTTCATGAAACCCGATCGCGTTGTGTGCGGCGTGGATAATCCCCAAACTGGGGAAATCATGCGGACTCTGTATGACCCCTTCGTGCGGCAGGGAAACCCGATTTTCATCTTGGATGTCCGAAGCGCTGAGATGGTCAAGTACGCCAGCAACGCAATGCTGGCCTGCAAGATCTCCTTCATCAACGAGATTGCCAACCTCTGCGAGCGGTATGGCGCCGACATCAATTCGGTGCGCGAAGGCATGTGCGCCGACAAGCGAATCGGCAACCAGTTTCTCTATCCCGGACTTGGGTTTGGTGGAAGTTGCTTTCCAAAGGACACCCAAGCTGTCGTGTCGATGGGGCGCGAAATCGGTTTCGAATGCAAGTTGAACGCCGCGGTGCACGAAGTGAATCAAGATCAACGCGGTCACTTTTGGGGGAAAATCGAGTCCGAACTTGGTTCAGATTTGAGCGGTAAATGCCTGGCTTTCTGGGGGGTTGCGTTCAAACCAAAGACCGACGATATTCGCGAAGCGCCCAGCATCGCATTGATGGAAAGAGCCTTAGCAGCAGGCGCGAAGGTGCGTGCGTATGACCCTGTCGCCTTGGAACATTTGGCTCACGAGATGCCATCTGTCGAGCAATCCACCGATCTGTACTCCGCTCTCGACGGTGCAGATGCCCTCATTATCTGCACAGAATGGGCTGAATTTCGTGCTCCTGACTTCGACGAAATTCGTCGTCGATTGGTCAAGCCGATCATCTTCGACGGTCGAAATCTATACCGTTTGGCTCAATTGTCCGAGGCTGGATTCACCTATGCCTCGGTCGGAAGAGCGACTGTCCGTCCGCACTGACTTTTTGGCAGAGTAGAAAAAGTCTTAAAAAATAGCAATTTTTCGCCGTTTGGGCTTGCGAACGAAGGTGCATTCATCGTACATTTCGCGTGCCGCATAACTAGTGCGGATGGGAGCGAGACCATTTTCTCGGCAAGATTGTCAATAGAAAGGACATCTCAAGATGGCAACAATGACCAAGAAGTCGACTGCAAAGAAGTCGACAAAGTCTGCAAAGGCAGTGAAAGTTGTAAAGAAGGCTTACAAGCCAACAACAACATCGAAGGCTCGCACCCGCAGCCAAATCATCGCTGAACTCGCAACCGCTTCTGACATCAAGAAGACGGTCGTGAAGGAAGTGTTCGAAAATCTCGGCGCGATGATCGGTTGCGATCTCGGCGGTCGTGGTCCAGGCGTGTTCAGCTTCATGGGTCTCATGAAGATGAAGACTGTCAAGAAGCCAGCGACAAAGTCACGCGAAGGTGTGAACCCATTCACTGGTCTTTCGCAGATTTTCAAGGCGAAGCCAGCAAGTAAGAAAGTTCGCGTTCGTCCAACGAAGACTCTCAACTCACTCGTGAGCTGATTGATTCACTGACGAATCTGAAATCGATTCTTTACGCGACCCTGCTTCGGCGGGGTCGCGTTGTTTTTGCAGTTTGTGTTTTGCAATTTATGTTTTTGCAATCTCTACTTTTGCAGCGCTGCGCGCAGATTTCCCGCCGATGCATCGAGCTTTGCTTCTGCTTGTTTCACTGAAAGATTCAGCGCGCGCATCACGATTGCAATTTTTACTCTGCCACCAGAATTGCCGAGTAATTCCGCTGCATCGCTGCGAGTCAATGATGAATCAAAGGTGCACAGAGTGCGAATCGCGCGATCGACCAACTTGTCGTTTGTCGCAGCAAGATCGACCATCAGATTCCCATGCACTTTTCCCAACTGGGTAAAGAGAATTGTTGTGATGCAATTCAGCGCAAGTTTGGTTGCCGATCCAGCTTTCAATCGCGTGGAACCTGTCAGCATTTCCGCCCCTGTTTCCAGCACAATCAGATGATCGCACTCTGCTGGAGCTTTGAGTGCAGAGCACACTAGAAATCCAGTGAGCGCTCCTTGCGCCTTTGCAAGAGTGATTGCGCCAAGTGCATAAGGTGTGGTGCCCCCCGCTGCAATTGCCAGTAATGCATCGTTGGATCCGATCGCATGCGCTGCGAATTCTGCAGCGATGCCGTCATACTCATCTTCGCGGCGTTCGCTGCTCTTTCGAAGAGCCATATCGCCGCCAGCAATCAAACCTATCACTTGACCTGGGTCACTGCAGAATGTCGGAGGACATTCACTTGCATCAAGCACGCCAAGACGACCCGATGTCCCGGCACCGCAATAAAACAATCTGCCGCCAGTGCGAATGCGAGGAACGAGAGCATCGACGAATCCAACGATCGCAGGTGCTGCGTTTGCAACCGCCGCATGAACAATCGCATGATCGTGGGCCATCGCGCGCACTTGTTCGAGCGTTGTCAGCAAGTCAAAATTTTCGGAACTTGCGTTGCGCTGTTCTGTCGCAACATGACTGCGATCTGGAGGGAGCGCAGATTTACTTGTGTTTGTCATGGAATTTGACTGCTTCCATCTGGTGTTGCCTTCAATTCTCGCACGAAGAAAGACCACAGAGCGCTCTCTTCCGATGGACCGAATCCACCATGACCAGCCTTGGGAAAGAAAAGCATGTCGAATGAAAAGTCGCGGTCGTACAACTTCTGCGCAATCGCCCAACCGTTTGATGGATGCACGTTGTCATCTTGCATTCCATGAATCAACAAAAATTTTCCAGCCAACTTGTCGGCGTGAAGAAGTACGCTGCCATCGTCATATCCTGCTTTGTTTTCTTGAGGAGTTCGCATGAAGCGCTCGGTATAGATCGAGTCGTACTGCCGCCAATCCATCGGACCAGAGCGTGCGACCGCTGCCTTGAAGACATCGGGATATCGCACAAGCGCAATCGCAGACATATATCCGCCATACGACATGCCCGTGATTCCCACTCGCGATCCGTCGATTCCAGGACGAGTGGCGATCTGCCGAACAGCCGCAGCTTGATCATCCAAATCTGGACCGCCCAGTTTCAGATATGTCGCATCCTCAAAGGCCTTGCCTCGACCTGGCGTCCCTCGGTTGTCGATTTGCAGGATGACAAACCCAAGTTCGCAATCCGCCCGAGGCGATGAGAATCGATTGAAAACATTTGCAAAGTATGGCCCACCATAGGCATCCACAATCAACGGCCACGACTTCTTCGGATCAAAAGTGCTGGGAAAGTGCAGGGTTCCGTAGATATTTGTCACTCCGTCGGCGGCTTTCAACTTGACCAGTTCTGGCATGGGGATATTGCGCGAGGACCAGATATCGCTTGCGCCTTCCGCGAGCTGCGCGATCACCTTGCCATCTGCTCCATACAGTTTCGCGGATGGAGGTCGTGAAATCGTCTCATCACTTGCAACAAAGTATTGCCCATCAGGCGAAATTCGAAACCGAGCGTATGTCAAATCATCTGGGGTCAAGCGTCTTTGTTGTGTTCCATCAAGATGAACACTCATCAACTGCGGGTTGATCTGAGTTTGCGCGGGGAACGCTGTATAGAAAAGCACTCCCACTTCTTCGTTGACTTCGACAATCTTTCCCGCGGGAAATTCGCCGCTAGTCAATGGGATGACCTTCGACGAGTCGAGCGATCGAAGCTCGTACTGCTTGAATCCAGTTCGCTCGGTTGACCAAATGAATCGGCGACCATCTGCGAGGAAATCCATTTCAGGCATATGGTGATTCCAGTGAGGTTGCTCTTCGCGAACAAGCACTCGCACCACACCGCTCTTTGTATCGGCGGAGCAAAGTTCGAGCACATCATGACGGCGATTCAACCGATGAAAAATCAGTTGATCACCTGTGGCGGAATATTCCACACCATAGATGTATTGCTCATTTGGACCTACATCGATCGTGCGAATGTGTGTCGAAGGATCGCCATCAGGATCAGCGCAAAATGCATTGACATCCAGCACAGAGAGTCCAACAATTGGATTGGGATCGCCTGGCTTTGGATAGCGTTCTGTTTCGACTTCTGGCCGCAATTTCGTCAGCCCTGACAGAATGGTGTACAGCGGGACTTGCGCATCATCAAAGCGATAAAACGCCAATTGTTCACCGGTGGGACTCCACCACATGCCCGTGGTTTGATCGAGTTCTTCGCCGTAAACCCAGCTTGCTGTTCCATATCGCAGAGTGCTTGTTCCATCTGTCGTCACCGCACGCTTCGCAGCGTTGTCACATTTCAAGGAGAGGTTTCCGTCGCGCGATTCTGCGCTCATCGTCTTATCTGCCGAAAATGCGATCGGCTGCTGTCGTCCACGCGATGGCGCCATCGGCTCTTTGCGAGATGGTCGAGGTCGACTTGCTGCTGGAGCATTTTCATCATCTTCTATTGCTGGAGTGATTGCACCAGTGGTCAAATCGACAATCGACCACGGGCCAGTTTGGCGAAACCACATTTGATTCTTTGCGCTATCCCAGCGCACATCTCGAATAGTGCTTGAGGGGGAACGATTAAAACTTCCCGCAATCGACGCGCCACGATCTGCGCCAGGGAGTTGATCGTACGGAGTCCAATCAGCACGGGCGATTGCGCAGAGCAGAATTGCGCAAGCAAAAAATGTGCAAGCAAAGTGAACTGGCGTTGCATGAATTCGGACCGAACGCCCAGAGCAAGAGCGCATCATTTGTCAGCCCACACGAGCCATTTGCTGAAATTGTGCGAGACGCTTCGTGATTTCATCAAACTTCAAAGTTCGCATGCGATCAAGTCCGAACGCTTCGAGCGAGAAACTGGCGACAACGGTTCCATACGCCATTGCTTTCTGCAGCGATGCGAAATCAAAACGGCCTTCACGGGCGAGATATCCCATGAATCCACCTGCGAAACTATCGCCTGCGCCTGTCGGATCGACAACATTCGCATCATCAATTGGAAACGCTGGAATGACTGCAGAACCTTCGGGATGAATGAGAATCGCACCATGCTCGCCCTTCTTGACGACCACAAACTTTGGACCCATCTGGAGAATTTTTCGCCCTGCGCTGATTGCGTTGCGAACGCCTGTCAATTCTCCAGCCTCGCTGTCGTTGACGATCAAACCATCAACTCTTTGCAGAAGCGCAGACAACTCTGGATTGGCTGTACGAATCCATAAATCCATAGTGTCAGCAACGACCAATTTTCGCTTTGGAAATTGATCGATGAATCCAAGTTGCACTGAGGGATGCGTGTTGCCGAGGAAAACAAGTTCGCTGTCAGCGTATGCAGCAGGAACACGCGGAGGTTCTTCTTGCAGAACTCCAACTTCGGTGAAAAGCGTCTCGCGACGATTCACATCCTCGAAATATTTTCCGCCCCACGCGAAAGTTCTCGAATTTGTTCGAGATTCCAAGCCGTCCAAACAGACGCCTGAAAAACTTTTCAGGATCGAATGGTGTTCGGCTGGCCAATCTCCACCAACAACTGCGACCAGTCTGACTGGACAAAGTTGGCTCGCTGCGGCCGCGAAATATGCTGCGCTTCCACCCGAAACTCCTTCACGCTTGGCGCGAGGTGTCTGGACGGTGTCAATTCCGATAGTTCCTGTTACGACGAGTTTCACGATGTGATCGTATCGCTTCGGCGAAAACTTCGTGCCCAACCGATACCGATCGCGACCCCAGTCAATGATCCTGCGACGGCATCAAGCGGCATCATCCGCAATTCAGGTGGAAGCGCGTTGATCGCAAAGAGCGTCCCAATATCGCCAGTCATGCGGTTTGCAACAAAGAATTGATATGCACCTGCGAGCAAGATCGGCGAGATGAAGGCGAGAATTGGTTGCACATTTGGGGCGAAAAGGCGAAAGGCGATACCAACTGCAATGCCGCCGATGCATGCTCCACCGAATGCCTGACCTTTGGACATTGTGCGAATGACTAACCACGCAATCAAAGGAAGAAGCACTCCTGTGATCGCGCCACGGAGCGCATCGCTATCGAAATATTCTTTCCACATGGACTCGCCAGGAAATCGCTGCGCGATATCGGGCGGCGATCCTGAAAAGCGAAAGATCAACACAACGGATATTGCAGATGGCAAGGCCCAGATCATCGTTTCGATTGCAAGAGAAGGTAGAGATGCGCCGCCAAAGATTGCTCCTGCAATTGATGCACTTCGCAGCGTCAGACCTGCAAGACCAGCACCAAGGACGAAGACTCCGACAACCGCGTTGACCAAGCGACCTGCGATCATTGCCAAGATTGTCAGCAGGATCATGACTGCACCGAGCGTCAAGATTGCGCTTGTTTTCGAAGTTGCCAGCGTGACGCAACCCGCGGGTTCTCCGCACACATCGATCATTCGATTCGACGATGTCGATCCCAGCCAAAGTGCGCCGACAATTGTGCTCGTCAGGACAATCCCACGAATCCATCCTCTTTCAGCGGATTGTTCCGCAGGATTCGATGCTGCCGACGATTGCGAGAAAGTGTTCATTGCGTGTGGTGTATCCGCATGCTGTTCACTGCGCAATGTCGAAGTATCCTCGCACCGTGACAAACTCTCCCCCGCCAGTCATGCTCGATGGAAATCCTCTATCAATAGATGCCGTGTACGCCGTGGCTCGCAGTGGTGCAAAGGTCGAGTTGAGCTCGGAAAGTCGCAAGCGAATGACGGAAGCTCGATCAGGAATGCTCGAACGCGCTGCGACTGGTGATCCTTTATATGGAATCAACACGGGCTTTGGAAGTTTCTCACATGTGCGATTACCCAGCGAACAACTTGCGGAACTTCAAGCAAATCTGATTCGATCACACGCAGCTGGAGTCGGCGCACCACTGGATCAATGGGAAGTGCGTGCGATGATGGTTGTTCTCGCTGCAAGTCTGGCACGAGCCCATTCAGGGGTCCGAGCGGAATTGGTTGATTCTCTCGCTGCGCATCTCAATCACGGATTGACGCCGGTCATTCCGTCGCGTGGATCGGTTGGAGCTTCAGGAGACCTCGCCCCGCTTGCTCATCTTGCGCAGGGATTGATCGGCGAAGGCCCAATGGATTTCGGCGGACGCAAAATGAATGCTTCAGAAGCCCACAAAGCGGCGGGTATTTCGCCAATTCGACTCGCAGAAAAAGAAGGTCTTGCGCTGATTAACGGAACACACTTGATGACAGGACTCGGCGCACTCGCGGTACATGATGCGAATCATCTTCTGCATGCCGCTGTCGTTGCTACTGCAATGGCGATCGACGCTTGCCGAGGCGCATCGAGCGTTTTCGATCACAGAATTCATCTTGCACGCAATCAGCCTGGCCAGATTGCGATTGCTGCTGCAGTGCGAAAACTTTTAGAGAATTCGCAGATCGGACCCGCGCATGCAGTCAATGATCCTCGCGTGCAAGACCCTTATTCTCTGCGCGCATCGCCGCAAATTCTGGGCGCTGTATTCGATGCAATGCAATCGACTCAGTGCACAATCGAGAATGAACTCGGTGCGGTCACGGACAATCCTCTTGTGTTCAAAGGAAATCAAGGTTGGGAAGTTTTGTCTGGAGCAAACTTCCACGGAATGCCGCTTGCGATATCGCTGGATGTTCTGCGCATCGCGCTCTGCCATCTGGCTGGTATCGCAGAACGCCGAATCTATTGGGCATTGTCAAGCCACGACAAAGAAAGCAAACTTCCTGCACATTTATCTGCGCAACCTGGCGTGCGAAGTGGATACATGATTGTTCAATATGCCGCCGCTGCATGCTGTAATGAACTGAGAACATTGGCATATCCATCAAGTGTTGGCAACATTTCCACTTGCGCAGGAATCGAGGATTACAACAGCATGGGCGCGACAAGCGCATTGCATACACGTGATGCGATTCGATTGGCACGGGATGTTGTTGCATGCGAATTGCTCGTGATGTCGGAAGCCATGGAATTTCAACGTCCACTTATGAGCGGCGTTGGCATCGAGCATGCGCATCATGCCATTCGAACTGTGGTCGAGAGATTGACACATGATCGTTCGCCAGCTCCTGATATCGCTGCAATTTCAACCTTGATCGAGCAAGGCTCTCTCTCCACGTTCACTCCAAGCATTGCCTAAACTGACCGTATGACTTCTCTTCCTATGACTGGATCTCATCGAATCGTGCGCGCGCCGCGAGGAATGGCGATGACCTGCAAGACATGGGCCGCTGAAGCGGCGATGCGAATGCTGATGAATAATCTCGACCCCGAAGTTGCAGAGCGGCCGCAAGAATTGATTGTCTATGGAGGGCGCGGGCAAGCAGCGCGATCGTGGGAAGCATTCGATGCAATCGTTGCGAGTCTGCGTTCGCTGGGAAGTGATGAAACGCTGCTGGTTCAAAGCGGAAAACCAGTTGGCATTGTGAAGACGCATGCTGATGCGCCACGTGTGATGATCGCAAATTCAAATCTTGTTCCACACTGGGCGACGCAATCGCACTTCGATGATCTTGCCTCGCGGGGATTGATGATGTTCGGGCAAATGACTGCTGGAAGTTGGATCTATATCGGAACGCAAGGAATTCTTCAGGGAACATACGAAACATATGCCGAGTGCGCGCGTCAGTTTTTCAAAGGATCACTACGCGGGACGCTGAATGTCACAGCAGGTTGCGGCGGGATGGGTGGAGCGCAACCGCTTGCGATCACGATGAACGAGGGAACATGTTTGATTGCAGATGTTTGTCACGAGCGACTGACCAAACGCGTTCAGGATCGATATCTCGATGAGATCTATGAAGACCTAGACGCGGGAATCACACGCGCTGTCGAACTTGCGCGCGATTGCAAAGCGATCAGCGTCGGCGTGCTAGCGAATGCTGTCGACTTACTTGAGCGAT
>Ga0208960_1000875_pt1 | contig 16439 bp, 13 predicted proteins | sample GreLakmeON33MSRF_FD_187703 | JGI IMG/M metagenome (GOLD analysis project Ga0208960, IMG submission 187703) | Freshwater lentic microbial communities from great Laurentian Lakes, MI, USA - Great Lakes metaG ON33MSRF (SPAdes) | ecosystem: Environmental > Aquatic > Freshwater > Lake | place: Great...
CGAAGTTCGGGATGATGCGGTGGCGGAGGATGGGGGCGGTCACGGCGGCGATGTCGTCGCAGCTCACATGAACTCGGCCGTTGAGCATGGCGCGGGCTTTCGCGGCGAGGATGAGGTTGAGGCTCGCGCGCGGGCCGGCACCCCACGAGAGGAACTTCTTACAGTAGTCGAGTGCTTCCGGGGTCTTGATGCGCGTCACGCGGACGATGCGTTCGGCGTAGTGATAGACGTGCTCGGCCACGGGCATGCGGCGGACGGTGGCTTGGAGGTCCAGAATCTCCTCCTCGGTCAGGACGGCGGTGGGCTTCTCGATGGGCGCGCCGGTGGCCATCTTCATGATTTGGAGTTCCTCCGCCGTGGAGGGGTAGTCCACGTTAATCATGAACATGAAGCGGTCGAGCTGCGCCTCGGGGAGCGGGTAGGTGCCTTCCTGCTCAATGGGGTTCTGCGTCGCGAGCACGAAGAACGGGTTGGGGAGCGCGTAGTCGGTGCCGCCGACGGTGACCTTGCGCTCCTGCATGGCCTCGAGCATCGCGGCCTGCGTCTTGGGCGGCGTGCGGTTGATTTCGTCGGCGAGGACGATGTTCGCGAAGATGGGGCCTTTGAGAAAGCGGAACGCGCGCTCGTTGGTCTTCGGGTCCGAGTAGATGACCTCGGTGCCGGTGATGTCGCTGGGCATCAGATCGGGCGTGAACTGGATGCGCTTGAAGCCGAGGTGCAGCGTCTGCGCGAGCGAGGAGACGAGGAGCGTCTTGGCCAAGCCGGGCACGCCGACCAGCAGTGCGTGGCTGCGCGTGAAGATGGCGATGAGCGTCTCCTCAATGACGGCGTCCTGGCCGACGATCACCTTGCTCAGTTCGCTCTTGATGGTGGCGGTGGCGGCTTTGAGCTTGGCCACCGACTGCAAATCCTTTTCGTCCGTTGCGGACTCAGTCGTATTCGTCATCGGTTAGTCTTTCAGTTAAACTTCGAATGTTTCGTGGGCAAACCCTGCTGATTCACACAATCCCGCTGGCTTTTGGCGAACCAAATAGTCCAGCGAACTCGCAGCGGACGAGGTGAAGGAGAGTGCCATTCAACTGCGCAAGAATTTTTCCGCTGCGTGGTCCGCGAAACGCAGGCCGCGCGGGGTGAGGTGAAACCGTTCAGCAGTGCGCGTGGCGAATCCCTCGGCGACGAGCGTGTCCATGTCGGCAGCCCAACCGGTGCGGAGGTCGAAGCCGGTGGCCGCGTGAAACTCGTCGAAGCTCCAGCCCACGTTCATGCGCAGGCCGAACGCGCCAATCTCACCGGCGCGGGCGAGCGGCGGGAGTTCCTCGCGCTGCTCGATGGCGCGGACGCCCTTCTCCAGTTGCTCGCAATAGAGCTGGGTGTTCGACCAGTTCTTCGTCCGCACGCCGCGCACGTAACCGGCGGCGCTGGGGCCGAGGGCGTGGAACTGGCCGCCGCGCCAGTAGTTGACGTTGTGGCGGCAAGCGAGCGAGGGGGGAGTTGAGAGTTGCGAGTTGAAAGTTGAAAGGCCAACTCGGTCGCGCGCGAAGTTCGCGACTTCGTATTGGCGGAAGCCGTTCGCCTCGACCGTCGTGACCAGCTCCGCATACATCGCCTCGGTGAGTTCCTCGTCCACGGAGAACTCGCCGGCTTGGAGCTGCGCGAAGAGCGGCGTGTCATCCTCGTAGATGACCTCGTAGCAGGAGAGGTGTTCGCTGCCCAAGGCAATGGCGTCGCGGAGCGTCGTGCGCCAGTGGTCCATCGTCTGCGTGGGGATGGCGAACATGAGGTCCACGTTGATGTTCGCAAAGCCGGCGGCGCGCAACGTGTCGAAGGACTTGAAGACCTGCTCGCGGCTGTGGATGCGCCCGAGCCGCTCCAGCAGCCGCTCATCCAGCGATTGCACGCCCATCGAGACGCGGTTCACGCCGTAGTCGCGCAGGAGCTTGGCCTTGTCGGCGGAGACGGTGGCGGGGTTGCACTCGACCGTCCATTCCTCCGCGCCGAGCAAGCCGAGACGCTCGAAGGCTTTCAGGATTTGTTCCCACTGCTTGAGGTTCAGCAGCGACGGCGTGCCGCCGCCGAAGAACACCGTGCGCGGCTTCAGCTCCTGCGCGACCAGCTCCAGCTCCCGCACCAGCGCGTTGACGTAGCGGCTGACCAAGTCCTCCTTCGGCACGGCGGAGAAGAACGCGCAATACTCGCACTTGTGCGCGCAGAAGGGGACGTGGAGGTAAAGCGAGGTGACCGGTCCAAAGTCGGAAAGTCCAAGGTCCAAAGTCGAAGACTGCGACGTTCGGCCACCCTCGGGAACTTTGGACTTTGGACTTTGGACTTTGGACAAGTCCGCCGTCACAACTTCAAATGCTCCCACAAATCCCCCGGCTGGAGCCGCAGGTTGATGTAGAACGGGCCGAACTCGCCGAAGCGGGCGCTCACCTCGTCGAAGCGCATCTCGTAGATGATTTCCTTCACGGCATCGAGCTGGTGCGCGATGAGCGTCACGCCCCACTCGTATTCGTCCATGCCCGTGGATCCGGTGATGAGCTGGGAGATGCGACCGGCGTATTTGCGCCCCGTCTTCGCGTGGCTGCCCATCAGCTTTTTGCGCGTGTCGAAGTCGAGCATATACCAGTTGTCGGCCAGGTCGCGCTTCTTGGTCATGCCGTAGAAGCACATGATTTCCCAGTCGGGCAGCTCGGGGTTGAGGCGGTAGTGTTTGTATTCGTCGTTGCGCGTCTTGGCGGCGGTGAAGGCTTCGTCGAACTCCGGCGTGCCGGGCTGGAGCTTGCGTTCGCCGTTCTGAATCATCCGCTTCATGTCGTCCTCCGTGGTGACGTATTCCGGCAGCTCCGTGACGCTGAGGTAGGAGTAGACCAACTGCAACGTGCCCGCGGGGAAGGCGAGTTCCACCTCGCGCTGCATCGTGCTGAGTTGCTGCAACTCGGCGGCGTAAATCATGAAGCCAAGGTCCGCCTTGCCCCCGACGCCCGCGTAAGTCGCCACGCGCGGCGCGGCGGGCCCGGCGAACTTCGTGGTGAGGGCCTCAAGCCGTTCGCGCGTAGCGGCGGACTCGCCCGTCGGCAGCGCCGCCCAGCGGACGCGGTCAACGCGGAAGAACAGGTGCAGGACGTGGATGCCTTGGCCGAGGGTGATGGAGGGAATGGGCATGAGGGGAAAAGTAATCAGTGTTCAGTAATCAGTGCCGGAAGCGTGGCCGAGGCCGTGCGGGGCAATCAACTCTCAACTCTCAACTTCAGCCTCACTCCACCAGCATCACCTAGTCGAGCATCGCGGAGAGTTTGGTTAGGATGGATTCGTCGCTGGCCGGCGGCGAGCGCGTCGGCTTTGGGCGGCGGTGGAAAAGGCAAAGTGAATGACACTGAATGACGCTCAGCTAGCGCACGATCACCCGGAGGTTCTCCGCTTCAATCACATATTGGCGGCCAGGAGGAGGTGTCGGCACTTTCGAGATGAACCGCGCCTTCGCTAGTTCTTCGAGGCTGGCCGGGGCTTGTCCACGCGACGTGAACCACGCTTGAACCGCATCGTTCAGCTCGTTGAGCGTCGGCTCTTTGGCATTGGCCGTGTCCACGGCGGGAGCGGCGGGCACGGGCGCAGGTTTTTTCCGGCACGCGGACAGCGTCGCGACACAGAGCAGGCAAACAAACAGAAGGCGCATGGTGTTTTTGGGAAAGTGGCCCCGCCGCAGTTACAGCTTGTCCCACAGCGCCCGCGGGTCGCCGGCCAACGTAGTAGCCTCCATGCCAGTCTGACTGGGCTTCATCAGATCAGAGTGGCCATCCACGAAACCCACCGGTGCTCGCTTGTTGTGCCGGGCGATCATGCGAACCGGGTCCGAGGTGGTGAAGTTGATGCCGTTGGAAGGGACGCGCATATAGACATGGCCCGTCTGCTGAACTTCCTCCCAGAGGTCGGGGTCAACGACGGCTGGGTTGCTCACCCGGCCGGCATCGGAAAACACGAGCGTGTCAGCGGGCTTGCTTACTTGGACTTCGCGGATACGGGCGGTTGCACCTGCAGGTGAAGTGAGGCCGAACTCAGGATGGTTCATGCCGATGCCGAGCTTGTGGATGCTGCTGGCCCCGCCCGCTGAAGTCGTGCTGTCCTGCATGAGTGCCACGCAGTTGAACGACTTGGCCTGATTTGGAATGTAGCGGCTCAACTTGTCCGGCCACCAGACCGTCATGACGCCGCCAGCTTGGAGCAGGCGATCCGCCAAGGCCGGCTCGTCTGGCAGATTTGGCCCTTGCCGCCACAAAAATACGAAAGTGTTGTCGTTGTCATCCAGATACAGCTTCGACGCCAGCGCTATCTGGCGGTTGTTGTTCAGGCATTGGATGCCCTTGGCCTTGGACTTCGCCTTCGACAGTGCGGGCAAGAGCATCCCCGCCAGAATCGCGATGATGGCGATGACGACGAGGAGTTCAATCAGGGTGAAGCCGCCGCGGCGTGTCGGGGGAGCAAGTAGGCGCATAACAGTGTCTTGAGGTGACTCAATTTAGGCGGTTGCCCCTTCGCGTCAATCCGCATCTCGACACGTCCATGCGTGCGTTGGGAGACTGGCTGTGTTTCCCTTTGCCCATGGCAACCGCTCAACTCGCCGCCCTCGTCCGCCACTGCGACACGCTGCTCCGCACCGCCGAGGTGAACGACTGGGACCGCGCCCACAACGGTCTCCAAGTCGAGAACGACGGGCGCGTCACGCGCATCGCGGCGGCGGTGGATACGAGCCTCGCCACCGTGAAGCTCGCCATCGCGGCGAAGGCGGATTTGCTCATCGTCCATCACGGCCTGTTCTGGAGTGACACGGTGCCGTGGACGGGCAAGCGCCGCGAACTCCAGCGCCTGCTCATCGAGCACAACCTCGCCATCTACAGCTCGCACCTGCCGCTGGACTTGCACCCGAAGCTGGGCAACAACGCGCAGCTCGCCGCCGCGCTCGGCTTCAAGAAACTCAAGCCGTTCTTCTTCGAGAAGGGCGCGCACATCGGACTTCAGACCACGACGAACGTGAGCCTCAACGAACTTCTGGCCCGGCTCGGCCGCGTGACAGGCTTTCAAGCGACTCTCCTTCCCGGCGGCGCAAAGCAATGTCGGCGCATCGGCATTGTGACCGGCGGGGCGGGGGCGGAGTTGAAAAAAGCAGCGGCGGAAGGAGTGGACACGTTCATCACCGGCGAGGGGCCGCACTGGACCTTCGCGCTGGCCGAGGAGCTTGGCCTGAACGTCCTCTACGGCGGCCACTACGCGACCGAGACCTTCGGCGTGAAGGCGCTCGCGGCGCACCTCGCGCAGAAGTTCCGTGTGTCGTGGACGTTTCTCGACCACCCGACGGGATTGTGAAGCGTGCAGCACTGAAGCGCGGACGCCGACTACGGCAGGAAGTTTCTCTGACCGAGGCACGGCTGCGGATACGGATTTTGGCTCGCCATCAAAGCGGTTTCCGGCGAACTAATCCGCTCGTGAACTTGCTCCGAACTTTCCTGCGCCTGAGTTTTGTCGCGCTCGCGGCACTGCTTGTCGCGCCCGGCGCGTTCGCCCAAGCCAAGTTCGCCGCGACCAAGCAGCAGCCATACGCCAACAGCCTTGGCATGAAGTTCGTGCCGCTGCCGGGCACGCGCGTCCTGATGAGCGTCTTCGAGACGCGCGTGGCGGATTACATGCCATTCGCGGATTCCTTCACGAAGCAGGACTGGGCGGCACTGGGTTACACAGGCCGGACAAACCATCCCATCGGGAACGTGACATGGGAGGAGGCGGCGGCCTATTGCCGGTGGCTTACGGAGAAGGAGCGGGCCAGCGGTGCGCTCGGGAAGAAAGACCGTTACCGCCTGCCGACGGACGGCGAGTGGAGCAGCGCGATGGGCAAAGGGAAATATCCGTGGGGCGAGAGCTGGCCCAAGATGGCCGACTGGCCAAAGCTCCCCGGCTACAAGCCCGCCGACGGCGACAACACCGGTCCCGTGGGCAGCAAACCCGCCAACGAAGTGGGCTGTCACGACCTCGGCGGCAACGTCTTCGAGTGGGTGAACGACTGGTATGTGAAGACGATGAACGACGCGAAAATCCGGCAAGAGGACAAGAAGCTCAACGAGGATGGCGGCGGGAAAAAGTTCAAGGTGCTGCGCGGCGCGTCGTGGGTATTCTGGGATTCGACCAGCCTTCAAAACTCGTGCCGGCACTTCGCGCTGCCGGGCGGGCGCGGCAATTTGTATGGCTTCCGCTGCGTGCTGGAGCCGGACGGGGAGAAGTGAAGGCAAATGAGGAGCAGGATTAGGATCAGGATTACGAGCAGGAGCGGAAGTCTCGGCCGCGTGCGTCTTTTCCCCTCTTGCTCTTAATCCTGATCTTAATCCTAATCCTCCGAATCAAATGCCCGCCTACCTGAAATGCTCCTGTGACCACTGCGGCGGCCGCATCGAGTATCCCACCGAGGCCGTCGGCGCGAAGGCGCCGTGCCCGCATTGCAAACGCGAGACGCTGCTCAAGCTCGACGGGGGTGACGACGCGGACGTGCTCACTGTCGGTGGCAAGAAGACGCAGTGGGTCATCGGCACGGTCGTTGTGTGCGTCACGGCCATCGCGCTGCTGGTCGGCGCGGGCATCTGGGTGAAGAAAAGAGGCGCGGCCAAAGCGACCTCGGGAGGCAAGTCACAGGGGGTTGCCAACTCGCCGCCACCGCCGGTGGTCAACCTGTTGGCAAAGGTGGAACTCGACCTGCCCAAGCAGGTCGTTCCAGTGATCGGCAAGTTTCAGAACGGTCTGACCGCCGCGCAAATCAAGAACGGTCGCGAAATCATCGGCGGCGCCTGCACGGACTGTCACCGCCAGTTCGACCCCGCCACTTACGGCAGCGCGGAGTGGGACCGCATCGTCGGCACCATGCGCGGCAAGGCCAAGCTGCGCCCGAAGGAGAGCGATGAGTTGGACACCTTCGTCCGCTCGGTCCGGAACTGAGGCGCGGCAGAATTATTCCCACTTTCCTGTGGCCGGGTAACTCACCATTCTAATCTCATGCGCCAGCCTTCCACATTTCGCTTGTTGGCCGCATTGGCTATGGCCGTCGAAGTCGCCGCCCTCGCCCAGCCCGCGCCGAAGACGCGCGTCACTTACTCCGAGGCTTACGGCAAGACCGGCGCTCCGCCGGAGGTGACGGCGAAGGACATGCCGCGCTTCCCGGCAGTCGAGCCGGCGAACGCGGCGGCGACCTTCCAGGTGAAGAAGGGTTTTCGCCTCGAACTCGTCGCCAGCGAACCGCTCGTCAACAGCCCGGTCACGATGGCCTTCGACGAGCACGGCCGGCTCTTCGTGGTCGAGATGATTGACTACTCCGAGCGGCGCGACGAGACGCCGCACGCCGGGCGCATCCGCCTGCTGGAGGACACGGACGGCGACGGCAAGTTCGACAAGTCCACGGTCTTCGCCGACAACCTGCCGTGGCCCACGGCGGTCATCTGCTACGGCGGCGGCATCTTCGTCGGCGCGACGCCCGACATCCTCTGGCTGAAGGATACGAATGGCGACGGCAAGGCGGACGAGCGCAAGGTAGTCTTCACCGGTTTCGGCAGCGGCGCGGCGCGGCTCAACGTGCAGGCGCTCATCAACTCGTTGAACTGGGGCCTCGACAATCGCATCCACGGCGCGACCGGACCCATCGGCGGCAACGCGGTGAAGTCCACTGCCACCAATGCCGGCCCGGCGCTCGATTTGCGCGGACGCGACTTCAGTTTCGACCCACGCAGCATGGGCCTCCAGGCCGAGTCGGGCGGCGGGCAATACGGCCTGTCCTTCGACAGCCTCGGCCGCAAGTTTGTGTGCAGCAACAGCGACCACTTGCAGATGGTGCTCTTTGGCCTGCGCTACGGAGCGCGGAACCCCGCCTTCGCCATGCCCAACCCGCGCATCAGCATCGCGGCGGACGGCCCGGCGGCGGAGGTCTTCCGCCTCAGCCCGGACGAGCCGTGGCGCATCGTGCGCACGCGCTGGCGCATCAGCGGCGTGGTGCCCGGCATGGTCGAGGGCGGCGGGCGCGTCTCCGGCTACTTCACCGGCGCGACGGGCGCGACGATTTACCGGGGCGATGCCTACGGGCCGGAGTTTGTGGACAACGCCTTCATCGGCGACGCCGGTGGCAATCTCGTTCACCGGAAAATACTTTCGCCCAACGGCGTCGCGCTCACCGCGAAACGCCCGGCGGACGAGCAAGGCATCGAGTTCCTGGCTTCGCGCGACACGTGGTTCCGCCCGGTGCATTTCCAGAACGCGCCCGATGGTTGCCTCTACATCGCAGACATGTATCGCGAAGTCATCGAGCACCCGTGGTCCATTCCCGAGGGCATCAAGAAACACATTGACCTCAACAGCGGCAACAACCGGGGCCGCATTTGGCGGATCGTCCCGGAGAATTTCCAGCAGCCCAAGCTGCCCAAGCTCGGCACTGCCAGCACGGCGCAGCTCGTCGCGCAACTCGACAGCCCGAACGGCTGGACGCGCGACACCGCTGCCCGCCTGCTTTACGAGCGGAGCGACCGTCGCGCCGTGCCGGAGCTGGAGGCGCTCTTCGCCAAGTCCCGCTCCGCGCACGCGCGGATGCACGTGCTCTACGCGCTGCACGGCTTGCTGGCGCTGGACTCGAAGCATCTGATCGCCGGCCTCAACGACCGCGACGAACGAGTGCGCGAGCACGCGGTCAAGTTGAGCGAGGCGGCTATCGTGGGCGCGAAAGGCAACAGCGTGCTCGCGGAGAAATTGCTTGCGATGACCGGCGATCTCTCGTCGCGCGTGCGTTACCAGCTCGCCTTCTCGCTGGGCGATGTGCGCAGCCCCGCGCGGCCCAAGGCGCTCGCCGACCTCATCCGCCGCGACGTGGAGAGCGCGTGGATGCAGGCCGCCGTGCTGAGTTCGCTGACCGACGGCGCGGGGGAAGTCTTTACCACGCTGGCCCACGACCTGCGTTTCCGCTCGACGCCCGGCCACGAGGAGTTTCTCCGCAAGCTCGCGGAACTCATCGGCGCGCGGAACAACCCCGCCGAGGCCCGCGCTGTCTTGGAGTTCGCTGCCAAGCCCGATTCCCATGCGCCGGTCGCCACCCTCGTCCGCGCGCTCGGTGAGGGAGCCGTCCGCGCTGGCACGACGCTCGCCGCACTCGACAAGCTGAGCCATCTCAAGGGCGTCTTCGCCAGCGCCGCGCAAACCGCCGTGAACGAGCAGGCCCCCGAGCTCGCCCGTGTGCAGGCGGTTCAACTGCTTGCGCTCACCAGCTACGCCGAGTCCGGCGCGAAGCTCGTGCCGTTGCTGGACGCTCTGCCAGAACCGCTGCAGTTGGCCGCTCTCGGTGCGCTCGCGCGTTTCCCCGCGCCCGAGGTTGGCCCGGAGCTTGTGAAGCGCTGGGGCGCTTTCTCTCCCGGTGCCCGCACGGCCGCGCTGGCTGCGCTGACCACGCGACCAGAACGCTCGATCGTGCTGTTGAACGCCGTTGAGTCCGGCACGGTGAAGCCGGTGGAAATCCCCGCCGCATCCGTGAAAGCGTTGCAGGCAAGCAAGGACAAGTCCGTCGCCGCGCTCGCCGCCAAGCTGTTTGCCGCCGCACCCAAGCCAGCGGACGCACTCAAGAGTTTCCTGCCCGCGCTCGACCTGCGTGGCGACGCGGCTCGCGGCAAGCCCGTGTTCATGGAGCGGTGTGCGGCGTGTCACCGCGCCGGCACGGACGGCTTCGCGCTCGGCCCGGACTTTGTGACGGTGAAAACCGCCGGGAAGGAAAAGCTGCTCGCCAGCATCGTGGATCCGAACGCGGAGATCGCGCCGCAGTTCATCGCCTTCCACGTGGACACTCGCGACGACGAGAGCTACACGGCGCTCATCGGGAACGAGACCCCGAGCCACGTGACGCTGCGCATGGCCAGCGGCCAGGAAGTCACGCTCCCGCGCACGAAGGTGAAGGGAATGAAAAGCTCCGGCCAGTCGCTGATGCCCGAGAACCTCGCCGCCGGCCTGACGTCGCAGGGCCTAGCGGACCTGCTGGAGTTCATCGTCACGGCCCCAGCGCCAAAGTAAGAGGGCCTGTATTTCTGAAGCGGCGTCCATTCCGCAGGAGTCGGCGTTTGTGCCACGAAGTTGCTCATTGTGTCGCCGATGGCACACTCTGAACTTTTCCGGACGACTTCCAAGGGAGGTTAAACGAACTGTTTTCCCTGCAAACATGAGATTTCGTAAGCTTTTCCTTAAGGAGCCACTGCTGGCACTGGCACTGCTAGATGGGGTTTGGCTGTAACAATTTTATTCTATGGCAAAAGTTTTGGGCATTGATTTGGGCACGACGAACTCCTGCATGGCGGTCATGGAGGGCGGCGAGCCGTTGGTTTTGGAGAACTCCGAGGGCAAACGCACCACGCCGTCGGTCGTGGCGTTTACCAAATCCGGTGAGCGTGTCGTGGGCGATGCGGCGAAGCGGCAGGCGGTCACCAACCCCCGCAACACCGTTTACTCGGTCAAGCGCTTCATGGGCCGCAAGTTCACGGAGGTGCAGGAAGAGCTGAAGCGCGTGCCTTACAAGGTCGTGCGCGCGGCCAACGGCGATGCCGCTGTGGAAGTCGAAGTGGACGGCAAGCCGCAGCAGTTCAGCCCGCCAGAGATTTCCGCGATGATCCTAGCCAAGCTCAAGTCCGATGCCGAGACGCGCTTGGGCGAGACCATCACGCAGGCGGTCATCACGGTGCCCGCCTACTTCAACGACTCGCAGCGCCAAGCCACGAAGGACGCCGGCCGCATCGCCGGCCTCGAAGTGCTGCGCATCATCAACGAGCCGACCGCGGCCGCGCTCGCCTACGGCCTCGATAAGAAGAAGGACGAGAACATCGCGGTGTATGACCTCGGCGGCGGCACGTTCGACATCAGCGTGCTGGAGATCGGCGACGGCGTCTTCGAGGTGAAGGCGACGAATGGCGACACACACCTCGGCGGCGACGACTGGGACAACCGCATCATGGATTGGATTCTCGACGAGTTCAAAAAGGACTCGGGCATTGATCTCCGCAAGCAGCCGGACGCGCTCCAGCGCATTAAGGAAGAGGCCGAGAAGGCGAAGATCGCGCTCTCCAGCTCGCAGGTTTACGACATCAACCTGCCCTTCGTGACCGCGGACGCCAGCGGGCCGAAGCACATTTCCTCCAAGCTCACCCGCGCCAAGATGGAGCAACTCTGCGACGAGCTTTTCGAGCGCACGCTCGCGCCGGTGAAGAGCTGCCTCACTGACGCCGGTATCAGCGTGGATAAGATTGACGAGCTCGTGCTCGTCGGCGGCATGACCCGCATGCCTCGCGTGGTCGAGACCGCCCGCGCGCTGGTCAACAAGCCCCCGCATCAAGGCGTGAACCCGGACGAAGTCGTCGCCATCGGCGCCGGCATTCAGGGCGGCGTGCTCAAGGGCGAGGTGAAGGACGTGCTCCTGCTGGACGTGACACCGCTCTCGCTGGGCATTGAGACCCTCGGTGGTGTGTTCACCCGGCTCATCGAGCGCAACACCACGATCCCGACGCGCAAGTCGGAAATCTTCTCCACCGCGAGCGACAGCCAGCCCGGCGTCGAGATTCACGTGCTCCAGGGCGAGCGCCAGCTCACCCGCGATAACAAGACCATCGGCAAGTTTCACCTCACCGACATCCCGCCCGCGCCGCGCGGCGTGCCGCAGATCGAGGTGACCTTCGACATTGATGTCAACGGCATCCAGCACGTCACCGCGAAGGATCTCGGCACCGGCAAGGAGCAGAAGATCACCATCACCTCCGGCAGCGGCCTCTCGAAGGAGGAGATCGAGCGGATGCGCAAGGACGCCGAGGCCCACGCTGATGAAGACAAGGCCCAGCGCGAGGAAATCGAGGCGCGCAACGAAGCCGACGCGCTCGTCTATCGCACCGACAAGCTCTTGAAGGAAAACGGTGACAAGCTCGACAGCCCCACCAAGTCCAAGATTGAGGATGCCTTGAAACAAGCCCGCGAAGCACTGGCCGGATCCGACCCGGAGAAGGTTCGCACTTCCCGCGACGGACTTAATGAAGCCGTGCAAGCCGCGTCCGAGCAGCTTTACAAGGCTGCGGCTGAGAAAGCACAGTCCAGCAAGGCCGCCGACCCCGCGCCGGGCGGCGAAGCCAAGGCCGAAGACAAAGACCAAGGCCCGGTCATTGACGCCGAAGTCGTGGAAGAGAAGAAGAAGTAGCCCGCCCGGCCTTCAGCGACCGAACACTCATTACTCAACATTTTCCCCGCCGCGAGTGCTGCGGGGGTTAATTCGCAGTCGGTTAAACAACACAAAACAAAGACACAAACTATGGCACTAAACGTGAAACCCCTCGGCGACCGCGTCCTCGTGGAAGCGGCTGAGGAAAAAGAAACCAAAAAGGGCGGCATCATCATCCCCGATACCGCCAAAGAGAAACCGCAAGAGGCCATCGTCCGCGCCCTCGGCACCGGCAAGACCGATGACGACGGCAAGAAGGTTGCCTTCGAAGTCGCGGTCGGCGACCGCGTGCTCGTGAGCAAATACGGCGGCACGGAAATCAAGATCGACGGCAAGGAATACAAGATTCTCAGCAGCGATGACATCCTCGCTGTGGTCAAGTAATCCCGGCTCAAACCATTAACCCAGAAACTAGAAACTACTATGGCAGCAAAACAACTCCTGTTCGATGAAGCCGCGCGTCAGACCCTCCTTCGGGGCGTCTCCAAGCTCGCGCGAGCCGTCGCCGCGACCCTCGGCCCCAAAGGCCGCAACGTCGTGATCGACAAAAAATTCGGCTCCCCGACCGTGACCAAGGACGGTGTCACTGTCGCCAAGGAGATCGAACTCGCTGACCCCTATGAAAACATGGGCGCTCAGATGGTCCGCGAAGTCGCCAGCAAGACCAGCGACTCCGCTGGTGATGGCACCACCACGGCCACAGTCCTCGCTGAAGCCATCTTCCGCGAAGGCCTCAAGCACGTGACCTCGGGTGCGAACCCGATCGGCATCCAGCGCGGCATTCAGAAGGCCGTGGACGCCGCTGTCGGCCACCTCGACAAGATCGCCAAGAAGGTCAAGGACAAGGAAGAGATCAAGCAGGTCGCGACCGTCTCCGCCAACTGGGACGCGACGATCGGCGAGATCATCGCCGACGCGATGGACAAGGTCGGCAAGGACGGCACCATCACGGTGGAAGAGGCCAAGTCCATTGAGACCACCCTCGACGTCGTCGAAGGCATGCAGTTCGACAAGGGCTACCTCAGCCCCTACATGGTGACCAACGCGGACACCATGGAAGCCAAGCTCGAAGACGCCTACGTCCTCAACTTCGAGAAGAAGATCAGCTCCCTCAAGGACCTGCTCCCGATCCTCGAGAAGGTCGCCAAGGCCGGCAAGCCCATGCTCATCATCGCCGAAGAAGTCGAAGGCGAAGCCCTCGCGACCCTCGTCGTCAACAAGCTCCGTGGCATCCTGAACGTCGTGGCCGTCAAGGCCCCCGGCTTCGGTGACCGCCGCAAAGCCATGTGCGAAGACATCGCCATCCTCACCGGTGGCAAGTTCATCAGCGAAGACCTCGGCATCAAGCTCGAGGGTCTCGAACTCAGCGACCTCGGCCGCGCCAAGACCATTGTCGTGGACAAGGAGAACACCACCATCGTCGAAGGCGCTGGCAAGTCCTCCGAGATCCAGGGCCGCGTGAACCAGATCCGCCGCCAGATCGACGAGACCACCAGCGACTACGATCGTGAGAAGCTCCAAGAGCGCCTCGCCAAGCTCGCCGGCGGCGTCGCCGTCATCAACGTCGGTGCCGCCACCGAGACTGAGATGAAGGAAAAGAAGGCCCGCGTCGAAGACGCGCTGCACGCGACCCGCGCAGCCGTGGAAGAAGGCATCGTCCCCGGTGGTGGCGTCGCCCTCATCCGCTGCCTCGCCGCGATTGACGCCGTCAAGGGCGCCAACACCGACGAACAGCTCGGCGTCGAGATCGTCAAGCGCGCCATCGAGTGGCCGGCCAAGTGGCTCGCCAACAACGGCGGCTACGAAGGCTCCGTCATCGTGCAGGAGATCAAGAAGCGCAAGGGCAACGAAGGTTTCAACGCCGCGACTGGCGAGTATGAAGACCTCGTGAAGGCCGGCGTCGTGGACCCCAAGAAGGTCACCCGCGCCGCGCTCCAGAACGCCAGCTCCATCGCTGGGCTTCTGCTCACCACCGAGTGCCTCATCACCGACATGCCCGAGAAGGACAAGCCGGCTGCTGGCGGCGATCACCACGGTCCCGGCGGCATGGATATGTAATCCAGCCCTCGGTCCGTCACGGACTGAAATTCAACAGGCCGGCCTGCGCGAGCAGGCCGGTCTTTTTCGTTTGAGACAGTCAGATTTCCAGAAGTTTCGGACCATGGATGGGGCACGTTCGCAAGCCTCGGTGACGCCTGTCATTTGCATCCTTGAGTTTGGCAGCGCGGCTGCTTACTCTCTAGTTACTGCGTTTTCCTCCACCTCGGAGCGGGTCGCTGCCACGACATGAACCTGCAACCTGTCATCCTGCACAGCACTGCTCTGGGCATCCGCGCCTTCAGCCTCATCGAGGCACTGGTCTCGGCGTGCATCGTGGGGGTGTTGTTCGTCTCGCTCTACGCTGGTATCACGGCGGGTTTCGGTGCGTTGAACTCGGCGCGGGAAAACCTGCGGGCGACGCAGGTGCTGATCGACAAGATGGAAACGCTGCGTCTCTACAGTTGGTCGCAGGTCTCCACGTTTGGAAGTTCCACCTCATACATTCCTTCGACCTTCACCGAGTCGTTCTTCCCCACCACGACCAACTACAGTTCGAGCACCGTGTCCACCGGGGCCACCGGCGGCGGCTTCATTTACTACGGCACGGTGGCGATCGACAGCTCAGGCTTCACGCAGAATTACTCCAACAGCGTGAAGCTCGTGACGATGACTGTGAGGTGGACCAATGGCGTCCCCCGCTCGCAGGCGATGTCCACTTACACGGCCCAATATGGAATTCAAAACTACATCTACTAGCCGGGCACGGCGGGCAATGACGCTGGTGGAAGTGATGATCGCCACCGGCATCGGGACGTTGATCCTCGCGGCCGCGGGTTCGCTGATGGTTTACAACGCGCGAAGCCTCGCGGCGCTGTCGAACTACGCAGACTTGGAGCGCTACAGTCGGGGCGCGGTGGACAGTCTATCGCGGGACATCCGTCAGGCCACGAACATGCTCTCCTTCACGTCTACCGAGTTGGTGTTCAATTTCGCGCTCGGCCGTAGCAACATCAGCTACACCTACCATCCTGATATTCGGCAACTCGTCCGCGTCGAGGGACTGAACAGCCAGGTCCTGCTCAAGGAATGCGATAGCCTCACCTTCACCGTCTTCGGCCGCAACAACCTGTCAAACACGTGGGACCAGTTCGTCGTGACCAACGCCGCCGGCGCCAAGCTCATCAAATTGAACTGGACCTGCTCCCGCACCATCCTCGGCCAGGCGGTCAACACCGAGAGCGTCCAGACCTCGAAGATTGTCATGCGCAAGCAAGACTGATCCGCCCATGAAACTCCCCGCCCTTACCCGCCCTTCCCGCCGTGTCGGCAGTGTGCTGTTGGTCACGTTGTTGATCAGCATGGTCATCGGCATCACCCTCGCAGCCTTCATGGATCTCTCCGGCGCGCAGCACCGCTCTGTGATCCGCTCGGGCGTCTGGAATTCCTGCATCCCAGTCGCAGAGAGCGGGCTGGAGGAAGCCCTTACGCACGTCTTCCTGAACAGCACGAATCTCGCGACCCAAGGCTGGACCCAGTCCAGCTCGGGCTTGACCATGAGCAATGGCATCGCGCTCACCGGCACGGTCTATTACAAGTCCCGCCAGTTGAATGGTGGCAGCTTCCTCGTCGCCATCCAAAGCGGGACCACGCCCACCATCACCGTGCAGGGCAATATGCCCAAACCGCTCTCCACCACCGACATGATCTCTCGCACCATCGAGGTGCGCACGGTGAGCAGCGCTCTCTTTGCCCGTGGCATGGTCGCCCGAGGTAACATCGGTTGGAGCGGCAACATCCTCTCCGATAGTTTTGACTCGCAGGATTCGGCCTTCAGCACGAGCGGACGTTACGACGCCGCCAAGCGTAAGGACAATGGGTCGGTTGGCTCGGTGAACGGCAACATCACCATGGGCGGTGGCACAATTTACGGGTCCGCCTCCACCGGACCCACTGGATCCATCACTCCCGGCAGCGGCGGCAAGGTTGGCGACGCTGCTTTCATCGCGGGCGGCGGCACCGGCATCCAGACGGGGCATTCCGCGAACGACCTGAACGTCGCCTTCCCCGACGCGAAGGTGCCCTTCACCTCCGAAAACCCCCCTCTGACAGGGCCCGTGACCAACAGCACAGTCACCACCAACGCCACCGCCGC
>Ga0208960_1000878_pt1 | contig 16429 bp, 16 predicted proteins | sample GreLakmeON33MSRF_FD_187703 | JGI IMG/M metagenome (GOLD analysis project Ga0208960, IMG submission 187703) | Freshwater lentic microbial communities from great Laurentian Lakes, MI, USA - Great Lakes metaG ON33MSRF (SPAdes) | ecosystem: Environmental > Aquatic > Freshwater > Lake | place: Great...
GAGACAGGAAAATCTGTAACCGATCCAACGACCAAAACTCGATCGCCAGGATAGTTGGCAACTGCATTAGCTGATGATGGATCGGTGTGTGCCGAAATGACAACACCATCGCCGCCCCATGTTGTATCGAGATCTCCGTCGCTGGCGTGCACAATTGAACGAGACACCAAAATCATGCCGATGACAACAATGACCGCGACAAGTTTTTTCACATGGTAAGTCTACGGAAGTACCAGCTCTGGGTGTTCTTATCGTGGCGTTGTGAGCGCAAAGGCGACAGCAGCAGCGTGACCGACATTGAGTGAATCAACATCGTGAGCAATGGGGATACGAATTTGATGATCGGCCGCCGACAAAGTTTCTGCCGGAAGCCCATTTCCTTCAGAGCCAAAGACCAGGGCAAGCGGACCAGGTTTGGTGTCAACGAAGTCGAGCAGAGATGTTGCTTGGGCGCTTGGGGTGAAAGCAAGCACAGATCCGCTCTTGCGGCGAACCACCGACATGGCCTCAGCAATGTTCATGTTAACGATGGGCAGAAAGAGAATTTCGCCCATCGACACCCGTACGGTGCGGCGGTAATACGGATCGGCACATGTTGGATCAATGACGATGGCGTCGATGTGAAACGCGCGAGCCGATCGAGCAATGGCACCCAAGTTTTCGTGATCGCTGAGTCCTTCAAGAATCGCGATGCGATGGCGAGGTCCGTAGAGCGGAGGGTGTGACAAGACCTCGTCGAGCGTGAGTGGGTCTGGTCGAAAGGCCGAGCCGACCACACCGCGGTGCATGTCAAAGCCAACAACACTTGAAATCACTTTTCGGTCGGCGACATAAATGGGGCAGGCAACCCCGGTCAAGGCTGGCGTCATGACGTCAACCCGATTAGGTGAGAGCACGATTGACCGTAAGCGCATATTTGATACGACGAGGCGACGAACAACTTCGACACCCTCTGAGATGAAGAACTGATTGTCGGCCGAGCGGCGACGAATCTCGGGATCACTCAAGCCGACGTAATCAGCCAATCTAGGGTCGGTGGGGTCGGTGATTTCGATCGGGTTAATACTCACTCATGCATTCTGCCGACATATATAGAAAGTGAGTCAGCTGGTGGAGCGCACATTTTCGCGTCGTTGATGCGTTTAACTAGTATGACAAACACAACCGATAACCCAAACCCACTGATCCTTCTCGACATTGATGGAGTCATCAATGACTTAAACGCTCTCGGTGGCCTAGACCGTGACTGGGGCATTGACCAGGTCTATAGCCATGGCCACATGGTGCATATTCCGGATTACATGGGTTGGCTCATTCGCCAACTCACCGATGTCGCCGAAGTGCACTGGTGCACAACCTGGCGACACCGAGCTAACGACGAAATCGCCGAGCATCTCGGCATTGATCAACTTCCTGTGGTTGACGACGGGACCAAAAGTCGATTCGTTGACTGGAAGGCAGCAGCGGCCCACGATTTAGCCGAAGCGGCAATCAAGGCCGGCCGAAAGGTTCTCTGGATTGAGGACTTCTATGGTCATTTACCAATCGACGAGATGCCCAAAGGTGTCGAGTTTGTGGATACTGCAGCAAACGACGAAATGGTTCTAGAAGTCGAGATGTTGCCGGGTTGGCTATTGCAACTCTTTAACTCCACCCCCGTCGGCTGACGTTCGTGATTCTGGTGTCGTTTAAGTTGGATATACCGAGTTAAACGACACCAGAAATACCTTGGTCCATTAAGTTTCACAGGAATGCAGGAGGCCACATGAGTGACGACACTCAAATCGGATACGACGTCATCGGCGATGTCCACGGACACGCCGACAAACTCGAAGGCCTTCTGTGCAAGATGGATTACAAGTTCATTGATGGAACTTGGCAGCACCCCGAGCGCAAGGCAATTTTTGTTGGCGACTTGATTGACCGAGGACCTCGGCAAATTGATTCGGTAATGATTGCCAAACGAATGGTTGAAGGTGGCCACGCCCACATTGTGATGGGCAACCACGAGTTCAACGCGATTGCGTACGCAACTCCGCATCCCAAAAAGCGACATGACTTCTTACGTACTCACCGGGGGAAAACTGGTGGAAAGAATCGTAAACAGCACAAGAAATTTCTCAGGGCGGTGGGCAAGAATTCGGATCGACATAAAGAATTCATAGCGTGGTTCAAGACGATTCCACTGTGGCTTGACCTTGGTGGGTTGCGGATCATTCACGCGTGCTGGAATCTGGGGGCAATAGATCGACTGGAGCGGAAGCTTGGGCCAAACAACACTGTGACTGACGAATTGATGGTCACGATGAGTACCAAGGGTCACCAGGATTATCGCGATCTTGAGATCTTGATCAAAGGCCCCGAAATCGAGATGCCAAAGGGATTGTCGTATGAAGACAAAGACGGTATTGAGCGCCGCAAAGCTCGCTATGCATGGTGGAACGACAAGGCCAAAAATATGGAAGAGGCCGCTGTGATTTCTCCAGACTTTAAATTCAAGAAGAATCGATCAAAGAGTGAACTCTCCGAATACACCATTGAAGAGGGCGATCGTCGACCCTACACAGATGCTGTTCCTCTCTTCTTCGGTCATTATTGGTGCAGTGATAAGAGCCTCAAAATTAGTTCTGACTACGCGATCTGTGTTGACTACAGCGCCGGCAAGGGCGGTCCACTGAAGGCTTACCGCTGGGATGGCAAAACGCCCCTCAGATTGGATGGTCTCGTCTCTTTCCCCTGAGATCCTGGTGCAGAATTGTTGCGAAATGCGCAACAATTCTGCACCAGAATCACAACAGTAGGTACCGTTGAGGCGTGAGTGAATTGAACACCGTGGTCATTGTTGGGTCGTCGTTGGCGGGGTTGCGAGCGGCCGAAACTTTGCGGCTCGAAAAATACGAGGGGCGCATCGTCATTGTTGGCGCCGAAGATCGCCAACCTTACGATCGACCCCCGTTGTCGAAGAAGGTCTTGTCGGGTGAGTGGGAAGCCGACCGTATTTCGCTTCGTAAACCCGAAGATCTCGCCAAACTGAACATTGATTGGAAGTTCGGTTCAGCGGCAACATCTCTGAACACAACTACTCGCACCATCACCTTGGCATCGGGCGAAACGATTGCTTTTGATGGCCTCATCATCGCAACCGGTTCGGGAGTGCGCAAACTTCCCAACCAGCCCGATTGGAATGGCGTGCACGTCGTGCGAACGCTCGATGACTCTCTTGCTTTGCGGGCCAACCTGAACCCCGGCGCACGGGTAGTAGTCATCGGCGCCGGCTTTATCGGTCTCGAAGTCGCTGCAACGGCCAAAAATCGCGGTTGCGAGGTCACTGTTCTTGAAGGTGCACCCGCTCCCATGATGCGCGGACTAGGAGCCGAGATGGGCCACGCCGCAGCTCTGGTGCACACCGACAACGGTGTCTCGATGAGATTTAATGTCAAGGTCGCCGGACTTGTTGAAGGCAGCAAGGGTTCAGTGGGCGGCGTGGCATTAGACGACGGAGAAGTTGTTCCTGCCGATGTGGTCGTGGTCGGTATTGGCGTTGTACCTGCGACGCAATGGCTTGAAAACACCGAACTCGAGTTACGCGACGGAGTCGTTTGCGATACCACGCTTAATGCTGGGTTGCCAGGTGTTTACGCCGCGGGTGATGTGTGTCGATGGTTCAACAACTTGTATGACCAAGAAATGCGGGTTGAACACTGGACGACCGCATCTGAGCAAGGTGCAGCAGCCGCATCAAATCTGTTGGCGGTATCTCGGGGTGAAAACCCCAAACCGTATTCGGCCGTTCCATTTTTCTGGAGCGATCAATTCACTGCAAGGATTCAATTTCTTGGTCGCGCTGATGGCGACGAGAATGCTCACATCGTGGTGGGTTCGCCAGAAGAACGTTCATTCGTTGCGTTGTACGAAAAGGATGGCTATCTCAAAGCTGCGCTCGGTGTCAGTCGACCAAAACAACTCATGCCGTTTCGAAAGTTGTTGGCTGAACGCGCCACATGGGAACAAGCACTTGAGTTGGTGTCCACGTTTGTTGCAACCTGAACAATCTCGTGACAACGCACCGACAATTGGTTAGTCTTTTGCAGTGCCTCGTCTTGATGCTGAACGTGTTGCCCTTTGGCGGGCATTTCAAACTGCCGGTGAGGTAGTTTCGCGCAGCATCGAAGCCGAGATGTTTGACGAGTTCCACTTGGCATTACCCCAGTTCGATCTCCTGGCCGCTCTCGCACAGAACAATGATCAGATGCGGGTGAAAGAATTATGCGAAATACTCTCGGCTGTTCCGAGCAGTTTGTCGCGGCGCATCGACTCACTTGTTGAACGTGGTTATGTCACTCGTGAAGAAGCTCCAACAGTTGAAGACAATCGAGCGGTCATGGTGCGACTGACACGTATGGGCCGACTGGTGTGGCGAGACTCGAACATTCTCTATAGGCGAGCAATTCAACGCGAGTTCGCGAATGGCCTCACCGAAACCGAAGTCACCACCATGGTGCGCGCACTCACCAAGATCTCACCCTTTAAAAAGTGACTCAATGAATCTGTTCAAACGCGTTCCGCGTTGGTTAATGATCGCGACCATCGGAATCGTTCCGGTAGTCATTGCCCTGGTGAACTCATTACGCGGTGGCGCAATCTTGGTTGGTGATCGAGCTGTTTTTGCCTTGCTCGTTAAGGACGCTGCGACTGGTTCGTTCCCGTCGGTTGGTCAATACAGTTGGCACGGCTGGAATCATCCAGGGGCTTTGATTTTTTACGTATTTGCCCCATTTCATTGGTTATCTGGTGGCGCGGCGTGGGGACTTTTTCTTGGAGTAGCGGTGTACTCGTGCGCCCTGCTTGTTGCCATTTCGTGGTTGGGGTATCGCTTACGGGGTATTTGGGGGAGCGCCTTAGGTGTCGCCGCTTTGCTCGCGTATTGGGTCAGTGTTGGACGCATTGCAAGCGTTGATGCGTGGACTCCCTATTTAGCTCTTCCACTATTCATTCTCTTTTTGTTGGCGGTACTTGGAGTCACCGAACGTGATCGACCATCTATGTGGATGATGTGGATTTCGGGAGCGATTGCTGTTCAAGTACATGTGGGTTATTTGCCCATCGTGGGGCTAGTTGGTCTGGTGGCATGCATTGTTTTTTGGTGGACTGGCGGGAACCAGCGTTCGATTACGCGACCACTCGCTACGTCAATCTTGTTGTTCGCTCCCTATGTATTTGACCTACGTCAGTCAGTACGTAACGTGGGCGATCTTGCTCGCTATTTTGTGACGGCCAATGAGCCAACGATTGGTTTCAGTCGAGCCCTTGAAGTGATGTCATTTGAAATGAGTCCGCAGGCAACATGGCTAGCGGGACCATCGGAAGTTGGCCTCATCGGCGAGGCGCCGTCGAGTTCTCTGATCTGGTTTATTGCATTAGTGGTTTGCCTGTGCGCGGCCACAGTGTGGGTGTGGCGTTCATCTGAAGGTTCATTACGTCGTCGTTTCCTGAATTCAGCACCAGTCGTGTGGGCGTTGTTGGTGGCCGGAACGATTGCTGTGGCGCAGGTGCGCGGCTACCTCTTTCCTTATGTCGTCTTATGGCGATCGGTGATCGTCATCTTTGTGGTGGCGTGGATAGTTGGCGTTGTGTTGGCCCACACCACGGTGATCCGCCAACCCTGGGTCACGGTGGTGGCGATTGGTTTATTCGTTCTCAATCTGATTGGTGCAAGCTTGCCCGCAGCCGACACCAAGACAGTGACAACAGATGCTGAGAGCGTGCATCGCGCCATCATGCAAGCGGTGAAGTACGACGAGCTAAATCCGGCCGATGGTTCGATTCTGTTGAAGTTGGGTGACGGCGGATTGGTGGGCCTGTATCCGGCGTTGGTCTACGACTTTGAAGAACGTGGTATCGCCAGCGGAATCGAGCCCGGCATCGAATGGGTTTTTGGCGATCGAGTACTTGAATCCGAAGCTGCTGCGGTGTGGATGGTTTGCGACTCCGGAATAGCTTTTTCACTTCTTGCCTCTCAACCCGAGGCGATAGTGGTGAGTCAAATCACACCTTTTGATCAAGAGAGTGAAACCCGAGTTCGTGAATTACAACAAACCCTCACTGATCAATTGCAGTCAATTGGGCAAGGTGATTTTCATAAGTCTTTAGATTCGCCATTGGTGGCCCTAGCACTACAAGATTTTGATGTGGATCAGGACGCGGCGGCGGAATTGGCTGGTTATAACGCCTACACCCCCGAACCCGGATTTCGCTTTGGAATTGTCGCTTTCCCAGCCGATTCGATTCCAGAACTTTGGTGGTCCATGAAGGCAATTTCATAATCAGATGAGTTACCAAAGTCCCATCTCTAAAATTCGTTTTGGACATGCTCGACACAGCAGACTGAAGCAGTAGAACAACTTTTGGGAGACACCATGTTTAACGCAGTCATTGTTGATGCCATCCGCACACCATTAGGTCGCCGTAACGGCAAATTGAAAGACTGGCACCCCGTTGATTTGATGGCTGAAACCATGAACGCACTCGTTGAGCGCACTGGTATTGATCCGGGCATTATTGACGACGTCGTCATGGGTTGCGTGATGCAGACCGGCGAGCAGTCCACCAACATTGGTCGTAACGCTGTGTTGGCCGCTGGTTGGCCCGAGAGTGTTCCTGGCACCACAATTGATCGTCAATGTGGATCGTCACAGCAGGCTGCACACTTCGCCGCCCAAGGTGTCATGGCCGGGGCCTACGACGTCGTTGTTGCTGCTGGTGTTGAAGTGATGACTCGCGTCCCGATGGGTGCGTCAATGGCCGACGGCAAGTACGGCTGGCCCTTTGGTCCCATGGTGAGTGCGCGTTACCAGTCGCAAGGCGGTCTGGTTCCACAAGGTGTTTCAGCTGAAATGATTGCTGATAAGTGGGGCATTAGTCGCGAAGACATGGATCGTTTTGGTGTGCAGTCGCAAACGCGCGCCGCACGAGCAACTGCAGAAGGACGTTTCGAACGCGAAATCTTGCCGGTCAAAGATTCCGAAGGAAACATGATGACCAAAGACGAAGGTTTGCGTGAAACCACGATGGAAAGCCTGGCAAAGTTGAAGACTGCTTTCCGCCCCGAAGACGAAGGTGGTCGCGTGACCGCTGGCAACTCATCGCAAATCACCGACGGTGCCGCTGCGCTATTGATCATGAGCGAAGAGAAGTGCCGTGCACTTGGCCTCACTCCTCGCGCCCGTTTTGTGAACTTCTCATTGGCTGGTGATGATCCTCGTTACATGTTGACTGCGCCGATTCCTGCCACGCGCAAAGTTCTTGAGCGAGCCAAAATGACGATGGCCGATATCGACATTGTGGAAATCAACGAAGCTTTCGCATCGGTTGTCTTGGCGTGGGAAAAGGAATTCCATCCCAATATGGACATCGTCAATCCCAATGGTGGCGCAATTGCGCTCGGTCATCCACTCGGATGTTCTGGCGCACGCTTGATGACCACCTTGTTGAATGAACTTGAGCGCACTGGCGGTCGTTATGGACTACAGACCATGTGCGAAGGCGGCGGCATGGCCAACGCCACCATCATCGAACGCCTTGGCTGATTCTTGATGTCGATCATTGCAATGCTGGCTATCGACTTTGCCGGAGTCATTTGGTTTCTCGGAGCCGTCTTCATATTCTTTTTTGTTTGGCGCGTGGGCGTGGGGTTGCTACGAAGCATGACCACTCCACTACCTGCGCCGCCCCCCGAAGGCGAGTTACGCAAGGTCAACGTGCGCTTTCGATGCAGTTTGTGCGGAGTTGAAATACGGATGACCATGGCCCCCGAGGAAGAGCCGGAGGCGCCACGTCATTGCATGGAAGACATGGATTTCGTCGCCCCTGTCGACCTATGAATCACAACATCACAAGGTAAATCGCAAGTTACATCGATGTGACTATCCCCTGATTTATCCACAGGCTGGGGAGAAGTTCTCTGGCGCAAAAGCCCTGCTCAGCGTGGTTGGATGAACCCGATTTTCAGGTCAATGGTATTTGGTGGCCGTAAACAGACCACCCAAGATAAATCCGAGTCCGAGCACCAGGTAATAGTTGCTGCGGCCACCAGGAACAGCGCCCAAGTAATACAGCAAAATGATCAGTGCACCAAGAATAAACAAGGTGAACATCAAGATCGGGACCCATCGGGGGCTCACCTTGACGTACTTGGGAACGGGCGGGGTATAGCGAGTCGAAGCCGCAACTCCGTGCTCGTTGTGAGTAGGTGTTTCGGGACGGGACTCGCCTGGGCGGGTGCCCTTGGGAGTCGTGCGTCCGCCTGATATCCGCTTCGGAGGTGCCACGAGAAATGAGTGTATGCGCTCGAATGTCGTGCGCCCACACCGACGGGCAGGTTTTGCTGGCAGGCTATAGGGGTGACTCGGGTACTCGTTTTAGATAGTTACGACAGCTTCGTTTATAACTTGGTCCAATACTTGGGCGAACTTGGTGCCGAGCCAGTGGTCTATCGCAATGACGACCTGACCCTTGAACAGGCCCTTGCTCTTGATGTCGATGGTGTCTTGCTGTCTCCCGGTCCAGGCCGACCAGAAGAAGCCGGCATTATTTGCGAGGCGATCATTCCTTTTGCCGAAAAAGGGATTCCGGTTTTTGGTGTGTGCTTAGGTCATCAAGCAATCGGTCATGTCTTTGGTGGAGATGTCATTCGCGCACCCGAGTTGATGCATGGCAAAACGAGCGAAGTGAATCATCGCAACATTGGCGTCTTTGCTGGTGTGACGAATCCCGTCACTGCTACTCGATATCACTCGCTAGTTATCGAACCTTCTTCGATGCCCGATTGTCTTGAAGTGACTGCGTCAACTTCTGACGGAATCGTGATGGGCGTACGGCACAAAACACTTCCCGTAGAAGGTGTGCAGTTTCATCCCGAAAGTATTTTGACCGGATCTGGCCACGACATGTTGCGAAACTTTTTGCAACGTTGCAAATAGCTCGCGCGTATTTCAACGCAATGCACTAAGGCGTGGTACTTGGTGCAGTCGTCGTTGCAGGTGCAGTCGTCGTTGGCGCAACTGTGGTTGTTGCGACAGCAATCGCTTTGCCAACCTTCAGCAGCACTTGGCTACCCGGAGTTGATTGAACATTCATACTGGGGTCTTGAGCAATGACCCGACCATCGTTGGCATTGCCAGCAGTGACTTCAATGTATTCAACTTTCACAATGAACCCTGAAGATGTGAGTTTTGCTCGCGCTTGAGCTTCGGTCAGACCTGATACCAACGGAACCGCAATAGTGGCTTGACCAGTCGAGACATAAATAGTGACCGCGGCGCCCTTGGTGGTGCTGCCACCAATGGTCGGGCTCGTACGAGTGACGCGACCCGACTCGACCGTTGTGCTTGCTTCTTCAACAACAGTGATCAAGAATTTAAAAGGCTCGCCCTCAAGAACCGAACGCGCCGCTTGCGCCGTTTGACCTTGAACGTTGGGAATTTCGACAACACCGCTTCCTTGACTGACAAAAAGATCAATAGTTGCTCCACCCAAAACTTGTTCACCGGCTTTAGGAACAGACCCAATGATGGTGTCGGCCGGAGCAGTCGGATCATTTTGTGGAGTAATGATTCCAATGGTCAGACCAAGATTAAGCAAAGCAGTACGCGCTTGCTCAATGGTGAGACCAGCCAAATCAGGCACGGCCATTGGCGCATTAGAAGGGTTGTAGACAAGCGTAATTGTGTCCCCCTCTTGCACTTCTTCGCCAGGCAACGGAACTTGTTTCCAAACAACGTTGGTATCAACAGTCGTTGTTTCTTCGGCCACGGTAATGACTTCAAGACCTAGGTCTTTGAGCGCTGCGACAGCGTCTTCGAGTACCTGACTAGTGACATCGGGAACGGGAATGGTTGGCGCAGTCGTTGATCCACCCGACAACGCGAGAAAGGCGACAACTGCACCGATGATTAAAAGTACGGTGGCAGAAATTGCACCAATAACAATTGCGGTTCGCTTGCGCTGCAGATCGTCTGTTGAAACGACCGTGCTAATTGCCGTGTAGCCGGGCGGCATATCGGGGTTGGCATTGATTGTGGTGCGTGGCAATGCCGTTGTCGCTTGAGCTGACGGAATCGCTGTGGTTGGAATGCTTTGGGTCGAAGCGGCTGCGACATCATCGGGTCCGCCGACCATGGGGCCAGTTGGTATCACTGTTGTCGGTGCGGCAGTTCCGACTGGAGTCGGGTCACCGTTACGGCGATTAATCGCATCGGCTAATGCCTGTACCGGAATGCCATCTCTGAATCGACGGAGATCGTCGCGAACTGCCTCTGCCGTTGCGTAACGAAGATCTGGATCTTTAGCGAGCAGTCGAGCAACGATCGCTTCAAATGCTCGCGGAACATCAGACGCAAGTTGATTGAGAGGCTGTGGTGCTTCATGTACTTGTTTGTAAGCAATGGACACGGGATTGTCACCCGAGAATGGAACGCGTCCGCCCACCATTTCGTACAACACGATGCCGAGCGAATACAGATCACTACGTGGATCAGGTTGACCACCTTGTGCCTGTTCGGGCGACAAGTAGGCAGCAGTCCCCATCACTGCACCAACTTGAGTCAAGTTGCTGTCAGCTGCACTACCGAGTGCGCGAGCGATACCGAAGTCGGCAACCTTCAGTTGTCCGTTTGAACCAATGAGAATGTTGCCGGGCTTAATGTCGCGGTGAACAACGTTGCCACGATGAGCAAATGACAAAGCTGCGGCAACTTCGATACCAACTTCGGCAGCTTTCATAGCTGTGATCTGACCGACATCGTGGAGGGCTTCGGCCAAGGTTCGCCCAGGCACGTATTCCATAGCCATGAAGTAGGTGTTGTTGCTACGACCCCAGTCGTACACGCTCACGATGTTGGGGTGATTGAGATTGGCTGCCGACTGGGCTTCGCGACGGAAGCGCTCGACGAAAGCAGGGTCGGTGGCGTATTCGGGGAAGAGAACTTTGATGGCGACGAGGCGATCAAGCAAGATGTCGCGGGCCAAATACACGTCGGCCATGCCGCCGCGGCCGATGCGCTGTTGCATTTCGTAACGATCGTTCAATATCACTGCGTTGTTGTCCGACATAACTCAGGTCAGGCTACCGAGGTTGATGACCTTGAGACTGTCGCCCCTGCTCAGAATGGTCTCTGGCTTGACTTACTGAGCGAGTGCGACGTCGAGAACTTTCTTGGCGACTGGCCCAGCCAAGGTTCCGCCGGTTCCTTCACTGATTTCGGCAGTGGTTCCCTTGAGCATCACGACAATGGCGTATTTGGGGGCTTGGGCTGGAGCAAAAGCGGTGATCCAGGCGTGTGAGCGCTCGGGTTCGCCAGCAGCGTTCAATTGAGCCGTTCCCGTTTTGGCAGCGGCCTGAATGCCGTTAGCCAAGTTCATACAGCATTTAGCGGTTCCCTCGTTGACGACACCCACCATCAACTCTGTTAACAGAGCAGACGTCGCAGGAGTCATGGGGGTTTTCCAAACAGTTGGCACTGTCCGTTGCAACACTCCACCGTCGTGGTCGTAGGTGGCACCGATGACATATGGCCTCATCATGACTCCACCGTGGGCAATCGAGGCGGCGACCATGGCCATGTGCAACGGAACCATTTGGGTATTGCCTTGACCGAATCCACCGATTCCGAGAAGAGGCAAGTTCTGGGTGAAGTACTCAACATCGCCAAACTGGCTGCTCGTGGAGCGAGGAAGATCAAAGGGGATGACTTCACCGATACCAAACCTCTTCGCTGCCGCGACCATTTTCTCTGGACCTAACTCAATTGCGATACGCGCGAACGGCGTGTTGCATGAGCGAAGAAATACTTCGGGTAAATCTCCGCCGCACACTTTGTTTCCATAGTTTTGAATCGGATCAGTTGTTTGTGGAGGAAGGAATTCGCTTTCGTCAGCCCAAGTTGATTCACGGGTGATGAGTCCGTCGTCGAGTGCTGCGGCTGTCGTGATGACTTTAAAAGTTGAACCAGGCATGTAGCGCTCTTGATAAGCATTTGCTAACAACGGCTTACCAGGAATGTCGTTGAGATAGTTCAAGACATCGCCTGCGAGTTCGTTGTCTTGAACAGCGACCAAGTTTGTGTCGTAAGTGGGCCAACTCCACATTGCTTTTACCGCACCGGTGGCAGGCTCGATGACAACAACGCTTCCTTCTCGATTTCCTAATGCGTCTTTGGCTGCTTGTTGAATATCGGCATCAATAGTTGTTTCGACAGTGCCAGTGGTATTTTCACCGTTAAAGAGTGAACGGAAACCTTTGATTTGTTGTTCAATTGTGCGGCCTGCCAAAACATCGTTTTGTACTTTTTCAATTTGTGTGGCGCCGTAACCAAATGTGAAATAGCCAGTGATCGCAGAATAGAGATCGCCCTCTGGATAGGTGCGTTGCCAGTCAAACTCACTTCCCGGTTCATTTTGAACCGAGGTAGCTATAACCACTCCGTCACTTGTGCGTATATCGCCGCGAGGGTCGTTGTAGTCGCGAACGGTTTGTCGGGTATTCCGGGTGTCGGCATCAAGAGTTGATTTCTTACCGACCTGAATGAAATTCAGCTGTACAAACAAAATGACATACAGAACTATTAGCACCACTGCGAGGCGACGAATTCGTTGATTCACGACATCGCCTCAAGTTCTTCTGGATGTTTTCTGACGCGCCGTTGCGCAAGTCGTGTGGCAAAACGTTCGCTGAATGTTGCTGAGTCCGCGATTTCCCCGAGGCGACGAGCCGAACTATCACTGACGCGAATGAGCAATGCCAACAACACGTAGTTGGCGACCAAACTTGAACCGCCATAACTCACAAAGGGGAGCGTGATTCCGGTCAGGGGAACAACACGAATCACTCCACCAATAATGATGAACGCTTGCATGCCAAGAATGGTGGTCAGCCCGACCGCTAAGAGTTTTTCAAATGGGCGAGAGGTACGCATTGCAGTTCGCAGCCCAGCACCGATCAGCAAAAGGAAGGCGATCAGAATTGCGGTAGAACCGAAGAGTCCAAGTTCTTCACCGATGGCCGCAAAAATGAAGTCGTTCTTAGCCTCGGGAATTCGTGTTGGATCTCCAAGACCCAATCCGGTTCCACCCACTCCGCCACTTCCAAGTGCATACATCGCTTGCGCTATTTGATAACCCTTACCGTCATAGCGACTCCATGGGTCGAGCCAAATAGCGACTCGCGTTTGCACGTGATCAAACATGAAATATGCCGCCGTCGCACCGGCAGCAAAGAGCCCTAACCCAATCACCAAGAAACTGGTTTTCTCGGTTGCAACCCACACCATCACGATGAACAGGGTGAAAAACAACAAGCTCGAACCGAGGTCCTTTTGGCCAACCATGACAACGACCGAAAACCCCCACGCTGCAAGCAGTGGTAACAAGTGCCGAGGTTCGGGTAAGAAAAAGCGACCGACCTTCCATGTGCCGGCAGCGATGAGTTCGCGGTTGTCCGCCAGATAACCCGCAAAGAAAAGTGCCAAAGCAATTTTTGCAAATTCACCCGGTTGAAAGTTGATGGGACCGACGCTGACCCAAATACGTGCACCACCAGATGAAAATCCAATGCCCGGCACCATGGGCAACAACAGCAATCCAGCGCCAAAGAAAAAGAAGGTCCACTTATATCGCGCTAAATCATTAACTCGTTGAATCACAAAAAGAACTCCAACAAATGCCGCAACACCAACGAAGGTCCATGTTGTTTGTAATCCGGCAAGCCGTTCAGAAAGACGCGCAATCATCACGTAACCGATGCCATTCAACAGAGTTGCAACGGGCAGCAATGTTGAATCGGCTCCCTGCGCTAGCCAGCGCACACCGATGTGTGCAGACATCAAAACTAAAAGCAACACGGCCAAGAAAGGCAAGATGCGCGGTGGAATCACCGAGTTTTGACCGAGTGACGCGAGCGTGTACGCACCTGCAGTAATGATTCCGGCCATGAGGACAAGACGGAATTCAGTTGAACGCCGTCGAGCGGCGATCACATTGTTGGTGTCGGTCACTGGCTCGATGTGATGGCCGAAATAATCACCGTTGCGGTAATTGCTGCCGATGCCAACCACATTGCGTATGTCGCAACCGTGAACCACCGAGATGGTCGTGGGGGAGCGATGTCATCAATTGCTATAGCCGGGGTAATCACTGCAATTTCTTCGGTAATCGTTGCGGCCGTTGACGTTGCGTCAAAATCGTCGGCGATGACTTGTAGTTCAGGCTCAGAAGCAACGACTTCTTCATTCTCTACAACTGCAAAATCAACCACAACAACTGTGATGTTGTCACGTCCGCCATTGCGGTTAGCAAGGTCAACGAGTCGATCGGCTAGATCTTGCACCGAAACTGATAAACGGATCTCAGCTTCAATTTCATCATCGTCGGCTTCATCAACCAGGCCATCGCTGCACATAATGAAGCGATCGCCGTCTTCAACGGTCATTGGGAAGGTGTCGATGTCAACCCATGACTCAATTCCCATTGCTCGCAAAACAATGTTGCGCTGAAAGTGCACACGAGCTTCGGCGCGCGTAATGGCTCCGCGATCGACCAATGTTTGAACGTGTGAGTGGTCTTTGGTGACTTGGCGCAGTTCGCCATGACGCCAGAGATAGGTGCGACTATCGCCAACATTGGCAACAACAATTTGATTGTCGGGACCGTTTGTGACTGCAAGTCCAGTCAGTGTGGTACCCATGCCGGTCTTTGATGAGTCGTGCATCGCCTCCATAAAGATGGCGGTGTTGGCAGTTGAAATGGCGTCGGCCAATAGTCCAGGTGAAGACACACGAACCTTGGGATCGGTGTAGACCTCTTGAAGAATGCGTACGGCGATTTCGCTAGCGACCTCGCCGGCACTATGTCCACCCATGCCGTCGGCAACAAAGTACAAACCTTCAATTGCAACGAAATTGTCTTCGTTGCCATCGCGTACTTGGCCGACATGTGTGGTGACACCACTTGTGGCGCGAATCATTTGACAGCCTCAATGATGACCGAACCAATTTGCACACGGTCGCCAATTTTCAGACCGGCAGTTTGGTCAATGCGATGGTTATTGACAAAGGTTCCATTTGTTGATGACAAGTCATCAACAAAGATTCGGCCATCGCGTGTGATGAAACGCGCGTGATGCGTGCTCGCGAATTCGTCATCGTCAAGACACATGTCATTATCGGTGGCGCGACCGATGGTGAATGGCTGCTCAAGAGTAAAAGTGAATCCTCTCAGTGGTGCGGGAGTAATCACTTTCATACGGGCAACACGATACGGGCGTGGAACCTTGACTGCGCCGACAGGGGAGTCTGATGTGATCATTTTCGGAGTACCAGGGCCTTGTGCAGACCTATTGACCGCGGGAACTCGGACTTCGTTCCATACTGCCCACAGAACTCGGGCAAAGAAAAGGTAGAGAGCAAGTAAAAGAACAATCTTGAGAACGCCGAGGAGCTGATCAGTCATGTTCGATAACCGTCGAGCGGCTTACTTGGCCTCGTAACGAATGGAATGACTACCAACCGAAATGATGTCACCGTCGCGAAGTGCGCGTTCGAAAGTAATCGTGACACCATTGACCTTGGTGCCATTGGTTGAACCTAAATCGTTCACGGCATATCCACCGTCGCGGGCTTTGATTTCGGCGTGACGGCGACTGACATTCGAGTCATCAAAGGCAATCTCGCATTCCGCTAGGCGACCAATAGTGAGAGTGTCTGTGCCGAGGGTGATTTTGCGGTCATCGGGCAAGGTGACGCGGGCAACGATGTCGGTAGAACCGGCTTTGCGTACGGATGAATCAACATCAATACGTCCTGTGCTGACCGCCTGGTCAATCTCAATTGTGACCGTGACCGACCCACGTAGGTGGTAGTTCTCGTCGGCGCAATACTCTTTGACTGCTTCGATGAGTTCGGTGATGAGGGCTGGTTCGACATCGGCCAGGGCGGCCTGATCGTCAGGAGCAAGCCGAACCACAAACTGGTTGGGGACGACCCGGCGACCCTTCATATCGACTGTGCGATTGCTGTCTATTTCTTTAATGAGTCGGCGGCCGATCTCGATCGGGCGGACATTGCTTTTAAATGCACGGCTGAACACACCCTCGACCATACGCCCTAGACCATCCTCAAAAGATTGCAGACCCACAAATTCTCCTAGAGAGAAACCCTTTGTTGCGTGTCTCAGGGTATCGGGGGGTTGGGGGGATGGTTCGGGCGTGGGTACCCTACAAGGCGTTACTCGGGCGAGTGGCGAAATGGCAGACGCGCTAGCTTCAGGTGCTAGTGATCGTAAGATCGTGGGGGTTCAAGTCCCCCCTCGCCCACAAGTTGGCATAATCCCATGCAATCAACTGGCCCAGGGGTAGAAGATTCAGTCGGCCCCTGGATGC
>Ga0208960_1000879_pt1 | contig 16428 bp, 13 predicted proteins | sample GreLakmeON33MSRF_FD_187703 | JGI IMG/M metagenome (GOLD analysis project Ga0208960, IMG submission 187703) | Freshwater lentic microbial communities from great Laurentian Lakes, MI, USA - Great Lakes metaG ON33MSRF (SPAdes) | ecosystem: Environmental > Aquatic > Freshwater > Lake | place: Great...
CTGTCCGCGAGGGACAAGCTGGCCACGGCCGCAAGCACGCCAAGAAGGGCTGTAATATTCTTGATCATTTTATTTACTATCTCCTTAGGTTTGTTTGTTGTTTGGTTGTGTTCACGAGGCACCGTGATTGTTGCCAAAGCACCTCTTGAACTGGTTAAACGTATCACCCCCACCAGGTCGGTCAACATTTATTTTGAACGTTTTTCACATCCGCCTGTCTGAATGGCTTACGTTACGAGTATCTCTCTAGGTGTTCGTCAAGAAACGCAGGCCGCCAAAGCCTGCGTTTTTTGCGTAAATACCTTATAGGTATAGCTTTGCAGGCTAGCTTAAGTGGCTTTTGCCGACCTGGATGTAGGTCCCGCCGAGGCAAACCCTCCCTAAAGTAGTTTAGCTTAGGAGGGTGAAAGGCAGACTTAGAGGCGCGGATCGGCCTTGCCGAAGAACCGGATGAGCTCCGCTTTTGCATTTTCTTGGGTGTCGGACGCGTGGAGAACATTATGCATCTTATCTTTTCCAAGATCTCCCCGGATGGTGCCTTTGGGGGCCTTGGTGCTGTCTGTCGGTCCGAGCAGTTCCCTTACCCTTTCGATGGCATTGCTTCCCTGAAGAGCAACCGCCACGACGGGACCCGACGACATAAACTTCTCAATCTCTGGGAAGAAAGGTAAGTGCGCCAGATGAACGTAGTGCTCTTTGAGCAGGGCAGCATCGAGGCGAAGCATCCGACAGTTCAAAATCTTCAGGCCTTCTTTTTCGAGGCGATGGAGGACCTGCCCCGTAAGGCCTTCGGCCACGGCATCGGGTTTGACCAAGATAAGGGTGATTTCAGGGTTCGACATAATTTTTAATCCTCTTTGGGGTTGAACCTCTTACCCTGCCGAATCGCTGGCCCTTTCGCAATCTGCTCTTTCAGTTGCGCCAGCATTTCTTGAGCCTCCGTTCCTGAAGTCTTCTCGTCGCCTGGGCGTGTTGCCCCACCCCCCAGCGAAACCGCCTTCTCCAGTTCCGCTTTCGCTCCTGTCAAATCCCCTTTCCGCCAAAGATGATTTCCATAACTGAGATGAAAAAAAGTGGCGTGCGGACGTTGCTGGAGGCCTTGCCGATAGAGAACCCCCGCCTCAGCGTATTTTCCTTGGAGATCAAGGATGCTGCCTTGGCGTACTCCGAAGGTATCATCCTGGGGACTTCGTTGGGCGGCCGCGCGGTACCATCGGAGGGCCTCCTCCGCGAGACGCGTTTCTTCTTTTTTCCTAAGGGCACGGGCGGAGGGAGATTTAGAGGAAGGCGCAAAATAAACTTCCAGCAGTTTCAGTCGATAGGCGTCGCCCAGAATACTGGCGAGGTTGGGGGAGCGGGGATCCCAACGCTCTGCTTGCTGGGCACAGGACTCTAATTCAGAATCCGATAGTTTGGCCGCTTCTTCAGGCTTTTCAGGGAGGGATCGCCAGCCCGCCCAAGTCTGCCATCCCTGCCAAGCCGTGAGACCACCGATGCTCAGAGAGAAAACAAGCAGAAGAGGATTGACCCACCGCGCCCATGATTCCCGTCGTTCGGGCCAAGAGACGGTGGTGGCGAGGCCGAGAAGAAGAAAGCAGGAGATGGCGGGGGCGGGGATATGATAATTAAAATCAACAAAAGCGTGGGCGAGCATGGCTGCCATCAGCGCCCAACCCAGTCCTGTACAGACATCTGCTTTGGACTCCTTCCCTCGTGTCCGAGTCCGACGCCAAAGAAAAACCGCCAGAAAAATCCAAAAGAGGGCGACGAGAGAAGCACCGACCGCTCCATAATCGCAAAGGGTATTGACGTAGTCGTTGTGAGTGAAAAAGGCTCTAGATCCGCGGGTCCAGGTGGTGACCCGGAGGTGTTGCAAATCAAAACTGGCGGGACCGTGACCGAACCAGGGCGCTTGCTGCCAGATCGCGAGACCATCCTTGGCTAACTCGAAACGAAAATCCCCTCCCCCGTTGAGAATTCGCTCCCATCCGACTCCTTTGCCAAATATTTCCTGCCATCGTTTGGCGATCGCGGCATCGCCTCGGGCGGCCAAGAATCCACCTCCCACCAAGGCGGTGGCAAAAAGAACGACCAGTCCCCTTCCCAGCCAATTGAGCGGGGCGCGTCGAAGCCAGCGCAGAAGCCAGACGCCATGCCCCGAGATCCAGGCGATCCAGCTCCCTCGTGAAATGGAGAAGAAGACTCCGCCCGCGCAGGCGGCGGCGACCCAACCCGCAAAGACGCGCAACGGCCAAGCGAGATCGGGCCAGATGACGAGGGTCAGAGCGGCGAGGCTGGCTTGAACCAGATAGTTGCCAAAATGATTTGGGCAACCAAAGGTACCCGACATTCGCTCCGCATAGTTCGGCCGCATCTGCACGGGCCAATCCAGCCATGGGACAGGTCCAATCGGATAGACTTCGATGCGAAAGTGGAGAAATCCAAAGCCAGTAGTGATGACGGCCACGAGGAGAAACCAGGCCAGAAGCCAAGGGATCATCCGCCGGCCGGGAAGTTGATGCCGAGCGGTAAGAAAGACTGCTCCGTAGACAGCGGCCCAAAGCCATTCCACTCGGCCGAAGTATTCGCAGGGAGCTCGGAGGACAGCCCAGGCGGCGTAGCCGAGAAAAAGAAAAATAGGCAGATCGAGAAGCCCCATCACCCTTTTGCCTGAGCGCAGGCCTTCGATGGCCCGAACGCCCAAGAGAAGCCAGAGACCAGCTCCTGCGAGAAAGGCGGGGCCTGCGACAACCTGCCGTGCCCCGCCCAGATAAAGTCCGCTGGCGGTAAGGAGAAAAAGAATCAGCGTCCAGGACAAACCCGCGCAAACTTGATTAAGAAAAGAGAGACGAGGGCCGGAACTCGGCTCCCCGGAAGCAAGGGCGGATGGATTCAGGCTTGGGCCGGACGTCGCGGACGAACCCGGATCCGCTTGAGCCGAGCCGGGCCTTCCGGACTAACCGTCTCCACTTGGGGATCATCTCGGAAAGCTTGGTGGATGATCCGGCGTTCGTAAGCGTTCATCGGAGAAAGTTCGATCGTCTCGCCCGCGGTGCGGACCCGTTCGACCATTTCACGAATCTCACTGAGAAGTTCCGCTTCTTGTTCCCGACGATAATTTTCCACATCGACGATCACTCGGGCGGCGGGTTCGTCCCCTCGGGCCAGCATCCGATTCAGAAGAAACTGAAGATCGTCGATAGTTTCGCCGTCTCGGCCGATGAGGCGGGCGGGGTTCTGCATACGGACGTGCAGGACCGCATCCTCCCCACGCTTTTCATCTTCGAGAGTAAAGGCGAAGCCGAGGTGACCGAGCATGTTCTCGAGCAGTTCACGGGCTCCGGTGGGTGTGGCGGAAGCGCTCATCGTCGTCCCCACATTCCGCCCTTCCAGCGACCGCGTTTGACTAGATCGGTGGGCTTGGCCACTTTTTCCAACTTGGGCATAGGCTGGCGCAAGTTATACATCAACTGTCCGATGGAGAGAAAATTTTGCACGGTCCAGTACAGAGATAGCGCAGAACTAAAATTATAGCAAAACACCAGCATGATGACGGGCATGAGCTTCATCATCTTCGCTGCCGGATTATCCACCCCTTGGGGTTGCGGAGTGATGTGCATACTCCAGACCATGGCGGCCGTCATGATCAGGGGCATCGGATTAATTGGGATCCCCAACCCAGGCAGGTAGCCGATGGTATCGGGACGAGAAAGATCGTGTATCCAAAGGAAAGCTTGGCCTCGGAGTTCAACCGAGCTGAGCAGCATGTAGTAGAAGCCGAGGAAGACGGGCATCTGGATGAGCATGGGGAGACAGCCGCCGATGGGGTTCACCCCGTAGTCGCGGTAGAGCTTCATCATTTCGGTGTTTAATTTTGCGGGATCATCTTTCAGCCTGGTTTGCAGCTCCTTCAGTTTGGGAGCAAGGATCTGCATTTTTTTCATGCTGCGATTCGCCTTCGCTTGGGGGATCCAGAGAATGGCCTTAAGAAGAATCGTTAGGATGACGATCGACCAGCCGTAGCTACCGACCCACTTGTGGATGGTGTTCATCACCACGAGGAGGGGGCGACTGACAATACCCATCCAGCCGAACTCCATCACCTGATCCTCCCCTTGGGCGAGACTCCGCAGGCGCCAATCTTCCTTCGGCCCAGCGTAGAGTCCAAATTTTCGAACATTCTTTGCGCCAATTCCGAGGTCAAATCCTGCGAACTTCATCCATGTTTCCACCGCATGCACTTTCCCAGAACCGTCCCGCATACTTTCCCCTGCTAAGTCGACCTTACGAGCCTCAGCCCCTGCAGCGGGCGAATCCTGAGCGGTGAGGACCATAGCAAAAAACTGGCTTTTGGCGGCGACCCATTTGACTTGGCGATCCTCCCGGCTGCTGACTAGATCCTTGCCCGCACTGGGAAAAAGAAAAAGAAACTTAGAGGAGAGAAATTCTGGAAGTTTGTGAGTGGTGTAGGTGGCATCGGTGGTAAACCAACCCGTGCCGACGTAGGCACTCTCATCTTCCCGAAGATGGATAGGAGCGCCCACCCCCGCCGAGAGGGCATAAGCAGGTAGCGCGAGTGGGAGGGTACCCCGATTTTCCACTTCCTGGGTAAGGGCAAGACCGTAGTCGCCCGTGAGATGAAAGGTGCGGCGGATATGAACATCGCCTCCCGTCTGGGTAGGCGCCGTGAAGACGACTTCTTGGGGATCTGATTTTTCGAGTGCCCAGACCAAGCCTTCGCCGGCGGGAGTCCAGCCACGGAGATCAAAAATCGCATCAGGGGATCCGCGGTTGAGATGAATTTTTTCTCCCGGGTCACCCGCATGACCGACTAATTCGATTTCTTGGATCCCACCGCCCCAAGTGGTGAAAGTGACGCGAAGGGTGGTGTTTTCCAAAATAGCGGTTTGCTCGGTCCCAGAGCGATGGATGGATCCTGGGGCAAGAGTCTCCTTGGAGGTTAAACTTGGGGCGACGACGGGTGCCGACGGAACTGGAGTTGAAGAAGAAGATGACGCTTGGGTCGTGGGGACTTTGGCGGGAGAAGGAGGATAGTAGTGGGCAACGATCTTGGGATAGAGAACGAGCAGGAGAAGGCAGGCCCCTGCGGCGAGCCAGGCGTTACGATCCATTCCTCCTTGTTTCATATCGTTTCCTGAACAGGGTCCCAGCCCGCACCCCCCCAAGGGTGGCAACGAATCAGACGACGAAAGGCCAAAACGAGCCCGCGGACGATGCCGTGGCGAGTGATCGCCTCCTCAGCATAAACGGAACAGGTGGGGTGATATCTGCAGCAGGGTCCAGGACTCGCCAAGAGAGTGCGCCAAGCTGGGGCGCAGGTGCGTTGGGCCCGAATGAGTAGAAGGAGAAAAGATTTCATAATTTTGCCGAGGCGGGACAAAGACCCGCACGTTGATAAAGGCGGAGCATTTCTTTTTGAATGGCCGCGCAACCCGCTCGGGCGGCGGGAGGACGTGCAATCCAGACGGAATCGAGGCCAGGAGTAAGATCGGCCTGGAGATGGCGCCAAGTTTCACGCACCCAACGCTTAATTCGATTTCTCATGACCGCATTACCACAAGCTTTGGGGACAACCACGGCCATACGCCGAGCGTTGCGAGGAAAACAGCGCCAGTTGAGTTTGAGTGGGATGCCACTTTCGATTCCTCCCTCACGGCGAATGGCTAAGAATTCCGGCCGGCGCCGGAGAATGCGCGCCCGCGGAAGGCGACGGTCACGCCCCGGTGTGGCGGGCGTAGTGGCGCTCCACACCTTTGGGCAGAAGGCGACGACGACCACGCGCACGACGACGCGCAATCAGGGCTCGCCCTCCCTTAGTTTTCATGCGGGCGCGAAAGCCGAATTGGCGTTTACGCGTGCGCTTGGATGGGTTGTAGGTCGGTTTCATTGCGTATGTTTAAGAAGGGCAAAATCGTGCCGAGAAAAGGGGGCGGAGTCAATGCGTTCGATCAGCGACCTGGGTAACGAAGGGTTCCCCCCGTCTCGTGGGCAACGCCGATACTACTGAACCAACAGTCCCAAGAAGGTATCGATCTCGCTCCTCGTATTGGACATATGGGGGGACACGCGCAACAAGGTCTGCCCCGAATGTTCTTTTCTCCAAGAGAGCCGAATCCCCGCCTGATCCATCCGTGCGCGGATTTTTTCCCAACCGCTCGCTGGTTCGATCAGGCTGGTGATCACCCGATTCCTATCCTTCTCCCCACCGTAAATAGCAAACCCTTGGGCCACCGCCCCTGCCCTCACCCGCTGAGCAAGGTCCAAAACATAGGCCGAGACTTCGGACAGACCCAAGCTCTCGATAAGCTCAAGGGAGGCCCGCATCCCCTCGATCCCGGGAAGATTGAGACTTCCCGGTTCGTACCTTCTGCCTTCTTCCTCCAGAACTATTTTGGGTTGTGCGAGAAATTCTGGACTGACGACATTCCAAGATCCCAAGAGTGGTGGATGGAGTTGATCCCAAACGCGCCGACGCACCATAAAAACACCCGCCCCTGCGGGTCCGAGCATCCATTTATGGGCATCGGCAGAAAGAAAATCGGCTTCCTCCCAAGCGGTCGGAAGCACCCCGAGGGTTTGAATGGCATCGAGGCAAAGGAGGATTCCGCGGGTTTTTAATTCGGGTCCAATCTCTGCCAGATCAGGTTGAAGCCCGCTGAGGTAGTGCGCCGTGGCTAAGGTCACCAGTTTTGTTTTGGCAGTAACTAGAGGCCGAATCGTTTCCCACCGGATCGGTTCTCCTTCTTTCCGTTGCAGAGGAACGGGGCGCACGCCACGCCGCGCCAGATCCATCCAAGGATACACATTCGCAGGATAATCGAGGGGGTCGTAGACCACCTCGTCGCCCTTCCTCCACCCCAGTCCTTGCGCCACCAAACCGAGACCGAGGGCGGTGGGACCGAGCAAAGAAACCTCATCCCACTTACAACCGAGAAAACGGGCAGCGATCTCCCGAGTTCTGCGAATACGCAACCAAACGGCATCGCTTTCCTGGCGCCCCTGCGCTGCTTCGACGGTCCATTGATCCATCGCTTCCTGCGCGGGCCCGCTGATCGGAGCCACGGCGGCGTGAGCCAGAAAAATTCCTTGGCGCGTAACGGGAAAGAGCCGAGCGCGTTCCCCAGGATCGGCCAGCACGGCGGCTAGGCGCGCCCCGTTTCCCTTCTTCAGTCGCTCAACTCCACATTCCAGTAGGCCAGATCGAGAAAATGGCGCCAAGTATCTGGCCCATTACGAGAGATCTGCACGTTGAGGAAGGTCCGCAGTTTTGGGCGCTTGGGCTTGCGAATTAACTTCATGGAAGCCTCGGGTGGGCGCCGGTTGCCTTTGCGGGTATTGCAGGGAATACAGGAGCAGACCACATTTTCCCAGGTGGTCGTGCCCCCATGATGTCGGGGAACCACGTGGTCCAAGTTAAGATCCCGCTTATCTTTTTTCTCCCCGCAATACTGACAAGTGTAGGAGTCCCTCTCAAAAATATTCTGGCGGGTTAATTTCACCTCCTTCTTTGGGATCCGATCAAAAAGCATCAGAACGATGACCCGAGGGATCCGGATGCGAAAGCTGATCGTGTGAAGGGAGTCCTCCCCTTCGTAATCCTGGCTCAGATCCCGCCAGCGATTGAAATCGAAGGTGCTGAAGTCGTCCCCCTGTCCATTTCCCTCCACCACCTGAGCGTGCCCCATGTAAAGAAGGCTGAAGGCCCGACGCACGGAGCAGATATGCACCGCTTGCCAGAAGCGGTTCAGCACGAGGACCCCCTGGGGAATAGCTGTCTCCATAGATACTTGTTTAGACGATAGAAAGTTATCGTCAACGGGAGTGATTTTCGCTTGATCCGCTCCCCCTTTCATCGCCTAATTCATCCCCTTGTTCATGAAGATATCCCCATGGATCCTTTTGTTGGCCACCGCGGCCTGGTTCACTCCGGTTTCAGGATACGCCGTAGTTTCGCCCCAGGATGATTACCTGCAGATTTACGTGTTGATCCAAGACGGAGACAGGTTGGCAGCAGGCGGGCAAAACTCCCAAGGTCGCGAAAAGTTTGAAACCGCTTTAAGCCGTCTGGAGAAATTAAGAAACGAGAATCCTGAGTGGGAACCGACCATCGTCAAATATCGGATCAAATATTTGAATGAGAAACTGGAAGCGATGAAAGCGAGCAAAGATTCTGCTCCCGCGGTTGCCCCTGCCGCCAAATCCGTACCCGCCAGCACCCCCACGGAAAAAACCGCTCCCGCTCCTCAATCCTCTGAATCCTTGCCCCCCACCGTTCCGAAATCGGTCGTGTCTCCCGTCGCTAGCGATGATCCATCCGCCCTTCGCCAAAAAGTCATCAGCTTATCAGGAGAACTCGAATCAGCCCGCACGGAACTCCGACAAGCCAAGAGTGATTTAGATTTGGCGGTCGCCGACAAAAAGCAGCTCCAAGAAAAACTTTCCGCCGCCCCCGCCGCCCCTTCCGTGGACGCGAGTGTCGCAAAACTGCAGGATGAAAATACTGCCCTCCGCACGAAACTAACCAGCGCAGAGGATAGCCTCAAAAAAGCTGTAGGGGGTGAAATTGCGGGAGAGATGTCCTCCCTCCGAGGACAGGTCGATGCCCTAGAAAAGAAGCTCGCCGAAGCCAACGGCAAGTCCGCAGAGCTGACCCGCGCAAACGAAGATTACAAAAAACAGATCACCAGCCTCACGGCCCAACTCCAACAAGCTGGCTCCGCCGGCAAATCGGACGGGGCCTTGGCGAAGGAAAACACCATGCTTCGCGGAATTTTGGATCGCCAACTCAAGGAGCAAGCCCGCCGAGAGGCCGCTCGGCGCCTCGTGCTCGACGAGTTTAAAAATCTCGCCGTCTCCACCGAGGCTCTCAAAACCCAAATGGAAGTGTTGAGCTCTCCCTTAGTAGCTTTGACCAACGACGAGGAAAGTATGCTTAAAGTTTCTCCCCCTTCCTTGGTGGCTCCCGAACCCGCCACCCCTGCGGCAGCCGCTGCGGTGGGAACCGCTACCCTGGCCAGCCCAGCAGAGAAACCTGCTAGCCCCGAAAGTTTTTCCGAAAAGCCAAGAATCCCTGAGGAGTTTAAAGAGACGGCGGCCAAAGCGACCGCTCTTTACAATGAGAAAAAGTTCGACGAATCGGCCGCGGCCTATGAGGAGATTTTGGTCAAATATCCGCAGTCCATCTACGCCCTTTCAAATCTTGGGGTGGTTCGTTTTCAACAACAGAAATATCCCGAGGCAGAAAAAGCATTACGGGAGGCCATCCGCGTCGCGCCCAATGATGCTTTCTCCCACTCGGTTCTCGGCATCGCCCTTGTCCAGCAAGAGAAGTATGACGATGCCATCCAAATCCTGAGTCGAGCCGTGGCCTTGGATCCCAATGATGCGAAAACCCGCAACTACCTAGGAATCTCCTCCTCCCGCAAAGGCCTCCAGGAAGCTGCTGAACAAGAGTGCACGAAAGCGATTGAACTCGATGAGGGTTATGGGGATGCCCACTTCAATCTTGCCGTGATTTACGCAACCAAAACCCCACCCACCAAAGAACTGGCCAAAAGACACTACAATCGTGCTCTGGAACTCGGGGTGCCGAAAGATGCCGAGCTGGAGAAATTACTGAACTAAGGTTTTAAGGGATCCCACGCGGGAAGTCGCATTTCGACTTTCGTGCCTTGGCCAGGCTTAGACTCTACCCGCAATTTTCCACCATGGGCCTCGACAGTACGGCGAACTAAGGCCATCCCGAGACCAGTCCCACCTGGGCGCCACGAAAGAAAAGGCTCAAAAAGCCGTGCGGTAGCCTCTTGAGCCATGCCCCGACCCGTGTCTTGTACCAGGAGGGCGACTTCGTCTTCCTTCGCCATGACCTGCAACTTCAGCGTGCCTCCAGGGCTCATCGCTTCCAAGGCATTCAGCACAAGATTGAGGACGGCTTGTTCGACTTGGGAGCGATCCCCGCGAATTTGGACGGACCCCGAAGAAGGAAGTTTTAAGCGCAACCGAATCCGGCCCAAGGAAAGTTTGCTTCGAGTGAGCAACGCTACCTCACGCATAATTTCCGAAGCATTCACCGCCCCCATTTGTGGATCGGCCGATCGCGCAAGATTAAGAATCCGATCCAGAATGCGATTCATTTGCCCAAGCTTATTTTCGATTAGATTTAAATCTTGGATTTGGTCGGGACTCGGCTGGAGCCCTCGGATCGCGGTATGCCAAAGCATTCGAATCACGGCGAGAGGGTTACGGACCTCGTGCGCAACTTCCGCAGCGAGCATGCCCAAGGAGGAAAGTCTTTCTCTCGTTCGTAGCTCTTCTTCGGTCTGATCGATCCGGGCGGCTAGCTTGGCCCGCTTGAGGGCCGCCGCCGCTAATCCCGCTAGCCCTTCGATTAAGCGGATCTCCGCATCGGAAAATCGGCGAGCTGTTTTTGTTCCCACACAGAGAACCCCGACCGCCTCGTTTTTTTCAGCTAAAGGAACCGCTAAAAAAGAGACGATCCCCTCTTGCTGAACCAGTTCCATGTGGGGGTCTTGCGGACTCTCCGCGACACTACTGACGGCAAAAGGCTTTCGGCTGCGGACGACATATCCGAGAACGGTTTCGGAGGTCGAAAGAGCGGGCTGCATCTGGTAGCGATGCGATCCTCCGTGCGAAAGCTCCAGACGCAACTCTTGCGTGGTGGGTTCGAATAGGAAAATGGAAGCTAAGTGCGCGCCGCACAATCGTGCCGATTCTTGAGTGACGCGAAGGAGAATGGCTGACGCCGTCTCCTCTGCTCCAATAGCAGCACCGACTTCAGCGAGAGCAGCAGAGCGGTGGCTTTCTTCACGGGTGGAGGCCACCCGCCAAGCCAAGCTCAGCCAACCTGCGGCCTCGTAAGCAAATTCCGCGAGGATGGTCTCCTGGCCTAAATGAAAATACTTTTTCTTGCGAGTTCCCACCACGAGTACGCCAAGAAGATTATCCCCCTCGCTCATGGGAGCCGCCATCTCACTTCCGCCTTGCCCGAGCCCCCCAGGATTTTTTTGCAGGTCCGCCCGAGCCGCTGTCCCTCGGCTCGCCGCCCAGCCCACCACTCCTTCGCCCAACCGCAGACGTTTTTTCTTTTTGGCAGGCGCCACCCCCATCGATACCTCCATTTCTAAATCACCACAATTCGGATTGAGAAGGTAAAGAGCCGCTCTCTCCACTTTAAATTCTTTTTTCAGGCAACCCAGAATCCTTTGGACAAGCTTATGGGGATCCCGTAAATCCGCGGCTCGAATCCGCAGTCGGCTGAACTCTTCTTTCATCGACTGACTACTTGTTTGAGTCGTGTCAGCAAACGAGCGTGCCAAGAAGGATCCGTAATCGAATGACCCTTCTCATCTACCAAGACAAAAGTATCTAACGCCGCCCCTTTTTCTGTGGTGATACGGGCGCCAGAAATATGCATGCCTTCCTCCGCAATCGCGCGGGTTAAGGCGTGTAATAAGCCAACACGATCCGGGGCTTCGACATGGAGCAAGGTCCGCCCAGGTTCGCTCTCAAGATCCCAGCGCAGACTTGTAGGAAACTCCGCTTCTCCCAGAGCTTTTTGCCAAAGAGTGGGGCCATGCCCTGCGAGACGCACTTCCAGATCATCTTCCGTTTTCTGCAAGGACTCCGTCAGTGCTTTTTCAAAGGCATTCCGATCAACCGGATGACTCACGGGCTCCATCCGATCACTACAAACACGAAAGGTATCGATGACGACATCGTCCTGACGGGTAAATATATTAGCGCTGAGAATGTTGAGGCCTGCTACGGCAAAGCTTCCTGCGATTTTACTGAAAAGCTTTTCCCGATTCCAGGTCACGACCAGCACTTCGGTATGGCCCTCTTCTGGATGATCCGTCCACTCCACCAAAGGAACGAGCGCGTTTTGACCCGAGACCCGCTGAGCAAGAAAGTTATGAATGGCACGGATATGCCGAGCCACCAGATCCGCTGGGCACTGGCGAAGATAGGAGGGTCCCATCTGCTCGAGATGTTTCTGGCCCTCTTCCTGCGAGAATTCATCGGCCAAAATCGTTTCAATTTGGGCGAGCCGACGTAATCGTTTGTCCTCCTCGGCCTGTAAGAACTCTTCTTCCCCCGAGAGCATACGCTGGGTCCGCCGATAAAGATCCCAGACCAAAAGTTCCCGCCAACTCGACCAGTTGTTTCGGCCCGCCACCGCCCGCACATCCGCTGCCGAGATCAGCATAAGTAGATTTAGTTTTTCTTCGTCCTGCACAATTCGTGCTAACCCTCGGATTGTTTCGGCTTCATCCAGATTTTTTCTCGCAAAGGTGCCTAGAGTCATGTGGTGATCCACCAGAAAGGTCATCAAACTAAGTTCACGGCCCCAGAAATGAAACCGTCGTGCAACCACCGCCGCATTGGCGGCCCCAGCCTCCTCGTGGTTTCGACTTAATTCTGCCTTACCCGTATCGTGAAGCAGCACAGCCAAAGCAAGGATCTCGGGAGATTCAACCTTCGCATAAAGCTCGGAGTACTTTCGCAGGTCAGGCTCCGTGGAACCGAGCATGGCATCGAGCTGCTCAAGGCAAACCAAGGTGTGCTCATCTGCGGTATAGCGGTGAAAGAACTCGTGCTGCACGAGACAGGTCAAGGGGGCAAACTCTGGAATCATCAGGCCAAGAATGCCATGCTCATGCATCAATCGGAGAATGCGGGCGACTTTCCCTTTCTGACGAAGGATATGCAGAAACGTCTCCTGCACCTCTTTTTGTTGAGTAGATTCAGGCGTGATCAGAGCAAAGTTAGCTCGAATCAGAGAACTCAATTCACTACTGGGTACAGAACCTTGATCCTGGAGAATACGAAATACTCGGATCAGGCGGGATGGATCTTGGCTAAAGATCTGCGAGTTTTCTGCCCCTAGTTCTGCCCCATTCAGAACAAAGCCGTCGGTCGCCCGACGCGCCCCCTGCCACCCAGCAAAGAAGGACCACAAACCACGCGGTTTTCCCAGCCATTGCTGGCAAAGTCGGGTCGAGGTCGAGTTACAAATGAGATGAATCGCTCGCATGTGGCCATAGACTTCTCGCATCAGGGCCTCACTTTTTCTCAGAATATTGGGCTGCGGATAACCCATGGCTGAGGCTAACTCCCCTTGATAACGAAGAGTCAGGATATCCCCAGGACCCCCTTGAAGATGATGCAACCAATCCCGCAGGGTCATGAGAAAGGTAAACGCCTTCTCCGCTTGGCTTACTTCCGATTCACCCAGCCAACCTTTTTTCATGAGATCTTCCAGCGTAGCTCCCTCCTCTGTCACACGCCCCACCCAACGCAGGTTATGAAAATCCCTTAATCCACCCACCCCTGACTTGAGATTCGGTTCCTGCATAAAAAGGGTTCCCCCCTCTTTTCCATGCCGCGCACTCTGGTTTTGCAAGCGCCAGGACAAATACTTTTCGACATGATTTTTCAGACTTCGCCGTCCGTATTCTGTTTGCGCTTTTGCCCACAAGGCAGGGGAACCCGCCAAGTAGCGCGCATCGATCAGCGCGGTTTTGATCATCGGTTCGGCTTCCGCACGCTCGATCGTCTCGGAGATCGTTCGGCAGGCATGGCCTACTTTGCATCCCATGTCCCAAAGCCTGTAGAGCACCTTTTTGACCACTTCCTCCGCCGCTTGATTAGAAGTTCCTTCCCGAATAAAAACGAGATCGATATCGCTCGCTGGGCTCATTTCATTACGGCCAAAACCACCTACCGCTCCAAGGACTAATCCATCCCCACACTCGTTGCCTCCGCCATTTTTCCATAGCTGGACAAGCACCTGGGAAAGCATTTTGGCCCGCTGGTGGGCTAAGACCAATCCAGATTCACCTGCGCGTGACTGATCCTCGAAGCGCTGCTCCGCGTCTTGGATCTCTTGACGAATATCCTCCATTTGCTCCTGAGGGAAAACTCCGCCCGCCCCGGTCCCCTTACCCACTGCAGGGACAGGCAGGGTTGGATCGGCGCTGGAGTCTGCCGTCACTCCAGGAGCTGTTCCGTAGCGGAGTTGAAGATTTTAAAATCTTCGACATTCGCATGCGGGTCCGCCTTGAAACTAAATTGACCCGTGGAACGCCGCTGGAGTTGAGCCAGTAGATCATCATCTTCTGTGCGCAATCGGTGTAAAACACCCGGTTGAACCACCACCCGAATTTCGGGCACCTCGGGATGCACCCGAAAGATCCGGCTAATCTCACGCTGAATTTCAACACTCATCGTCTCAAACGACTTAACCATTCCCTTGCCGCGGCACGAAGGGCACTCCATAAAAACCGCCTTGCGAATACTTTCCTGCACCCTTTGCCTCGTCATCTCGAGCAATCCTAATTGAGAAATAGGCAAGGTGTTGGTTCTCGCCCGATCTCTGCGCAAGCACTGTTTAAATTTCTCGTAGACCGCAATCTGATCGCGCCGTGCACGCATATCGATGAAGTCGATCACGATAATCCCTCCTAGGTTCCTTAAGCGTAACTGCCGGGCGGCCTCCTCGGCGGCTTCCAGGTTAGTACGCAAGATGGTGTCATCATGATCTTTGCCCCCTCGCGATTTGCCCGTATTCACATCAATCGAAACCAGCGCTTCTGTTTCATCCACCACTAAGTAGGCGCCCGATTTCAGCCAAATCTGTCGCCGGAAGGCATTTTCAATCTGTCGGTTCACTCCGTACGCTTCAAACAAGGGTTCCGGAGCTAGATGACGCTTCACTTTGCGTAAGGAACGCTTGGAAATCGCCCCTACGATTTCGCGAACCCGTTTCTCCGCATCCTCGTTATCCACAAGAACCTCATCCACTTCCTCCGTCAGGAAATCACGCACCGCCCGCTCGACTAGATCCGGTTCTTCTAAAAGGACCGCAGGAGCATTCTTAGTTTTCATTCCTTCCTCCACCTTGCGCCACTGCTCCAGTAAGAGGGCTAGATCACGAACGAAGTAGCGAGCTTGTAACCCCTCCCCATTCGTGCGGAGGATGACTCCCATTCCTTCCGGGACGTCTAGCTCTTGCAATATTTTGCGTAGGCGAGACCGTTCTGCCGGATCCTCAATCTTCCGCGAGACTCCACTCATCTCTCCAAAAGGCATCAGGACAAGATAACGCCCTGGCAAACTAAGATTCGTCGTCACCCGTGCTCCCTTGGTCCCAATCGGGCCCTTATTGACTTGGACAATGACCTCCGCTCCCGCGGGATAAAGCCGGGGGATATCATTACTCGTAATCCGTGGCTTTCGACCCCGACTTCCTCTTCGCTCCACCGCTTCAATCTGCTCGTCCATCGCCGCTGGTACCGCATCCCAGAAATGCAAAAAGCCGTTTTTCTCTAAGCCGATATCGACAAAGAGGGCTTTGAGTGAGGGCTCCACATTGTGGACGCGAGCTTTGTAAATACTTCCAGAGATGCTTCGATCCCCTTCTCGCTCGATGGAAAACTCTTCCACCACTCCCCCCTCAAGCAGGGCAACGCGTTTTTCTAATGGTTCGACAGAAAGAAGCAGGCTACGCCGCTCCTCCTTTGACTTTACACCCAAGATTCGTTTAATGGTTTCCAATATCATAGTTTAGTTTCCTTTCCTGGTGGCGCGTTTGAGAATTAACCCAACTGCCGCTGCCTCCAGATACTTTGCATCAATCCCATCGCGGCCATACACACAGCCAAGAAGGTTCCCCCGTAACTTACGAAAGGAAGGGGAATGCCGGTGATCGGAACCACCTTAATTGTCATTCCCACGTTAATGAAAAAATGAGTGAAAAGCATCCCTAAAATCCCGCCCGCTAACAGGCGACCGGGAAAGTCGGCTGCGTGCCAACCCATCCACGCGATACAAAGAAGCAACCCCGCTTGCCCGATTATCAAGGCCGCCCCTCCCAAAAAGCCCCACTCTTCTCCCAACACCGAAAATATGAAATCATTATAGGCAATGTTTTTAGGCAGAAATCCATACAGGTTCTGATCCCCTCGTAAGTATCCTTTCCCTGACACTCCACCCGAGCCAATGGCGATGATGGATTGTCGAATGGTCCAGCCCGCACCTAACGGATCGAGGTTGGGATCGAAAAATGTTCGAATACGATTGTTTTGGTAGGTTTTGAGGAAGGGTAGTTCTTTGCCCATCTGGCCCACATAAATGTAAATCGCGAGGACAGCGGCAAGTCCGACTCCTGCGGGAACCACAAGGTAGCGCAATCGGGTACCTCCCGCAAAAAGAAGCCCGAAACACATCGGCAAAAACACTGCGGCCGAGCCCAAATCGGGTTGGCGAAGAATCAAACACACGGGAAGCAGGGCGAGTCCGACAAGAGCGAGGACGGTACGAAACTGCTCGATCCGCTCCCGCATCGCGACCAATAGGGCGCAGGCGCCTGCGAGGAAAGCCAGCTTC
>Ga0208960_1000880_pt1 | contig 16396 bp, 15 predicted proteins | sample GreLakmeON33MSRF_FD_187703 | JGI IMG/M metagenome (GOLD analysis project Ga0208960, IMG submission 187703) | Freshwater lentic microbial communities from great Laurentian Lakes, MI, USA - Great Lakes metaG ON33MSRF (SPAdes) | ecosystem: Environmental > Aquatic > Freshwater > Lake | place: Great...
GGCTGGGGCCAAGGGTTAGAGGAGAGATGGGAACGGCGCAATAACGAGAATTAAGATCACCTAAAGACTCTGCCCACCGCCCATCTGGGCGGTTTTTTTATGCCTATTTTCAAAGGGGAGGGCGGTGGAGAGATAGTGGGTGAGGGGGGTTGAAAGTGGGGAAAAAGGGAGTAAAGTGGTGGCCTAAGCCGTAATCTGAGCGTGGGGAGGCCAGTTGATGTTTCTTGGCACCCATGAACCCAAACTTGATGAAAAGGGCAGATTAATTTTGCCAGCTCGCTTCCGAGATGAATTAGCAGATGGTTTAGTAATAACTAAAGGACAAGAGAACTGTCTTTATGTTTTTCCAGCCGCTGAGTTTGCATTAATTACTGAAAGATTACGTCAAGCACCAGTAACTCAAAAAAATTCTCGCGATTACTTAAGAGTGATGTTTGCTGGCGCCCATGATGAGGTGCCTGATAATCAAGGTCGAATCAATATTCCATCTGGCCTTAGAACTTATGCAAGTTTAGAAAAAAATTGTGTAGTAATCGGTGCCAACACCAGACTTGAAATTTGGGATCAAACTGCTTGGGGTAAGTATTTAACAGATCGTGAAAAAACCTTTGCTGATGTATCAGAGGAGGTTCTACCTGGATTGTTCTAAATCCAAACAAATATCTATTTAGGCCACTGCCACTTATAAAAGTTCGCGGCGCCACTTCCCCGGTGCCGCGCATGATTTAAAAAAGTTCCGTCAAGTGGCGGTGACCTAAGTAGATATCTGGGTAGGCAAGGAAGAGAAAAAAAGAAGAGAAAAAAGTAATAAAGAAAGAAAAAAGGGGGAGAAGCAAATGAGTGCAAAGATTTCGCACACACCAGTTGCAGTTGAGCGCTGTGTTGATTTGCTAGCACCTGCACTTATTAATAAATCTAAGCCTTATTTAATTGATGCCACATTAGGTCTAGGTGGTCATGCCAAGGTATTTCTAGAGCGCTTTGCCAATCTAAATCTTATTGGCTTAGACCGAGATGCTTCAGCGATTCAAATCGCAAAATCTAATCTAACTCCATATGAAATGCGCACCACACTTATTAACACCACATTTGATCAGATTCAATCATCACTTGCTACTGCCGGGATAGGTAGCGCAGATGGTATTTTGTTTGATTTAGGTGTTTCATCCATGCAACTAGATCAATCAGAGCGCGGTTTCTCCTACTCATATGAGGCACCACTTGATATGCGCATGGATCAAAACGCTGTGCTTACTGCAGCACAGGTGCTTAATACCTACAATCATGGGCAGCTAGCAAAAATATTACAAAATTACGGTGAAGAAAAATTTGCCAGCAAAATCGCTGAAAACATTATAAAAGCCAGAGTAAATGGCAGTTTAAATACCACTACAGATCTAGCTGCGATAGTTAAAGATTCTATTCCAGCACCTGCCAGGCGTACTGGTGGTAATCCAGCCAAGCGCACATTCCAGGCAATTCGAATAGAGGTTAATCAAGAGCTCACTATTTTAGAACGCGCAATCCCAGCAGCATTAGCGGCGCTAAGTGTTGGTGGACGTCTGGTGGTCATGTCTTATCAATCCCTGGAAGATCGAATTGTTAAGGGGTGTTTTGCAAATGTCACAAAATCATCCACCCCACGTGGGCTACCAGTTGAGCTTCCTAACTCAGCGGCTACTTACAAATTATTACTAAGCAGCAGTCAAGGGGCTGATGAAGCTGAGCAGTTAAGTAATCCACGTTCGCAATCGATGCGGCTTCGAGCGATTGAAAGGGTGGCTGCCTGATGGCGATATTTGAGTTAGCCCCGGCAATTGAAATCTCTCGCAAAATTGTTTTGGAAAAAACTAACAAAGTGGTTTTGCGCCTTGTCCCAGAGATTAAGTCAGGTGAGGTCGCAGCCCAGCGCACCTTTGCAATATTTATCGCCACCATTTTTACTGCCGGGCTACTAACGCTGCTGGTGGTTAATACCGCACTCGCTAAAGATGCCTTCTTGCTCAAACAACTCAAGCAAGAGGCGCAGTCGCTAACCGATCAACGGGAAGCAATTTTGCGTCAAGTTGCACAAAAGTCCTCACCTGAAAAATTGGCTGAGCAAGCAAGTAAATTAGGAATGATTGCCAGTACTAATCCAAAGTTTCTAGATATGTCAGCAGGTGGCTAATGAATCAGCAACTTCTGGTGCAGGATCGAATCCGAAAAATCGTGGCAATCGCAATTGTTATTTTCTTACTTTTCGGATTGCGTTTAATTGAAATTCAGGCAATAAGAGCTAGTGGCTATGTAGAAAAAGTAGATGTGGAGTTGGGTAAAACCGCAACACTCCTAGCACCGCGAGGCAATATATACGATATCAACGGCATTGAATTAGCAAGAAGTATTTCAGCTATAAATATTGCTGTCGATCAAACAGTGGTCAATGATCCAGTGGCTGCAGCTAATATAGTTGCGCCAATCCTAGGAATGACTCCCAGCCAACTACTACCTGATATCACCGGTGAGCGGCGGTATGTATTGATTGCTAAAGATGTTACTCCAGCTAAGTGGAATGCAGTTTATGAAGGAATTGAAAAATACAATTCAAATCTATTAAAGAGTAAAGCAGGAATCAGCAAACGTATTGGTGGCTTCGTGCCAGAGCGCAGCTATATTCGCGATTACCCAAGTGGATTATTAACCGCATCTTTGGTGGGAATTATCAACGATCAAGGAGTGGGTGCCTCTGGAATTGAAAGCAGTCTAAACAATTTACTCGCTGGCACAAACGGGAAATATGCCTATGCCAATGGGAGAGGGAAGATAATTCCTGGCTCTGAGCGAGTGAGTGTGGAGGCAAAAGCTGGCACAAGTATTCGGCTAACTATTGATAGAGATATTCAGTGGGTTGCTCAAAACGCCATCAATCAAGCGGTTGCCTCAGCTAGAGCGCAATCAGGCACGGTAATAGTTATGGATCCTAAAACTGGTGCAATTTTGGCACAAGCAAGTGCGCCAACATTTGATCCCAACAACGCTAGCTCAATTACATTAGACAAACTTCGTAACCCCGCTGTGCAAGATGTTTATGAGCCTGGTTCAACTGGCAAGGTAATTACTGTGGCGGCTGCGATGGAAGAAGGTTTAATTACTCCAGAGTCAGTATTTACTATTCCTTACAAAATGAAGGTTGCAGATGAGTACTTTCATGATCACGAAAAGCATCCGACTCAAAGATTAACAACAACTGGCTTGCTTGCAGTTTCTAGCAATACCGGATCGATACAGATTGGTCAGAAGTTAGGCAAAGACCGGTTGTATGAGTACCTTCGAAAATTCGGTATGGGGCAGAGTACAAACTCAAAGCTTCCTGGAGAATCTGCTGGCTCACTTCTCCAAGTTAAAGATTGGTCTGGCACCTCCTTGCCAACATTTGCTTTTGGTCAGGGGTACTCACTCACTGCTATGCAGACCACCTCAGTCTTTGCCACTATTGCTAATAACGGCGTAAGAGTTTCACCTTCGATATTAGCTGGCGTAGTTGATGAGAGTGGGAAGTACACCCAGGCAAAGGAAAATGAATCGGTAAGGGTATTAAGTGAACAAACTTCACAAAATATGCGAGCCATGATGGAAAGTGTTGTTTCCAAAAATGGAACTGCACCGACGGCTGCAATTCCTGGCTATCGGATTGCAGGTAAGACTGGAACTGCAAACCGTTATAACACCGTCTGCGGTTGCTACAGCGGTTACACCGCATCTTTTGTGGGCTTTGCACCAGCTGACGCGCCAGAGTTTGTAGTGAGTGTGACTATTCAAGATCCAAAAGGAATGCATTGGGGCGGAGTATTAGCTGGACCAGTGTTTAAGAAGGTAATGAGTTTTGTTCTACAAAGTAAGCGAGTACAGCCCACTAACAGTGAGAAAACTATCTTTAACCTAACTGAAGCTGCTTTAAAATCTGCCGTGAGTACAAAAGCAAAGAGTGGGGCTTAAGCATGAGCATTAGGCCAAATTTTGCTGTTAGTAAATCACTCTCAGATTTTGATCCAAAAATCTTTGACCAGAAGTGCTTAGTTTCAGGGGTTTGTATAAATGCTCAGCAGGTGAAAAAAGGTGATTTGTTTATCGCATTTGAAGGCGCAAAGACGCACGGGGCAAAATTTATTGACCAAGCAGTAAAAAATGGCGCAGTTGCAGTATTAAGTGATAAAAAACTAGATGCACAAATTCCAAGTTTCATAACTCCTGATCCCCGAAAACTCATTGGGCCAATTACTGCGTGGCTTTATAGCCATCCATTTGAACAATTGGTTGCAGCAGGTGTGACTGGTACTAATGGCAAAACCACCACAGCTAACTTAGTCAAACAAATTTGGCAGCTAAGTGGTGTGCAATCTGCATTAATTGGAACTTTAGGAGTTCAAATTGGTGGTGAAAATCTACCAACTGCTAGAACTACACCAGAGGCAGATGAGTTACAAGCCTTGGCAGCAACAACTCTAGAAAAGGGATGTACCAATCTTGTTATGGAGGTCAGCAGTCATGCTATTGATCAATCTCGTGTGAAAGGGTGTAAATATAAAGTTGTTGCATTTACAAATCTCACCCAAGATCACCTGGATTATCACAAAACTATGGATTCATACTTTGCCGCTAAAGCTACTTTGTTTACCGCAGAGTATGCCAGCGCTGCGGTAATTAATATCGATGACCCGTATGGTGCCAAATTAGCAAGTGAATTAGATATTGCAGTAACTACAGTATCTAGGAGAGATAGCAAAGCAGATTATTATCTGAAACGCTCTGAAGTAAGTAAGAACGGCTATTTTGTAGAAATTGTAAGCAAGAAAGGTGAGGTAATCACTGGTGACTTTGGACTATTAGGAGATTTTAATTTAGAGAATTTATTACTAGCAGTTGCAATTGCGCATTTGACGGGTGTTAGCACCAGTCAGATCACATCAGTTTTATCCAAACTTGAATCCGTGCCAGGCAGGTTAGAAAAAATTGATGCCGGGCAATCATTTACAGCCTTAGTTGATTACGCCCACTCACCAGATGCGGTAGAGCGAGTATTAAAGACTGCCAGATCATTTACTGGTGGCAAAATTATCGGTGTATTAGGTTGTGGCGGCGATAGAGATAGCAGCAAGCGAGCTTTAATGGGTAAAGCTTTATTTAATGGTTGTGATCAGGCGATCTTTACTAGCGATAATCCACGCTCTGAATCTGCTGACCAGATTTTGTCACAGATGATTGATGGACTTGTGCTGGGTAGTAAAGGATTTGTATTTCCAGACCGCAAACAGGCGATTGATCAGGCAGTTAAATTGGCAAAGGATGGCGATACGGTTTTGGTCTTAGGAAAAGGACATGAGAGTGGACAGGATTTTAAAGGTCTGATCACACCATTTGACGATCGAATAGAGCTGGCTGAATCTATTAAGCGGGGTATGAAATCATGATTAAAATTTCAGCAGCTGAATTCGCAAAGGTAGTTTCGGGAAAACTGCACAATATTCCAGAGGTAATGATTATTGATCAGATTCCGGTGATTAATTCAAAAAATGCTACGGCAGGAACATTTTTTGTTGCCTTTAAAGGTTTAAATTTGGATGGCCATGATTTTGTTAATGAAGCGATTGCTAACGGAGCAAAGTTTGCATTAGTTTCTAAACCAGTTGAGGCTGCATCAATTGTGGTTGCAGATGTTGGTCAAGCGCTTTTGGATCTAGCAAAATATGTTCGAGAAAGTATCAAGGATTTGAAGGTAATTGGCATAACGGGATCACAAGGCAAAACCACCACTAAAGATCTTTTAGACTCAATTCTGCAGAATATTGGTTCAACTATTTCAACATTGGATAACCTCAACACCGATATCGGAGTGCCATTAACTTTACTTAGGTGCACGGAAAGTACGAAGTACTGCATTTTAGAGATGGGCGCTAGACATGTTGGTGATATCGCAAAGCTGACAAGGATTTCATCACCAGATGTAGCGGTGGTCTTAGTTGTTGGTCAGGCACATTTAGGTGAATTTGGGTCTGTCGAGAAACTAGCAAATACTAAGGCTGAATTAATAGATAACTTGGGTGAGGGAAAAATTGCAGTATTAGGCAGTTATGACCCGTTCACACCAAAAATGGCTGATAAGTTAAAGATTAAGAAAATACTGTTTGGCGAGGGTCAGGAGATAAGAGCTGCCGATATTGAGATCCATGGGGGATATGCAAATTTTGATTTAGTCACGCCAAAGGATCGGAGCCGAGTCTCACTACAAATTCTTGGTGAGCATCAAATTGCAAACGCATTGGGCGCAGCTGGTGCAGCCGTTGCACTCGGTGTAAGTACTGAGAAAATATCTTTAGGGTTAAGTACCGCTACTTTAAGCAGCAAGTGGCGCATGCAAATTGAAGAACTATCTGAAATAAAAATAATTCATGATTATTACAACGCTAACCCAGAGAGTATGAAGGCAGCGGTGAAATCACTGGCTTTCTTAAGCCAAGAAAGTGGCGGACAATCTTGGGCGGTTTTGGGGAAAATGCATGAACTTGGTGGATCTGAGAAATCTGGCCATGAAGATGTTGCGCAGTACTGCGCTGAGGTGGGGGTAGACCATCTAGTCAGCGTGGGTACTGAGCTCTACACACTGCCTGTAAAAAAAGTTTCTGAGGGTAATTTGCTCGTGCATCACTGCTCAAATCCACAAGCTGTTTTAGAGTTAGTCAATAATTTTTCTGCTGGTGATGTGGTTTTGCTCAAGGCATCAAGGTCTGAGAAGTTTGAAGAGTTAGCAAACTTAATTAAAGATGCATGGAATGGGAGAGAAAAGTGAAAGGTATCTTGCTCTCGGGTGCTATAGCTGCAGTTTTCGCTTTCTTTGGTACACCTGCACTAATAAGAATATTGGCAAAGAAGGGTTATGGCCAAATAATTCGTGAAGATGGGCCCACTACACATCATGTAAAGCGTGGAACACCAACTATGGGCGGTATTGCTTTAATAGCAGCGGTTATTGTTGGCTACTTCACTAGTCATTTAATTACCGGAGTCACACCAACTACATCAGCCTTATTGGTTATTGGATTAATTGTGGGCCTTGGACTTGTTGGATTGCTGGATGATTGGCTCAAAATAGTAAAGCAAAGATCATTGGGATTAAAAGCTAAACAAAAATTATTTGGCCAAGCCTTAGTTGCTGGTGTATTTGCTTATGCTGGTTTGCAGTTTCCAGATCAAGATGGGTTAACCCCGATATCTGCAAACCTATCAACCGTGCGAGATACTGCAATAAAGTTATCAGTAGCGCTTGTAATTATGTGGGTAATTTTGATGGTACTGGCAACTAGCAATGGCGTGAATTTAACTGATGGTTTAGATGGTTTAGCTACTGGCGCTGCTGTAATGGTCTTTACTGCTTTTATTCTGATCGGAGTTTGGGAATTTGGCCAAAGTTGTGCGGTGTCACCAGGACTTAAATGTTATGAAGTTCGAGATCCGCTTGATCTTGCCGTTTTAGCGGCTGCGTTAGCGGGTGCATGTGGCGGATTCTTATGGTGGAATGGTTCGCCTGCAAAAATATTTATGGGAGATGTTGGTTCCCTGGCACTGGGTGGAGCGTTAGCCGGAATGGCGATTACTCTGAGAACACAACTGCTATTAATTGTTCTAGGTTTTATATTTGTGCTGATTACTGCATCAGTGATTATTCAAGTAGTTTATTTCAAAATTTCAGGAGGCAAGCGAGTCTTTAAAATGGCACCGCTCCAGCATCACTTTGAATTAATGGGTTGGGGTGAGGTGACTATCGTCATCAGATTTTGGATCATCGCAAGTCTTGGTGTTGCCGCAGGTTTGGGTTTATTTTATGCCCAATGGGTCGTTTCCTAACATGAACTTTGTTGCCGAATTAGCAACCAAAAAATGTTTAGTTATAGGCGCAGGTGTCACCGGTCGATCCGTAGCTAAGGCTTTAAAAAAGTTTGGTGCAACTACTGTTTTGTTTGATGAAAAACTCACCAATGATTCAGGTGTTACAAATCAAATTCCAGATGGAATTACGCTTGCGGTGGTTTCACCAGGCTGGCGAACAGACCATCCAGTAATTTTAAAGATCAAAGCCAGTGGCATTGAGGTAATAAGTGAGGTTGATTTGGCATGGAAGATTAAGGAAGATTTAGCTCCAAATCAAAAATGGATTGCCTTGACTGGCACAAATGGCAAGACCACCACTATCAAAATGGTTGAATCAATTTTCAAAGCGGCAAAGATAAATGGCATAGCTTGTGGGAATGTGGGTGAAACTGTAATTGATGCTGTGATTGCAGATAAGCCCTATGAGTACTTGGCTTTAGAGCTCTCATCCTTTCAAATCGAGTGGAGTGATTTAGCAAAATATGAGGCGATAGCAGTTCTTAACATTGCCCAAGATCATATTGATTGGCATGGAAGTTTTGATGCTTATGCTTTGGCAAAACTAAAATTGATCAAGCAAAGCGCAAAAGTTATATTAAATAAATCAGATGCTGAGTTATCGCGTCGCGTAAAAACGGGTTCAGTCATATGGTTCTCATTAGATACTCCAAATCCTGGTGAGCTGGGCGTAGTGGAGAATTTATTGATAGATCGGGCTTTTTCACCTTCACCGGCACAGGCTAATGAGATTTCAGAGTTAGTCGATATAACACCAACAGTTCCTCACAACATACTAAATGCATTAGCGGCAGCAGCCTTGACTCTGGCGGTAGGTGTCAATTATGAATTCATCAAATCAGGTCTCAGAGATTTCACATCAGATCACCACCGCATGGAATTAGTGCTGAGCAAGAATGAAATCAACTGGATCGATGATTCCAAAGCAACTAATCCACATGCTGCCATTGCCTCACTACTATCAAATTTTAATGTGGTGTGGATTGCAGGTGGGCTCGCAAAAGGGGCGAGTATAAATGAGCTGACGCAAAGATGTTCTGGCAGAATCAAATCGGTAATTTTAATCGGACAAGATCGAGAGTTAATTGCAGAGGCTTTTAAACTCCATTCACCTACAACTGAGCTCTATAGGGTTGATCAGGTTAATGATGCAAAGAAACTGATGGATGATGTAGTTATCCAAGCAATCAAAATAGCTAAGCCGGGGGATACTGTTTTATTAGCGCCAGCTTGTGCTTCGATGGATCAGTTTAACTCTTATGTAGAGCGTGGGCAGTTATTTGCCCAGGCAGTTAAGGCATTGGTGTGAAATGAGTAGCAATTTAACTGTGCGCAAGTACTCTAGAATTCTTACCAGACCAGAGTTACCGTATTACCTAATAATTTGGAGCACACTTTTCTTATGTGCACTTGGCTTAACTATGGTTTTATCGGCATCAACTGTTACTTCACTAAGTGAGAGCGGCAATACCTACTCAATTTTTATAAAGCAATTTTTCTTTTTGATCCTCGGTAGCTTTGCATTTTATTGGTCATATCGAGTTCGTGGCTCTATTTGGCCTAAAATCGCCCGGTACTCCCTGAGCATTTCTATTCTAATTTTGTTACTGCCATTCATACCAAATCTGGGAAAAAACATTAATGGAAACCAGAACTGGATTGAGATTGCTGGATTCACCTTGCAACCATCAGAGTTTGCAAAATTCGGTTTAATTCTTTGGTGCGCACTTCAACTTCGAAAAATAGGAGATGCACCGGCTAAGCGAAGTACTTTCTGGATCCTATTGCCTGGACTAGTTGCCATAGAAGCATTGATTTTGCGAGGGCGAGATCTTGGAACAGGGCTCTTAGTTTTGATCATATTTACTGGGGTGCTATTTATCTCTGGTGCCCCGCTCAAACATTTTACTGTGATTGGTGTTTTGGGAGTGGTAGTTGGAACTGCCTATGTATTAAATAGTAATTACCGTATGGGCAGATTTGCAGCCCTTTTTGATCCATTTGATGAGCGGTATTACAAGTTCGCAGGTTGGCAGCCAGCACATAGCATTATGGGACTTGCAAGTGGTGGTTTGTGGGGTAGTGGATTGGGTGCAAGTAAACAAAAATGGGCGAACCTAGCTGAAGCACATACAGATTTTATTTTCTCAGTAATTGGTGAAGAGCTTGGCTTACTTGGCACATTGCTGGTGTTAGCACTTTATGTAGCGCTAATCTATTCAATCCTTCGAGTTGCACTTAAAACTAAGGATGATTTTTCTAGGTATGTAACAGCCGGCATTGCATGTTGGCTAATTGCGCAAATTACGATAAATGTTGGCTCTGCCACTTCGCTGCTACCAGTGATCGGTGTAACGCTGCCTTTAATCTCTTACGGTGGATCATCTTTGTTAGCTAATTTAATTGCAATAGGTTATGTCTTGGGTGTTGCCAGGCGCACACCTGAGATAGCAGATGGTATTAAGGCAAGCAAATTGCGAAAAATGAATCAATGAAAGCCAAAATACTATTTGCCGGCGGTGGCACAGCAGGTCATGTTGAACCAGCATTAGCGGTTGCTAATTGGCTGCACGCACATAAGCCAGAGTGGGAAATAACCTTTGTTGGTACTAAATCTGGCCTTGAAAATCAATTGGTTCCAAAAGCAGGTTTTGATTTAATTCATATCCCTAAAGTTTTAATGCCAAGACAGATCACGCCAGCCACATTTATATGGCCAATAAAAATTGTTTATGCCACCGTTAAAGCTTTTAAAATTTGCAGGCAGGCAGATTTAGTAATTGGATTTGGCGGATACGCCTGTCCTCCAATCTATTTATCTGCTGCTATTTTACGCAAACCGATTTTTATTCATGAGGCAAATGCCATTCCAGGTTGGGCAAACAGACTAGGTGTTCCCTTCGCTGATCAAATTTTTATCGCCTTTTTAAGGGCTGGACAAAAACTAGGTAGATGGCGTAAAGCTAAATTAAGTGGCATGCCGATTAGGGCTGAGATAATTGCAGCAGCGCATCTTTCAAGTGATCAGTCGGCAAAAATCAAACGAGGGCAGATAGAGAAATGGAAACTATCTTTAACCAAACCAACAGTTTTAGTCTTTGGCGGTTCCCAGGGGTCTCGGCACATTAATGAAGCAATACTGCAATCACTATCAGTATTTGCTGAAAAGGGAGTACAGGTTGTCCATTCAGTTGGCCGTAACAACCCGTTGCCAACTTCAACTGAAAATTACCTACCAGTTTCCTATATCGATGACATGTCCGCCGCCTATCACGCAGCTGATTTGGTGATTGCACGAAGCGGCGCTTTGACCTGCGCTGAGTTGGCTGCAGTTGGTAAGTTTGCGATTTTAATTCCACTGCCAATTGGAAATGGCGAGCAAGCGGCAAATGCCGCTGACTTGCAGATGGCTGGTGCAGCAGAGGTAGTTGATGACAATAAATTTAATGCGGACTGGTTAATTAGCAACTGGGATCAAATATGGCAAAAAGCAAGCAATTACCAACCAAGTGTGCGTGGTGAATTCTCAGCCAGCCAGATAATTGGTCAGGCAATAATTACCCGAGTTGGCAGCGGTAAATGACTTCTAATCAAGGATATAAATTAAGTGAGTTAGCGAAATTAAAGATTCATTTCATTGGTATTGGTGGGGCTGGAATGAGTGGAATTGCGCGAATCATGTTGGCAAAGGGTTTTAGCATATCTGGCTCAGATAAAAACGATTCTTCACTCCTAACCTCCCTTAAAGCATTAGGTGCTGTGATATTTATCGGTCATGATGCGCAAAATCTTGGCCAAGCAGAGTTAGTAATAGTTTCTTCAGCAATTGCAGAGGGCAACCCAGAGTTAGCTGCAGCAAAAGCAAAAAATATTCCAGTAGTTCAACGGGCTAATGCGTTGGCTTGGTTAATGTCTGAGTCCACTTCTATTGCAGTTGCAGGTACACATGGAAAGACCACAACCACCGCCATGTTGACTGTGGCCTTGCAATCAGCCGGCCTTGATCCATCTTTTGCAATCGGTGGAACAATTAATACTGCTGGCACAAATGCTCACAGTGGCAGTGGCTCAATATTTATCGCCGAGGCAGATGAATCAGATGGATCATTTCTGGCATACCAGCCAACTGGCGCCATTATTACTAACATTGAATTGGATCATGTTGATCACTTTGCTAATGAAGCAGCGGTCTTTGAGGTGTTTGAGCAGTTTGTTTCATCGATCAAGCAGGATGGATTCTTAGTCGCCTGTGGTGATGACCCGGGTGTCAAAACTCTTTTAAAACGGATTAAGAGATCTGATTTAAGAATTTTCCTTTATGGCAAAGATGAAAACAATGATTTTAGAATGAGCAAAATTGCTTTAGCACCAACCACCTCTACCGCATCAATTTCGAACACTGGCAAAAAACTGGGCGAGCTACAACTTTCACTTCCCGGGGAGCATAATTTGCTCAATTCTTTAGCAGCTTTTGCAGCAGCAACCGCGGTGGGAGCGGCTGAGGATAAGTTGATAATAGGTCTTAAAAGCTTTACTGGCACCAGACGCCGCTTTGAATTAAAAGGAGAGGTTGGGGGAGTTAAGGTAATTGATGATTATGGTCATCATCCAACAGAGTTGACTGTCACATTGATTGCTGCAAAAAATTTAGCGCAAAGTGGCAGGGTATTAGTAGTTTTTCAACCCCACCGTTACTCAAGAACTGCCGCCTTTGCTCCTGCCTTTGCTACCGCACTACAAATAGCTGACTTTACTTTTTTACTTGAAGTCTATGCAGCAAGTGAAAAACCTATATCTGGAGTTTCATCACTATTGATCGCTAAAAACATGACAGATGCCCAGGTGAAATTTGAACCTTCCATGCTGACGGTGGTCAGTGAGGTGGCGGCTATGGCTAAGAGCGGTGATGTGATTATTACCCTTGGTGCAGGTGATGTTAGCTCTCTTGGTGAGCCGATCCTGCAGGCACTATCTAGTCGCTAAATAATCCATGGCGCATAAGGTAAAAAAGCGATTAAAACGGTTGGCAATAACTACTACCACTATTACAGCTTTTGCAGCAGTGGCTTATTTGTTGGGGTGGTCATCGGTATTGACGGTTAAGAGTATTGAAATAACTGGCACAAGTGAGACTCAAGTAATTCTTAATCAATTAACAAACGAGGAAATATCGCTGCAGGTGGGGCAAAAGTTTGCAAGGGTGGATCCAAGAGCTATTGAGAGGTCAGTAAGTAAATTGGATTGGCTAGCAATGGTTAGTGTTTCAAGGAATTGGATTAGCAAGAAGGTATCGATTGCAGTAATTGAAAGAGTTGCAGTTGCTAAGGCTTTAACATCAGAAAACAGTATGGTCAATTTTGATATTAGCGGTGTTGTATTCAAGCCAATTTCAAGGGAGCAAATACTGGGTCAAGAATCACTGCCAATAGTTTCAACTGCTGGTGATAGCAAGGCTGATCTTTCTGGGGTGGTAAAACTTTTGCAGCAATTGCCTGAAAATCTGCAGTATCTAATCGAGGATCTACAGCAAATATCAGTGACGAAAAGTGGAGATATTTTGATGAAAACCCGGATCAATCAGCTTTCAGTTGAGATCAATTGGGGAGATGTGCAGCAGCTAGATCAGAAGTACTCAATCCTGATTGCATTGCTGAAATTGCCGGAAAATAACAAGATTAGGCAGGTTGATTTATCTGAACCATCTGCACCAGTGGTCAAATAACCCAGCATTTTTAACTACGTTTTAGGGAAGAAATTCAGATCTAAAAATCCATAAATGTTTCGAATTTATCTAAAATATTTAAAGCCCAATTGTTCGTGTCGGTTGTTGATTGAGTGCGCAGTAATGCCTACTTTTACTTAATCGGATCGGGATAACCTTAACTCTCAACTTGAGATTTAGGGCTAGGGATGGGGCGCAAAGTGGCAACACCGCAAAATTATTTAGCTGTAATTAAAGTTGTTGGTATTGGCGGTGGCGGAGTTAATGCTGTTAACAGAATGATTGATGTCGGATTAAAAGGCGTTGAGTTCATTGCAATAAATACTGACGCACAAGCATTGTTAATGTCAGATGCAGATGTGAAGTTAGATATTGGTAGAAAATTAACTAGGGGATTAGGTGCAGGAGCTGCGCCGGAGATTGGTCGACAAGCAGCACTTGATCACATTGATGAAATTGAAGAAGTACTTCGAGGCGCCGACATGGTTTTCATTACTGCTGGTGAAGGTGGCGGAACTGGTACCGGTGGTGCACCAATAGTTGCCAAGGTTGCTAAAGATCTAGGTGCGTTAACAGTTGGTGTAGTGACTAAGCCATTTACATTTGAAGGAAGACGTAGAAGTGCCCAAGCAGATGAAGGAATTGAAAATTTACGAACCGAGGTTGATACATTAATTGTGATTCCAAATGACCGACTTCTTGCGATATCAGATCGTTCGATTAGCGCACTAGAAGCATTTAGAACCGCCGATCAAGTTCTGCTCTCTGGTGTTCAAGGGATTACAGATTTAATTACTACACCTGGTCTGATCAATTTAGATTTTGCAGATGTAAAAAGTGTAATGGCTGGAGCAGGTTCTGCTTTAATGGGAATTGGCTCAGCACGTGGTGAAGCGCGATCAATACGAGCAGCCGAACTTGCAATTTCAAGTCCACTACTTGAGGCATCAATCGATGGTGCACATGGAGTTTTGCTATCAATCGCTGGTGGCTCTGATTTAGGTTTGTTTGAGATCTCCGAAGCTGCAGAGTTGGTTGCAAAATCTGCTCACCCAGATGCCAACATAATTTACGGAACAGTCATTGATGACGCGCTGGGTGATGAAGTTAGAGTCACTGTAATCGCTGCAGGTTTTGATGGTGGCCAACCAAAACGAGTTTTGATGCCAGTGATCAACGCCGCCACAATTGGTGGTGAGGCAGATCCAATCGCTGCCAATGATCCGCTTGCTGTTGCCTTAGATTTAAATGTGGGTGCTGGGGATCGACCACGCAAGCGAATTACTTTTGAAGAGTTGGTAGCAGAAGATGAGATCGATATCCCTGATTTCATGCGGTAGTAGCCGAAATGGCTCGGCTGCTTTTTACTTCCCGAAAGTTTGGTTCGTTAGCAGATCCAGTTGATGAAACTGAGAGATTAAAGCTGGCAAAGCTTTTAAATAAGCAGATTGAATTCATGGCACAAACACACGGCAACGAGATCGCTGTGGTTGATCAGCAAGGAATGACACCGAGCGCAGATGGTTTAGTGACTGCAAATAAAGATATTGCCTTAGCAGTTAGAGTCGCAGATTGTTTGCCTTTACTTTTACTCTCCAAGCAGGCTGTGGCTGCAGTACATGTTGGCAGAAAAGGATTAGTCAATCAGGTAGCGGTCAACGCGGTGAAAAAAATGCAAGAGCTAGGGGCTAGCAATATAACGGGCGTAGTTGGCCCACATATATGTGGTGAATGCTATGAAGTCGATCCCCAAATGTATGCAGATATAACCAAGATCCACCCAGCAACTGGTGGAAAGCAAAATCATTTGAATCTGTATGCCGGGTTGGTGGAACAGCTATCTGATCTGCCACTTTCAAATCTTGATATCTGTACTAAAGAAGATTTATCCTACTTCTCACACCGGGCATCTGGTGAAGCTGGCCGACAAGTTGGTGTGATAAGCCTATGAACCGAGCTGATGAAATATCAAAAAATCTCGCCCAGGTTAAGCAACGGATCGCCGATGCTGCAAAGAAATCTCACCGAAGTATTGATGAAATTACCTTAATAGTTGTTACAAAAACATTCCCACTTTCTGACTTAGAAATTTTATATTCACTTGGAGTGCGAGAGTTTGGTGAAAATCGAGACCAGGAAGCCGCAGTCAAGGTGGGTCAACTGCCAGCAGATATAAATTGGCATTTTCAAGGAGGAATTCAAAGCAATAAATTGAAATCAATCACCTCCTGGGCCAGCTGTATTCACTCAGTAGATCAATTAAAATACGCCAAAATCATCTCTGAGAATTCTGCTGGAAAATCTACCTCTATATTTATTCAAGTCTCCCTGGATCAGCCGCCAGAATCTCGTGGTGGAGTTGATCCTCAAAAGTTAATCAATTTGGCTAAAGACATTGAACAGTTACCCAATATTTCAATAATGGGTTTGATGGCGGTGGCACCGGTAGCTGGTGATCAGCGGGGAGCCTTTGTCAGGTTGCAGGGGATTAACAATGATTTTAAGGAGAGTTTTGGAACCGCAAAATCCCTATCGGCGGGGATGAGTGGTGACTATGAAATGGCTCTTGAATATGGTGCGACACATCTTCGAATAGGCAGTTCAATCCTCGGTAATCGAGCGCAGATCGCCTAGATTTAAGGCATGGCTAATGCATTTAAGAAAGTTGCTGGATACCTCGGATTAATGGATGAGGAAGAGTTGGATCATGGAACAAACCAACTAACCCAACGTGCCCCAAGGTTAGTTCGT
>Ga0208960_1000881_pt1 | contig 16382 bp, 15 predicted proteins | sample GreLakmeON33MSRF_FD_187703 | JGI IMG/M metagenome (GOLD analysis project Ga0208960, IMG submission 187703) | Freshwater lentic microbial communities from great Laurentian Lakes, MI, USA - Great Lakes metaG ON33MSRF (SPAdes) | ecosystem: Environmental > Aquatic > Freshwater > Lake | place: Great...
GGCGAAGCCGCGAGGGGACACGTGGGCATGGGGACACGTGGGCAAGGGGAAGATCAAAGACCGTGCAAAGGTGGGCGCGGCGAAGCCGCGAGGGGACACGTGGGCATGGGGGCATGTGGACATGGGGAAGATCAAAGACCGTGCAAAGGTGCAAAAGTGGGAGGCAGTGTTTCGGGTGGCGGGTTTACCTTAAACTTGCGGGCGGTGTGTGGCGGGGTAGTCATAGTGTCACCCTTATGAGCCCCACTCGTCGTTCCTTCCTCGGTACCCTTGGCGGCCTGGCCGCTGGTTACGCCCTCGCTCCAGCCCTCCGCGCGGCGGAAGCCAGCGGCAGGCCGCTCGGCCTCGCGCTCTGCGGCTTGGGTAATTATTCAAATGGCGAGCTCGCTCCGGCGCTCTTGGAGACGAAGAACGTTAAGCTGGTGGCGGGGATCACGGGTACCCGTGAGAAAGGCGTGAAGCTCGCGAAGCTCCATGGCTTCGACGAAGCGAACATCTATTCCTACGAGGAGTGGGACAAGGTCGCGGCGAATCCGGCGATCGATATCGTCTACGTGGTCACGCCTCCCGGTATCCACGCCCAGAACGTCGTCGCGGCTTTCGGCGCCGGCAAGCATGTCATCTGCGAGAAGCCGATGGCGATTTCGGCTGCCGAGTGCGACACGATGATTGCCGCGGGCAAGAAGGCTGGCAAGCGCCTCGCCATTGGCTACCGGCTCCATTTCGATCCGTATCACCAGGAACTCGTCCGCCTCGCCAAGACTCAGGAGTTTGGTCCTTTCATGAAGATCAAGACCGCCAACGGCTACACGCTCCGTCGCAAGTCTTGGCGGATTGACAAAAAGCTCGCTGGCGGCGGGGCGCTGACGGATATGGGTATCTATTCGGTTCATGCCTGCTGCATGGCGACCGATGCCAATCCGATTTCCGTCACCGCCAAGGAACTGCCGAAGACGCAGCCAGATTTATTCACCGAGGTCGAACAGGCCCTGGAGTTCCGCCTCGAGTTCGCCAATGGTGCCGTCGCCGACGTCTGGTCGGGCTATGATGCTAACCGCGCCGAGTTTTACGCCGAAGCCGAGAAGGGTTGGTTCAAGGGCGAACGGCCGGTCTTCAGTTACCGTAATTTAAACATCACGACCTCCGCCAAGGGTAAGTTGGATTTCGGAATATTCCGTCAGCAGCAACGCCATATGGACGGAGTCGCCGCTGCGTTCCGCGATAATCAGCCTCTCAGCTGCAGCGGTGAACTGGGCCGTCGCGACATGGTCATCATCGACGGCGTCTACGAGTCGATCCGGACGGGGAAGAAGGTCGAGCTGAAGTATACTTGAGGCGCGCGGCGGAGGCGCCAGCATACACTAGTTGACCTGTTGACCAGTGGGCCAGTTGGCAAGAGCGCGACGTAGTCGCGAGGGGACACGTGGGCATGGGGACAAGGGGACACGCGCTTGCGCGAGGGGACATGCTGGCACGGTGACATGGGGACATGGGGTACCTGCTGCGGATGCGATGTCATCGCATCCGAACCCAAGGCAACTAGGGCAGCACACGGTGCTGCCCCTACCTCGAGGCAAATTAGGGCAGCGAGGGGCGGTCTTACCAACTCTTCGCTAACTCGATCAACTTCGCGGAAGCCTCGGTCATGGCTTCGGTTCTTTCTTTTTCGCCGCTATTGACGCCCTCGGCATGAACAAAAGTGACATCCATGATGCCGATGAAGCCGAGAATCTTGCGCAGGTAAGGTTCTTGAAAATCGTAATCGGTCCCAGCGACGAAGCCTCCTCGGGAAGTAATGACGAGTGCTTTTTTACCGTGGAGCAAGGGGACGACGCCTTGCTCGGTAATCTTAAAGGTCATGTCGGTCCGGACAACTTGATCGATCCAGGCCTTGAGCGAGGCCGAGATCGTAAAATTATGCATCGGGGAGGCGATGAGCAGGGTGTCGCAGTTAAGTAGCTCAGCGGTTAATTCATCGGAGTGATGCAATATCCCTTTCATCGAGGGGTCATCATGGTCGGCGGGAGCAAAGGCCGCGCCCACCCAGGCGTCGGAGATGAAAGCGGGCGGATGATGCCCGACGTCGCGATGGGTGACGTGTAAGCCGGGGAGGCGTACTCGCAGATTCTGGATGAAACCGGAGGAAAGTTTACGCGTCACCGAACGAACCGAACGAGGAGAAGCGTCGATGTGCAGCAATTTCATGGCTGATAAGGTATCCGCCAAGAACCGGGAGTCAACGGAGGGTCAGGAGATGTCTTGCCGTAGGGTTGAGCGCCTGCGGCTGACCGAGGGCGGTCAGCCCTACCTGAAGACAGATTCAGTCCTCTTAATTCGTCCCTTTAGCCAGCGTCGCTTTGAGTTCGGTCACGACCTGGGCGTAAGCGGGGTCCATGGCGAGGTTCGTGAGTTCCTTCGGATCTTTATCGTGATCGTAAAGTTCGAGGCCGATGGCCCCTTCGTTCCACTCGGTGTAACGGTAGCGTTCGGTCCGGACGGAACGGCCGACCTTACTGCTGACAACTTTCTTCTGTTTGCCGCCGGCGAACGAGGCATCTTTGTTGGCGGCACTAAAGTCGACTTGCGTGTAGGCCACGTTGGCCCACGGGCGATTGGGTTCATTGAGCAGGGGACGGAGGCTCTTGCCTTGGGTGCGTTTGTCGGGCGTCAGGCCGCAGAGGTCGGCGACGGTGGGGTAGAGGTCGACGAGTTCGGCGACGCGCTTGGTCGACTGGCCGTTGGCCTTGCTGTCCGGGTCACGGATGATGAGTGGCACGCGGGCGGAATCTTCGTAGAGCGAGCGTTTTTGCCAGAGGCCGTGTTCGCCGAGATTGTAGCCGTGGTCGCTGATGAAAATGACGATGGTATTTTTATCGAGGCCTTGCTTTTTAAGTTCCGCAAGCACCAGACCGAACTGGGTATCCATGAAACTCATTGAAGCCAAGTAGGCCTGCTTGGCGGTACGCTGCGTGTCTTCGGTCATGCCGTAGTTAGCCACGGTAGTGTTGGAAAGGGCCACCTGGGGCTTGGAAGCACGGTCGGCGGTGGGGTCGGGGACTAGCTCGACCTTATCCTTCGGGTAAGACTCGAAATATTTCTTCGGGGAGACGTAAGGGGTGTGCGGGCGGAAGAAGCCCACGGCCAAGAAGAAAGGTTTAGCGTGCGTTTCCTTGAGGAACGAGATGGCTTGGGCGGCAATCTTGCCGTCGGTCTGCTCGGCATCCGTACCTTCGGCGGCGAGCCAGCTTAACGTGCCGCCGTAATTGCCTGAACCCACGAGGATTTGGCCCGTCTTCCCTTTGGCATTGTCGGCCGAGGTACCGGCACCGACGCCGATCGAGAAGATTTTATCTTCGTCGTCGCAATCGCGACCGCGGGGATTCCAGACCTGTTCCCACGACTGCGGATCGTCGAGACCGTTGGTGCCGATTTCCTTCGGTACTCCGTAGTGATAGAGTTTGCCAATGCGGGCGACGGAATAGCCATTATTTTTAAACATCTGCGGCATGGTCACCATGTCGGGAATGACTTTACGAAACTCCTTCGCGTTATCGTAGACGCCGGTGGTGTCCGGGCGCAGGCCGGTGAGGAAGGAGGTGCGGCTTGGGTTACAGAGCGCGTATTGGCAATAAGCACGATCGAAGCGGACGCCAGAACGGGCGAGCGCGTCGATGTTCGGCGTCAGCACCGGGCCACCGTAGGTTCCCATACGGGTCCCGCAATCGTCTGAGACGAGAAGTAGGACGTTCTTGCGAGGTTCGGCCGCAAAGACGCAGAGGGATGTGAGGAGGAGAAGGGCGATGGGGAGACGCATGGGGGGAGTTAGGGGGCAAGTGGGCAGGTGGGCAAGAGGGCAAGAGCGCGACGTAGGCGCGCGCAGACACTGGTTGACCGGTTGACCGGTTGGCCAGTGGGCAAGAGCGCGACGTAGTCGCTAGGGGACACGTGGGCATGGGGGCATGTGGACACGGGGGACAAGTTAAAGGCCCGGGGGCTGACACCTGTCACCTGGAATGCATATCTTTTCGGAGGCGATGTCATCGCATTCCTGCCTAAGGCAGAGGCAGAGGCAGAGGCAGAGGCAACTAGGGCAGCACGCGGTGCTGCCCCTACCTAAGGTAGAAGTAACGAGGGCAGCACGCGGTGCTGCCCCTACCTAGAGGCCAATACTCCCTTGTCCACGTGCCCCCTTATTCTTCGTTTACACTTCCCAATCGTCGCCCTTGCCCTGGAGAACTTTGTCGATCGCGCTGAGTACGAGGTCGACGGCTTCATCCTGGGAGGCTTTATCCGTCCGGATATGAACTTCCGGAGATTCTGGGGCTTCGTACGGAGACGAGATACCGGTGAATTCAGCAATCTCGCCACGGCGAGCTTTGGCGTAGAGTCCTTTGACGTCGCGGGATTCGCAGACGGCGAGGGGGGCATCGACGAAGACCTCGATGAACGCGTGGTTCGCCAGGGTGGCGCGGGCTTTAGCGCGATCGGCAGCCAACGGGGCAATCAGGGTGACCAAGGCAATATGACCCGTCCCAGCGAAGAGGCCCGCGACAGCGGAGGCCCGACGAACGCTTTCGGAACGATCGGCGGCCGAGAAGCCAAGGTCGCGATTGAGTGAGATACGTAAGTCGTCGCCGTCGACGCGAATCACATTGCGCGCGGCATCGAAGAGGCGACGTTCCACGGCTTCAGCAATCGTCGATTTACCCGAACCGGAAAGTCCGGTGAACCAGACGACCGCGGCAGGATGTCCGGAGCGGGCCGTTCTTTCGCCGGCGGTGACTTTGCCGGAAGGGGCTGCGGACTTCGAGACGGCGTCGAGGATGATGCCGCCGCCATGAATCCGACCGCTTTCTTCAAGGGCGAAACGGCCGGTGATTGGGCATTCGTGATGGAGGTCGAAGGCAATATTGCGAGTCGCTCGCACGATGACTTCGCAGATTGAATCGCGCGGGACGCTGCTGCCTTCCTTTGATTCGAGGGTGGAGGCATCGGTGATTTTTTCAATCTTCGCGATGACGGCTTCGACGTTCTGAGTCAGCAAACGTAAGCGATAAGTCTTGTTCGTTTGCAGCGGCTCTTTGCCTAACCAGAAAATGCGGGCCCGGAATTCACGACCGACCCGAGGTTGGTTGGAGGGGTGAGAGGCTACTTGGCCGCGTTCGACGAAAATCTGTTCGGAGAGGGTGACGCTGGCGGAACCGCCCGTGCCGACAACCGAACGCGTTTCAGGTCCGGGCCAATCTTCAAAAGTACGCACCGTACTGCGGCGGCCGCCCGGCTGGAAGATGAGTTCATCTCCCGGACGAATGGCGCCGGCTTCGACGCGGCCCGCAATGATGCGTCGCTCGTCGAATCGATAGATATCTGACACCGGCAGGCGTAAGGGCAGGCCGGTGAGGTCGTCCTCATGGGCGAAACCATCGAGGGCCTCGGTCACCGTGGGGCCTTTCCACCAGGGCATTTTGGCGGAATGTGCGACCACGTTCTCGCCGTGTTTGGCGGCGATGGGAATAAAGTGCACGGCGTTCAGGCCGAGCGTTTTGAGAAAGACCGAATATTCAGCGACGATTTTCTGATACGTGGTCTCCGAGTGATCGACGAGGTCCATCTTGTTCACGAGCACGACGAGCTGCTTCACGCCCAGAAGGGAAAGTAAGAAAGCGTGGCGACGAGATTGATCCATCACACCTTCTTTGGCGTCGATGAGCAATAACGCGGCCGAGGCGCTGGCGGCGCCCGTCACCATGTTCTTCAGGAATTCTTTATGGCCGGGTGCGTCGATGATGGCGTAGGCGCGCTGCTTGGTGCGGAAAAAGATCCGCGTCGTATCAATGGTGATATTCTGTTCCTGTTCCTCGATTAAGGCGTCGAGGAGGAAGGCATATTCGAATTCCATGCCTTCGATGGCGCAATTCTTGCGAACTTGTTCGATTTTACCGTTGGGCAAGGAATCAGTGTCATGGAGAAGACGACCGACAAACGTGGATTTACCATGGTCGACGTGACCGACGACAACGACGTGCATCTTGCGGTGGTCTTCGACGGAAAGGGAAGGCGTGCTCACAGGTTGAGAAAGGGATTGGGTATTCATGGGTTAGTTGATCGGCTGGTGGGTTTACATGAAGCCCTTGGCGCGAAGTTCCTGCATGGAATTGCGACCGACATGGTCTTGGGCGCGGCCGGCGCGTTCGCTGGTCTTGGTGAGCTTAAGTTCCTCGATGACTTCATCGATGTTGCTGGCCGGGCTGTCGACTGGATGCGTGATGGGGTGGCAACCCAGCGAACGGAAGCGTTTGCCCTGACGGGAAAAATAGAGCGTCGGGTTGGGGATGTTTTCCCGGCGGATGTATTCCCAGATGTCGAGCTCGGTCCATTCGAGCAGGGGCTGGACGCGGACGTGGCCGCCTTCGGGCGCGGTGCTGGCGAACTGGCCCCAGAACTCGGGTGGCTGATCTTTATAATCCCAATTACCTTCGGCGGAGCGTGGGGAGAACCAGCGTTCTTTGGCGCGGGTTGGGTCTTCGTCGCGGCGAATACCGGTCACGAGGGCATCCCATTTAAATTCATCAATCGCCGCTTTGAACGGGACGGTTTTAAGTTCATGCGTCACGGTCACCGGGTCGTGTGTGGCGTAGCCGATGCCGCGACGGATGGCGTCTTCGTTGATGCGCACGATCAGATCAATACCATGGATGACCTTGGCCTTCTCGCGGAACTCATACATCTCCGGGAACTCGTAAGTCGTGTCGATGTGGAGGAGAGGAAACGGGATTTTTCCGCAGAAGGCCTTACGGGCGAGCCAGATGAGGACGTTGGAGTCTTTACCCATGGACCAGGGCATGCAGACCGAGCGGAAGTTGGCGAAGGCCTCACGGAAGACGTGGATGGACGTCTGTTCCAGGCGCGTGAGGTGGTCGTTTTGAGCGTTACGTGACATGGGGGTCAGAAATTATTTTTGGGTACGGGTGTGTAGGCCGCATTCTTTTTTATCGAAGCCGGGCCAGCGACCGCCGCGTTCATCGCCTCCCGAGGAGGGAAGGGTGCACGGTTGGCAGCCGATGGAACGGTAGCCAAGGTCGTGAAGCGCGTTGTGAGGCAGGCCGTGTTCCTTGAGGTAAGCCCAAACCTGGTCGCGACTCCAGTCGACGAGGGGGTTAAGTTTCCAAACGTCAGAATTATCGGGGCGAGTGGCGAGCGATAGAATCGGGGTAGCCGAACGCTCGGCACTTTGATCACGGCGCATGCCGGTGATCCAGAGGTCGAGGTCGAAGAGTTTCTTACCGAGTGAATCTACCTTGCGGAGCTCGCAGCATTTTTCGGGGTCGCGCTTCCAGAGTTCGGCACCGTATTGGGCCGCTTGCTGTTCGACGGTCTGGGCGGGCAGGACTTCCTCGACCTTGATACCGAGGTGAGTTTCGAGCTTGGCCTTGAACGCGAGTGTCTCGGGAAAGAGCAGGCCGGTGTTGAGCGTAAAGGCCTGAATGGGCAGGCCGGCTGTCTTAGCAAGGTGTAGGATGACGATGCCCGCGGGCTGGAAACTCGTCCCAATGCCCGCGCGCGCGCCGAAGGTCTCGTACGCCCAGCGCAGACGATCCACCGGTGCCAGCGTCGAGAGACGGGCGTCGAGAGAAGGAATGCGAGTAGGGTCGAGGTCGGCCATGGGAAGACTTAAGCGGCGGGTGCGGCGGGCCAGACGGCAGCTTGGTCGACCCAGTCGCCAAAAGCTTGGCCAACTTGGCGTTCGTGGGCGTACTGCTTGAACAGTTCGCCGATGAGGACCGGAATTTCGTCGGCCAGGGCAGCTTCCTTCCAGAGGCGAGCAAGGCGCGTCCCTTCGCGGTTGCCGCCGAGCATGATGTTATACTTGCCGGGGGCTTTACCCACGAGGCCGATTTCAGCGTTATAGGGACGGGCGCAACCGTTGGGGCAGCCGGTCATGCGGACGACGAGTTCTTCATCGGCGATGCCGGCCGCCGCTTGACCTTCTTCGAGTTTTGCGAGGAATTGCGGGAAGATGCGTTCCGATTCAGCGAGCGCGAGGCCACAGGTCGGGAGAGCCGGGCAGGCCATACCGCGTCCTTTGATGAGGCCAGGATTGAAGACGATCGCACAACCATGGTCGTGGAGGACTTTCTCGATGGCCGCTTTGTCGGCCTCTTGGATATCCGAGAGGATGAGGTTCTGCGTCGCGGTCAGGCGGAAAGTCGGCGCGTATTTTTCGGCGATGACGCGGAGCGCGGTTTTCAGGCGATAAGTGCCGGCGTCTTTGACGCGCCCCGTTTCGACGAATAGTCCGAGGAAAGCGCGGCCATCTAATTGTTTGAACCAGCCAAAAGCATCGCCTTGTCCTTTGAAGAGAAAAGGTTTGGCCGGAGGCAGGGGAGCGCCCAGCCGTTGCGCGAGTTCGTTGCGGAACCATTCGACGCCTTTTTCTTGGAGGACGTATTTAATCCGGGCGTGTTTGCGGTCGGTGCGATCACCCCAATCGCGGTGAATCGAAATGACGGCAGAGCCGACGCTCACGACTTGTTCGCGGGTGATGAAGCCGATGACGTCAGCCAGGCGAGGGTAGGTCGCTTTGTTACCGTGCGAGGTGCCGAGGCCGCCACCGACGAGCAGATTATAGCCAATCAGCTTGCCGTTTTCGACCACGGCCACGTACCCCATGTCGTTCGTAAAGATATCGGTGTCATTGTTGGGCGGAATGGCGAAACCGGTTTTAAATTTACGAGGCAAGTAGGTTTTGCCGTAAAGCGAATCGGTCGCGGCACCAGATTCATCGGTATCGGCAGGCGGCGGCATATACGGATTGGCTTGATCGACCGAGGCGCGAGCTTTGGCGATCTTGTCTCCGAGGCCCAGGTCGACCTGCACGCCATCGACCCAGATCGAGTGGTAAGCGGTGGTACGTGGGAGCAGGGCGCGGGTGATTGCGAACGCGTCTTCATCGACCTGCACGGCGATTTCGTCGACCGGCGGATTAGAAGGAGCGGTGACGTTACGATTCACGTCGCCGCAGGTGGCGAGCGTGGAGCTAAGTGCGTCATTGATCGACTTGATTAGTGGACCGATGCCTTGTTGCAGTACGCCGTGAAACTGAAAAGTCTGGCGGGAGGTGATGCGGAGGGTGCCATTAGCAAAGCGACCCGAGAGTTCGTCGTAGACGATGTATTGAGCCGCCGGGACGATGCCGCCCGTCTGGCGGGTGCGCACCATGACGGAGTATTCTTTGCCGACCTTGCGCTTGTCGCGGTCGTCTTGTTGATAGATGCCGTGGAACTTGATGAATTGCTCGTCATCACCCGTGAAGCGATCGGCTTCGGGATTGGCGAGGGTTTCACGAATATTGCCCGAAAGGTCCGGCTTTTCAGCCTTCATGATTTCGTTCTTGGAGAGGGGTTTATCGGGTTTTGGGTCCATAGATTGATTTAACTTGATATCTTTACTTATGATTACATAAATAGGGGTCAAGTTTAAATAAATGGTAAAGAATCTTAGTGGCCGGGTGGTCTTTGTGGGGGCGGGGCCAGGGGCGCCCGACCTGATCACCGTCCGTGGGCTACGGCTGCTCCAACAGGCTGACGTGGTCATCCACGATGCACTCCCGGGAGATGCCCTTTTGGGAGAGATTCCGACAACGACGAAGATCGTGCCCGTCGGCAAACGTTGCGGCGTGCATTCTTCTACGCAGGACGAGATCAACGCTATCTTGGTGCGAGAGGTATCCCAGGGTGGATTGGTCGTAAGACTCAAGGGCGGCGACCCTGGCATTTTTGGACGCTTGGGTGAAGAGATGGATCACTTAGCGTCGCGAGGGATTCCTTTTGAAGTCGTACCGGGCGTCACGGCCGCGACCGCGGCGGGCGCGGATGCCGCCTTTCCCCTCACGCATCGCGGCAAGGCGGCGTCCGTAACTTTTCTTACCGGTCACTGTGCTGACGGAACAGATCAAAACTGGAAAGCTCATGTGCAGACTGGGGCGACCCTCTGTCTTTACATGGGTGCAAAAGCTTTACCTTCGGTGGCCGTTAAACTCATCGCTGCCGGCGCTCAAGCGGATCTGCCGATTCGGCTCCTTTCAAAAGTCTCGCAAGATGGCGCCTCTGACGTGCTCACGACTTTAGCTGATCTCGCTTCGGGTAAGGTCGACGTTTCGGTGCTGCCCACGCCGCTCATTGCAGTGGTCGGTGCCGTCGTCGCTCCGCCTCGTCATGCTGGCCTGATGGGCCGCATCGCGGCGTTCGCCTGAGTTCAGGACTGTAAGGTGTGCCTCGCTACGAGGACACTCGCTAATTCAGGGTGCGTGCCGAGCAGCGGGCTGAGCTTCCAGCGCAGGCCGGCAGGCGCGTGTTCCTTCGCGATCGTGGCGACGTCGCCGTCGGGGCCGGCGTGACGGCCAGGGAGCAGGAAGAGCATCAAGATGACGGCGTCGCCTTTGGCCTGTTGCAGGGCGTCTTCGAGCAAGGGCTTATTAAAGTCATATTCTGCGCCCTCCCGACGTTCCATCGAACAGGCGATGAGGTCTTCGTCTTTGAGGTCGAGTTGATTGCGGAGAGAGATGGCGAACAAATCGCGGCATCGCGTCACTTCGGGGATGGGTGAGCCGTGGTCGCAGAGTAGCACGGTTCCGCTGCCTTTGGTCCAGCCAGTCGATTTCAAGTTATCAATCAGCATGGTCACCAGCGTGGGGCCGAAGAGGGGGTCGCGGATGGTGAGCTTCATTGTGCCCGGTTGAGCGTCGGCGAAGACTTTGGGTAGATACTCCGTGATCGCGCGGCTGGGTCCGATGAAGAGCGGAAGCACCACGAGTTCTTCGATGCCGTCAGCCTTAGCCTGCTGGACGGCGCCTTCGAAGATGACCGCCGGCTGGCCGCCGAGGAGGGTAGGATCGATCTTGGTCGAGTGCATCGTCGAGACCGGGCGGACTTCTTGGCCGATGAGCTTGCCGACCTCGTGGGCCAGACTGCGCAGGGCTAGAGTCGCCGCGGGCTCGTAGGAGCCGTTATCGACGAGGAGGATACGGATGCCGGCCATAGGGGTTAAGTGAGGGATAAACCTCATATTTGCAACACAGGGTTGGTTGATTGCGGGTTGCCTCGTTTCGGCGGCAGTGTTTTCTTAAGCCATGTCTCGTCGTTTCCTCACCGCCGTCGCTCTCTGCTTGAGCGTCCTCTCCGTTTCTGCCGCCGATGCTTGGCTGACCGACCTCGATGAGGGCATCAAGCTCGCGAAGGCCGAGAAGAAAGCGATCCTCGTCGACTTCACCGGCAGTGACTGGTGCGGCTGGTGCATCCTCCTGAAGAATGAAGTCTTCGACCAGAAGGAATTCGCAGCGGCGACCAAGGACTTCGTTCTCGTCGAACTCGACTACCCGCAGAAGAAGAATCAGAGCGCTGAGGTGAAGGCCAAGAACAAGGCACTCTCCGAGAAGTTCGCCATCGAAGGTTTCCCGACCATCATGTTGCTCGACTCCAATGGCGAGCCCTTCGCCCAGACCGGCTACCAGGCCGGCGGTCCGGTCAAGTATCTGGCCCACCTCTCCGAGCTGATGAAGGACAACACGCCAGCCGGGAAGGCCAAGTTCGCCCAGGGCAAGAAGGACGCAGGTTTGGTGCGCGGTTACGGTGAAGAAATCGAAAAGCTCATCACGCCCCACCTGGAGAAGAAGGATCTCGCCGCCGCCGAGGCCGTGATTGCCAAGTTCATCAAGGATAAGGCCGTCACTGGCGCTGCTAAGGTGACCCTCTCCGTCAACGCCCGCGTGGGTAGCGTCCAAGCCTGCAAGCCTGGCGACCCTGCCGCCGTGCTCAAGGTCCTCGACGAAATTATCGCGGATAATCCCGCTGACCTCACTGGTGAACTGAAGCAGTTCCGCGCCCAAGTTGCCGCCGCCCAGGCCGCCGACAAGGACAAGAAATAATCTTCGCTAGCTTTATTAGTCTAGCAGCTCGCTTAAAGGCGCCGTGAGGATTTCCTCCGGCGTCTTTCCTTTTTGGCGGAGTTCCCGGATCGAAAGTCCGGCGGTTCGCTTGGCGAGCCGCTTGCCGTCGGCGTCGACACTCAGCGGCGCGTGCGCCCAGCTGGGCGGTATCCAGCCGAGCGCGCGATAGAGCAGGAGTTGACGGGCCGTCGAGAGGAGCAGATCGGCGCCGCGGACGACTTCGGTGATACCCATAGCATGGTCGTCGGCGACGACCGCGAGTTCGTAGGAAGGAAAGCCATCTTTGCGCCAGACGAGGAAGTCGCCGAAGTCACGTCCGGCGACGAACGACTGCGGGCCTTGGAGTGCATCAACGAAGGCGATGGTCTCACCGTCGGGGACGCGGAAGCGCCAGTTCGTCGGGCCCGGTTCGCGGGCTTCGCGTCCGGCGCCTAGTGGCGACCTTAGGTGAGGCGGGAAGATCGGCTCGGCGTCGTCCTCGGCATGCGGGGCGGTCAGGCTGCGTTCGACGTCCTTGCGGGATTTATCGCAGGGGTAGAGGACGCCGGAGGCTTGGAGCAGCTGCCAGACCTCGCGGAACCACGGCAGACGTTGCGATTGGACGTAGGAGGCGTGCGGGCCGCCGACATCGGGTCCTTCCGCCCACTTCAGGCCGAGCCACCGAAGGTCTTCAATCGCGGCGTCGGCGAACTCTGGACGACAGCGTCCCGCATCGAGGTCTTCGGTGCGATAGATGAGCGTACCCCCGGCGGCGCGTTGGGCGGCGAGAGCGAAGGTGCGGGCGTGACCGAGGTGTAAGAGCCCTGTGGGCGTCGGGGCGATGCGTCCGCGATACATCGGCCGGAGTCGTTAGAGCGGGTTGCCCGTATCGATAAATTCCCACGGGATACCGAACTCGGTCGCGACGGCCAGGGCGAGGGCTTTGACGCCCCAGGTCTCGGTGGCGTAGTGTCCGCAAGGGTAGAGGTTCCAGCCCTGTTCCTGGGCTTCGTTGAAATGTTCTTCCCGGAGTTCGCCGGTGATGAGCGTATCGCACCCTTGGCGTTTGAGCGCGGGTAACGCCGAACGACCGCTGCCGCTGAGGATGGCGATGCGCCGGGGTTTTTTCGCCCCGAATTCGATGCCTTTAAAAGTCTGGGGGTAACTCGCCTTGAGCCGTTTAACTAAAATATTACGAGGGATACCTGCACAGAGGCAGGCGATCGGCAGGCCGGCGAAGTCGACGAACCAATCGGTAATTTTTAAGCCCAGGTCTTGAGCGATGAGCGCGTTATTGCCGATGGCGGGATGGGCGTCCAAGGGCAAGTGGCTGGAATAAAGCGAGAGGCCGGTCTTTTTTAGCGAACCTTTGCGCAGTTTTCGGACCACCCGTTCGGGCGAGACTGGGCGCCAGTAGATGCCGTGGTGGACGATCAGGAAGTCGATGCCTCTTTGCGCGGCTAATTTAAATACTTCGGAACCCGCATCCACGGCGGCCCCCACTTTCTTGACAGTAGCTTTGCCGCGATGTTGCAGGCCGTTATGCGCACCTTCGAAATCTTTAATCTCTGTACGGCGGGTGAGGGCGTCGCAAAACCGAGCGATATCAGAGGCACGGGCGGACATGGCTTAAAGGGCTTTGAGGTTGGCAGGCAGGACGGTTGCTTGGTTCAGCGTAGTCGGGTCGAAGAGCGTGGCTGGTAAGCTGAGGTGGACGGCGGCTTCGGTGATTTTAAATAAGTCGACGTCCCGGGTTGACTCATCGCGGACGCTGCACGCGCCCAGAATCCATTGGTGGTCGGTCTTCGCAAATTCTTCGACCTGCAAGGTGCGGGTGATTTTGTTCTGACCATTCAGGCTGACCGCCTGGACGAGTACGCCGTACGAACGATCTAGGCCGAAGATGACGGCACTGGGTTCACTGGGTGCAGGATTTTTGGCGACGAAAAAATGGACTGGCCGGCCGCGTGCATGATCGGTCTTGGTGTACTGAGTATCGCTCCAATGGGTAAAGGGCAGGTGCAGGTCAAACGGCGTGAGCAAAAGTCCAGCGGCCAGCGGAGCGGTAGAGCTTCCCGCCGGTACTAACCGGGCGGGTTGACCCGCTGCTGCTTGCCAAAGGGCGGATTGCGTGGGGGATTTAATCGCAAGGAAGGTTTGGTCGAGAGAGCCGTTTTCTTTCCACATTTCGACGCGTACTTTCGAACCTTCGGCGGCATGGGTGGCCCAGAGGATACCATGGACAGCGGGGGCGGAATCGCCTTTTCGCGGTTTGTGAACGATCGCAAACTTGAAGCAGACGTCGGAGCTTAAGCCCGAGTGGCGAAAGTCGTTTAAGGCCTTGATCGCTTCCGCCGTACTGAGTTGCGCAAAACCATCTTCAACCACCCGGGACTGGGCCGATAAAGAAAGGACAGCCAGAAGGAATACCCAGCGAACGGACAAGCTGAGTAGGCCCAGGCGCACCGAACTAACTTACTTGGCCGGAGCAGAAGCCGCTGGCTTAGGCGTAGCGGCTGGGGCGACGGGCTGGGAAGGGGTGGCAGGAACCGAGGTAGCGGGAGGGGTCGCCGCCGGGGAAGGAGCGACGGGGGTTGCCGCCGCCGCCGCAGAAACAGGAGCGGTGGCAGGTACGGCCGTCGCTGGGGCGGTTTCCGAAATGCCAAGGGCGGTCGGCGTCTTGCGCTCGCGAGCGACAAAGCCAAGGTAGAGGCCGAAGCTTAGGACGAAGAGAGTGACGGTAAGGGTGGTCGTCATGCGGGAGAGGACATTAGCCGACTCGCCGCCAAAGACGGTTTCAGCGGCTCCGCCGCCGAGGGCTGCGCCCATACCGGCATTGGCGCTTGGCTTCTGCATGAGGATAATGAGCACCACGAGAATGCAGACCACAAAGAGGGCCACCACGGATGCATAGAGAAGAAAGTCCGTCATGCCCGTATCCAAGGGGTCGAACCTCGATAAAACAACGCCAAAATCAGGCTGGAAGGTAGGCCCCCCCTTTAACTTGGTAGGTTAGCCAGTTTCCAGAGGGGGGAGGGGTTGTTCCCGTGGCGATAACTTGATGCGATTCGCCGACTTCCTGCCAAAAGGCCCGACGGCGGATGTCATCCAATTCTCCTAAGACATCATCCGCCAAGATCACGGGTGGGGTGGACGCTCGGAGCGTGTCCCGTTGCAGACGGGCCAGGCAAAGCGCGAGCACCAGGAGGCGTTGTTGTCCTTCCGAGGCGTAATCGGCGGCGTCCTGCTGGCGAAACAAGATGGCAAAATCGTCACGCTGCGGCCCGCGTAAAGTTGTGCCAGTCGCGAGATCGGCGGCCCGCATTTTGGTCCAGGTTTCGCTGAGTTGGTCGGCGGCGCAATCCGGTTGATAAGTCAGCTCAGCGCCTTCGTCCGCAAAGCCCGCGCGAGCGCAGGCGGCGCGGAGTGTGGCGGCGAGTTCGGGTAAAACCTTTTGACGAAGCTCGATGAGACGTAACGCCGACGGCAGCATGGTTTTCTCGAACGCCCGCAAGGCATCTTCATTCCGCAGGTTGTTTTTCAAAAGCGCATTACGACCTTCGAGTGCGCGGGTGTAATCGCGCAGAGCAATCAGGTAAGCCGCATCGGTGCCCCCGATGGCGGCGTCGAGCCAGCGACGGCGGTTGGAGGGCGAGCCCCGGACGAGCCGTAAATCGTCGGAGCAGAAGACAATCGTCGGGAATTGGCCTAAATGTTGGGCGACCGAGGCAATGGGCGTACCATTCAGCAACGCTTTACGTGTACCCTTCGAGAGTCGGATTTCGACTTCGGCCTGGTCGGCTGGGTTGAGCTGAACGTCGATGCGCAGGCGAGCTTCCGTGCAACCGCTCCGAATCAAGGGAGAGATTTCGGTGGTGCGGAACGAGCGAAAAGCCGAAACCAGCGCGGCGGCCTCGAGCAGGTTGGTTTTACCTTGGCCGTTATCTCCCAGGAGAAAAATTCGCGGCGCATCCGTCGAGACATCGGCAAAGGTGAGGTTGCGGAAGTCCGCCGCGCGAATGCGGGTGACGCGCATGGATCACTCCGGGATGACCAAAGTCATCCCAACTTGCAGCGTGGCGGGGCTGGCCATCTTGTCTTTGTTGGCCTTATAGATATCGGTCGATCGGCTGCTGGTGCCGTAAATTTTCCGAGAAATAATGGAGAGATTGTCGTTCTTTTGGACCACATAGGTCTTGGGGGTATTGCCTTTGTTCTCTGGAGGCGACGACACCGGGTTGCTGCTAAGAGTTTTTTCCGGTTTGCCCGAGGCGCTGATAGTTGGCGTGAGTTTGTTCTCCACCGGGCGTTGCCCGCGGCTAAGGTCAGCTACTTCCCGCTTTAATTTATCGTTTTCACCCTGCAGGCGACGAATCGTCTGATTGGCATCGAGACTGTTACCGGCGTCGGCGCTCAAGGGCCGCCCGGGAAGCTGCTGAAGATATTGTTTCTCGGCGGT
>Ga0208960_1000884_pt1 | contig 16360 bp, 13 predicted proteins | sample GreLakmeON33MSRF_FD_187703 | JGI IMG/M metagenome (GOLD analysis project Ga0208960, IMG submission 187703) | Freshwater lentic microbial communities from great Laurentian Lakes, MI, USA - Great Lakes metaG ON33MSRF (SPAdes) | ecosystem: Environmental > Aquatic > Freshwater > Lake | place: Great...
GCATTGTGTGGTGCACCACCCATGGCATGCTCGTGGCGATCGAACCAACGCAAACAGGCTGGCAGAGAAACGAATTTTTTCTCAACAGCCCGCCGGCAGGCATCCCGGTGGTGCGGGAGAGTTCCATCTTTGCGGCGACTTCTACCGGAGATCTCGCGCGGCTGGACGCGTTGGACCAAGGGGGCGGCGGCCTCCGGATGACGTGGAGGGTTTTTCTGGATGACCTGCCCGATGACGGCCCACTGGTGTCGGGAGATCGAGTCATTGTGTCGCTGGGGGAGAGTGGGATAGCAGCCTATTCCGCAGAGAACGGTGCGAGCCTGTGGCACAGCCCAATGGCTGGCCGCGTGCTCGCCGTGAGCGGCGATCGCGTGTGGTGCCTCGACCGCGTGGGTCGCTTGTCGAGCCTCGACGCTGCAACCGGCGAGCGTCGTGAGCGACTCTGCCGAGGAGCGTTTTCCTTTTCGGTCGTCAATCGAACGACCGATCGCTTGATCCTGGCCTCGCCCGATGGCGTGCTCGTCTCTCTGGCGCCCGCCGGTAAGGACTAGCGGGCACGCGCCTTCCCTTATTGGCCTCGCAGGCCGCTGGTGGGCGCACGGGCACGGGGGTCTTGTTGCCACGCCTGCTCAAGGAGTCCATAGAGGATCTTATCGAACCGGTAGAGTCGGTGGGGATCCTGAAAAAAACACTCGCTTGCCACGGCAAAAAATTCAGCCGGACTTTCCGCTGCGTAGTCATCAAAAGCCACGCTGCGGCCTTCATCCAGCGCCTCGTCAAACCGTTCCCTGCAACCCACGATGGCTTGAGCCCACGCTCGCCGCGCACTGACTGACGGCAGCGGTGGAATGCCATCAGCTTCGCCGTCCAGCATATCGATGGCGTGTGCGCACTCGTGAATGACGACCGACCGAGGCCCGTCGCGCAGCCGACCGCCCTGAATCACACGTGGCCACGAAAACACCATGCTGCCACCCAGCCATGTCTCGCCAAGTCGCCGCTCCTGCCACTCCAGTTCGCCGCCCCCATCGAGAGGCTCCGACTTTTTGGCCAGATAGTCAGCCGGGTAGACCAGCACCGATCGCAGTCGGCTCAAAAATTCACCCGGCATTCCCAGCATGACGATTCCCGCCTGCCCAGCAATGGACACCCGCACCTCGTCGGTGATCGTGAGTCCGCCGCAGCCTTCAAACCGTTTCTCGGCCACAAACACGGCCACCCATTCCAGGAGGCGATCCCGTTGCGTTGCATCCAGCCACTGGGCCTGCCGGACATTGCGACGCATGATTTCATTCCAATGTGCCGAAAAGGGCTGGCTTGAGAGAAGCCGCCTGCGTCGATTCCGAAGCCATGAAGGCCATGAAGGCCATGACAGCCATGACAGCCATGAAAACAACATGGAACGGCTCTTGAGGAAAGGTGCTGCCCGATGGGGCACAGTTCGACACGGAGGCGGCCAGATCACGGCTTCTCGTTGGCGGTCGGCTGCAGCTTAAAATCGTACCGTGCCAGGTCGAGCGATAGCACGATGCAGCCAACGGCAATCGCGATAAACGAGAGCACGAGCATTGCGGTGTAGATGTTCACTGCCGAACGCGGGGAGCGAGGGAGATCGTCAGCAGCCATCGAAGCGTGTTTCCTCTTTGCGGCTTAGGCCTTCAGTTTCGTGGCCACGCGGTCGCCAGCTTGGATGCTGCCTCGGGAAAATTCCCGGATGACTACAGCCATAGCTTTGTCGGCCTTTACGCTCACGACCTTCACGCGACCGACGTATTGATTGTTGCGGTACACTTCGAGGAAGTGGCCCATCTGCACGCCATCCTGCCCGCCGAGAGAAACTTCGATTGAGTCATTCACCACAGCGGTGACAACGCCGTCGATTGCGGGCACCTGATCACGCGGCAGGCTGTCGACTGAAAGGCCTCCCTGCTTCAAGAGCAACCGGGCATTGGCCACCTGCTTTTCAAGCTGTGCTTTTCGCTCGTTGGCGATGGCCAGAAACGATTCCTGTTCGTGCAGTTCGATTGCCAACTTTGCGGCGCGACTGACTTGTTCATCCACTGCCGACTGTTGGGTTTTCACTTGGGTCCGCAGGCCGTCAATTTTTGCGGTCAACTCTTTTAACTCGTCCCGGGCTTTCGCCACCTCTTCCTGTGCCTCTGCTCGCTCCTTCTCGCGATCCACTTTTTCCTCTCGCAGAGCCACGAGTTCTTGGTTCTTTTCCTCCAGCGCAGTCTGAATCTTGGCGACTACTTGATCGCGTGCTGCCTCGGATGCTGCCACCTCGCTCTTCAGCGTATCGATTTCGCCTTGTGCCTTCTCCCGTTCCTTTTTTGCTTCAGTCAGTTGAGCTTTCCAGCCCAGCGGCTTGCCCACCCGCACCTCATTGCTTTCGCGCAGAATCTCTTCCTTCCAATTGGTGTGCGTGGAATAGAGCGCAATGGCAAAGCTCATGAACACGAGGCTCATGACAAACACTGCAAATACAAAAATCTTGCCGAGGATGTTCATGGCTTATCGCCGGTCTCGCTGGCAGTTCTTGAAAGGAGTCGAGGTACGCGTGGCACGAGAGTTCACAATAGCTCTGGATCGGCAGGCTGGTCAACGCATCTCCAGAACGTTTTTTGAACCATCGCCCAAAGCCCCGCAACCCCTTGAGCCCCGCAGGATCGTTTCCAGCACCGCGGCCGCCAGAACCGCCACGCACACCCCCATTGGCAAAGCCCCCCACGCCAGCCACGGGCTCTTTCGGCCGTCTGGCACCACCCGGGCACGTAGGGTGGCGGTGTTCCGCCGGGGCCCCCGAGCGAGAAGTCGCCCGCTGCTGTCAATCCATGCCGAGAAGCCGGTGTTGGCCGCGATCACCACTGGCGTGCGCACCTCGATGGCCCTGAAGATCGCAGCCGTGAGATGCATGTCGAGTTCGCTGGATCCCCAGAACCAGCCGTCGTTGGTGAGGTTCACGATCACATCGGGACGGTTGTTCTGTTGCTCCAACGCCAGCATCAGCGATCGCACTGCCTCGGGCAGCGCCGTCTCGTAACAGATCGTCGCGGCCACGCGATACCCGGCGATCGTGACGGCCACGCCATGCGTGCCAGCCGTCAGCCCTGCCGGCAGCGGCGTGAGACGGTAGAGCCACGGAAAGCGATCCGCCAGCGGAATGTATTCCCCAAAGAGCACCGGATGCATCTTGTCGTAACGGCCCAAAGGCTGGCCTTCTGGGTCCAGAAATAACGCGCAATTAAAGTTCTGCACGCCGGCTGAAAGGTGTGGCCCTACCACCTGTCGGTCGAGGCCCACCAACCAGTTGGTTCGATACCGGCGAGCAAAAGCCCCCAACGCATCCAGCCTCTCTTGCTCGAGAGCCTCCCGGCAGCGAGCCTGACGAGCAGCCGTTCGTTGTTCCTCAGGCGTGGTGTCAGTGCTCTCTGCCTCCGGCCCAAGCGTCTGTTCCACGACGTCTCGAGGCAGGATCTCGGCGGGATCGATTTCGAGTAACCCAAATCGCCACATCGTCTCGGGCCAGACCACGAGGTCGGGCCGAGCCTGGCCTGGCTCTTGGGCGAGGGCTCTAACCGTCAGGCCGTCGTAGTGCCGCGCCACCTGTTCCGCTGCAGCGGGATCGTGCTTGAGTTCGGTGTCGATTGAGCCCTGAACCAGCAGCACATCCAGTGGCCGCCGCTCTGGTTGTGCTTGTGGCTCGCCTGCGATCCGCCACGTACCGTACGCCAGCGTTCCGGCCATCGCTACGGTGGCAGCCGCGAGCCCCATCGGTACAGCACGCGTGCGCCGACTGGCCAGCATCCATCCTCCTCTGAGCGTCCACGAGACCACGGGTAAGAGGCCAGCCGCCACGGCCATCACCACGCCGCTGACGCCCACAGCCCCGCAGATATCGGCGCACTGAACGAGTGTTGTCCATCGCCACTGCGTGTGCCCCAGTGCTCCAAACGTGAAGCCACCGAGCACCCAGCCCCTAGACTGTTCGCATCCCATCCATGCAATCGGCGCCGCAATTCCAAGCGGCCAACCCCAAGTGTGCACCATGCGCCGCGCGCCCCAGACAAAAAGCGGTAGATAGAGTGCCAGATAGGCGGCCAGTGCAACCCATCCAATGGACGTCGCTGGGTGGGGAAGTCGCAGCCAATGGATCGCCAACAGCCAGTGGAAAAAACCCGCCGTCCAGACCGCCCGACACAGATGTCTCGGGGTGATTCCTGGCCCTTGCACCAGCCACAGCCACGGCAGCGGTGCCAGCCACGCCAGCATCCACAGATCGGCGGGAGGTTGCACCATAAACATCGTGATCGCACCAGCCAGCGAGAGCCCCCAGATCCGACGATCGCTCATCCCATCGGAAACCGGTTGGTCGGTCGATTGCAGCGGGGCGTCTGGCATTGGAGAACCGGTCATCGGGGCCTGCGGTCGCTGGTGTTCTGTCGGTACGGTTTCTGTCACACCTCGTCGGCCGATAGAAACTCAGCGATCGCGGTGCCTGCCGACACGGGGAAGTCTTCGCCTACAAGTTGTCGCACAAGCCGACCGCACACTGGCGATTCCAGGTCGATTGTGGCAGCGCCGCAGACGAGTTCCACAACGCGGTCTCCTTCCAAGACCCTCGATCCCTCTGGCACTAGCCACAGCGATAGCATGAGTTCTCGGCCGTCCATGCCGACATCGGGCACCAGAAGCCGATCGATGCGCGGAGGGAGGCGAGGTGGTTTCATAAGGGATCGTTCAGGATCATACAGGCTGATACAAGATCATAAAGGATCGCCAGAGAGCCATCCGGATCCATCGGGAGGCATCAGAGCAAGCCTGTGCGTTTGGGAGTGGGTCTGTCCAGAGCGTCTGTCCAGATCGCGACATTACCGCAGTGGGGGCGGGGCAATGGTGGCCCCATTCATCGAGAGGAGATGAAAGTGATGCACGGCTGGCACATCGGCCTTCCACGCCCACACCACTTTTTTCTCGGGCGTCACTTCCAGCAGTCGCACGCCACCCTTTCCAATGTGATAGCTGGCGATCATTGTGTTGCCGTTTGGCAATCGTTGCACTCCGCAGGCATCGTCGATCGCTCCATCGGTGTCAGCAGCCGTTATCTGCCATCGCAACGTGCCGTCTTTGTCAAATTCCACAACACGGTTGCCGTTGGTGAGTCCCGCCAGAATGCCTCCGTCTGGGAGCGTGATGGCCGTAAAGGGCCAACTGTTGATGGCTGGTTCACCTGGCACATGCGTGTCGATACGGGACACTTCTTTTCCGGCGGCGTTGTAGCGGATGATTGCAAAGTCGAGCAGGTGGGGCACGAGGTATGTGCCGTCGAGTTGCTTGCGAGCCATGCGCGTTTGCATGTGCGAGTTTGGTTTTTGGCACACCAGTGGAAACTCAATCTGCACGTTACCGTCAGAGTCGATTTCCAAGAGACGGGGATGCGGGCCGGCCTCGGTCAGCACGTAGGTGCCCTGCGGCGTCTTGTGAATGCTGTTGACCTCGTCCTGAACGCCGTCGTAGCGCCAGACAATTGCATCTTCACTTTGTTCTTGGCGTTTGATCTCAACGGCTGCGCCATGGGGAGTTAGGTTTCCTTTGGAAAGCGCCAGCAACAGATTGCCATTGGGAAGCACCCAGCCCTCACGGGAACTGGCGGGATAACTCCACTCCACGGTTTCTTGCGAGTGCGGGGAGCCGTTGGCAAGCCCGGATGTGATTTCTACGATCGCCGTCCGATCACCGCAGACAAGCACGCGACGGGAATCGTGTGAGGCGTCATCGGCCCAGCAGATCCTCGCCAGCAGCATGCAAACGCACGCCAGCAGATGCTTGTGTCCGTGCCGCAGAGTCTTCACCGTCGTTCTTGTCATCGCCAATCGTCTTGAAGAGCGTGCATGGTTGAAAAGATCACAACAGAGGATAGCCCAGCCAGCGGGACCGTACAACGATCGTTCACCGGGGAATGAAGACACGCGCAACACTGTTTGGCACATGGTTTAATGAGAAAAATGGCGGCCCTCGGTCTGCCGCAACTGATCCGTTCGGCCAAAGAGTTCGGCGGGCAAGTCGAGTCGGCCGGGGAGTTAGTCGCGGCGGCTTGGAAATCGGGCCTTGCGGATCGAGTTGTCCGCCTTTGGGTGCGGTGTCCTTGAATGAAGCGTTCAAGTCGTGATGATAGTTCCGTCGCTTGCGGTGTACAGCGGCGACGTAGCGATTCAGCGAATCACGTAAACCGCCTCAATTGCCGGCATTGAACTGCCTGTGGAAGCAGTCGTCTTTGATGCCACAGAGTTAGAATCGTCACACGTGAACAATGGGCGTTTTGCACGTGGACCGCTGTTGATTCATTCAGTGTACGGAGGGCTTTTTCGAAGGGTTGCTGGGTGATCTGGACTGACATTCACACACCAAGAGACAACACAATGGCAACATTGGCTCCCGACACACCAGAACAGCCCACATTGAGTCCGATCGAAACAGCAGGGCATCGCTCCCTCGACGAGCGGATCGCCATCGGACGTGCCCAGTCTCAAGCCTTGCCGGTCGACCAGATTGGTGATCCGCCAGCAAGAGATGGCCGACCGGACATTATCGAACTGCTGCGCACAGAAGGCAACAATCGCATCGCGGAACTTCTCCCACTGCGGCATGCTCGGATGGCCGGCAGTCCGTTCGAAACACTGCGAGGAACGGCTGCGATCATGGCCGCCGACTTGGCCTCACGGCCGAGCACTGATTTGATCGTGCAACTGTGTGGCGATGCGCACCTCTCCAATTTCGGCATCTACGGCTCCCCCGAGCGGTCACTGGTGTTTGACGTCAACGATTTTGACGAAACATACCCGGGCCCATTTGAGTGGGACGTGCTTCGCCTAGCCACCTCGTTTGTTTCGTGCGTCCGCTCGCAGGGTGATGGAGAAAAGGGCACTTCGCTAGCACGGAAGGTTGCCACCGTGTATCAGTCTGCAATGCGCGATCTCGCGGAGCAATCGACCCTCGATGTGCTGTACGAGCGGATGACGGCTGAGGACATCGAGGCTCTCGCTGAGGAATCCGATTCCTCGGCGACCGTGAAGGATGCGGTGGCAGCGATTTCAAAAGCCCGCCACAGGACACACGAACGGGCCATCTCGCGACTGACAGAGGTTGTTGACGGCGCGAGGCGTTTCAAGACGATCCCCCCGGTGCTCGTCCGCTGTGAAGACGATGCCGTCCGCCAAAGCTTTCAGAACGAGTACACGTCGTACATTGAGACGCTCCCAGCCGAGTGCCAGGCGGTCGTCCGTCGCTACGGTGTCGTCGACTTCGCGATGAAGGTTGTTGGTGTGGGTAGTGTGGGGACGTACTGTTGGGTGGGATTGCTCGAGGGACGCGACGAAGACGACCAGATCGTTCTGCAGATGAAGCAGGCCACCCCATCGGTCCTTACTCCGTACGTCAAGAACACTGGCGAGCATGCGCGGTTCGTCCACGATGGGGAGCGAATTGTACGAGGACAGAAGATGATGCAGTCGGTGTCGGATCTCTTCCTCGGTTGGGCGAATGGCGAAACGGACAGGCAGTACTACGTCCGACAACTTCACGACATGAAGGGGGGCTTCGATATCACGAGCGCGAAGTTCTCAACGATCGAAATCTATGCCGTTCTCTGCGCCCGCACGCTTGCCCGTGCGCATGCCAGAAGCGGGGACGCGGTGGCGATCTCGGCGTACCTTGGAAAAGACGAGAAATTTGCTGACGCCGTCGAGGTCTTCGCGGTGGCTGAATCTCATTTTGTTGACAGTGATCACAAGCGTCTGCTTGAGGCCATTGCCAGCAAGGAGATTGAAGCGATCGACTCGGAAGACCCGTAGCAGGCTCCCGGCGGCCCCCCAGTTTCCACTTCGATGGTTATTGATGAGTGTGGGGCGGGACTCAATTTTTAGGGCAGCGTGCGGAGCCATTCGAGCACCACGCGGCCCACGGCCTCGAGGGAATCGGGCGAACAATTGGCTGGGGTGTCTTGTGTTGTGTGCCACTGCGGATAATCGAAATCAATCACATCGCACGTTGGAATTTTCGCAATCATACGCAACGGCACATGGTCGTCTTCCACGGTGTATTTTGGGCGGGCCACAAACTGCCGCACGTTGAGCCTAGTTGCTACGGCCCACAGTGAGTTCACAACCGGCAGCGTGTCGGGCCACGACACGCTGTGTTCTTCCTGCCAGATCTCAAGGTGTGCATCGGCCACCATGTCCAGCACCACGCCGTATCGGTAGTTGTGGTCGTGACCGCCAGCTGCATACTGCCTGGCGAAGAAGTTGGAGCCGAGGCAGTAGGGGTCTCGCGGCGCATAAACGTATTCTTCCGCATCGAACAGCACAAAGTCGACGCCCACAGGACCACCCAGGGCCGGCATCGCTCCGGCGAGTTCCATCAAGAGCGCCACGCCGCTGGCGCCGTCGTTTGCGCCTATAAACATCCCCTTTGGATCGATCGGATCGCGATCGGGAAACGGACGCGTGTCGTAGTGTGCGCCCAGAAGCACGCGGTCGAGTCGCCGTGGATGCCATTGAACAATCAGGTTTTCCATCCGCACAGGTTGACCGCTGCGCCGATCCCGAATCTGAAAAGCCTGTGACACAACGCGGCCGCCAGCCCCCTCAAAATATTTCACAAGCATCGCTCGTTGCTTTTCCATTCCAGGCGATCCACTGGGGCGTGGTCCGAGGTGTGCAATGGCCTCGAGGTGGGCCATGGCTCGCTTTCCGGAAAACTCCGCAGGCTCCTCGGCGGCCGTTGCGCCCACAGTGGCTAGAGCTAGGATGGCAGCAGCGGCCCATTCAATCGCATGGCGTGGTAACAATGTGCTGGGTTGGATTCGCATGAGGATGAGCCTAGCAAAAACCAATGCGGATCAATCAAGATGACTGAGCAAGATCCTCAACCTCCCATACCGTTGCCCCATTCGATCCCAGAGCCCTGCTATGACTCATGCGTCCACGCCGACCTACACCTACTCGGACGTTGCCAAGATGATCGACCACTCCCTCCTCGGCGTGACCCGCTGTGGTGCCTCCAGCACCCAGCAGATTCTCGAAGAGGCCAACCGACGGTTGGCTCATTCTTCGCGCGAGTAACATCTCGCCAGCGCACCTTTTCAGAACCATTCCCCAACCGGGTGCCATTGATCCCGTTCTCCTTCCAGTCGGCTCGTGACGCAGGGTTTTTCGCGTGAGCCACGATCCGTCCCGATCCGTTATGATCCATTTTGGATGGCTCGCATGAACACTATTGTGGGTACGCCGTTTTATCGTTTCGGTATTCCAGAGGCCAGCGTGCAAGAAGTATTGCGATTGACATGTGTGGCTGTTGCCTTGGCGATTGCGGTCTGCACGACTGGCATGGCGGAGTCACAGGCAGGCGGTGGACCGGAAAACGTCTTCCTCATCGTGAACCCATCCAGCAGCGACAGTCTGGCCGTCGCCAACGCCTTTGCAGCCCTGCGAGGAATTCCTCCGATCAACGTTTTCATGCTCCCGTGGCAGGGCAGTCGCGAGAGCATTTCCATCGCGACGTTTCGGCAGGAATTACTGCAGCCGATTCTGCGCGCAATCGATAGCCGCAAGTTGTCGCCACAGATCGATTGCATTGCGTACTCGTGCGAATTTCCTTGGCGCATCGACTTTGCCGCCGAGTTGCCTCCAGAACTCGTTGGTAAGGATAAATTTCCGTCTGGCTCGATCACGGGCATGACGATGCTCCATGCGGCCGTGCAGAGTGGAAAGGGCTACGTCGATCCCGCCAGCAATTGCTACTGGCGGCCGCTCGGAGGGGACTCCATGCCAGAGGCCACGAATGGCTTTCGGAGTTGGTATGGATGGGGACCGCAAGGAGATTTGATGGAGTCGGGAGGTTTTCGGTATCTGTTGTCGGTGATGCTCGGCGTGACCAACGGGCGTGGAAACACCGTGCCAGAGATCGTACGCTCGCTCAGCGTTGCCGCCGGTGCAGACGGCACTCGTCCCGATGGAACGGTCTATTTTGTCACCAACTCGAACGTCCGCAGCACCACGCGGAGCGGGGTTTTTCCGGCGGCAGTGAAAGCGCTCAAACTGCTCGGTGTGAAGAGCGAGATTGTCTCAGGTACGATGCCCATAAACAAACGCGACGTTGCTGGGCTGATGAGTGGCACCGCCGAGTTTGACTGGCCAGAGTGCGGCAGCACGATTCTACCTGGGGCGATCTGTGAGAATCTGACGAGCTATGGCGGCATTTTCACGCCCTCTGCAGGGCAGACGCCGCTCTCTGAATTCATGCGAGCAGGCGCTGCCGGATCGAGTGGCACAGTGATCGAGCCCTATGCCCTTCAAGCGAAGTTTCCGCACGCAGCGATTCAGGTGCATTACGCCCGCGGTGCGACTCTTGCGGAGGCTTTCTACCAATCGGTGCGATCGCCGTATCAATTGCTCGTGGTGGGTGATCCGCTCTGCCAACCGTGGGCCGCGATCCCAGTGTTGGAAGTTGTCCTTGCGCGCGACTCGCGACAGATCAAGCCTGGGGAGACGATTTCCGGTTCGGTTGACCTCGAGCCTCGAGCGCGTGTGCCGGGTGGCGGAACTGTGGATCGGTTTGAGTTTTTCGTCGACGGCGTTCGCATCGGCCAATGCGGATTGGATGGACGTTTTCCGCTGGATACATCGCAGATGGCTGACGGGCACCACGAACTCCGCATCGTTGCGATCGAATCCTCGCCCATTGAAACGCAGGGCCGTTGGATACTCCCGGTGTCGTTTGCCAATCATTCCCGTGCGTTGAGCCTCAAGGTGGAGCCGCGTCGAGTGAAGCCTTCTGGTACGGTGCGTGTAAGCGTTGATGGGCTTGGCCTCGACGGCGTGACGGTGTTTTCGATGGGCCGCGTATTGGGTCGCATCAGCGGTGCGCAAGCCGCAATTGAAGTACCTGCCGATGTACTCGGCCGTGGGAGCGTTACGATCCGTGCCACCGGTCGGTTTGGAATTGGCGCCATCAACAGCGTCAACGCTACTCCCGTGACGATCGAGGTTGTCGACGCACCGTAGCTATCCCCCCGGCGGAAGATCGAGGAGCCTTCGACGCGTATCCTCGTCCTCGGCGACGAAACTTCTGCTGCACCCGTCGCCGGCGATCGGCTCCAGCACGCATGATGCTTATCGAACCAGATTATTTGCTGGCAACAAGGCCAGATCGGAACGGCCAGACGGAGCAGGCAGATGCGAATGGCCTTGGCTCGTCGAGGCCCCGGCGGCGTGTGTTTTTGAGATATGGCTGACAAAATCATGGCTCGCACCCTGCAACACAAACACCTCACTGGCGTTCTGGGGCGCACCGTGGGGTCGCACGATGCAGATGACTTCGGCCTTGCCTGCCTGCTGGCGGACGTGGTCGAGCAGGGCTCGCTCACCGGTTGAGAGGGCTTCGGGAGGCGTGCTGCCATCGGCAACAGGATGTGCACCGATGGAGGCCGTCGGCACTGCGTCGGCTCGATCCCGTCTGTCAAACGACACGGGGGGCATTTCCGCAGGCATGCCCGGCACCGTGAGAGCGACCGCATCGGAGACACCTCCGCTGGGGTAGGCGCTGCGATAGACGAAGGCAAGGCCGGCCTCATCGAGCTGTTCGTGAATTGTTGGCAGGGCAGCAAAGAGCCCTTCGTTGTCGGTTGGATCGGCGGCGTTGCACACGCCGATGAGCGTGCCGTCGATCGCAAAAAGTCCTCCACCGCTGCGTCCCTGCACCGGCTGGCCAGCCACCTGCACGTTGGCTGGGCCGAGATATTTATCGACGGCCGTCACTTGGCTGTGGTGAACCGTCGGCTCTTTGCCGCCGTTGCAGCCGACTGTGACAACAGGCTCACCGGCTGTCGTTGCCCGGTTCTGTCCACCCACGCGAGCCGGTTCCAGCTTTTCATCGGTAAAGATACTGACCAAGGCGAGATCTCGCTTGAGATCCCACGACACCACTTGTCCGGCCAAGCCCTTGGGTGCGTTGGGACCAAAGAGATCCACTTCGATGCGTCCCTTTCCATTTGAATCGCGAAAGATGTGACCGCATGTCAGGATCAGCGCCTCGCCCTGCCGACAATCAACCACCGTGCCCGTGCCCCACGATACCCCTTCGGCATCGTTCACCCGCAGCCGCGCCGTCGAGATCATAAGCCGCTGTTCGAGTGCAGCCTTCGCGGGTCCAGCCACTGGAGGATCGCCAGCTGATGTGGCGGATGCACGGCTCGCAAAGTTTTCTGAGCCGGTTGCCTGCGACTGGCTGCCACCATTACGACCAGTCTGGAGTGTCCCCTTCTGCTGACTTACCAACGCAGGAACAACTGCATGAGGCACAACGGGGGGTTCGGTAGAAAGCGGCACGTCGCGGGTGGTGGAAGGGAGCGGAATACCTGGAATGCGTGGGGGAGCGGCCACCGGCGGCAACGGGGTTGCCGTGTTATCGGCCAGAGATTCGGCCACATTTCCGGTTGCTAAACGGCTTTTTGCCAGTAGTTTTTCCAGTTCGCCCTGTGTGGTCGCGCCGTTAATGCGGCCCACCTCATTTCCTTTCACCAAGAGCACATAGCAGGGCACGCCCGTCACGCCGAAGCGACGTACCAGATCACCTTCGGCGTCTACATCGACGTGCCGTACGATCCACCCCGCAGCGGCGATCTCGCCGATCAGCGGGGCCATTGAACGGCAGGGGCCGCACCACGTGGCCGAGAAATCGAGCAGGATGATGTCGCCGGAGGCTATCGCCGCTGGCACGCTTGCCGGTGCAACAGTAGGCGGATTCGCATCGGCTACAGCGGCCACAACACACACGAAAAGGCCGGTCAAAATTGTTGCGGCAGTCCCTCTATGGATGCTCGTCAGACGCTGCAGCGTGGCTCGAAGAAACAAAATCATCCGTGGCTCCAATGAGGAGGTGCAAGTTGTGCGGGGCGGGATACTGCCCTGTGATTCCCGACACGACAAGACCACTTTCGCCTCGCAACCTCCGCCAATACCCTTCCCAGTCGTCCCTTTTCCGCGCTGTTTCCACGTTTGAACCAACCTTCTTACAATTCGCGTTCCCAACCGAACCGAAGTGCACTATGCCCCAACTACGCAGCCGCCGAATCCTCGTCACCTCCGCGCTCCCTTACGCCAACGGCCACATCCACCTGGGGCATCTGGTCGAATACATTCAGACCGACATCTTTGTACGGTTCCAGAAGCTCTGCGGCCATCGCGCGATCTATCTCTGCGCTGATGACACGCACGGCACTGCCATCATGATTCGCGCGAGGGCCGAAGGTCGCAGCGAACAGGATCTGATCGCTGGAATGCGAGAGGCTCACCTCGCCGACTTTGCAGGCTTTCAAATCGCCTTCGATCACTACGGCAGCACCGATAGCCAAGCCAATCGGCAACGCTGCGGTGAAGTGTGGCAGTCGCTGCGGGCCCGTGGGCTTGTGACATCTCGCGAGGTCAAGCAGCTCTACGATCCCGTGGCCGGCGTGTTTCTGGCCGACCGCTTCGTGCGAGGCACATGCCCCAAGTGTCATGCTGCCGACCAGTACGGCGATTCGTGCGAGCAGTGTGGTGCTACCTATAGTCCCGCCGACCTCATTCATCCCACAAGCACGCTCTCCGGTGCTCAGCCCGAAGTGCGATCTGCCGAGCATCTGTTTGTCACGCTCGAAACACTCCACGAGTTTCTCAACGAGTGGACGCAGCACTCCGGTGCTCTCGACGTGCAGATCGCCAACTATCTCTCTGGTCACTTTTTAGGCGCACCTCTTCGGGATTGGGACATATCCCGTCCAGCCCCCTACTTCGGCTTCGAAATCCCAGATGCCCCAGGCCACTTTTGGTATGTCTGGTTCGACGCACCGGTCGGCTATCTCGCGGCCACGAGTGAATGGTGCGATGCACACGGCGAATCGTTTGACGCCTGGTGGCGACGGGGGGATGCCAACGTACCTCCGGCTGAGATCCATCATTTTATTGGCAAAGACATCACCTATTTTCATACGCTCTTCTGGCCAGCCATGCTGGAGGTGGCGGGCCTGTCGCTACCGTCGCGGGTGCGAGTGCACGGCTTCCTCACCATCAACGGGCAAAAAATGTCGAAGAGCCGCGGCACATTTGTGCTCGCCCGCAGCTATCTCGACCACCTCGATCCTGGAATGCTGCGGTACTTCTACGCGTCCAAGCTCTCGGGCAGCATCGATGACATTGATCTCAACCTAGAAGAATTTACTGCCAAGGTGAACTCTGATTTAGTTGGCAAAGTAGTGAACCTTGCCAGTCGCACGGCGCGATGGTTGGAGGCAACTGGCCTGTCGCATTCCTATCCCGACGACGGAGGCCTCTTTGCGCAGGCTGCAGCCGATGGCGTTGTCATTGCAGAAGCCTACGAGCAGGGCGACTTTGCCCGTGCCATGCGCACCGTGATGCTCGCGGCCGACAGGGCCAACGTGTATGTCGATACAGAGCAGCCGTGGAAACTCGCCAAGTCTGGGCCGGAATCTGCCGGAAAGCTCCAAGACGTGGCCTCTGTAGCGATCAACCTCTTCCGGCAGTTGGCCGTGTATCTGGCCCCTGTGCTGCCCCACTTTTCCGAACAAGTTGGTGCCCTCGTCGGAGGCCCAATCACCTCGTGGGAAGAATCGCAACGCCCGCTCCAGGGCGTTGCCGTCGGAGCCTTTCAGCCACTCATGCGTCGCGTGGAAGCGGCGCAGGTGGAGGCGATGCTTGCCGCATCGCTTCAGCAGTCGCGCGAACCCGTCAAGGAAACCCCACCCATGCTCACTCCGGCCGAACCAGATGCCACCCGTGTCGCCGCGCAGGCCCCGATCGACTCAGGAGAGGCTCTCGCGGCCGAACCGCTGGCGCCGGAATGCACCATCGACGATTTCTCGAAGATCGATCTGCGTGTCGCTCGCATTGTCTGTGCCGAGGAAGTGGCTGAAGCTAAAAAACTACTCAAGCTTACAATCAGCTTGGGTGGCGACACCGTTCGCACCGTGTTCGCTGGTATCAAGGGTTTCCACACGCCAGAATCGCTCGTAGGCCGATTGGTTGTCGTGGTTGCTAACCTCGCACCGCGGCAAATGAAATTTGGTTTGAGCGAAGGGATGGTGGCTGCGGCCAGCGGTGCAGGGGCCCAAGGTGTCTACCTGCTTTCCCCAGATTCCGGTGCCCTGCCTGGAATGCGTCTGCACTAATTGTTTTCCCTGAGCTTTCCCCTTTGGTGTGACGAGTCGGCGATGCAATTGGCCGACAGCAAACCGATGGCTGTCCGCGTCTGAATCCGATGTGGAGGAATTGTCCATGCCCGTGCGGTCAACTCGATCGATTCTACAACTTCGAGCCGACGTTCGCACAAGCCTGCGTGGTCTGTTCGACGGTCTCGGGTTTCTAGAAGTTGATACGCCTGTGTTGTTGGAAGAGGTGTTGCCGGAGCCGCACATCGAACCGATTTCGGTGGCTCTGGATGGGAGTGGTCGGCCGGTCCACTATCTGCAGGCCAGCCCCGAAGCCATGATGAAACGGCTGCTCGCAGCTGGCTCGGGTTCGATCTATCAGTTTGCTCGGTCCTTTCGGGCCGGCGAGCGAGGCCGTTGGCATAGTGTCGAGTTTGTGCTGCTGGAATGGTATGCACCCGGCACCACGCTCGACGAAACGGCTGCGGTGCTCCAGCGTCTTTGCGCAGAAACGCTCAACACAACCGGCCTTGAGCGCATCACGTGCTCCGATGCTTTTCAGAAACTCGCCGGCGTCGATCCGCTGACCGCATCGCTCGACGAGTGGCGCGAGGCAGGACACAGGGCAGGGCTCGAACTACCGAGGTCGCATGCAGCAGGGGCAGACGATTGGTTTGAAATGATTCTGTCGGAGGTGCTGACGCCGAGGCTGGGGCGAGGCCGGCCGACGATGTTGGAATCCTGGCCGGCATCGCAGGCTGCGTTTGCAAAGATCGATCCCTGCGATCGTCGAATCGCACGGCGATTCGAACTCTTTGTCGAAGGCGTGGAACTGGCCAACGGCTGGGAGGAAGAGACCAGCCGAGAGGTGCTGCGGGAACGGATCGACGCGGCCAATCAGGTGCGCGCAGCGGATCGCCGCGGCGTGCTGCCGTTGCCGCTGGCGTTCCTAGAGGCACATGGCGACGCCATGCCGTCAGGCGTTGGTGTCGCATTGGGGTTTGACAGACTGGTGATGCTCAAAGCCGGAGCTGACTCCATCCACGCCGTGCGCTGCGTGTAGCGTCGTCGTGGTAAACCAGAGCACGCGGCACACGTACACCACGTGCGTCTAGCCTCGGCTTTTGCAGTTTTGGTGCCCTTTTTCCCTTGGCAGAAACT
>Ga0208960_1000885_pt1 | contig 16346 bp, 17 predicted proteins | sample GreLakmeON33MSRF_FD_187703 | JGI IMG/M metagenome (GOLD analysis project Ga0208960, IMG submission 187703) | Freshwater lentic microbial communities from great Laurentian Lakes, MI, USA - Great Lakes metaG ON33MSRF (SPAdes) | ecosystem: Environmental > Aquatic > Freshwater > Lake | place: Great...
TTCCGCTTACTAAAATTTTATTTTAATCACCAATTTTTACAGCGGAACTACTCAGTCTGACAAAGTTATTATTGTCAGAATATACATCGCGGCGTATGAAATGAAGGTTGGCTTTGACGAGACGTATCGAAGGCTCGGAAAGGTTCCGCTTACTAAAATTTTATTTTAATCACCAATTTTTACAGCGGAACTACTCAGTCTGACAAAGTTATTATTGTCAGACTGAGTAGGCTCGTCAACTTAGCTGTCGATCTGAAAATGAAGGTTGGCTTTGACGAGACGTATCGAAGGATCGGAAAGAAATCGCAAACTACATTATGACCTTTTAATTTTGTTGCTTCAATTTAATTTACTTCGAAATTCGTTTTTCTACTTATTTGTTGTCTTAAACAATTTCTAAAATATTTATTCAAAACGTTATTTTTAACAACTATTTATATTGTAATTGAAAAATTCTTTTAATTTTACCAAAACCAAATTTAAAAAGCAATGAAAAAAATAGCACTTACACTAATTACCGCATTAACTATTGGTGTCGTTTTCAATTCCTGTACAATGGAAAAACGCCATTACAGCCAAGGGTATCAAATTGACTGGAATAACAGTAACAAAAACACCGACCTGAAGACAAAAAAGGCTTCCCATTCAATGCAAAACTCAACAGTTGTAAATGAATCGAATTCAATTGCAGTTCTACCTACTACGAAAGTTAGTAATGAAAATGGAATTATAGCTGTTGCTACTCAGAAAAAGGGAGAATTAAACGTCTCTAAAATTGAATCTATTTCTAATTTTTCTGTGAACAAAACAAATAAATTAATTTCTAGCGCTCCTGTTATTAAGCAGGGAAATAATGTTACAAAAAAATCCTCACCGATTAGCGACAAGCCGGATACTATACTATTAGTTATTCTCGCTCTTTTGATTCCACCTTTAGCCGTATATCTATATGAAGGAAAGTGGACTAAGCGCTGTACTGTAAATTTAATTTGGACTTTGCTTTGCGGATTTCCAGGAGTAATTCATGCCTTGATTGTGGTTCTTAGTTAAAAAAATAATGCTAAAATTTTTAAAGGGGTTGGTAATCTTTATCTGGATTTCCATCCCCTTTATTATTTCAATACTGCCTTCAGATCAATTTGACCAAGGCATTGTTATTTGCCCATCTAAATATTTTCTTAATTTAAATTGTCCAGGATGTGGCTTAACAAGGGCCATAATGCATCTAATGCATTTTGAATTTACATCTGCCTGGACTTTTAATAAACTAAGTTTTTTTATTTTCCCAATTCTTATCATGATTTATTTTCATGTTATCGGAAGGTATTTTAATAAAAACTGGTTCGGATTTATCCGTTCATGGTATTCCTCTGGGAAGAAGAAAAAATAGTTGAACTTTATTTATCTTGAATCATTCTCTCCGATGCTAAATTAGTATTGGGTAATGAGTATTGGTAGTGTGCTGAAAATTTGTTAGTACTCAATACCAAATACTCCATACTCAATACTATCTTTGAGTATGGCAAAAGATCTCGCAACTAAAGTCGTGGCTAAAATGTACGATAATGATTGGTTCAGTCAATGGCTTGGAATAGAACGATTGACTATTGAAACAGGTTCTTGTGTTTTAAAAATGACCATTCGTAAAGAAATGCTAAATGGTTTCGGAATTGCACATGGAGGAATTACATATTCGTTAGCAGATTCTGCATTGGCCTTTGCATCAAATTCATATGGGAAAATGGCCGTTTCGGTGGAAACATCTATTTCCCATACAAAACAATTAAAAGAGGGCGATGAAATCACTGCAACTGCCCAAGAAATGAGTTTGTCGAATAAAATTGCAGTTTATAACGTTACAATTAAGAATCAGAACAATGAGGTGGTGGCGCTTTTTAAGGGTACAGTTTATAGGACTGGGAAAGAATGGTTTGAGGAGGGAAAATAAATAATTGAGAAAAATTGGCGAATGCGTGAATTAATTTATATGTATTTCGACTATTTCCCAATCAGCAATTTTTCTAAATCACCAATTTTTCTCAATTACCTTAATTACCTTTGTCTTCATTACAAAAGTCCATTTTATGAAACAAGCATTCCTCGTTGACGGCATTAGAACACCAATCGGAAATTTCGGTGGAACACTTTCTACTGTTCGTACGGACGATTTAGCGGCACTAGTAATCCGAGAATTAATGAGAAGAAATTCTTCTGTTGATCCGAAAACTATTTCAGATGTAATTTTTGGGTGTGCCAATCAAGCGGGTGATGACAATCGTAATGTGGCGAGAATGGCTTTGTTACTTGCAGGATTGCCAGTGACGGTACCGGGGGAAACGGTGAACAGACTTTGTGCTTCAGGATTAAGTGCAGCAATGGCAGCAGCAAGAACCATTATGTGTGGCGATGCCGATTTGATGATTGCTGGTGGTGTAGAAAATATGACAAGAGGTCCTTGGGTAATATCAAAAACTTCTACTCCATTTGGAAGAGATGCACAAATGTTTGATTCAAGTTTCGGATGGCGTTTTGTAAATCCGAAAATGAAAGAATTATTTGGAGTAGACGCTATGGGAGAAACAGCTGAAAATCTTTCTGACAGAGATAAAATTTCTCGTGAAGACCAAGATCTATTTTCATTTCATTCTCAGCAAAAAGCAGCACAAGCACAAGCGCGTGGCAGATTTAAAAAAGAAATTATTGCAGTAACCATTCCTCAAAAAAAAGGCGATGACCTGATGTTTGAAAACGATGAATTCATAAAAGCATCGACTACATTAGAAGGATTGCAAAAACTAAAACCATCCTTCAGAAAAGACGGAACAGTAACGGCTGGCAACGCATCTGGATTAAATGATGGAGCTGCCGCCTTATTAATTGCTTCTGAAGAAGGAATTAAAAAAAATAATTTAATTCCCTTAGCACGAATTGTTTCAATGGGTGTAATTGGAACGGAACCACGAACTATGGGAATTGGTCCAGTAGAAGCAAGCAACATTGCATTGAAAAAAGCTGCGCTCACTTTCAAAGACATTGATCTAATTGAATTGAATGAAGCATTTGCAGCACAAGCACTAGCATGTTTGCGCTCATGGGGAATTGCAGCTAATGATTCACGTGTTAATCCAAATGGTGGTGCAATTGCATTAGGACACCCACTTGGAATGAGTGGCGCAAGAATTTTACATTCCGCTGCGTTGGAATTGACTAATCAAAATAAAAAATATGCTTTGGTTACAATGTGTGTCGGTGTGGGCCAAGGTTATGCGGTGGTGATTGAAAGATGCTAAATTTCTAAAATTTTGTACTCGGAACCTTTAACCCTTTTTAATTTCAGAAACGAACTCAATGAAAAAGTTCTTGAGCGGGGTTGGATTTATTTTTTAAATTTCTGGGTAAAAACACCTCGAGCAGTAATGCCAGGTTATTTTGAATCTGTTGTGGAAGAGGTAAATCCACATGCGGTAACATTTTCATTAAACGAGCTTGGAACATTTTCCAATATATTTTGCACTTGTGAAGACAAAACCAACACCGTTTGCAGGCACATGGCAGCTGTATTATTTATGTATGAGAAAATTTTTATTGAAAAAAACAGGCCTTCAGATTGGGTGAGAATTGTAGAAGATTCTCAAACTTTTAGAAAAAGTTAATTGTAGAATATCGGCCATTATCACGAATACACCGAGAATGAAGATAATTCGTAATTTCGCTTTATGATTTATGAATTCAATGGCTATCGCCCTGTCATACACAAATCCAGTTTTGTTCACCCACAAGCTTCAGTAACAGGAAATGTTACAATTGGGAAAAATGTTTACGTTGGTCCTGGTGCCGCTATTCGTGGCGACTGGGGAGAAATTATAATTGACGACGGATGCAACGTGCAGGAAAATTGCACCATTCACATGTTTCCAGGCACTAAAGTTCACCTGCAAGCTGGCGCACACATTGGTCACGGCGCAATTATTCATGGTGCAACAATTGGAAAAAATTGTTTAGTCGGAATGAATGCTGTGATTATGGATAATGCTGTGATTGGTGAAGACTCAATAGTTGGAGCATTAACACTCATTACCGCAGATACAATTATCCCAAAAAGAAAAGTAGTAGTGGGCAACCCGGGTGCTGTAATAAAAGATGTAAGCGATAAAATGATAGAATGGAAAACAAAGGGAACAGAATTATACCAACAATTACCCAAAGAATGTCAAGCTACTTTAAAAGAATGTGAGCCAAGTCGATTTGCGCAACCATTCCAACAGGGGCAACAAGCGATTTACAAAACATGGAACGAAAAAAAGTAATTTTATTTAAAGCATAAATAAATTTCAGTGGAAAGAGTTCAAATCATCGCAATCGTTGCAAGCATTTTATTCATACTATTCATTGCGCGATTAATATTAAGAGGGAAACTGCGTGAAGAATATGCAATTATTTGGATTGTATGCTCCATTCTTTTAATTGTCTTTTCATTTTGGAGAAGTGGACTTGATGTGGTTTCCAACTTCATTGGAATTAAAGCACCTCCAAATTTAGTTTTTACTGGTGCTATTTTTGCAGTGCTCGTTTACCTACTCCATTTGTCGGTAGTAGTTTCCAAATTACAAGAACAAAATAAAAAATTGGCTCAAGAAATTGCTTTAATGAATGAAAAATTAAGAGAGCCTAACAACTAAAAGCGGAATACTCTAATTGGACCATGAATCAATTCACAAAAGAAGCTGAAATTTTTGGTCGCTACCTTTTAGATGGACAAACTCCTAATGAAAAATCAATTTCATTGTATGAAACTGCAATGCAAATTCGTCCAATTACAATCGAGAGTGAAGAAAAAATACTTCGCTTTATTTTAAAATATCCAAAAACAATTGGAATGGTTGATAGCGCATTTGCGTTCTCAAAAAAGAAAAGTGCTGTGCGAAGAAAAATTCTATTTATGTCCGCCATTTTAGAGACACAACCTGCTTATGCAGAACTTTTCCTTCCACAGGAAAGAAATTGGACCTACACTATTTATATTTTATGGGTTGGATTTCGGGCCGTATTAAAAGCAGTTGCTGGACGTTTCCTGCTGCTATTTTTCTAACTAATCTTCGTGACCCTTCACCTTAAATTTACCATTTTTCCAAAGAAACTCTTCCTGCTCTTGTGCCTTTTTTGCTGAGTCACTCACTTCTACATTTTCTAGTTTAGTAAGATCTGGTTGACCGGCATTAACCCAAGCTGTGTACCATAAACTACCAACCATAATTATAGAAGCTCGCATCCTGCGCTCCACCATTCCATTCAACATCTGACTATAAGCCAAAGTATATTCTTCACTATAGGTTTTAACTGTAGTATTTCCACGATTTACAAATGCATATTTCCGATCAGGTGGAGTTGTTGCATTTAGCTTTGACTCAAAATTAAAAACAGAGTCCAATGCAAAATGACTTTGATGCACAATTTCCCAAGCTGCATTTATTGGTGATTCCACATAGGCAGCCCTTCCCACAAAATAATCATACTTTTCAGCTAACATTTCTGGAATACTTGACTCCCAAAATCCATGAATACCAACTTGATTTGAAAACTGACCATTGTAATTTTCTGTGGTATGTAATGGAACATGTGCATCACCAACATAATGACCAATCTCCGCAGAAACCTGAAGTATTTTATCCACATCGCCATCTTTAAATGCTTGCTTTAGACGGAAAGTCATCACATCTATCCACCACGGTACAATTCCATAAGCATTCAAAGTATCTTCTGAATATTTAGCAACCGCTTTTTTCCATAATCGAGGTACGCTGTCAAAACAATTTGGACCATAATGGTCAATGTCGATATAATGACGTGGTGCCTCTTCTTTATAAGCATACCTGCGCATATCAGGATCAACCGCATGGCTTGTAATGTATTCAATGTGTTTTTTATAAAAACCCAACATTTCGGGAGGCAAAGTAAAAACCGCCATCCTATTTATTTTCTTATGACCATAAAAACCCCAAGACTTCGCTTCATGTTTTGGTAGTAAAAACAAGAAAATAACAAAAGCAAGTGAAAAAAATAAAGTAATCCGTATTAGCGTTTTCATTTCAACAATTTAATAAATGTTCATTTAATAATTCATATTAACAAGAATACCTTTTTCAAGAACAGGAATGCAGTTTGTTAAATCCTTTTGTAAGCAATAACGAATATCATCTTTTAAATTCAATTTATGAAGCCGTTCTTTATGGGAAGCGCGGCTAAGAAATTTTATTGGATTTTTACTTGCTAGTTGGTACAGATAATCTAAAGCAAGAGCAGCATCACCGAGTTTAAGGTCGGGATTTCTTTTGAGTAATTCAAAAGTCATTGCACCAGCAAAAAGTGAGTCTTCTAAATTAAACCGATTTTTCCAACCAGAGCAAAGCAATAAAATATTTTTATTTTGAGTAACTAACCAATCACAAAGTGCGCTAATATTTGTGAATGCTCCAATGACAACCTTATATGCGTTTTTTGAAACCTCAATTGCCTGTGTCCCATTTGTAGTGGTTAACGCGATGGTTTTTCCAAAAACATGATCGCCCATATAATCGTAAGGTGAATTACCAAAATCAAAACCATCTACTTTAATTGCATCCCGTTCGGCGCCAACAAGAATTCCTTTTTGCAAGTAGCTCCTCGCCTCTTCAATGGTAGCAACAGGAATTATTTCTTTTGCTCCATGCTGAAAAGCAGTACAGATGGCAGTGGTTGCCCTGAAAATATCTATAATTACCACTATGTTTTCTTCCTCTTTGTATAAAGAATACAAATGGGGAGAAAAGCAAGCGTCAACCTTAACCACTGATTTTTCAGACATAATTAATCAAATGTATTTCAAATCGAAATAGAGACCTGAAAATAAATTTTTATTTCTTGTAGAATGGAAGCTTCACTATTTTTGCTTTCAATAATTTATCACGGACTTTTATAAAAATTTCAGAATCAAGTTTTGCAATTTCTGTTTTCACATAGCCCATTCCTATACCTTTTTGTAAAGTAGGCGCTTGCGTTCCAGAAGTAACTTTTCCAATAGTTGCTCCAGTTACATCCGTAATTTCATAATCGTGGCGAGGAATGCCTCGGTCAATCATTTCAAATGCAATAAGTTTACGAGCAACACCCTTTTCTTTTTGGTCTTGCAAAAACTTTTTATCAATAAACTCCTTATTGAATTTTGTGACCCAACCTAAACCTGCTTCAATTGGAGAAGTTGTGTCATCAATGTCATTGCCATACAAACAAAATCCCATTTCCAAGCGTAGTGTATCTCTGGCACCAAGACCAATTGGTTTAATTCCAAACGCTTCTCCCTCAGTAAAAATTGAATCCCAAATTTTATTCGCCACTTCGTTGTCAAAATAAATTTCAAATCCACCAGATCCTGTATAGCCCGTATTTGAAATGACAATGTTTTCTTCTCCTGCAAATTTTCCCTTCACGAAATGATAATAGGGTACAGTATCTAATTTAACATCCGTCAAGCGTTGTAGCACTTCCATTGCTTTGGGACCTTGTACTGCAAGAAGAGAAGTGCGATCAGAAATATTCTTCATCTCAACACCAAATGTGTTGTGTTTTGAAATCCAATTCCAATCTTTTTCTATATTGGAAGCATTGACAACAAGCATGTATGTTTTTTCATCAATCCTATAAACCAAAAGATCATCTACAATTCCTCCTGCTCCATTTGGCAAACAAGAATACTGCACACGACCATCATACAATTGAGCAGCATCATTTGAAGTTACATATTGAATGAGATCAAGCGCTCTATCACCTTTGAGAATAAACTCACCCATGTGAGAAACATCAAAAACACCAACTCCAGTTCTAACGATTGCATGTTCCTCGTTTAAACCAGTATAAGAAACAGGCATGTTGTATCCTGCAAATGGAACCATTTTTGCGCCAAGGGAAATGTGTTTAGCACTAAGTGCCGTATTTTGAAGTGTAATTGTGTTGCTCATGATTTTTATTTAATTAGGTAACAAATTTAGCATTAATTGAATGGCAAAAAGGATAGAAAACAAACAACTTAAAATAAAAATCAAGGACAAATTAGCTATTGAAAAGTCCATATAAAGTAATTGAACCTTTTGAGTAGTTATTTTGCTTAAATTTAGTAAAATTAAAAGATACTATTTTTTATATATTTGATAGTCAATTCAACTGGATTTAATATTTAGGTCAATGATAGCAATCCTTTAGTAGAACATATGTATAAAAATACGTAACATTACAATTATTGTTAAGAATTTGATTCTACAAGCCCACATTTTAATATAATAACCTTATTTTTGGATATAATTGATGACCTATTTATGATAATTAAAAATCGTTTTGTACTAAAATCAACATTGCTTATTAGCATTATGTTGATGGCAACCTCGCTTTTTGCAATATCTCCAGATTTGCATGTGAAATGGTCGTTTTCAGCCAACAAGATTAATGATTGTGAATATGATTTACTATTAAAAGCGCAAATTGATAAAGGGTATCACCTCTATTCACAAATCGAAACCCCAGACGGACCGCTTCCTACACTTTTTAAATTCGACAAATCGGATAAATATGAACTAATTGGAACAACAATAGAGCCCAAACCAATTGAAAAAGCAGAACCTGTTTTTGATAACCAAGTATTGCGGTACTTTGAAACTACTGTAACTTTTAAACAAAGGATAAAAGTAAAATCAAGTTCAAATTTTAGTATTACAGGAGCAATTGATGGTATGGTATGCAACGAAGGCAGTTGCGTTAACTTTTTTCCATCACCAACTTTTTCGATTCAAATTAGCGGAGCAAATTGTACAGGAACGGTAACCACTCCTGTTGAGACAGTGACTCCTGAAACACCAACAATTACTGCAAAAGATACTACTACAAAGGTTGTTGAGCAGACTCCTACACCAGTTACACCCAATAACAGTAATGAAGATGGGGAAGAAAAGGATAATAGCAACGGAACTTCTCTATGGGCGGCTTTTCTTGGTGGCTTAGCAGGAGGATTAATTGCACTGCTTACACCCTGTGTATTTCCTATGATTCCGATGACCGTTAGTTTTTTTACAAAACGAGCACGAACTAGAAAACAAGGTATTCGTGATGCATTGATTTATGCTTTATCAATAATTGTAATTTATGTTTCGTTAGGATTATTAGTAACATTAGTTTCAGGAGATGCGATGGCTTTAAATCAACTATCTGCTAACATCTGGTTTAATTTGGCATTCTTTTTAATTTTCCTCATTTTCGGGATTTCTTTTTTAGGCGCTTTCGAAATAACTCTCCCATCTGCATTCGTAAATAAAATTGATAAAGCTTCTGACAAAGGTGGCTTAATGGGAATATTTTTCATGGCCTTTACGCTTTCATTGGTTTCCTTTTCGTGCACGGGTCCAATTGTGGGCACTGCACTTGTGCAGGCATTAAGTATTGGAATTACAGGACCGCTATTTGTAATGTTTGGATTTTCTCTTGCGCTTGCCTTACCTTTTGCTTTATTCGCAATGTTCCCTGGTTGGTTAAACTCACTTCCAAAATCAGGCGGATGGTTGAATTCCATAAAAGTAGTTTTGGGTTTACTGGAATTTGCTTTAGCATTAAAATTTCTCTCGAACGTTGACCTTGCCTACCACTGGGGAATTATTACCAGAGAAGTATTCTTAGCAGTATGGATTGTTTGTTTTTCAATCATTGGGTTTTACTTATTGGGTAAACTTAAATTTGCGCATGATAGCGGCGAACTCAACTATATCTCTGTTCCAAGAATAATTATTGCAATCTTAACATTTTCATTTGTAATTTATATGCTTCCTGGAATCTGGGGTGCTCCAGTGCGTGTATTAAGCGGAATACTTCCTCCAGCTTATTACAGTGAAAATGCAAGTTATTTTTCGAAACATGAAAAGAGTGTTGCAATTGAAGGTGTTAATCAAGAAGAATGTCCTTTGCAACTGAATTGTTTCAAAGATTATAAACTAGCGCTGGACTATGCTAAAAAACAAGGCAAACCATTAATCGTAGATTTTACTGGTTACAATTGTGCAAACTGCCGAAGAATGGAAGACAATGTATGGCCTGACCCATCTGTGATCAATCAATTGAGAAACGATTATGTTATCGTATCACTGTATTGCGATGATAAAAAAGAGCTTCCTGAAAATCTTAAATACAAAACAAAAGATGGCATTAGCATTGAAACCTGGGGCCACAAGTGGAGTCAATTGCAAATTGACAAATATGGATCGAATGCACAACCACTATACATACTTTTAGATACAAATGAAAAAATGCTTACTGATTCAGCTTATGGCTATACACCAGTTGACAAATATGCCTCATACCTAAGAGCAGGAAGTACTGAGTTTAAGAAAAGGTTGAGTAAAGATTCGACAAAGTAAGCAAGCTAATATTTTCTTAATTCGAAATTTTTTCCAAGATAAACTCGTCTTACTTGTTCGTCATTGGCCAACTCTTCTGCAGTGCCTGCTTTAAGAATTTTACCTTCAAATAATAAATAGGCACGATCGGTAATAGACAATGTTTCGTGAACATTATGATCGGTAATTAGAATACCAATATTTTTTTTCTTTAAACTTGATACAACATTCTGAATATCTTCCACTGCAATTGGATCAACACCGGCAAAGGGCTCGTCGAGTAAAATAAATTTCGGATCTGTTGCAAGCGCCCTTGCTATTTCTGTTCTACGCCGCTCACCACCTGAAAGCGAATCGCCAATATTGTAACGAATGCGCTGCAAACCAAATTCGTCGAGTAAACTTTCCAGCTTTGAATTTTGTTCCCCTCGTGTAAGCTTGGTCAATTCCAAAACAGCTTTTATATTTTTTTCAACACTAAGTTTTCTAAAAATTGAAGCTTCTTGAGCAAGGTAACCAATTCCCAATTGAGCTCTGCGATACATTGGTTCAGTGGTGATATCTAAATCATCTAAATAAATTCTGCCACCATTGGGCTTTATCATGCCCACGATCATATAAAATGAGGTTGTTTTCCCTGCTCCATTAGGTCCTAACAAACCCACAATCTCTCCTTGTTTCACATGAATTGAAACATCCTGTACAACAACACGATTTTTGTATTTTTTTAAAATATTTTCTGCACCAAGAATCATAAAATTAAATGTTATTAATATAACAAAGATAGGAATTGGTAATAAATGGTAGCTTCAAAAACACTTCTATAAATTTAGTTTTAAAATCACTAAAAACTTGATTCATAAATTTTTTATAAAAATATGATTCAATTGCTATTTTAAAAAATTCCACTGATGAGTTCAAAATAATTTATAAATTATAATAATATAATTTTCACTAAAATGATTCGCCTATATAAAAATAAATACCATATCCTTGGGGGTTCACGCCTAAATCAATTCGAGTAAAAACATCTTTTTTAGGAAATATTAAATAACGCAATCCTGCGCCAGCCGACCATTTATAATTTTGGGCAGGAAACTTATCTGAAACTGAACCTAAAGAACCAAAAAATACACCGCCCAACCGCTTACTAAAGCTAAAAGGTAAAAAACGGTATTCAACTTGTGTAGCCAAGTAATTTTTATCGCGGTAGCGACCTAAATAATACCCCCGCATAATACTTTCACCTCCCATTAAACTCAATTGATTAAAAGGAACATTACCATTCGAAAACTGACCGACTAATTGAAAAGCTAAGATCTGATTCTTGATAGTAGGCAAAAAATAACGACCATCAAAAAACAATGTATTCATAGGAAAGGATTGAGCGAATAAATTTCCATAATGTATATAAGCTACTTCAAAAAGATAACCATCACGAACATTTAATATATTGTGGCGGGAGTCAATTAAAACTCCCAAGCCAATACCTAAATTCTGACTTCCATTAGCACCCTTTGGCAATAAAGCATCTGGAGTAGAAGACCCAAGCCCAGCATTCCATTGAAAATCAATCTTATTTATTTGCTGATAATCGAGTTCCAAGCCAGCAAATAAATTATTGCGAATACGGTAAATAAACCGTTCTCTCGCATTATAATAATTGGCATTGACTACAGCTAAAGGTTTATCTGAAATATTAGACCCAACTCCATAATAAGACAAGGGATAATTTTGAAATCGTATTTTCCCTAAAGACATGAATTTATTATTACGGCCATAAATAGCATGATCAATCCATAATCCTAATTGTTTTTTCTGTGTATAGAATCCAAACATACTTATTTCACTCAAACGGAGTGTGGTATCGTTATTATGATGAAAAACAATCAAACTACTAATACCAAACTCCCAAAGTGTCTCAGGAGAATACGCAACAGTAGGATAAATTAAAAAACGAGGCTTAGTAGAACTTGCCGTATCATAAACCATATTATGAATCCATGGTGGCAAATGAATTTTCAAACTTTTTTTTAATACGATAGAATCATGCGTTTGAGAAAAAGCACCTCCAATTAGGCAATAAAAAAATAGAAAAAAAATAAGTTTTTTAGATTGCATAAATATGAATATCTAAATCTAATAAAATAACCTACATTAATTTTAGTAAATTGATAGTTAAAGGAACAAAAATAAAAAAATATTACTTGCCTAGAAAATACTAATAATGAACTACTTTTTTCTGAACACTATTGCAATTGGTGCACCGGTGAATTCGAAATTATCTCTTATTTTATTTTCCAAAAAACGCTTATACGATTCCTGCACATACTGTGGGTGATTACAAAAAAATGCAAACACAGGCGTTTTAGTTGGCAACTGTGAAACATATTTAATTTTCACATAGCTGGCCTTAAAACTTGGGGGTGGTGTATGTTCAACTATTGGAAGCATTACATCATTCAACTTAGACGTTGGAATGCGACGAGCACGATTTTCAAAAACCATCATCGCTAATTCAATCGATTTCAAAACGCGCTGCTTAGTTGTTGCACTTGTAAAAAGAACTGGAACATCTTTAAATGGCCTTATTTTTTCTAAAATGCGTTCCTCAAACTCTTTGGTAGTCTTGTGTGTTTTCTCAACCAAATCCCACTTGTTTACAAGAATTACAATTCCCTTTTTATTATTAATTGCGAGGTGAAAAATATTCATATCCTGGCCTTCGAATCCTTCTAACGCATCAACTACCAATAAACATATATCACATTCCTCAATAGCTTTGATGGTGCGCATGACCGAATAAAATTCCAAATCTTCATGAACTTTAGTTTTCTTTCGAAGGCCTGCCGTATCCATCAACATTACATCAAAACCAAAACCATTAAAATGAGTATCAATGGTATCTCTTGTAGTTCCTGCTATGTCGGTTACAATATGTTTCTCTTCACCTATCAAGGCATTAAGAATAGAAGATTTACCAGCGTTTGGTCTTCCTACAATGGCAATCTTTGGAATTTTAATTTCTATCGCTGGTTCTTCAGGATTAAGGTGCAATACCAATTCATCCAATAACTCTCCAGAACCTGCTCCATTCACTGCTGACACAGGATAGGGATCGCCCAATCCTAATTTATAAAATTCAGCCGCAGCAAAATTTTTATCGCCTGTGTCAACCTTATTAGCAATTAGAAAATGTTTCTTTTTACTCTTACGAATTATGTTTGCTACAATTTCGTCCAGGGCTGTAATTCCTTCCATGGCATCGACAACAAATAAAATAATATTTGCCTCTTCCATCGCAATTTCAACTTGGCGACGAATTTCTGCTTCAAAAACATCGGCTGAGCCCTCAGAATACCCACCAGTATCCACAACAGAAAATTTTCTTCCATTCCATTCCGAATGACCATAATGACGATCGCGTGTTACGCCCGAAATAGCATCTACAATTGCCTGACGGTGACCAACTAAGCGATTAAAAAGTGTGGATTTGCCCACATTGGGCCGACCAACTATTGCGATTAAATCTGACATTGGTCGCAAAGGTAAGGTTTACTAAGGAGTTCTGTAAAAACTCCTGCAAAACAATTGTTACTATAAAAATTGCTCAAAAAAACCTTAATTCACAAGGGCCAAAACTGTTACAATAGCTTGCAAAATTATTTATCAATCGTCAATTCGATTATAAGTATTGATTCCTGCAGCACTTACTGGATTTTTTCTAGCCAACATATTATCAGGAAAAAAAACGGCATAAGCTGACCAACCTAATTGGCCTGCACGCACATCGGCTTTGTAATAATCAGTTGAACAAATTTGCGCACCAGAAGAAAATGCTGCATTCATTGTAGAGTAATCGCCCGAACGTGCTTGAACTGTCCCAGCATCGCAACGTGTACGAACTATATAGCCTTGCTCAACATAAGTATGTATTTGCTGAAAATCAGCAAGGGCATCATTCAAAATCACAAATGCTGCTTCAGGTGTTCCTGGTTGCGCATACACAAACATAGCTCTTCCAGAAAGGGAAGGATGATTTTGAATATAATAAGCTGTACAAGCGCCTTCCATAATAAAAATAATTTTACCACGACTCTCTTTGAGCGAAGGCCATTTTTTTCCTAATGCCACTTCCTCCAAAGTGGAACAAAAACCTCGTAGGTCATCAGGCGTAAGTATTCCTTCAAGATCATTTCCAAAAACAGATTTTAATTCGTCGTCAATAGCATCAGCTGCGGTCACATCAAACTGAGGTGCGGTTTGAAAACCTTGCGCAGCAAGTGTTGGATCGTCTCCTGGCGAATCATTTTTTGTTTCCACATTTATAAATAATGGAACATGATTAGGATGTAAGGATGACCAAGTTTTTATTTCTTGTAAAGCCGAAACAAAAGTGTAATGATGTGTATTATAATCAATGTCCTTAATGTGAAGCACCTTAAAACCAGGCAATGCAAGCTCAGGAATTCCCGATGTGGAATCAAGACCTACATAGGAATTAATTTTGCGTGTACTAAAAGCACCGCCTTGTGGATCATAATATATATCGAGCTCAAAACCACGAACTTTATAATCGTTTAACTGATCTGCTAATGGCAAATGAGAATAATCTAATTCAGCAGGATTTAAATTAGGGGGCAGAAAAGACACGATGGACTGCAAAAAGGAAAATATGGTATCAGTAGTTCTTATTCGATAACTATTGTGAGATGCTATTATTTGTAGCTCATTAAGATGTAGCGCCTCGTCTTGGTCAATTAAAGAAACAAAAGGATCACGAGAGCAGGAAAATAAAAAAAATGAACCCGAAATAATAAGAAAAACGCATTTCATAAATGTTCAATTTGTGAAATACTAAAGTACTAAATATCCAATAGGAAACAGTTAACCTACTATAAATACCCGTAGCGCTTCAATTGTCGTTCCGAATCGCGCCAGTCTTTATCTACTTTCACGAATAATTCTAAATAAACTTTCTTCTGTAGAAATTTTTCAATATCCAACCGTGCAACAGTACCTAGTTTTTTAATAGCACTGCCTCCACTACCCAAAATGATTCCTTTTTGTGATTCACGCACAACAAATATAATGGCACGGATTTTTACAATGATATCATTTTCTTTAAATTCTTCCACAACAATTTCAACTGAATAAGGAATCTCTTCTTGAAAATTTCGTAGGATTTTTTCTCTGATAATTTCAGCGACAAAGAATTTTTCCGGCTTATCTGTTAATTCATCTTTTGGATAATAAGCAGGATGCTCGGGAAGTATGGCAATAATTTTATTAAAAACAGCCTCCGCGTTCTTTTCGTTCAATGCAGAAATTTTCATAATTTCTGCATTCGGTAAAAGGCGCTTCCATCTGATTTCCTCCTCATCGGCTTTCATGGTAACAACCAAATCTATTTTATTCAACAATAAAATAATTGGAGCTTGAATTTTCTTAATTCGATCAAAGGTTTCAGGTTCTATTGATTTATCGTCGGTCAGATCTACCACCAATAAAAGAATATCGGCATCAGCTAAAGCAGAACTTACAAATTGCATCATTCCTTCTTGCAATTTATAATTCGGTTTAAGAATTCCAGGCGTATCAGAATAAACAATTTGAAAATCTTCTCCGTTCACAATTCCCATTATTCGATGGCGAGTCGTTTGTGCTTTAGATGTAATGATTGATATCCGTTCACCAACCAATGCGTTCATGAGCGTACTCTTCCCTGCATTTGGATTTCCAATGATATTTACAAAACCTGCTTTGTGCATTTGACAAAGGTAGTCAAAGCCCGTGGGGGACGATAACGAGTACTCCAATCTTTTTTCCCAAGGACAGTGTGCGATAAGATTCGCCCCCTTAAATTACCTGTGAAGCCAGTATAATTCATCCCAAATTTCTCGGAAAAAAGTACATAGAATGAATACATGCATAAATTTC
>Ga0208960_1000886_pt1 | contig 16342 bp, 20 predicted proteins | sample GreLakmeON33MSRF_FD_187703 | JGI IMG/M metagenome (GOLD analysis project Ga0208960, IMG submission 187703) | Freshwater lentic microbial communities from great Laurentian Lakes, MI, USA - Great Lakes metaG ON33MSRF (SPAdes) | ecosystem: Environmental > Aquatic > Freshwater > Lake | place: Great...
TGTCGGTGATCTCGCCGGCGATGGCGCGCAGGTGCGGCTCGCTCGAGGCGGAGACCAGCACGAAATAATCCGTGATCGAGGAGATCCGGCTCACCTCGAGCACGACGATATTTTCCGCCTTTTTGTTGTCCGCCAGATCGCGGCAAAGCAGGGCCAGTGTTTTTGAATCCATCAGCGCAGACGGTGGCGCAACGCCGCCCAAAGATAAAGCGCAGAATTCGGCGGCGTTCAAACCGATTTTTGAAAACGATTCGCGCGCCGCCGCAAAATGAAACCCGCCAGCCCCAGCCCTGCCGTCGCTAGGGCCGCCAGCGCATAGCCGCTCAACGGCCCGAGAAGGCGCGGCGTGTCGCGGAAAAATTCATGCGCGAACCGAAAAATTCCGTAGGCGATCAGGTAGAGATAAAAATGCTGGCCGGGTAAAACTTTTCGCCAGCGCAGGAGCAGGGCCGCGGGCAGGGCCGCGACGTTGAAGAGAATTTCCACCGGCACCGCCGGCCAACGCTCCACGCCCGCCGCGTCCTTCAGGGTGAACCACGCCGCCGCGCAAACGTGGCCGAGGCAGCAGCCGTGCAGCCAGCAGCCTGCGCGTCCGAACAAAATCCCCACCGGCACGATCAGGGCAAACCAGTCGCCCGTCGCGCTCCGGTAGCCGACGAGCCGCTTGGCGATCTCCACACTCGCGTAACCGCCGAGCAGCCCGCCGAGGATGGTCTTGCCGGTCAGGAGCCGCCGCCAGCGGTCGGGCTGCGGCCAGTCGATCCAGCCTTCCGCGAGCAGATAGACCGCCTTCGCGCCGAGAAACGCGCCGAGCAGCGCGGCGACATAGACGAGCAGCAGTCGGTCGTCGCGCTGGGCCAGGCGTGACCAGAAAAATACGCTGACGATGATTCCGGCGAGCATCAACCAGCCATAGGCGGAGGTGTTCATCGTTCACCGCCGCCGGTTGTAATCCGCGCGGGCATATTTTGTTTCCACCAGTTCGCGGACGCGTCCGGCCAGCACGCCGGAAATTTCCCACGGTTCCCAGTGCGCGCCCCAGTCCGTTTGCGCCGCGTCGCCCATCGCCTGCTGCCAGTCACGCCGGTCCGCGCCGGGCGGGGGCTGCACCGAGCCTTGGATGAGCAGGCCGGTTTTCGTGCGGCGTTGCGCGGCCCCGGCGATTTTGCGTCCGTGCCAGAGCAGGTCGGATTTCTCGTGGCCCGCGAAACATTGGCCGGGAATTTCCTTGCGGCAGCAGGGCGCGAGTTCCGCCGCCACGCCGAGCCGCGCGAAGGCCGCCCGCAGCCATTGATGCACCCGCTCGTAACTTTCCGTCGCGCGCAAGGCGTGCCACGCGTGTGCCGGTGGGAAGGCCAGGCTGTAGGTCCAGTCCGCATCGTGCGGCACGAGGCCGCCGCCGGTCGGACGGCGCACGAGCGGACGCAGCCGCGTGACGCGCTCGATCTCGGAAATTTTTTGAAAGTAGCCAAACGTGGCCGCCGGCTCCGTCCACCCGTAGAAGCGCAGCACCGGCTGGCCCAAGGCCGGCGCGGCTTCGAGCAGGGCCTCGTCCACGGCCATGTTGTACGCGGGAGCGCCGGGGCCGGAGTCGAGCCGCACCCAGTGGTCGAAATTCGCCGGAGTCACGACGCCATGAAATCACACCTGCCCGGCGGAGGGACACAGGTTTTTGATTTCGCACTGCGCACAGTCGGGACTGCGCGCGAAGCACCGCCGGCGTCCGTGCCAGATCAGCCAATGGCTGAAGAGCGTCCACTGCGACTGCGGCACGAGCTTTTGCAGCGCGAGTTCGATTTTCTCCGGCGTCTTCTCCGGCGTAAGCCCGAGCCGGGTGGAAAGCCGCGCGACGTGCGTGTCCACCACCACGCCGTGATTGAGGCCGAAGGCGTTTCCCAAAACGACGTTCGCCGTCTTGCGGCCCACGCCGTCGAGCGTGACCAGTTTCTCCATCGTGCGCGGCACCTGGCCGCCGTGCTGTTCGATGAGGACGCGGCAGGCAGACTGGATGTTTTTCGCCTTGTTGCGATAAAGGCCGATGCGCCGGATGTCATGGCGGAACTCCACCGGGTCGGCCTGGGCGAAGTCCGCCGCCGCGCGATATTTTTTGAAGAGATCGGCGGTGACGAGATTAACCTGCTTGTCGGTGCATTGCGCGGAGAGAATCGTAGCGATGAGCAGTTCGAGCGGGTTGGAGTAATTCAGTTCGCAATGCGCGTCCAGATAGGCGGCGCGCAGGCCGGCGATAATTTTTCCGACGCGGACGGTTTTGGTGGCCTGGGATTCGCGGGGCATGAAAGTGTTTTGTTTCGGAGGCGGACGATGGCAAGGGTTGCGCCGGAAAACAAGCGTCAGGCGAAGCGCGGCCGGTCCCCGGGCGCAGTGCGGTGATGGTGAGATGTTCCGAAATTCATCAGCGCCTTGCCGAATGGCCACGCGCTGCGGGCGAGGGACCGCCCGCGCTCCGGGGTAATTTCCCATCGCTCGTCGTTTCGCGCGGCCCTGGGCTATCTTCGCGCAGTATTATGAATGCGACGAATCCATCACCCGAAAACCCCACCCGCCACGCCGCGCCGGCGAAAAGCCATCGCTACGTCGGCGAGGTGGTTTACATCTACGCCTTCGATGTGGCCTACGACATGACCCGCCAGCCGGTGCGCGAACTCCTCGGCCAGCCGGTCGCGCAATTGGTCGTGGATTCCAGCAAGCGCCACCCGCGCCACCTCTCCTTCTACAAACCGCAGATGGTCCGCCTGCCGCCGCTTGAACGCCTCGGCCCGCGCGGCCCGGTGCGTGTCGAGCGCGCCGTGAAACTCCTGCCCGACGGCGCGATCAGCATCACGGCGCGCGTACCCTCGCGATGCCGCACATCGAAGATCTCGTCGTCTATCACGATCTGCAGTTCAGCAACGGCGCGCTGAACGACGAGGTGCGGCAGGAGCTGGCCTCGTACTATATCCGGCCGTTGCAGCAGTTCCCGGACGAGGAGGCTTACACCGTCTTCTGCCTGGAATCGCCGATGGTTTCGCGCGAAAGCACGCCGCAAAGCGCCGAGGCCTGGCTGCAAACCCACCGCCGCCAGTTCGCCACCCTCCTCACGCAGGAGCCGGACAGCGACCATCTCTCGCGTCATGAATCCGATGAGTCCACCGGGCGTCACCTCAGCTACTACGAACGCGATCTCGTCGTCATTGATTGGGACGCCGCCTGCGGATCGTCTTTGCCCATTTCCCCGAGATTGACTAGTGTGGGAAATCTCACCCACTTCGCCGCATACCAAACTTGACCAAGCCACGCGCGAAGGGAAAGATCTCTCCCTGGAATGGAATCCGCGTCGTCGAGGAATACGACACCTCGGCGGACAGCAAGAAGCGCATCAGCCTGCGCGGCACGCAGGCCAAATACTTTCACGTCAAGGCGCTCTCGAATGGCAGTTACCTTCTGGAGCCGCGCGTGCTCGTGCCGCGCGACGCGGTTCCTGCGCGCACGCTCAAGATGCTGGAACAATCCGTGACGAACTTGAAGAGGGGCAAGGTTTCCGCGCCCATCGACCTGACGGCCTTCACCGAGAAATAATCCGCGCCCATACCCTTCAACATCCAAATGGGAGTGCCGAAGATGGAGGCGTATTGGAACGATCTCGCGGCGTGGCGGGCCAGTCATCGCCTCGGTGCTGATGAGCAGAAGTTTTTCGAAAAAAACTGGTGAAGACTCTGAACCACCTTGCCCAGAACCCGCGCTACAACAGCCTCAACTCCCACGAGATTGATGACCTCACCCGGAAATACGTCTTGAAGATTTTTTAATCGTATCTGGAAAACAACACCCCTGCGGCGGCCGCCTCTTTTGGGCTTACGGCCCAGACCATTAGGACATCACCGTGCTGGCAATTGAGCTGCATCCCGAAGACCAGAAGCGCGGCGCCTGCCAGCGCATCAAACTCTCGGCCCTGTCAAAGAAAAGGGGTGCATCTTGACACTCGTGGAATTCCGCACGGAGTTCGCGGCGAACTACGTTCCGTCGAGACGCATCCTAGGGGGATCGCGCGGCGGCGCTGGCGAAGGAGTGATTATTTCGCGACGACCCCGAATCTCTCCAACAGACGCTGCTGCCGGTAATGGAAAATGCGCTCCACATCACGCCGGACGAAAAGCCAGTTGACCAGCGCGCCACCGCGCGGGCGGTAACGAACATCGTCCACGCAGAGAGTGCCGCCATCACGTTCTGCAAAAGTGTGCGTGTGATGCCAGAGCGTGTAGGGGCCGCGAAGCTGGATGTCCACAAATTGGTGCGGCGGATTCCAAGCGGTGATCTCGGTGCGCCAGCGGATGGGCAGGCCGTGGACGCGGATGCGGTAGTCGATGAGTGCGCCGGGATACATCGCGATGGGCGCGGGGGTAACTACATCAAAGCGCAGCCAGGGCGGGGTCAGTGACTGAAGATTGTGCGCGTCGGCAAAGAACGCAAAAATCTCGGCGCGGTGGCGGGGGAGCCAGAGTTCAGCGTGAATCGTGAACTCTTTCACAGCTTGGTCTTGATCCCGCACGCGCGCAGTGCGCACCAGCCTCGCAGCGCCTCGAAGGCGACGAACGCTCCAGCTCCCAGCAATATCAGACCGAGCCACACTGACACGTTGAAGCCAAAGCCCGCCCCCACCAGCAGGACGAGCGCGCCGACGCCACGCACCAACCGGCCCTTGTGATCAATGTTTTTTGAGAAGAGTGGTTTCATCGTTTCGTTTTCTTTGCGGGTTTGCGCAGTTCATCCAGGGTCGAGCACAGATGCGTAAGGTCTTTCACCTGCGTCGCACCAATTTTCTCCAAAGTGTCGTGATATGCCGGAGTGGCGCGCCCACCAACAAGGAGCGTGACTTCGGACGGGAGCAGATCGCGGAGCCGGATCAACTCGGCTTCCAGCCGGGAATCGTCTTCGGGATAAACCAGGCTCACGGCCACCACCCGTGCTCGATTCTGCCGCACCGCCCCGGCGATCTCCGCCGCCGGCAGGCTTGCGCCTAAATAGGTGACATGCCAGCCGAGGTTTGCCGCCGCCGCGCCGACGAGCAGTGCACCGAGTTCATGAATCTGCCCAGCCGGCGTTGCGACTACGAGAACGGGCGCGTTGTCCGTTCCAGCGAACGGCTTCGCCGCGTGGCCCAGAAATATTCGAATCACGGCGCTGGCAAAATGCTCGTGCGCCGCCGTGATGGTGCCGGCACGCCACAAGTCTCCAACGGCCTGCGCCAGCGGCGCGACCACGCGTTGCAGGAGACCCAGCGCACCAAGCGCGGTCTCGGCGCGCTTCAGCACGTCGTCCAGCCGACGGGAGTCGAGCGATTTTACAGCGTCGATGCACTCATCAAGGAACGACGGAGCGGCGGATGCTCTGACTGATGCCGTCGCGTGATCTCCAGGGAAAGCCTCCGCCGCCAGCGTTTTTAATTTTGCCGTCGGCAGCTTCGCCACGTGGCCGATGCTGTGTCCACCCTGCGTGACTTCCCGCAGCAAACTGAGCCGCTCAATCTGCTCTTCTGAATAAAGCCGCCGGTTCGTCCCGGTTCTTTCCGGCTCAACGGCGCCGTAGCGCTTTTCCCAGATTCGAATGACGTGCGCGCTCAGCCCGGTGCGGCGCGCGACCACTTTAATTGCCTGATGTGCATTAGCCATTTTTAGACAATACTGTGACAACTCCACAGCAAGTTGCAAGCTGAGAATCGAAAAATGTCAATATCCCTCATAAAATCAATTTTTATTGGCAAAATCCCCCCTGCTTTTCAAATTAAAAATAATCGAGACAAACTATTGACATCAAAACAAACATTAGACATATTATCTACAAGTTCAATGCTGCTTGGCAGCGAGCTGAACATGAAAATAATAAGTGAACATCGGAATGCAAACGCAAAGGTCGCGCAGCGACGGCTCTTCGAATGCCGTTTCTCCAAGCCGACTCGCTTTGCGGTGCTCGTTCGGGTTCACACCAAAACAAAAAACACAACATCCCATACGAACCATGAAAACCATCCGCATCCTCACCCTCATTGCAATTGTCGTGACGTCCAACTTCTTGGGCATTGCTCACGCTGAACCCAAGGAAAAGGCCAAAGACATCGTGGCTGTCGCCGTCGGCAACGGCAGCTTCAACACCCTAGTCGCTGCCGTGAAAGCCGCTGGTCTCGTCGAGACGCTCCAAGGCCCCGGGCCCTTCACGGTCTTCGCGCCGACCGACGAAGCCTTCGCCAAGCTCCCCAAGGGCACGGTGGAAGAACTGCTCAAGCCGGAGAACAAGGCGAAGCTCGTCGCCATTCTCACCTACCACGTCGTGGCCGGAAAAGTCATGGCGGCGGACGTCAAGACCATGAAAGCCAAGACCGTGAACGGCCAGTCCCTCGACGTGAAAGTCACGGACGGCGGCGTCACCGTGGACAAAGCCAAAGTCGTCACGACCGACGTGGCCGCCAGCAACGGCGTCATCCACGTCATCGACACCGTCCTACTGCCCAACTGAGTGCTCCTGTCCGGGCGGAGGGCATTCGGCCCTCCGCCCGATTTTACCAAACACCCTCAAAACCATTTCTAAACATGATTGCGACCAAACACAAAATTAAACGCCCTTACGGATCCGCTGCCGCGCCGAAAGCTTTCAAGGTCACCAGTGCGCGTTTGGGCAATCGTTCCTCCCTCGACTCCCTCTCCAAAAGCGCGGGCCGCTGGTCCACGTCCATGCCTGATGATCAATTGAGAACCAGCCAAGGCACCACCCTCACGACATTCACTCCTGGTGTGACATCCGGCACGTTCACCAACCCCATTACCAAGCCTCTGGCCGAAATCCTGCCTCCGCTTTCCGCTTATCGCGCTCCGTCCGATGCTCTCTCGCTCTACCTCCGCGAAGTCGGAGAAGTCGCCTTGCTGACTCGCGCCGAGGAAACCGTTCTTGCCCGCCGAATCCAAGCCGGCGACGACCAGGCCCGCGAACACATGATCCGCGCCAACCTCCGTCTGGTGGTCAAAATCGCCCGCGATTACGAGAACCTCGGCGTCCCCCTGCTCGATCTCATCAATGAGGGCAACATCGGCCTGATGAAGGCGGTCGAACGGTTTGATCCCGACAAGGGCGCCAAGCTTTCCAGCTACGGTTCATGGTGGATCAAGGCCCAGATTCGCCGCGCCCTTTCCGACCAAGGCAAAACCATCCGCATCCCCAGCACCGCCGGTGACCAGATTTACCAACTGCGCAAAGTGGCGGTGAAACTTCAGGAAATTTTAGGCCGCGAAGCGAGCGATGCCGAGCTGGCCGAAGAACTCGGTCTCTCCGTGCGACGCGTGACGGAGTTGAACGCTGCGGGCACTCGCCCGGCCTCACTCGATGCGCCGTTGGGCGGCGAAAACTCCAGCAGCTTCGCCGAAGTTGTCCCGGATGAAAACGCCGTGAACCCGGCCCAGCGCACCGACGACAACGATTCCATCAGTCAGCTCCGCGAACTGGTCGGCCGCCTGCCCGAGCGTGAAGCGAAAATCATCCGTGCCCGCTTCGGTCTCGATGACGGACGCGAACGAACCTTGAAAACCATCGGCGGGAAACTCGGCGTCACCCGTGAGCGCATTCGCCAGATTCAAAACCTAGCCTTGACCAAGTTGCGGCAAATGCTAGAACAGCCCCCAAGCCGCACCGCGGCGGCCTGATTCCCCAGTAAACTTAAAGCAACCAAACTCCGTTATGTTTAAAAAAATTGATTATTACTTCCTGCTGGCGGCCTTCGCCAGTTTGATGGCCAGCGTGGCCCTCTGGTTCCTCCTCAAACTACCCCTCTACGGCGTTTATGTTGGCCTCTGGGTGCCGAGCATTCTCGCCCTTTGGGTCGGAGTCCGCGTGGCTCTTCTCGCCCGCATCGTCACCAACCAGAACCGGAGAAACTGAAGATGTTTGACTATCTTTTTCCAATCTTTTGCTTTGGCCTCGTGATCAGTTGGATTGTTTTCCTTGGGCTTCGCGCCGCGGCCGAGGAGGCCAAAGCGGAAAATTCTGAGCGGGGCCAGCGCCCTCCCTCATAGAAATAACCCTCTTCCGCCCGGTCGCGTAACAGTCACGAAACGCCTTTGCCCACTAGCCGCATCAATGAGTGACACCCCGACAAATCCCGCCGTGTTCATCGTCGGTGCCACTGGCGGTATCGGATCCGCGCTCGCGCGGCGACTTTCCTCCTCAGGCTGGCGACTGGCGCTCTGCGCCCGCGGGCTTGACCGGCTGGCGGCCTTAAAAGACGAGCTGAGTGCTCACATCGAGGCCGCAGACGCCGCCGATCCTAAGGCCTTGGAGAATGCTTTCTCAGCTGGTTGTGAAAAATTGGGGCGTCTCGACGGCGTTGTGAACTGCGCCGGCTCGCTTCTCCTTAAACCCGCACACCTAACCAGCGCGGAGGAGTGGGCGCACACGCTCCATGCCAATCTGACCACGGCATTTTACGTTCTCCGGTGTGCCGCATCCCGAATGATGCGCACCGGAGGCGGGAGCATCGTGCTGATGGCCTCCGCCGTGGCGCAACGCGGTATGATCAACCACGAAGCCATTGCCGCCGCCAAAGCCGGCGTGGTCGGCCTCGCTCAATCTGCCGCCGCGACCTACGCCCGCTACAACATTCGCGTGAACTGCGTCGCGCCGGGCCTCACCCGCACACCGCTGACCGAGGCCCTCACTCGCAACGAAGCTTCGCTCCAAGCCAGTGCCGCGCTCCATCCGCTGGGGCGAATCGGCGAACCTCACCAAGTTGCCAGCGCCGTCGCGTGGCTGCTCGACCCGGAGCAGAGCTGGGTCACCGGTCAAGTCATCGCCGTCGATGGAGGACTGTCCTCTGTGCAGGCGCGGGCTGCGGCCAACTTCTGATTTTTATTCTTATGACCAAACAAGCTCTCATCATTGGCGCCGGCCCCGGCGGTCTGGCTTCGGCCATCCTCCTGGCAGCCGCGGGCGTGCGTGTAAAAGTTCTGGAACGTCTCCCCGTGCTCGGCGGGCGCACGTCGAGCATCGAAGCCGACGGCTACACGTTCGACCTGGGCCCAACTTTCTTCCTCTATCCCCGCGTGCTCGAGGAAATCTTCCGTGCTGCCGGGACCACGCTGCGGGACGAAGTCGAAATGGTGCGCCTCGACCCGCAATACCGGATTCAATTCGGCGCAGGCGGGCAGATCGACGCCACCGCGAATATTCCCCAAATGGAAAGTGAAATCGCGAAGCTTGCTCCGGCGGACGCACCCGGATTCCGCCGCTTCCTCGACGAGAACCGGACCAAACTCGCTAGGATAGAGCCGTGTCTGGAAAGCGCCTTTCTCGGCTGGCGGGATCTGGTGCAAATGCGCCTCCTCAAAATGCTGCCAATGCTTCGCCCGCATCAGTCCGTGGACACGTATCTGAAACGCTTCTTCACCGATGAGCGCGTGCGGCTCGCGTTTTGTTTCCAATCAAAATATCTCGGGATGTCGCCGTTCCGTTGTCCGAGCCTCTTCAGCATCCTCAGCTTTCTCGAATACGAATACGGCGTCTTCCACCCTATCGGCGGGTGCGCCGCAATCACCGCTGCCATGGCTCGCGTCGCCGGGCGTCTCGGCGTGGAAATCTGTCTCAACGAACCCGTCGAAGAAATTCTGTTCGCCGGAAGGCGCGCGGTCGGTGTCCGCACACCGACTGGCACGCATCACGCCGAGGCGGTCGTCGTCAACGCCGACTTCGCCCGCGCCATGCAAAAGCTGGTGCCTGATCATCTGCGCCATCGCTGGACGGACCAGAAGCTCGCGAAGAAAAAATATTCCTGCTCGACCTTCATGATGTATCTCGGCATCGAAGGCAAATTCGACCTGCCCCATCACACCATTCACATCGCCAAGGACTACGCGAACAATCTCGATGACATCGAGCACAAACACGTCCTGAGCGAAGACCCTAGCTTCTATATCCAAAACGCCTGCGTCACCGACCCCGGACTCGCGCCGCGCGGTCACTCCACGCTCTACGTCCTGGCACCCGTCACGCATCAGCATCCAAACGTGGACTGGTCGAAAGAGCGTGGTCGCTACCGTGAACTCATTCTTCGGCAGATCAAGAAGGCCGGTTACGCCGGCGTCGAGTCGCGTATTCGCTACGAGCGCGTCATCACGCCCGCCGACTGGGATTCGCGCTATGAAATTTATCGCGGCGCGACCTTCAACCTCGCGCACACCCTCGACCAGATGCTGCACCTCCGTCCGCACAATCGCTTCGAAGATCTCGACGGTGTTTACCTCGTCGGTGGCGGAACGCATCCCGGCAGCGGCCTGCCGGTGATTTTCGAGAGCGCCCGCATCAGCTCGCGCCTGCTGCTCGAAGACCTGGGCGTGAATGCAAATTCAATTTCTCCCCGCGATGGGCACGGTGAAAACACGACAACCACAGCCGCGGACAAGTCCAGCGTCCTCGATTCGCTCGTCAGAATGATGGGCGTGAATTCAAAGCCCAGCCGATGAGCCTGACCATCACCAGCGCTTCCGTGAACTTCGACGAAAATCTGCATACGCTGATCACTGCCTCCCGTCTCGCGCAGTCGAAATGGGCCGCGCAGTCGGTGCCGCAACGTCTGCTCCTCTTCCGAAAACTCCGTGCCCTCCTCGCCAAAAATTCGCTCCAGCTCGCCGACAGCACGGCGTGTCTGCGCCGCCGCCCGGTGGCGGAATCTCTCACCGTCGAAGTCCTCCCGCTCGCCGAGGCCTGCCGTTTTTTGGAGCGTGAAGCCAGCCGACTCCTGGCGCCGCGCCGTCTCCGTTCATGGACGCGTCCGCTCTGGCTTGCGGGCGTGGCGACGGAGATTCGCCGCGAACCGCTCGGCGTTGTCCTGATCATTGGCCCCGGCAACTACCCGCTGCTGTTGCCCGGTGTTCAAGTCCTTCAGGCACTCGCCGCCGGCAATGCGGTGCTTATGAAGCCGGCTCCCGGCTGCACCGGACCGATGCGTTGCCTGTTGGAGATGCTCGTCACCGCCGGACTCGACCCCGCTCTGTGCACGCTCCTGCCGGAATCCACCGAAGCTGCGCAGGCCGCTCTCGCCGCCGACATCGACAAGGTTCTCTTCACCGGTTCCGCCGCCACCGGTGAAACAATTCTCACGCAACTTGCCGCGCGGTTGCTGCCCGCCACGATGGAACTGAGCGGCTGCGACGCCGTCCTTGTCCGAGCCGACGCAGATCTTGATCTGACCGTTCGCGCGCTGGCCTTTGGCCTGCGGCTGAACGCCGGGGAAACGTGCATGGCCCCACGCCGTGTGTTTGTTCACCGCTCCATCGCGACGGAGCTGGAAGGCCGGCTGGCAAAAAATTTCCCTGGATGGAACGATCAGACCATTCTCACTTCTGCTGCCGCCAAAAAACTCCGCCCGCTCCTCGAAGAAGCCCTCGCCACCGGCGCTCACCTCGTCACCGGCTCGATTCATCGCGATGGTTCCATCCGCGCTCCGCTCATTTTGGCCGGCGTTTCGCCTCTGCTCCGCGTCTTGCGCGAAGACGTTTTCGCCTCCGTGCTTTCGCTCGTCACCATCGCGGACGACAACGAAGCCGTGGCCCGCGCAAACGATTGTCCCTATGCGCTGGGTGCGAGCATTTTCACCCGCGATGAAGCCGCCGGCCACCGGCTCGCGACGCAGCTCAACGTCGGCGTCGTCAGCCTCAACGACGTGATCGTTCCGACCGGCGATGCCCGCGTGCCATTTGGCGGACGCAAGCGCAGCGGCTTCGGCGTCACGCGCGGCGGCGAGGGTTTGCTCGAACTCACCGTGCCGAAAGTCGTGACCATCAGCCGTAGCAAATTCCGCCCGGCGCTTGATGCCCCGCAGCCCGGTGATGAATGGCTGTTCATCTCCTACCTCCGATTGACCCACGGCCTCGGCTGGAAGAGCCGCTCCCAAGCCCTGTTTCAACTTTTGCGACGACTCGTGGCCCGTGGAAAATCCATAAACAAAAAATGAAAAACTCCCGCTCCGAAAAAATTGGCGTCATTGGCTCCGGCCTCGCAGGCCTGGCCTCCGCCTGCACGCTGGCCGCCCGCGGCTATTCCGTCGTCCTCTTCGAGCGTAACGACTGGCTTGGCGGCAAGGCGGCACAGTTGGAAGGCGATGGCTTCCGCTTCGACATGGGGCCGACCATTCTCACCATTCCCTCCGTGTTGCGCCGCATCTTCACCGAGGCCGGTCGCAAGATGGAAGACTACCTCGACCTCGTCCGGCTCGACCCGCAGTGGCGCTGCTTTTTCGAGGACGGCTCCGCGCTCGACCTCGTGGAAAACACGGACACGATGGCAGAAAACCTCGACCAGTTCGCGCCCGGCACCCGCTCGGGCGACGGCTATCGCGACTTCATGAAGTTGAGCCACCGCCTGAACGACATCTCGCACCGCTTCTTCTTCGACAAACCCATCGGCGGCCTGCGCGACATGTTCGATTTCAAAACCGCCTTTGATCCTAAGGTCCTGAGCGACGTGCTCGCCATGCGCATGGGCCGCTCCGTGGCCGGAACCGTTCGCGCCTTTAATCCCGACCCGCGCGTGGCGCAGATGATGGACCATTACACACAATACGTCGGCTCATCACCCTATGGTTCACCGGCCGTGCTCTGCGGCATCGCACACATGCAGACCGACGAAGGCATCTGGTATCCGATGGGCGGCACGCGCGCCGTCCCTCTGGCTCTCGAAAAACTCGCACGCGAACTTGGCGTGGAGATTCGAACCAACACTTCGATTGCGAAAATTCTCACCAACGACGGAGCCGTCACCGGTGTGCGCACCGGCCAAGGCGAAGAAATTCCGCTCTGTGCCGTCGTATCGAACTGCGACGCCGTTCTCACCCATCGTGAACTGATCAACGGCGCGGTGGGCGCGAAATTTGAGAAGCGCCGCCATTACGAATCGGCCTGCTCGGGCGTGGTGCTCTACCTCGGATTGAACCAGCGCTACGACCACCTCGCGCATCACGACTTTGTTTTCAGCCGTGATCCACACGAGGAATTTGATTTCATCTACAAGAAAGGCGAACCGGCTCCAGACCCGACCTGCTATCTCGCCGCGACCACCTGTTCCGAGCCGGGCACGGCTCCTCAGGGCGGCGAAGCTCTTTACGTGCTCGTCCACACGCCCTACCTGCGCCCGCATCACGATTGGAAGAAAATGCTGCCCGTGTACCGCAAGACGATCATCGAAAAACTAAAGCGCACCGGCGGCATGAAAGACCTCGAAGATCGAATCGTCTTCGAGCGCGCCCTCACACCGCAGGACATCAATGACCGCTACCATGTCTTGCACGGAGCGATTTACGGACTGGCGAGCCACGGAAAATTCCTCGGTGCCTTCAAGCCCGGCAATCGATCTCCTGACTTGCGCGGCCTCTACCTCGCCGGCGGCGCGGCGCATCCCGGACCAGGCATGCCGATGGTGCTGATGAGCGGTTGGATCGCCGCCGATGCGCTGGACAAGGACGGCGTGGCGGAACGGAGCGGAGCGCGCCTCAACGCACCGCAGCACGACGGACTGGCCGCTGCGTAAAACAATCTGAGAGCGTCAAAATGAAATCCGCTTCCTTCCACCTCACAGCCCTCCCTCCTTCACAGCGGACGATGGAGAAGCCACACCGACCAGCGGATTTCATCCACGCACCACGCACCACACACCACGACCTGCCCATCATCTCGCGTCCGCTGCTCGGTTGGTTCACGTGGTATTCGCGCCTTTATCTCCGCCGCCACTTCCATTCGCTGCGTGTTTCCCGGGCCGGTCTTCCCCCGGATGTGAGCGGTCGGCCCGTCGTCCTCTACACGAACCACGCATCGTGGTGGGATCCGCTCGTCTGCCTGATGCTGAAGTCTGAATTCTTCGCGGACCGCACGGCATTTGCTCCAATTGATGCGACGATGCTGGAGCACTACAAAATGTTTCGCAAGCTGGGCTTCTTTGGAGTGGAACAGGGGACGCGTCGTGGGGCAGTGCAATTCCTCCGCACGGCGGAAAACATTCTGTGCGAATCGAACCACCTGCTGGTGCTCACGCCTCAAAGTCGTTTCAGCGATGTGCGGGAAAGACCGGTCTGTTTTCTGGCCGGCCTGGGGCATTTGGCGACCCGGTTCAAGCGCGCTCTCTTTGTGCCGATGGCCACGGAATTTGTTTTTTGGGAAGAACGTCTGCCGGAGATTTTGGTGCGATTCGGTGAATCGGTGGACTTGAATCGCCAGCAAGCGCCGCCTCTTAATCCAGCAGGCTACACCCGGCTCTTCGAGGAGAAAATGGCCGCGACCCAGGACGCCTTGGCCTCAGAGTCGCGGCGGCGCGACCCGGATGATTTCAAAGTCGTGCTGCGCGGAGGTGCCGGACAGGGCGGTATCTACGATTGGTGGCGGGCGCTACAAGCGAGATTGCGCGGCGAAACTTTCCATAAGGAGCACGGAACGAAATGAACCTCAACTCACTTGCGCTCATCGCACTCGCTCTGGCTGCCATTCCCTGCGGATTGTTCTTGTTGAACCTGCGCGCCTACCGCCGGCTCGCCAATCTCCAATCGCCAATCAAAAATCATCTCAGTGTCCTTATACCCGCGCGCAACGAGGAACAAAACATCCGCCGCACCTTGGAAGCCGTGCTTGCCAATCGAGACTGTGACTTTGAAGTCGTCGTGCTGGACGACCACTCGACCGACCGCACGGCCGAAATCGTGTCCGGACTGGCCTGCCTCGATCCGCGCCTCCGCCTCGAAAGCGCCCCGCCGCTCCCCGCCGGCTGGTGCGGGAAACAGCACGCCTGTCACGTCCTCGGCCGGCTCGCGCGCCATCCGGTGCTCGTTTTCATCGACGCCGATGTGCGTCTCGCGCCGGATGCGCTGGCAAGGATGGGCGGGTTCATGGAACGCAAGGCCATCGATCTCGCCAGCGGCGTGCCGCGCCAGGAACTCGGCACGTTTTCGGAGCGACTCCTCATTCCCTTGATTCATTTCATTCTCCTCGGTTTTCTGCCGATGCACGCGATGCGCCGGACGAAATTGCCGGCGCTCTCCGCCGGTTGCGGCCAGCTTTTCATCGCCCGCCGCGACGCCTACGAACAATGCGGGGGCCATGCGCAACTCCGCGACTCCTTGCACGACGGCCTCAAACTGCCGCGCGTGTTTCGTGAAGCTGGGTTTGCCACCGACCTCTTCGACGCCACCGATCTGGCCACCTGCCGCATGTATCACACGAACGCGCAGACCTGGCGCGGCCTCGGCAAGAACGCCACCGAAGGATTGGCTGCGCCGGGCACCATCGGCCCGATGACGGTGCTGCTGCTCGGCGGCCAGATTTTGCCCATCATCCTCCTCGCGTTGGCTCCGATGTTGTCCGGGTATGGCCTGACGTTCGCCGTCGCCGCCACGGCCGTCGTTTACCTGCCCCGGCTCATGGCGGCACATATTTTCCGCCTACCCGTCGGAGGCGCTCTATTACATCCGCTCGGCGTCATGGCGCTGCTCGCGATTCAATGGCAAGCACTCTTCCGGCACCTCGCCGGCAAGCCCTCGGTTTGGAAGGGCCGGAGCTACACGACGGCGACTTCTCCTGCACCGCTCAAATCGATATGAAATTTCTCCGCGACTCATTTGTTATCGTCTTTGCGCTGGTGGGGCCGTTGGACCGCGCGGCAGCCGACGCCCCGCCGACGCCGACCAATGCGCCGGCCGCCATCGAGCTTCACGATCAATACAACATCCCTCAGAAGCTTTCCTTCCCGACGACCAACGTCACCGTGCTCACCATCGCCGATAAAAAAGGCTCCGAACAAATCGACGGCTGGGTGGCGGAACTCAAGAAGCGCTTCGCGGGACGCATCACACTCAGCGGCATTGCGGAAGTCGGCGGGGTGCCCGGATTGATGCAGGGTATGGTGCGGAAAAAATTTCGGAAGCTGCATAGTTATCCGGTCATGATGGACTGGTCGGGCAAGATTTGCGCGCAGTTGCGCTCCCAAAAAGACGTCGCGAACGTTCTTGTGCTCGGCCGTGACGGCGTTGTGCTCGGCCGCTTCTCCGGCGCGGCGGACCGGACGAATGTCGCCGCGGTTTGCGTCTTGCTCGACAAGATCCTTTCCACTCCGTCACAACTGGATTCAGCCCACAACGCTACCTCCCCATGAACACACGAACGTCTCTTGCCGCCCTCCTGACGGGTGCGGCACTCATCACCAGTCCCGCTTGGGCCGCCGACACGAACTGGCCCCAGTGGCGCGGGCCGAATCGCGATGGCCGATTCACGGGCCCCGTCTGGCCGGAGAAGCTCGGCACGAATCATCTCCAGCGCACCTGGCGCGTCGA
>Ga0208960_1000889_pt1 | contig 16317 bp, 14 predicted proteins | sample GreLakmeON33MSRF_FD_187703 | JGI IMG/M metagenome (GOLD analysis project Ga0208960, IMG submission 187703) | Freshwater lentic microbial communities from great Laurentian Lakes, MI, USA - Great Lakes metaG ON33MSRF (SPAdes) | ecosystem: Environmental > Aquatic > Freshwater > Lake | place: Great...
GGGCTGGCAGCGCAGGCGGGCTGGCGGCAAGCGGGGGGACGGGCGGACTGGCGGCAAGCGGGGGCGCAGGGGCAGGGGCAGGGGCCGGCAAATCAAGCGGCGGGTCGGCCAGCAGCACATAGCGGCGGCTTGTTTTGTGCACGCAACCGGCACGCACATGCAGGGTCACCATGGGTTCGTTCACCAGGGCGGCCGAAGCAATGCGCAGCATCGCAGGCTGGCCCGGCAGGCCGGCCTTGAAGCTCAGGCTCACGCCCCGTGGGTCTTGCCGGGTGTCGGCATAAAACACGTCAGCCTCCAGGCACAGGGCAGCCATATCCTCACCGGCCTCGGCATACAGGGCAAGCGCCACATCCATCGAGCGCCCGATCCAGACCGGCCCCGGCAGGCTGCCCAGAGTCAGCGCCAGCGCCGGGGCCACACCGCCAAGCAGCATGCAACAAAAAATAGCAGCTTTGACAGCCATTCTTAATCCCTGTGTCATTTAACATTGTCCTGTCGGCAATTTTTTTGCCCCGTCCCTAAGCACAGGATCATTATGCCCACGTACCACATTGAAATGATGGAAGGCCGCACCATCGAACAAAAGCGCCGGCTGGTGCAAGAAATCACCCGCGTCACGGTGGAGGTGCTGGGCGGCTCACCCGAGTCGGTCGATATTCTGATCACCGATGTCAAACGCGAGAACTGGGCGACCGGCGGCAAGCTCTGGACCGAGCCCCGAAGTTGAACCCGGCATGCCACAACTGAGCTTGTAGCCTCGCCCCATGTGCCAACTGCTGGGGATGAACAGCCACCTGCCGGCCAGCTTGACGCTGAGCTTCACCGGCTTTTCCCAGCGCGGCGGCTGCACTGACCACCACGCCGACGGTTGGGGCATCGCGTTCTTCGAGAGCGATGGCAATGATCCCGGGCGCGGGGTGCGCTACTTTGTTGACAAAGAGGGCGCTGCCACCTCCCCCATTGCACAGATGCTGCGCAGCTACCCCATCAAGAGCCATAACGTGGTTGCCCATGTGCGCAAGGCAACCATCGGCGCGGTCACCCTCGAGAACTGCCACCCCTTTGTGCGCGAGCTGTGGGGCCGCTACTGGGTGTTTGCCCATAACGGTGACCTGGCAGATTACGCGCCGGCGCTGCACGGCAATTTCCGTCCGGTTGGCAGCACTGACAGCGAGCTGGCTTTTTGCTGGCTGTTGCAAGAGTTGGCCAAGTCCCACGCCGGCGTGCCCAGCACCCGCGAGCTGCACCTTACCCTGGCCGAATTGGTGCCGCAGATCGCCCGGCACGGCTCCTTTAATTTTTTACTCAGCAACGGGCAGGCCTTGTGGGCGCATGCCAGCACCCGGCTTCACTATGTTTTGCGCCAGCACCCGTTTTCGCAGGTGCACCTCAAGGACGATGATGTCAGCGTCGACCTCTCAGAACTCAATGGCCCGCAAGACCGTCTCGCCATTGTGGTGACAGAGCCCCTGACCACCAACGAAGACTGGGTGGCGATGGCGCCCGGCGAACTGCGCATGTTTGCCGGCGGCAGCGTCTGCGAGCCGCACACGGCAGGGGCCAATTTGGCAGCGCTGCTGGCCGCCTGATCAGGCCGGCGCGCCGGGGCTTGGCTGCGACAGGGCTTGGGTCAGGGCCTGGATGAACATTTGCGCCACATCAAAGCCGGTCTGGTCAAAGATTTCCTGAAAACACGTGGGGCTCGTGACATTGATTTCAGTCAGGCTGTCGCCGATGATGTCCAGACCCACCAGCAGCAGGCCACGCCCATGCAGCACCGGGCCCAGCGCCTCGGCAATGGCGCGGTCCCGTGCGCTCAGCGGCTGCGCCACGCCTTTTCCGCCCACTGCCAGGTTGCCGCGCACCTCGCCGCCCTGGGGAATACGGGCCAAGCAAAACGGCACGGCTTGCCCGCCAATCAGCAGCACCCGCTTGTCGCCCAGAACGATCTCGGGCAGGAACTTTTGCACCATCACGGTCTGCTGGCCCTCGCGGTTCAGGGTTTCGGTGATGCTGCCCAGGTTCAGGCCGTCGTCCTTGACCCGAAAGATGCCAGCACCGCCCATGCCGTCGAGCGGCTTGAGGATGATGTCGCGGTGCTCGGCATGAAAGCGCCGAATGTCGGCCGCATCACGCGTCACCAGTGTGGGGCCGATGAACTGAGCAAACTCGAGAATTGACAATTTTTCGGGATGATCGCGCACGGCCCGCGGCTTGTTGAAAACCTGCGCGCCCTCCCGCTCGGCCTGCTCGAGCAGGTGGGTGGCATAGAAGTACTCGCTGTCAAATGGCGGGTCCTTGCGCATCACCACGCAATCAAAGTCTTTGAGCGCTTGCGGCCGCTCGTCGGGCGCCTGCTGCGCGGCGGTATACCAATTGACCGGTTCACCGGTGAGGGTGATGTCACGCACAAAGGCCGTGACTGGGCCGCCACGCTGCCACATCAGGTCGCGCACCTCGCACACGCTGATGGCGTGGCCACAGCGCTGGGCCTCGCGCATCATGGCAAAAGTGGTGTCCTTGTAAATCTTGAAGGACGACAGCGGGTCAGCTACAAATAAGAAGTTCATCAGGGTCTCGGTCGAGCAATCCCATACTGTTGCACAAAAAGCGCTGCTGCGCCGGCCAGCACCCCCCAAAAGGCGGCGCCCACCCCGCCAATCACCACGCCGCTGAGGGTGACCAAAAAGGTGATCAGCGCTGCCTCGCGGTGCGCCTCATCGCGCAGGGCCACATGCAGCGCATTGGCAATGGTGCCCAGCAGGGCCAAACCGGCAATGGCGGCAATCAGCTCCTGGGGAAAGGCGGTCAGCGCCGCCACAATGGCGGCGCCAAACAGGCCAATGAGCACATAAATGGCGCCACACACAACCGCCGCGGTGTAACGCCGTTGCCGGTCTGGGTGCGACTCAGGGCCCATGCAAATGGCAGCGGTGATGGCGCTCAGGTTCAGGGCAAAGCCGCCAAAAGGTGCCAGCACCAGGGTGGCCAGGCCGGTCAGGGTGATGATTTTCGAGATCGGTACGCCGGCCTCGGCGGCAGCGCCCGGCGGGTTGCCATAGCCGGCGGCCTGTATGGCAGCCACACCGGGCAGGTTTTGCGAGGCCATGGTCACCACAAACAAGGGCAGGGCCAGGCTCACAGCCGCCGCCAGCGTGAACACCGGTGCCACAAACACCGGCACAGTCAATGCAAACTCAAGGGTCGGCCCCCGGAAACCCTGGGTCACAGCCACAAAGCCAATCGCCAACACCAGGGTCAGCGGCACAACAAAACGCGGCGTGATGCGCCGACCCAGCAAATAGGCCGCGAGCATCAGCAGCACCAGCGGCAGGTCAGTTTGCGCCGCCACAAAAGCCTGCATGCCAAAGCGTGCCAGCACACCGGCGAGCAAACCTGAGGCAATGGCCAGGGGCAGCCGCTGCATGACCCGCTCAAACCAGCCGGTTACGCCAAACAGGGTGATCAGGGCGGCGCAAACCATAAAGGCACCGACCGCCTCAGCCATGGAAAAACCGCCCGCCAGGCCTGCCGTCGCAAGCACTGCGGCGCCCGGCGTGCTCCAGGCCACCATCACCGGCTTGCGCAAATAAAGCGAGGGCAGCAGGGTGCACAGCCCCATGCCCAGGCCAAGGGCCCAAAGCCATGAGCCGGTCTGCGCTGGCGTCGCGGCAAAGGCTTGCGCCGCCTGAAACACGATGGCCACCGAACTGGTAAAACCCACCAGAACCGCCACAAAACCGGCAGTGGCAGTGGACAGGCTGAGGTCTCGAAAAAAGTACATCTCGGGGCGACTAGATTTCGATTTTGGAGCCGAGTTCCACCACCGAGTTGTTCGGTAGCTTCAGAAAGTCGGCGGCGGCACTGGCGTTGCGGTGCATTTGGGCGAACAGCTTTTCGCGCCACTGCGCCATGCCACCGCCAATGGTCGGGATGACGGTATCGCGCGACAGGAAATAGCTGGTTCGCATGTCGTCTAGCTCGCAGCCCCGACCCTTGAGCTGTTGCAGGGCCTTGGGTATATCCGGGTCGTTTTTGAAGCCGTAGTGGATCACCACCTGCCAGCAATCATGCCCCAGCGGCTCGATCTCGATGCGTTTATCCATGCCAATCCACGGCACCTCATGGTTGCGCACGGTCACAAATAAATTGTTTTGATGCAGCACCTTGTTGTGCTTGAGGTTGTGCAGCATGGCGTTGGGCACCGTGCCCGGCTCGGCCGTCAAAAACACAGCCGTGCCCTCCACCCGCACCGGTGGGCTGACAAACACCGACTCCAGAAAACTGGGCAGGTCGATCGCGCTGTCGCGCAGGCTGGCATTGAGCAGGCGCCGCCCATCGTGCCAGGTCATCATCAAGGTAAAGACTGCGCCGCCAATCAGCAGCGGGAACCAGCCGCCATCAAACAGCTTGAACATGTTGGAGGCCCAGAAAGCAAAGTCCACCACAAAGAAAAAACCAGTTGCGGCAATGCACAGGGCCAGCGGGTAGTTCCAACGGTAGCGAATGACGTAGAAGGTCAGAATCGTGGTGATCAGCATGTCGGTGCAAACCGCTATGCCATAGGCGGCCGCCAGGTTGCTGGACGACTTGAACAGCACTACCGCCAGCACAATCGCCACAAACAGGCCCCAGTTGACAAAAGGCAGGTAAATCTGGCCGGTTTCCTTGACGCTGGTGTGCTGCACTTGCAGCCGCGGCAGGTAACCCAACTGGATCACCTGCTTGGTGACCGAAAACGCGCCCGAGATCAGCGCCTGCGAGGCAATCACCGTGGCCATGGTGGCGAGCACCACCAGCGGTACCAGGGCCCAGTCAGGCGCCATCAGAAAAAAAGGGTTCTTGACCGCGGCTGGGTTCTTGAGCAGCAGCGCGCCCTGGCCAAAATAGTTCAGGGTCAGCGCCGGCATGACCACCGCAAACCAGGCGACCCGGATCGGCTTCTTGCCAAAATGGCCCATGTCGGCGTACAGCGCCTCGCCCCCGGTGACACACAGCACCACGGCGCCCAGGATGATGAAGGTGATGCCGGGTTGGTGCCACATGAAGCCCAGCGCGTAATGCGGGCTGATGGCCCACAAAATGGCCGGGTTGGACTGGATATGGACCAGTCCGAGCAGGGCGATGCAGGCAAACCAGACCAGCGTGATCGGGCCGAAGAACTTGCCGATACCAGCAGTGCCACGTTTTTGCACCGCAAACAGGCCAAACAGGATGATCAGGGTCAGCGGAATCACATAGCGCTTGAAGGCCGGCGACACCACCTCAAGACCTTCCACTGCAGAGAGCACCGAAATGGCGGGGGTGATGACGCCATCGCCGTAAAACAGGCAGGTGCCAAAGATGCCAACCGCCAGCAACACCCGGCGCAACCGGGGTTTGTCTTTGACCGACTGTGAGGCCAGCGCCAGCATGGCGACCAAGCCGCCCTCGCCATTGTTGTCAGCACGCAGCACCAGCACCACGTACTTGAGCGACACGATGACGGTCAGCGTCCAGAAGAAAATCGACAGAATGCCGTAAACATTGTCAGGGGTGAAGGGCACGTGTCCGGAGCCGAACACTTCTTTGACTGCGTACAGCACACTGGTGCCGATATCGCCATAAACCACGCCGATAGCGCCCAGCGTGAGCGCGGTGAGAGACGATTTGGATGCTGACACACATTGCCCCCAGCCCGCTGCTGGGCCAAGGATCCGTTCCTGGAAAGACCGCCATTGTGCGCCCAGCGCCTGGCGCTTCAGGCCGGCGCAAGAGCAATCAGGCCCGGCAGCGCCAGAAAATGTTGCAGCGCAGCAACTGGTTTTGGCGCTCAGGAGAAAGCTTCGGCCTCGGGGTCAGACAACTCGAGCTCGTAACTCGCTGCCAGCATGGCCGCGCGGGCCACCACGCCATACATATAAAACCGGTTTGGAGCACTGGCGCCGGGTTTCACGCCGGGCTGCGGCAGGTGGGTGCTTTGCTCAAAGGCCAGAGGCACAAAGCTCGAGCCCGGGGCGCACAGGTCCTCGTCATCACCGCGCTCGGCATGGATGCGATAGAAGCCGCCCACCACATAACGGTCCATCATGTAGACCACCGGCTCAGCCACCGCCTCATTGATGCGCTCACGGGTCAGCACGCCTTCTTGGACCAAGATATCCTGCGCCCCGGGGGCTGTTTGCCGCGCGCCCAACATGGCGCCGAGTTCGGCCACGCTGCGCGCATCGCGCATTGTGGAAATGCCCATGCCACGGCTGCCATCGTCCGCCTTGACCACCACAAAAGGCTTCTCCTTGATGCCGTATTCCTTGTACTTTCGGCGCACCTTGGCCAGCAAGGCTTCCACTTGGGTGCCCAGGTGGTCCAGGCCGCTCGGGGTGCTCAGGTCGACCGCGCCGCAGCGCTCAAACATGGGGTGTATCAGCCAGGGGTCAGCGCCGAGCAGTTTGCCCAGGCGCTTGGCCACCTCTTCATAGCACTTGAAATGCGCGCTCTTGCGCCGGGTCGCCCAGGCCGCATGCAGGGGCGGCAGCAGGTACTGCTCGTGCAGGTCCTCGAGAATGCCCGGCACGCCGGCGTTGAGGTCGGTGTTGAGCAAAATCGTGCAGGGATCAAAGTCTTTCACGCCAATGCGCCGTTTGCCACGAACCACGGGCTCCAGTGTCACGCTGTCGCCATCGGGCAGGGCCACGGTGATGGGTTTTTTGATGGCAGGATCAATGGAGCCGATACGCACATTGAGCCCGGCCATGTGGAAAATGCGTTGCAGCTGCACGATGTTGGCCAGGTAGAAAGTGCTTTGCTGATGGTTTTCCGGTATCACCAACAAATTGCGCGCCTCGGGGCAGATTTTTTCGATGGCCGCCATGGCCGCCTGCACCGCCAGTGGCAGCATCTCAGGCGTCAGGTTGTTCCAGCCCCCGGGGAACAAATTGGTGTCTACCGGCGCCAGCTTGAAGCCGCCATTGCGCAGATCTACCGCGCAGTAAAAGGGCGGCGTGTGCTCCATCCACTCAAGCCGGAACCAGCGCTCTATGGCGGGCATCGAATCCAGCACCCGCTGCTCGAGTTCATTGATGGGGCCGGTCAGGGCGGTGACTAAGTGGGGAACCATGGCAATCTTTCAAAATTGGGGCATTGCCCCTGAACAAGCGCTTACGCGCCCACCGACCGAACTGCCACCAACACGCAACTGCTGATGAGCCAGCCCGCCGCCGGCTGGCGCTGCAAGGTGTAGACAGCCAGCCAGGATTTGCCACTGCGATCTTGCATTTGCACCGCCTGCAGCAGGCCTGTCTCGACCTCCTGAGGTGCCAAAAACACCAGTGCGGCCGGCCGGTAGACCACGGGGTAGGCCTGCTGCACCATCGCCATGAAATTTTCGGCGCTTCCAAACATGTCGCGGATATTCGGTGCTGCAAAGGCAAAAGCGCCCGCAGCATCATCGGCGGCAAAGGCATTGAGCTGCCCTTGCACCACCGCCCGCACCGATTGCCGGTCTTCAGCGCTGACCTCTGCCTGCGCCATGGGCGACAGCAGGGCGGCCCAGGCCAGCAGGCTGAGCGCCAGGGTGCGCCAGAGCCGGCCAACCGAGTGGCCCGGTCGCCACAGGGTTTGCTGCAGGGCTGTCACACGCGCACCTCGCCTTGGCCCAGCACCACATACTTGAGCGAGGTCAGGCCTTGCAGGCCAACCGGTCCGCGGGCATGAAGTTTGTCGGTAGAAATGCCAACCTCGGCCCCCAGTCCATACTCAAAGCCATCGGCAAAACGGGTGCTGGCATTGACCATCACACTGGCCGAATCAACCTCGCGCAAAAAGGCCTCGGCGTGTTGGTGGTCGCGGGTGATGATGGCATCGGTATGGTGGCTGGAGTAGCGGTTGATGTGGGCAATGGCCTCATCCAGCCCGGCCACCACTTTGATGCTGATGATGGGCGCCAAATACTCCTCGAACCAGTCAGCCTCCTGGGCCGCCAGCACCAGGGCTGCAGCTTGGACGTCTCCAGACGCATGCCCCCTTGGCGCGCGGCCAAGGCCTGCGTGCAACAGGGGCAGACTCTCTGGGCAGCCGCGCATCTGCACCCCTTTGCTGGCAAAAATAGCGGCCATGCCCGGCAAAAACTCAGGCGCCACGCCGCGCGCCACCAGCAGGCTCTCGGCAGCATTGCAAGGGCTGTATTTTTGGGTTTTGGCGTTGTCGGTCACTTTGAGCGCCATCTCCAGGTCGCAGGGGTCATCCACATACACATGGCAGTTGCCGTCCAGGTGCTTGATCACCGGCACTTTGGCATCGCGGCTGATGCGCTCGATCAGGCCCTTGCCGCCGCGCGGGATGATGACATCGACAAACTGCGGCATGGTGATCAGCTGGCCCACCACGGCGCGGTCAGTGGTTTGCACCAGTTGCACGGCATCGGCCGGCAAGCCGCTGTCGGTCAAGGCTTGTTGCACCAACCGGGCCAAGGCCTTGTTGGACTCGATCGCCTCGGAGCCCCCGCGCAGAATGCAGGCGTTGCCACTCTTGATCGACAGGCTGGCAGCCTCGATGGTCACATTGGGCCGGCTCTCGAAGATCATGCCAAATACGCCAATTGGCACCCGCATCTGGCCCACCCGTATGCCGCTGGGCTGCTGGCGCAAGCCAGTGATTTCGCCAATGATTTCTGGCATAGCGGCGAGTTGTTCGCAGCCGCGGGCGCAGGTCTCCAACACCTCGGGGCCGAGCTTGAGCCGGTCCACCAGCGGTGCCGCCAAGCCAGCGGCGGCGGCGCGCTGCAGGTCTGTGGCGTTGTCGGCCTGCAGCGCCCGCGTGTTCTCTCGCAGCAAAACCGCCAAGCGCCGCAAGACCTTGTTTTTGGTGGCAGTTCCGGCTTTGGCCATCAGGGCCGAGGCGGCTTTGGCCTGGGCCCCCAGGCGCAGGCTGTACTGCGTGATGTCGAGCGCATCCATGCCAGTGCCCTGCCCTACCAGGCGGCGATCGCCCCGTCGGTGCGCGGCTCGGTGCCGCCGCACAGCACACCCTGGGCGTTGCGCCAGATGATCTGCCCGCGTCCAAAGCCGATGCGGTTGCCCGACCAGGCCACCTCGTGCCCCAAGGCCGCCAGGCCATGAAACAAATGCTCGGGCGTGGCGCGCTCAATGCTGACCCGCCGCCCGCTCTCCCACTCCCAGCGCGGGGCATCAAGCGAGGCCTGCGGGTTCAGGCCGAAGTCCACCGTGTTCATGACCATCTGCACATGGCCCTGCGGCTGCATGAAGCCGCCCATGACGCCAAATGGGCCCACGGCCGCGCCGTCCTTGGTCAAGAAGCCCGGGATGATGGTGTGGTAGGGCCGTTTGCCAGGCGCCAAGCAGTTCGGGTGGGCCGGATCGAGCGAGAAATTGTTGCCGCGGTTTTGCAGCGCAATACCGGTGCCAGGCACCACCAGGCCAGAACCAAAGCCCATGTAATTGCTTTGGATAAAGGACACCATATTGCCTTCGCCGTCCGCCGTGCTGAGGTAAACCGTGCCGCCGCGCGGCGGTTCACCCGGCGTCGGCAAAGCCGCCTGCGCACCGATCAGGGCCCGGCGCTGGTCGGCGTAGGCGTCTGACAGCAGATCAGCCACCGAGACCCGCATGTGCGCCGGGTCGGCAATATGGGCCAGGCCATCGGCAAAGGCCAGCTTGATGGCCTCGATCTGGCGGTGGTGGGTCAACAGCGTGTCACGCTCCTGGAAATCAAAACCCTTGAGGATGTTGAGCGCCAGCAGCGCCACCAGACCATGCCCGTTGGGCGGGATTTCCCACACATCAAAGCCGCGGTAGTTGACGCTGATCGGCTGGCACCAGTCGACCTGGTAATCGGCCAGGTCATACCCCTGCAAATAGCCACCCGCGCCCTGCACACAGGCGACAATTTTTTCAGCCAGCGCGCCACGGTAAAAACTGCTGGCGCCAGTCTGCGCAATATCTTGCAAGGTGTCGGCATGGCCCTGCGAACGCCAAAGCTCGCCAGCCTGGGGCGCGCGCTCAGACGCAAAGGTGTCAAACCAGGGCTTGAAATACGGCGCCTTGAGCTCGTTTTGAAACAGCCGGGTGGCCTGCTGCCAGGCAAAGGCCACCATGGGCGAGACCGGAAAGCCGTCACGCGCCAGTTCAACCGCCCGAGCCATCGAGGTGGTGAGGGGCAGGCGCCCGAAGCGGCTTGCCAGCGCCGCCCAGGCTGCCGGGGCGCCAGGCACGGTGACCGGCAACGGCCCGTACTTGGGCATGCTGGCCAGACCCATGGCGCTGGTATCCGCCAGGCTCAGGCTGCGCGGCGACGGGCCGCTGGCGTTGAGGCCATGCAGCTTGCCGCCATGCCAGACCAGCGCAAAAGCGTCGCTGCCGATGCCGTTGGCGGTGGGCTCCACCACAGTGAGGGCCGCTGCTGTGGCAATGGCCGCGTCGATGGCGTTGCCGCCGGCCTGCAGCACCGCCAAGCCGGCTTGCGCCGCCAGCGGCTGCGAGGTAGCCACCATGCCGCGGTTGGCATAAACGGCGCTGCGGCGGGAGGGGTATGGGTAATGGGCAGCGTCGAGCTTGAGCATAGTGGCACGATGGTAGCATTCAGACGTCCTTTTTTAGCCCATGCCAACCCAAGCCACTGTCAGCCCAAACAGGCGCCAGACCATGGCGCTTCAACCATCCTCCCCATGACCTGGTCGATCTTGGTCCGCGAACCCGATGGCCGTTTTGGTGTGGCCATTGCCAGCCGGTTTTTCTCAGTCGGCTCACTGTGCATCCACACCCGGGCTGGGTCTGGGGCAATTGCAACCCAAGCCTTGATGAACCCTTTGTATGGCCCGCAAGGGCTGGCGCTTTTGGCGCAGGGCCTCTCGGCTGCGGCGGTGGTAAGCGCGCTTGCCGACGCCGACGCCGGCCAAGCCCAACGCCAGTTGCATGTGCTGCCAGCCCAGGGCCCGGGCGCTGCCCACACCGGCAGCGCATGTGTCGACTGGTGCGGCCACCTGCTGCAACACGATGTGAGTGTGGCTGGCAACATGCTGGCCGGGCCCCGCGTGATCGAAGCCACTGCCGAGGCCTTTGCCGCCAGTGCCGGGCAGCCGCTGGCGCTGCGCCTGATCAGCGCCATGCAAGCGGGTGAGGCGGCCGGTGGCGACAAGCGCGGCAAGCAGTCAGCCGCGCTGCGCATCCAGGGCCACGAGGATTACCCTGAGCTGGACCTGCGTGTAGACGATCACGCCGAGCCCTTGGACGAGTTGCAGCGCCTGCATGACAAAAGCCTGGAGCGTTTTCAGCCCTTCATTGCCTGCCTGGCCACCCGCGAGCGGCCCGCCGGCGAGCTGGAGCGCAGCCGCATTGAGGCCCGCATCGACGCATTTCATGCCGCCTGGCGCGCCAGGAGCTGAGCATGGCGCTGCTCGAGGTCACAGGACTGAGCACCCACTTTGCCACCGAGGCGGGCGAATTTGCCGCGGTCGACGGCATCAGTTTTTCCATCGAGGCCGGCAAGACCCTGGCCATTGTGGGCGAGTCGGGTTGCGGCAAGAGCGTCACCTCGCTGTCCATCATGGGTCTGGTCGGGCCGGCCGGCCGGGTGGCTGCGGGCTCGATCCGGTTTGACGGGCGCGAGCTGGCAGGGCTGGCCCCGGCCGAGATGCAGGCCCTGCGCGGCAAGGCCATGGCCATGATTTTTCAGGAGCCGATGAGTTCACTCAACCCGGCCTTCACGGTGGGGGAGCAAATCGTCGAGGTGCTGCTGCGGCACCGCCCGATCGGCCGCCAAGAGGCCCAGGCCCTGGCGCTGGCCATGCTGGAGCGGGTGCGCATTCCGGCGCCGGCGCAGCGCTTTCACGAACACCCGCACAAATTGTCGGGCGGCATGCGCCAGCGCGTCATGATCGCCATGGCGCTGGCCAACTCGCCCCGGCTGCTGATTGCCGACGAGCCCACCACAGCGCTTGACGTGACCATCCAGGCCCAGATTCTGGAGCTGATGAAGAGCCTGCAGCAGGACAGCGGCACTGCGGTGCTGCTGATCACGCACGACCTTGGCGTGGTGGCTGAAGTGGCCGACGAGGTGGCCGTGATGTACGCCGGGCGCATCGTGGAGCAGGCGCCAGTGGCAGCACTGTTTAGCCAGCCCCAGCACCCCTACACCGTGGGGCTGCTCGGCTCCATGCCGCACCTTGACAGAACCCAAGCCCGCTTGAGCGCCATCAGCGGCCAGGTGCCGGGTCTGTTCGAGCGTCCATTGGGCTGCAGCTTTGCGCCGCGCTGCCCCTTCGCCGTGGCCCGCTGTCTGCTGGAAAAACCGCCCCTCATGGAGATGGGTGGCCAGCACCGGGCGGCCTGCTGGCTCGCGCCACTCGATGCGGACGCCTTGGTGCCGCAGGCAAGCGAACGGGCGCTGGCATGAACGCACCCCTGCTGGAGCTCAGCGGCCTGACCAAGCACTACCCGGTGCGCAAGGGCCTGTTCAGCCGCATCAGCGGCAGCGTGCGCGCGGTTGACGGGGTCGACCTGAGCCTTCAGTCCGGGCAAACCCTGGGCATTGTGGGTGAGTCGGGCTGCGGCAAATCCACACTGGGCCGGCTGGCGCTGCGCCTGATTGAGCCCACGCAGGGCCGGGTGCTGTTTGCCGGTACCGACCTAGGGCACTTGGGCCCGGCCGACTTGCGCGCACAGCGGCGCCAGATGCAAATCATCTTCCAGGATCCCTATTCTTCGCTCAACCCGCGCATGACAGTGGGCCAGATCCTGAGCGAGCCGCTGCGCCTGCACCGCTTGCACCTTGGCAGGCAAACCCAGCGGGTGGCCGAGTTGCTGCACACGGTGGGCCTGGCGGCGGAACATGCCGGGCGCTACCCGCATGAATTTTCAGGTGGACAGCGCCAGCGCATCGGCATTGCGCGGGCCTTGGCGGTGCAGCCGCAGCTGATTGTTTGTGACGAGGCTGTCTCGGCGCTCGACGTGTCGGTGCAAGCACAAGTTCTGAACCTCTTGCAAGACCTGCAGCAGCAGCTTGGCCTAGCCTATATCTTCATCGCCCACGACCTGGCGGTGGTCAAGCACATCGCCACCCAGATCGCGGTGATGTACCTCGGGCGTGTGGTTGAGCTCGCCGACACCCAGACCCTGTTTGCCGCGCCGCGCCACCCCTACACCCAGGCCCTGTTGTCGGCAATACCCCTGACCGAACCAAACCGCCAGCGCCAGCGCCTGCTGCTCGCTGGCGACCTGCCCAGCCCGGCCGACCCGCCCCCGGGCTGCCGGTTTCACACCCGCTGCGAGCATGCCCGACCGACCTGCTCGCAACAGTCGCCAACCCTCACCCAGCAGGACGGCCATGCGGTCGCCTGCCATTTTTGGCGCGACATCAAAGCGCCAATTCGCGCGCCAAACGCAGCCATCAACACCCGGCTGCAACGGCTTCAATCTGCATTTGTGACCTAACTTTAAAGGAGCTCGACATGATGAAAAAATCCCTGGCTGCGGCCCTGCTCGTGGCCGGCCTGGCCCACGCCCAGACCCTGCCCAATCTGCGCGTGGGCCTGGCCGAAGACCCCGATGTGCTCGACCCGACCCTGGCCCGCAGCTTTGTCGGCCGCCTGGTGTTCTCGGCGCTGTGCGACAAATTGGTCGATGTGGACGACAAGCTGGCCATCGTGCCGCAGCTGGCGCAAAGCTATGAGTGGTCAGCTGACAGCAAGGCGCTGACAATGAAAATTCGCCCTGGCGTCACCTTTCATGATGGCGAAAAGCTCGACGCCGCCGCCGTCAAATTCAACCTGGACCGCCACAAAACCATGCCCGGCTCGAACCGCCGTGGTGAGCTCGGCCCGGTTGCCAGCATCGATGTGGTCGACCCGATGACCGTGCGCCTGAACCTGAGCGCACCGTTTACCCCCTTGCTGGCCATTCTGTCTGACCGCGCCGGCATGATGGTTTCGCCCAAGGCCGCGCAGGCCGCCGGCGACAAGTTCGGCCTCAAACCGGTCTGCTCGGGCGCCTTCAAGTTTGTCGAGCGGGTGGCGCAAGACCGCATCACGCTGGAGCGTTACGACGGCTACTGGAACAAGGCGGCCATCAATTTCGCCAAGGTCACCTACACGCCGATTCCCGACGCCACCGTGCGCCTGGCCAACCTGAAATCGGGCCAGCTCGATTTCATCGAGCGGGTCGCTTCTTCTGATGTAGAAAAACTCGAAATCGAGAAGAAGTTCAAGGTGTCCCGCATCACCGAGATCGGTTACCAGGGCATCACCATCAACATTGGCAAGAGCGACAAAGCGCAGCAAAACCCGCTGGGGCGCGACCCGCGGGTACGCGAAGCCTTTGAGCTGGCGCTGGACCGCCAAGGCCTGGCCCAGGTGGTGATGGACAACGAGGCCAAGATTGGCAACCAATGGGTGGCCCCGAGCAACGCCTATTACGCCAAGAACATGCCCCTGCCTAAGCGCGATGTCGAGAAAGCACGGGCCTTGCTAAAGGCCGCTGGCGTGCCCAACCCCAGCTTCACGCTGGTCGCACCCACCACCTCGGATGCCCAGCGCATTGCGCTGGTGATTCAGGCCATGACCCGCGATGCCGGCTTTGATGTGAAGATCCAGTCGGCTGAATTTGCCACCTCGCTCAACATGGCCGACAAGGGCGACTTTGACGCCTATGTGCTGGCATGGAGCGGCCGGCCCGACCCGGACGGCAATCTGTACAGCTTTCATGGTTGCAAGCAGCCGCTGAACTACGCCGGTTATTGCAGCGCCGATACCGACAAGCTGCTAGACCAGTCACGGGCCGAGCGCGACCCGGCCAAGCGCAAGAAGCTGTTTGAGCAGATCGCGGCGCAAATCCTGAAAGAGCGGCCAGTGATTTACCTCTACCACCGCAACTGGCTGTGGGCCTACAACCCCAAGCTCAGCGGCGTGCGCGAGATCCCGGACGGCCTGCTGCGCATCAGCGGCCTGAAGCTGGCACCCTGACCGCTCTCGCCCCATGTTCGAGTTCCTGCTCAAGCGAATCGCCAGCATCCTCCCCACGCTGGTCGTGGTGTCGATGCTGATCTTCGGGCTGCAACAGCTGCTGCCCGGCGATCCGGCCAAGATTCTGGCGGGCGAAGAGCAAGACCCGACCGTGGTGGCCTACCTGCGCGCCAAACTGCACCTCGACGAGCCGCTGCCGGTGCGCTATGGCTACTGGATTGGCGGCGTGCTGCAGGGGGATCTGGGCGAGTCGGTGCGCACCCAGCAACCGGTGCTGACCCTGGTGCTGCAAAAACTACCGGTCACCCTGGAGTTGGCCCTGCTGGCCATGACCATCGCCCTGCTGATCGGCATCCCGGCCGGCATTGTGTCTGCCGTGGGGCGCGGCACGGCCTGGGACACGGCGGCCAATGTGCTGGCGCTGTGGGGCATTTCCACGCCCAATTTTTGGCTGGGTATTTTGATGATCATGCTGTTTTCGGTGCAACTGGGCTGGCTGCCGGCCTCGGGCTATGTCAGCCCGTTTGAGGACCTGGGCGCCAACCTGGCCGCCATGATCATGCCGGCCTTTGTGCTGGGCAATGCGATTGCCGCAGTGCTGATGCGCCACACCCGCAGCGCCATGCTGCAGGTGATGTCGGCCGACTATGTGCGCACCGCCCGCGCCAAGGGCCTGAGTGAGCGGGTGGTGGTGCTCAAACACGCACTGCGCAATGCGCTGACCCCCATCATCACACTGGGCGCGCTGGAGCTGGGCACCCTGCTCTCAGGCGCGGTGCTGACCGAGCAGGTGTTCACCATCCCCGGCTTTGGCAAGCTGATCGTCGATGCTGTGTTCAACCGCGACTACGCGGTGGTGCAAGGCGTGGTGCTGGTCACCGCCACCACCTACATTGTGCTCAACCTGCTGGCCGACCTGGCCTATTTTGCGGCCAACCCGCGGCTGAGGCACTGAGCGAATGGTCGCGCCCAAAGCAGGTCCGTGGCAACAGGCCTGGCGCCGCTTTGCACGCCGGCGGGCGGCTCTGCTGGGCGTGGCCATCGTGCTCGGCTTTATCGTGCTGGCGCTGGGCGCGCCCTGGATTGCACCGCTCGACCCGATCGCCACCAGCTGGGGCGCCATCCGCAAGGCGCCCAGCGCGGCGCACTGGTTTGGCACCGACGAGATCGGGCGCGACGTGCTGTCACGCGTGATCTGGGGCACCCGTGCCTCGCTGCTGGCGGGCGTGGTGTCGGTGTCTATCTCGCTGCTGCTGGGCGTGCCCATCGGGCTGGCGGCTGGCTTCATGGGTGGTGCGGTGGACACGGTGATCTCGCGCATCACCGATGCTTTTTTAGCCTGCCCCTTTTTGATTCTGGCGATC
>Ga0208960_1000890_pt1 | contig 16314 bp, 11 predicted proteins | sample GreLakmeON33MSRF_FD_187703 | JGI IMG/M metagenome (GOLD analysis project Ga0208960, IMG submission 187703) | Freshwater lentic microbial communities from great Laurentian Lakes, MI, USA - Great Lakes metaG ON33MSRF (SPAdes) | ecosystem: Environmental > Aquatic > Freshwater > Lake | place: Great...
AGGGTATGGCTGTTCGCCATTTAAAGTGGTACGTGAGCTGGGTTTAAAACGTCGTGAGACAGTTTGGTCCCTATCTGCCGTGGGCGTTGGAAGTTTGAGTGGACCTGCTCCTAGTACGAGAGGACCGGAGTGGACGCACCTCTGGTGTACCGGTTATGACGCCAGTCGTATCGCCGGGTAGCTAAGTGCGGAAGAGATAACCGCTGAAAGCATCTAAGCGGGAAACTCGCCTCAAGATGAGACTTCCCGGGGTTTAAAACCCCCTAAAGGTTCGTCGAAGACCACGACGTTGATAGGTCAGGTGTGGAAGCGCAGTAATGCGTTAAGCTAACTGATACTAATTGACCGTGAGGCTTGATCCCATAACCTTGAGTAAGGGTTATGGTGTTTGCCCTGATATAATCTCACCCTAAATTTACTTCTTCCATATTGTGACCGTTAGCAGGATTACGGGGACCTAAAAACTCCCTGATTCCTGAAAGGGGTCATGATGACAAGTTACGCTTGGCGGCTATAGCGCTTTGGTCCCACCCCTTCCCATCCCGAACAGGGTCGTGAAACGAAGTTGCGCCGATGATAGTGTGGATTACCCATGTGAAAGTAGGTCACCGCCAGGCACCTTATAATAAAAAAGCCCCGCTCATTTGAGTGGGGCTTTTTTATTGGAAGAGGGTCCCTACTGGTCGCTACGTCCTGGGACGAGGACATCCCGGTTGCCATTACTTTGCATAGTCGAGACCAGACCTGAGCGTTCCATCTCCTCAATCAATCGAGCGGCACGGTTATAACCGATGCGTAGATGCCTCTGGACGAGTGAGATGGAGGCTCTGCGAGACTTGAGGACGAGTGCGACTGCATCATCGTAGAGAGGGTCAGATTCACTGCCCTCTGAAGAGGCTAACGCTCCCCCCTCAGTCTGATCGCCCTCATCCTCAACCGAGTCAAGAACCCCTTCAACATAACGCGGCTCACCGTGCTGCTTTAGATACTGAACCACCCGGTGGACTTCATGATCTGCAACAAATGCGCCATGAACCCGCTGTGGGTAGCTGCTCCCGGGTGGAAGATAGAGCATATCCCCCTGACCTAGAAGCGCCTCAGCACCCATCTGATCAAGGATGGTACGGGAATCAATTTTACTTGAGACCTGGAAGGCAATACGGGTCGGGATATTCGCCTTGATGAGTCCGGTAATCACATCGACCGAAGGACGCTGAGTAGCAAGTAATAGATGCACCCCCGCAGCTCGAGCCTTCTGAGCAAGTCGCGCAATCAGTTGCTCGACCTTCTTGCCCACGACCATCATCAGATCAGCAAGTTCATCAATAACCACCACAATCAGAGGCATCTCTTCCAGCGGTTCGGGGGAGTCAGGTGTCAGGCTAAAGGGGTTATTAAGAGGCTCACCATTCTTAAGAGCATCACGGACTCGTTGGTTATAGCCGGCAAGATTACGAACACCCAGGGATGACATCAGCTTATACCGCCGGTCCATCTCGGCAACACACCATCTGAGGGCACTGGCCGCCTGACGCATGTCTGTCACCACCGGCGCCAGAAGGTGAGGGATGCCCTCATAAACAGACAGCTCCAACATCTTGGGATCAACCAGTATCAGTCTAACCTTCTCCGGGGTTGCCTTGTATAGAAGGCTCAGAATCATCGCGTTGATCGCGACAGATTTACCTGAACCGGTTGTTCCAGCAACCAAGACATGGGGCATCTTGGCAAGGTCTGCAACGATCGGGTAACCCCCGATATCCTTGCCGAGTGCAATCGTCAGAGGGGAACTCATGTCCGCATAGACTTGGGAGCTCAGTATCTCAAGAAGGCGCACCACCTGACGTTTAGGATTGGGAATCTCTAACCCCATGGTCGTCTTGCCAGGGATGGTCTCGACCACCCGTATACTTACCACCGAGAGTGCCCGTGCCAGGTCCTTCGCTAAGTTAATGACTTGGCTCCCCTTAACACCGATGGCAGGTTCAATCTCGTAACGGGTAATCACCGGACCAGGGTAGGCCGCAACAACTTTAATCTGAACGCCAAAATCATTTAACTTGTGTTCAATCAAACGGGAGGTGAATTCAAGAGTCTCGGGTGAGGGCATCTCAATATCTATTGCGGCCTCGTCTAACAGATGAAGAGGCGGAAGGGGGGAGTCTGGCAAATCGCCAAATAGGGGGGTCTGCAACTCCTTGATAATGCGCTGTGACTGGGGAATAGAAGCGGCAGCCGGCTCAATATGCAGAGGGGGATATTCATCGAACCGCTTCTTACTCACAATAACCAGTTCATCACGTTTAATTGAGGATGCGAGTCCGATACGGCGGTCTTGCCAGCGGTGCCAAAGATGCTTAACGAAGAAGAAAGACCCCTCAAGACCGCCGCCCAATTTTTCAATAAAACGAATCCAGGATAGGCCCGTGAAAAGACTGAAACCAATTGCCATCAGGACCATCAATAGAAGCGTTGCACCAGTAAATCCGAGTGAATGAGAGAGGGCATTACTTGAAATTTCACCCAACATCCCGCCCGGGTTCTGAGGGAGAAGAAACTTAATCGAGTGGAGTCTTAAAGCTTCGAAAGAGCTGCTTGATGCAAGTAATACAACGAAACCAATCGCGGACACAATTAAGGGGCGACGGTCAAAGATGCTTGAGACATCGAGTCGACGGAAATTCCATGATGCCAGGTACAGGAAAAATAGGACCCACCACCAAGAAGAGATGCCAAAAAGAGAGAGTAAGAGATCGGCCATCCATGCGCCGACCGGGCCTCCGGAATTATGCACCATGGAACCATTGCCGCTATGTGACCATCCTGCGTCATTTCGGTCATACCCATAAAAAATGAGCACAAGATACAGAGCAACACCCATCAGAGTTAGGCCACTCGACTCACGTAGGAGCCGAATAATCCGATGTGGGAGTGGGTTCGTTGCTGGCTTTTTCGCCATTGGCTTATTGACGAAGCTCATGAATAGGATGGGATCTTTCGATTAGAACAAAAGAGCTGATTATATAGACAAAAGACGGATAAAGACCGGGCAAGAGGAGCGGCCCATGAGAACGTCAAAAGAGGAGGGCAAAGGTTTCATATCGAAACAAGTAAATCAAATCATGTGTAAGACATCTCAGTACGCTCATCAAGAACCTCGATCCAGTGACGGACAGAGATCTGAGTGCCACCCTGTATATGAGTTAGACATCCAATATTAGCAGTCACAATCTGGTTTGGCTGCCCAGACTCAAGTGATTTAACTTTATTGGTAAGAAGTTGGTGAGACAGATCCGGCTGAAGGAGGGAGTAGGTGCCTGCCGATCCACAGCAGAGATGAGAGTCGGGAACAAGGGCCAAATCGAATCCAGCATCCAGTAAAATTTTCTCAACAGAACCTCGGATCTGCATGCCGTGCTGAAGGGTGCAGGGGGAGTGGAAAGACAGCCTTTGATTGGGAATAATGGGTGATGAATGATTAGTGGGTAGCTTATTCCCCTGACTGAATTCAGCGGAAATGACTTCACTGATATCCCTCGTCAATGCCGAAACACGGGTAGCTTTTTGGGCATACAGGGGGTCATCCTTAAGAAGGTGGCCATACTCCTTAACGGTCACGCCGCAACCACTGGCGGTCATGACAATCGCTTCAACCGCAGATTCAGTGGCAGAGTCGCGAGCAATTTCTAGATAAGGCCACCAAGCATCGATATTGCGACGCATATAGTCCAGACCCTCCTGTTGAGCATTAAGGTGATATGAAACCGCGCCGCAACAACCCGCATCCATAGCCTTAATCAACGAGATGCCCAGTCGATCAAGTACCCGAGCGGCGGCAACATTAATGCCGGGTGACAGTGAGGGCTGAACGCAGCCATCCAGTACCAGCATGGTCCGAGTATGTCTCACAGGCGGCCAGGGGTTGGGGTTTGGGGTTGACTCTGGAAGTGACCGGGTAAGACTGTTCGGGAGCAATGGACGGAAGAGCTGGCCCAACTTTAAAAGAGAAGAGAACAGGCTCGCATTGGGCAACAATCGTCGCAACGCGTACCGCTTAACACGATCAACAACACCCCGAGGAACTTCCTTCTCGACGATTGCACGACCGATATCAACAAGACGTCCGTACCGGACCCCGGAGGGGCAAGCTGTTTCACAAGCGCGGCAGGTGAGGCACCGGTCAAGATGGAGCTGGGTCTTCTGAGTGACGGGGTGACCCTCCATCACCTGCTTCATCAAGTAAATTCGACCGCGAGGACTGTCGAGCTCATCACCGAGTAATTGATAGGTCGGGCATGTGGCCAAGCAGAAACCACAATGGACACAGGACCGAAGGATAGACTCTGCCTCCTGTCCCTCGGGAGAGTTCTTGATAAAGTCAGCGAGACTGGTTTGCATACTCTTATAGCTCCGGAAACAGCCGGCCGGGATTGAGTATCCGCAAGGGATCAAACTTTTCTTTGAGACGACGGTGGATGAGCATCATCTCTGGCGAAAGAGGGTGGAAGGCATCCATAGACGGTTTGCAACCGCGAAATAAGGTGGCATGACCCCCCGCAGCCTTTGACATCTTGCGCACATCCTCATGAGGTAAGTCTGGATCGGTGATCAGCCACCTCAATGAACCTCCCCACTCGATTAATTGTTGGCCAGGCAAAGATAGTTGGGGAGTGGTTGATTTGATAGAGAGCCTCCATAGGAATTGGTTGGACTGAAAGAAGGGGTGGGTCTGATCACGCACAGATCGCCAGAAGGCGTCCCCATCCTCCAACCTCTCACCACCCAGTTTAAGATGGGCCGCACGTACCGCTGGTTCAGCGCCAGAAAGACGTAGCATGAGCGTGTGATTGTAAAAACAAGTCGCAGAGATCGGTAGTGGCTTGCCGGCCCAATGGTTCATCCGTTCGATTGCATCAGACTCGTTCATCTGCAGAGTGACCGTCATCTCGACAGATGGACGTGGCAGTACCTTGAGAGAGATTTCGAGCAAAAGTCCCAGCGTCCCCATTGATCCGACCATTAAACGCGAGACATCATAACCGGCAACATTCTTCATCACCTGTCCGCCAAAATGCAGGTCATCCCCCTTTCCATCCATCATACGAACACCTAAAACAAAATCCCGGACAGAACCAGCCGATGATCGCCTCGGACCCGATAGCCCGGCAGCAATACATCCACCGATCGTAGCGGATTCGGTAAAGTGCGGAGGGTCGAAGGCTAGCATCTGCCGGTTTGCAAGTAACTCAGACTCGAGATCAATGAGGCGGGTGCCTGCACGAGCGGTCACCACCAGTTCAGTCGGATCATAAGAGACGATCCCGTGATAAGCGCGGGTATCGAGCAGATTGTTATCTCGACCGGGAGTGCAGTTGCCATAGAAGTCCTTGCTAGCGCCTCCCCGTATACATAACGGGCTTTCGGGATGAGCGGCTCGAATGGTATCGGCAAGTCGATCAATCACATCTTGCATAAAGGATTCTGGAAAGAGAGTGAGATAAATTAATCAGCCGCTTAAAATCTCGGCAGATCCGGAAATTTTTCTTCGCCACGGTGGACGTGCATTGCACCATGCTCAGCACAACGACGAAGTGTCGGGATCGCCTTCCCGGGATTGAGCAGTCCCGATGGATCAAAGGCCGCCTTGACCGAATGAAACATTTCTAGCTCATGGCGTGTGAATTGTGAGCACATCTGGTTAATCTTCTCGATCCCGACCCCATGCTCACCGGTAATGGTCCCGCCTACATCGATACACATCTCGAGTATCTTCGCGCCGAATTCCTCGGTCTTTTGAAGCTCACCCGGTTGATTGGCATCGTACAGAATCAGTGGATGAAGGTTGCCGTCACCTGCATGAAATACATTCATGCACCGGAGTCCATACTCCGATGAGAGTCTCTCAATACCCGTCAATACAAATGCTAAACTCTTACGAGGGATGGTTCCATCCATACAGTAGTAGTCCGGTGAGACGCGACCCGCTGCGGGGAATGCAGCCTTACGGCCTGCCCAGAATCTAAGACGCTCGGACTCATCACGGGAGGTCTTGATTTCGATCGCGCCGCTCTGACGCATGATCTCGCCAATCCGGAGGACCTCATCGGCAACCTCCTCAACCGTACCATCGGACTCGCACAATAGGATGGCCGCCGCTTCCAGGTTGTAGCCGGCATGGACATACTCCTCAACCGCACGTGTGGTGATCCTGTCCATCATCTCCATTCCAGCGGGAATAATGCCCGCCCCGATTACATTGGCCACTGCATTACCGGCCTCGCGGATATCATCAAAAGCAGCCATGACAACCTGGGCCTTCTCTGCACTGGGGATGAGCTTGACGACAATCTCGGTCACGATGCCGAGCATCCCCTCACTGCCGGTCATGAGCGCGAGCAGATCATAACCCGAGGCGTCCAGACCAGAGCCCCCGATCTCGAGGATCTCCCCAGACAGGGTGATTACACGTAGCTCGAGAATATTATGAACGGTGAGTCCATACTTTAGGCAGTGAACCCCACCCGAGTTTTCGGCCACATTGCCACCGATCGAGCATGCGATCTGAGAGGAGGGATCGGGTGCGTAATATAATCCGTACGGTGCCGCAGCCTCGCTGATCGCGAGGTTGCGAACACCCGGCTGCACCCGTGCGGTGCGAGATGCCGGGTCGAGTTCGAGTATCCTCTTTAACTTGGCAAGTGATAGCAAGATACCCGATTCATGAGGGAGTGCGCCACCGGATAGACCGGTCCCAGCCCCGCGAGGAACGACTGGAGTTTTCGTTCGGTGGCAGATTTGCAGGATCTTGATGACCTCATCCTCGGTCTGAGGGAGGACCACGATCATGGGGGTCTGTCGGTATGCAGACAGACCATCGCACTCGTAAGGCCTCAGATCCTCACCTTCATAGAGCACCGATTCGGTCGGCAGAAAGGCGCTCAGTTCGGAGACAAGTTCGAGTGGTTGCATGAGTTGGAAGGGTTATTGAATCTTGTGATTGGCCAGTCTTTCTAATGAACAGACCAACGACGAGCTATCCAGCTTGCCGCCGCCTTCCGCAATACAATCATTCAGCAGTTCTTGGGTGGCCGCCGTATTGGGTAGGCTGATCCCAAGCGCGTTCGCACCGGATAGCGCAATCGATAAATCTTTTTGGTGCAGATCGACACGAAATCCAGGAACGAATGATCGATTGATCATACGTTCCCCATGGACTTCAAGTACGCGCGAGGAGGCAAACCCACCCATTAAGGATTGGCGAACCTTGGAGGGGTCAACCCCGGCCTTAGAAGCAAATAAGAGCGCCTCACCAACCGCCTCGATCGTGAGTGCAACAATGATCTGATTCGCGATCTTACAGGTTTGGCCTGCACCATTGCCCCCGATCAGGGTGATGATCTTGCCCATCAGTTTGAAGATCGAGTCCAGTCTCTCGAGCACCAATTCCGTCGCGCCGACCATGATGGTGAGTGTTGCATCCATCGCACCGACCTCCCCACCCGATACCGGCGCATCCGCATAATCACAGCCAAGATGGTTGATGCGGATAGCGAACTCTCGGGTCTGGATGGGTGAGATGGAGCTCATGTCGACCACAGTCTTGCCGGGGGTTAATGCATCTGCGATACCGTCAGGTCCAAATAATACGGTCTCCACATCAGGCGTATCAGGGAGCATGGTGATGATGATGTCGGAATTTTGAGTGACCTTCCTGGGGGAGTCACAGGGGATACCCCCCTGTCGGAGCAAGTCTTCGGGTACGCCGCTACGGGAATGTAAGAACAAGGTATGCCCACCCCTGATAAGGTTCCCTGCCATGGGCTTGCCCATGACGCCGAGTCCGATGAAACCGATCATTGCCATGCGTGAACTCTCTGGGAAGAATCTGATGGATGTATTCTAACGGTAAGTTTTATTCGACGGGGTGAAAATTTTGGTCGATCAGTTACGGATAGCCTGTCGAGGATTGAGCTCCGTCCCCTGTTATGATGGATCCGTGCAATTTTAGCCAAAATAAAAGCAAAATAACTTATCATTCATCGGTTCAATATTGAGGAGAGAGTCGTGATGAGACAATTCGCATGCGCCGTGTGTGCACATATCTATGACGAGGCGATCGGGGATCCAGAGAGTGGCATTCCGGCCGGTACGGTGTGGGAAGATGTTCCGGATGATTGGGTCTGCCCAGAGTGTGGTGTCGATAAATCAGACTTTGAAATGGTCGAGCCCGGATGACGGGTCAGATGAGTATCGTTATTGTTGGGAGTGGTTTGGCGGGGTATACCGTCGCCCGTGAATTTCGTAAATTAAATGCGGACTCTCCGGTCACGATCCTCTCCTCAGATCATGGGGGCTTCTACTCGAAGCCCATGCTGTCCAATGCACTGGCCACAGGTAAGACTCCAGACGTAATTCTAAATTCAAGCGCGGTCAAGATGACTGATCAACTGAAGTTGACAGTACGCCCTCATACCCGGGTGATGGCGATCGATCGATCGAGTAGCTCGCTCGTCTTACAGGATGGAGAGAATCTGTCCTATCGTCAGTTAGTCCTCGCTCTTGGAGCAGATCAGATCCGTCTGCCGCTCGCGGGAAATGGGGCGGGGTTAGTATCATCCGTGAATGATCTGGACGATTACCGGCATCTGCGTGACGCTCTGGAAGGCAAGAATAAGGTGGTCATTCTCGGTGCAGGTTTGATCGGTTGTGAGTTTGCCAATGACCTCGCGGTGGCAGGGTACCGAGTCCACTTGGTCGATATTGGGGAATGGCCCTTGGGGCGTCTTCTGCCGCAGTCTGGCGGCGCATTCCTACAGAGTAGGCTTGAGTCTGTCGGCGTCACCTTCCACCTGAGCAACTCTGTTCATAATGTGGACCGAGTGGGTGAGCGCTTACGTCTGACCCTTGCCAAGGGCGGGAGCCTAGAGGCCGATGTGGTGCTGTCGGCGGTGGGATTGAAGCCACGAATCACATTAGCTCAGGAGGCCGGTATCGCGGTCAATCGTGGGATCGTGGTCGATCAATTATTGAGGACTCAGGATCCGAGTATCTATGCATTGGGAGATTGCGCGGAGGTGGCGGGTAGGGTCTTACCATTCGTCATGCCGATCATGCATGCATCGCGAGCCCTTGCCGCGACACTGGCGGGGAATCCCACCCCGGCATGCTACCCCGCCATGCCCGTGCTGGTGAAGACACCCTCCTGCCCGACCATCATCTCGCCACCTGATATCGGTGCGAGAGGGGACTGGAAGGTCACCGAGGATCAGGATGGGTTCAAGGCACTATTCCAAGATGAGGGGGGGAGTCTTTTAGGCTATGCGCTGATGGGTGCGGCAACTAAAGAAAAGAACGCCCTCACCTCGCAGCTGCCATCGGTGATGGGGTAATCGCTGTCACACGGACCTGTCAATTTTAGAGTCATCTTAGAAAGGGGTCCGACGTGGAGAGAGCAATCACCGGGTTCGGTCATGATGAGGAGGGGGGGGCGATCGCAATCCTGAGTTGCGGTCATCCTCAACACGTGCGCCATAACCCCCCATTCATTAACCGTCCCTGGGTCATGACAGAGCAAGGACGTAGCAGTATGTTGGGGGCGACTCTCGATTGCGTGAGGTGCGATCGGTCTGAACTACCGGCGAGTTTTATTGCTTACAAGAAGACGCCTCTCTTTACCGAGGATACGGTTCCGGCCGGTTTGAAAAAAGACCACTCGACCAAGACCGGTGTCTGGGCAAAGATTATTGTGAGCGATGGCAGTCTCAGATACCGAGTGGATGCGCTTTTGATCGATGTCGAGTTATCTCGAGACAGGATCGGGGTGGTTGTTCCGGAAGTCTTGCACAGTGTCGAACCCCTAGGACGGGTAAGGTTTTTAGTCGAGTTCTACAAGATGCCGGACCCTGAAGCATAAAAACGAAACACTCGAATTTTAAGTCAGGCTGGGAATTTTATCTTACTGAGTAACCTCTCCGAGCTTTTAACCGAGTCGAAAATTTTAAACCCCAGCCCATGCCCACTATCTCTGTCCGTAGTTATGCCGCACACGATATTGAGGCGCTGATCAATCACGGAGTTCATCCCGTTCTGGCTCGTGTCTATGCCGCCAGGGGGATTGGAAGGCCGGCCCAGCTTGAGACCGATCTATCTCACCTGATCCCGTTCGGTCGTCTTAAAAATGTTTCCATAATGGCAGCACTCCTCGCAGATGCAATCTCTGCGGGGAAGTGTCTTCTGATCGTAGCGGACTATGACTCCGATGGTGCTACCGCCTGTGCAGTCGGTATTCGAGCATTGAGAGAATTCGGTGCGAGGGTGGACTATCTTGTCCCCAACCGTTTTGAGTATGGGTATGGTCTGACGCCAGAGATCGTGAGAATAGCCTCTGCCAGAGAACCTCGTCCTGACATACTCATCACGGTCGATAACGGAATCGCCAGTGTGGATGGGGTGGAGGAGGCCAACCGTCTCGGCATGCAGGTACTTATCACCGATCACCACCTGCCGGGGGATGAATTACCAAATGCTTTGGCCATCGTGAACCCTAATCAATCCGGATGCGAATTTCCCAGCAAGAGTCTTGCTGGGGTGGGTGTGATGTTCTACCTGATGATGGCACTGAGGGCGGAGCTACGAGACCGGGGTGCATTTAGTCCCAGCAGGCGGGAGCCTAATCTTGCAAGCCTGCTCGATCTGGTGGCTCTGGGGACCGTTGCAGATGTGGTGAGGCTCGATGACAATAACCGGATACTGGTTCAGCAGGGGCTAAAACGCATCCGAGCGGGACGTGGGTGCGCGGGAATCAATGCTCTTCTTCAGGCGGCTCAGAAAGACTTCCAAAAGACATTCACCTACGAATTGGGTTTTATGTTGGGACCAAGACTAAATGCGGCCGGACGGCTTGATGATATGTCATTGGGGATCGAGTGCTTGATCACGGATGACAAGATCAAGGCTTCACAGATGGCCCTTCAGCTCGATACGCTTAATCGGCATCGCCGTGAAATCGAGGTGGACATGCAAGAGCAGGCGCTGGCCGGGCTTGATTCTGTGAATCCTGAAGAGGGATATAGTCTTAGCATATTCGATCAGGGTTGGCATCAGGGCGTGATCGGCATACTTGCGTCACGTATAAAGGATAAGTTCCACCGACCATCGATCGTATTCGCACCCGGGAGTGAGGGTGAGATCAAGGGGTCTGGACGATCTATCCCAGGATTTCATCTGAGGGATGCCCTGGATCTAGTGTCAAAACGTCATCCCGATCTACTGCTTAAGTTTGGTGGGCACTCGGCAGCAGCAGGCCTGACCCTTCGCGCAACTGACTTTGAGAAGTTCCGTGATGCCTTTGAACAGGCCGCGAGAACACTCCTCACCCCGGCCGACCTTACGCGAGTCATCGAGACTGATGGTGACTTAGATGAGTTCGAGATGAATTTGGATCTGGCTCAGCATCTGAAGGAGCAGGTATGGGGACAGGGATTCCCCCAGCCTGCATTCAGTGCGAGATTCCGTGTAGAGAGTCAGAGGGTGGTCGGTGAGAAGCATCTCAAATTAAAACTGAAGAGGGCGGAGTCAGCGGTGGCGGGTGACATTCATGATGCGATGCTGTTCTTTTATAGCGACCCAATTCCTGGGTTGATAGATGTTGTTTACCGGCTACAGGTGAATGAATATAACGGGAACACGACCCTGCAACTCGTATTGGACCATTGGACTGCGCCTTAAGTCCAATGAGCTGGATTGCTAGTGGCGGGATTCAATGGTTTTAACTGACATATAATGTCCGCCTTTTATATGGATCGGTGGACTTTTATCTTTTTGGGCCCACCCTGAACCCCCGGATGCAATTTAAGATTACCCCCCCCTCCCCCGGTTCCATAACGCGTTATCCCCACCCCAATGGGTCTGGAGATACGCTCGCACTGGCAAGGCTTGCTCAGCAATCAAAGCCGATCGCGATCATCGCGGCCAGCGCACTGGCTGCTCAGAGACTGTTGGAGGAGATTCCTTTTTTTGCACCGGAGCTTAGGGTTAATTTGCTGCCGGACTGGGAGACGCTGCCCTACGACAATTTCTCTCCCCACCATGACCTGATCTCTGAGCGCCTGGCCACTCTCTACCAAGTCATGAGTGGGTCCTGCGATGTATTGATCGTTCCGGTCACAACCACACTCTACCGTCTCTCGCCGAGGGAATACCTCGCTGCGCATACCTTCTTTTTGAAGCAAGGAGAATCTCTTGACCTGAATGCGCTGCGCGGGCAGATGACGCTGGCGGGGTATACACATGTCACTCAAGTCCTGGCGCCTGGAGAGTACAGCGTACGTGGCGGGCTGATTGATCTGTTCCCGATGGGGAGCCCATTGCCCTACCGAATCGATCTGATGGATAACGAGATCGAGACCATCCGGACCTTTGATGCGGATACCCAGCGCAGCATCTATCCGGTCGGTGAGATACGGTTGCTGCCTGCGAGAGAGTTTCCGCTTGATGAGGAGGGTCGTACCCGATTCCGGGGTAACTTCCGTGAAAAGTTTGAGGGAGATCCATCCAGGAGCAGCATATACAAGGGCGTCACCAAGGGCGTAGCCCCCGCTGGGATTGAGTACTACCTACCGCTATTCTTTGAACAGACCGCGACCCTGTTCGACTACTTACCACAGAGCATGACCCTCTGCCTGCACCATGATCTCTCATCCGTGATATCGGGCTTCTGGCAGGATACTCAGTCTAGGTATCAGCTGATGAGAGGGGATAGTGACCGACCACTGTTACAACCGAGCGAGCTCTTTCTCGCAGAGGATGTCTTCTTCGGGTCCGTTAAGCCCTACCCCCGTATTGAAATCCAAGCTGAAGCCCTAGCCACAGACACTGATCTTAAGGGTCCGATCTTTACCAGCCCATTGCCCTTTATTCAGGTGGATCGAAGAGCGGTCAATCCAACGGAAAAACTCGCAGACTTCATTCACGGGTTCATATCAAATGGGGGGAGGGTATTGCTACTGGCAGAGAGTCTTGGTAGGCGCGAACTGGTCTTCGATTATCTGCGTCAATACGATCTTAGGCCAGTTGCTTGTGATGACTATGCGGAGTTTATGGCAAGTGATCAGCCGTTTATGCTTAGTGTGGCACCGCTCTATAACGGGTTCATCCTACCCGGAGAGGGGCTCGCATTCATCACCGAGAATGAGCTCTATGCAAAACACATGCATGGGCGTCACCGGCAGAGTGAGCGTGATTCGCGGAAGTCTCTGTCTGTGGATGCAATGCTACGAGACCTGTCTGAGATCAAGGCCGGTGACCCGGTTGTACATGAGCAGCACGGGATCGGACGGTACCTGGGTTTGGTGAGTATGGACTTGGGAGAGGGTGCAGCGGAGTTTATGTCTCTTGAATACGATGGGGGGGATAAGCTTTATGTACCGGTATCGCAACTCCATCTAATCGGACGTTATAGCGGGTCCTCACCCGAGTCAGCGCCACTTCATAAGCTCGGGAGTGGACAATGGGATAAGGCCAAGAGGAAGGCGATGCAGCAGGTACGAGATACCGCTGCAGAGTTACTCAACCTTTACGCCCAGCGTGCCACCCGGAAGGGTCATGCATTCACCCTCAGGCAGCACGATTATGAAGCATTTTCTGAAGGGTTCGGTTTTGAGGAAACCCCCGATCAGGCCACCGCCATCCGTGCTGTGATTGAGGACCTGACCTCTGGCAAGCCGATGGACCGTTTGGTCTGCGGGGACGTAGGTTTTGGTAAGACCGAGGTGGCACTCAGGGCAGCTTTTGTGGCGGTTGCGGATGGTAAGCAGGTTGCGGTGCTGGTCCCGACCACGCTCCTTGCTGAGCAGCATTTTCAGAATTTTTCTGATCGTTTTGGTCTGATCGCGGATCAGTGGCCGGTAAAGATTGCAGAGCTGTCTAGATTCCGTTCGGCCAAGGAGCAGTCTCAGTCAATGGAGGGGTTGGCAAGGGGTGAGATTGATATCGTCATCGGCACTCACAAGCTGATCCAGAAGAGTGTCAAATTCAAAAATCTGGGACTGATCATCATCGATGAGGAGCACCGGTTTGGTGTCCGTCAGAAGGAGCAGCTGAAAAGTATCCGGGCGGAGGTGGATGTGCTGACACTCACCGCCACCCCCATCCCGCGGACCCTTGCCATGTCTCTGGAGGGATTGAGAGATTTCTCTGTGATCGCGACCGCGCCTCATCGACGTCTCGCGATCAAGACCTTCGTCAGTCGTTTCTCGGATGGAATCATTAGGGAAGCCTGTCTGAGAGAACTGAAGCGGGGTGGGCAGATATACTTCCTGCATAACGAGATCGATACCATCCAGTCGATGTATGACAGGCTGACTCGTCTATTGCCTGAGGCGCGTATTTATATCGCTCATGGTCAGATGCGAGAGCGAGAGCTTGAGCACGTGATGAGGGATTTTTACCAGCAGAGGTTCAATCTCTTGTTGTGTACCACCATCATCGAGACCGGGATTGATGTCCCCAGTTCCAATACCATCATCATCAACCGCGCTGACAAGTTTGGACTCGCTCAACTTCACCAGTTGCGTGGGAGGGTGGGTCGGTCACACCACCAAGCATATGCGTATCTGCTGGTGCCAGAGGAAGAGACTCTGGGTGCTCAGGCCAGGAAGCGTCTCGATGCGATCCAGACGATGGAGGAGCTTGGGGCTGGTTTCTATCTAGCGATGCATGATCTCGAGATACGAGGTGCAGGAGAGGTCTTGGGCGACTCTCAGAGTGGTGAGATGCAGGAGATCGGATTCAATCTGTATAGCGCGATGCTTGATGCTGCGGTTAGGTCTTTGAAGGAGGGACGTGAGCCGGATATGCAGCATCCACTGGGAGTTGCCACCGAGATCAACCTACACGTACCAACCCTACTTCCGGATAGTTACTGTAATGACGTTCATGAGCGGCTAGTGCTTTATAAACGGATGGCCTCTTGTGAGAATGATGATCAGCTGGACGATATGCAGCAGGAGTTGATCGATCGCTTCGGGCTCATGCCGGACCCCGCAAGGGCGCTGCTCTACTGCCACCGATTAAGGACTGCTGCGAAGCCTCTCGGGATCATGCGCATAGATGCCAGCAGCGACAGCATTCAGGTTCAATTCATTCCGAACCCGCCGGTGGATGCAGCTAGAATTATCGCGCTCATTCAGAAGAGCAGAGAGTACAAACTTTCCGGCCCCGATCGGTTGAAGATTCAGGTTCAGATTCCAGGGGTGGAGCAAAGGGTTGCTAGGGTGAGGAGCCTACTCAACGAGCTGAGTAAGTAAAAGATGGAGCTCTCTTAAAAGGGACTTGAGAAGAGGGCTACTCAGATCGTGTGGTCTGCGCGGGCAATTAATGAAGGGCCTCTTCTCAGGTGGTTTGCTCTTGATACATCACTGTGCGGGCAGTCTACGAATCTCCACCCGAACTCGAGAGGGTTGGGTGGCAGGCACTTCAGATGCTTTGATGGGTTCTTGAGACATCTTGGCAGGTTCGCGCTGACGAATCTGCTGGCTACGGATCAGGGCCTCCTTCTCGGCCAGTAACTGTTGCAGTCTCTCGACCTCCCGCTGTAGCGCTACGCAGGGGTCTGTTACTGAAGATGTAATTGCGGTGGCGGGTGCGGGTGTTGGAGTCGGGGTCGTTGCAGACGAGCTAACCGGGGTGGGTGCAGATGCAGATACAGGTGCAGGTACCGAGGCGGTTGGGCGCGTGGTCGACTTAAGAAGGTTGCACCCCGCCATGTTAACTACTATCAGAACTGCCACTATCCATGCGATGGAAGTTCTGAGCGGCCCATGAGTCTTAATCGGTTGCGCTAACAGGTCTGCCATTTCGTTATCTCCTGATTCTGCTTCTGGCCACTATACACAATACGGACCCCGGTCAGATTATGTCTTGATATTAAATCTTGACCGGAGAGACTTTGCTTGCAGCAAGCTTCGCGCGAGATCTCGCTTCTTCGATATTAGAACCGTTCGCCAATGCTACGCCCATACGCCGCCGCACAAAAGATTCTGGCTTGCCGAATAAGCGTAGATCACTCTGAGGCACTCTCAGCGCCTCATCAACCCCGGAAAATGAAATCCCCTTCTCGTCCATCTGCCCGTAGATGACTGCACTCGCCCCCGGCGCTCGTAAGCTTGTGTCGACCGGTAACCCAAGTATAGCTCGGGCATGTAGTTCGAACTCGTTTTGAACCTGACTACACATCGTGACCATACCGGTATCGTGTGGACGTGGGCTCACTTCGCTGAACCAGACCTCATCACCCTTGATGAATAGCTCCACACC
>Ga0208960_1000892_pt1 | contig 16306 bp, 13 predicted proteins | sample GreLakmeON33MSRF_FD_187703 | JGI IMG/M metagenome (GOLD analysis project Ga0208960, IMG submission 187703) | Freshwater lentic microbial communities from great Laurentian Lakes, MI, USA - Great Lakes metaG ON33MSRF (SPAdes) | ecosystem: Environmental > Aquatic > Freshwater > Lake | place: Great...
TGGGCGAAGGTAGTAGGGGCTAGGAAATCGGGTGTGTTCGAAAATATTGAAATCTCAGAAAAATTACCTCCTTTTTGGGTGGAGAAAAAATAAGCATGAAGAAAGTACTTTTTGTTGCAGCTCATCGTCCCGACAGATCTCCTAGTCAGCGTTTTCGATTTGAGCAGTACATCTCATTTTTAGAATCTCAAGGCTGGCAATGTTCGTTTTCTTATCTTATTTCGGCCGAAGACGACCAATTTTTTTATAAGCCAGGCAACAGTTTTAAGAAGTTGGGTGTTTTGTTAAGAAGCATCAAAAAAAGGTTGGCCGACATACGTGAAGCCAAAAAATCTGATATCGTTTTTATTCAAAGAGAGGCTTTTATGTTAGGCTCTACTTACTTTGAAAAACACTTTGCCAAAAGCGGTGCGAAAGTGATTTTCGATTTCGATGATGCTATTTGGTTTATGGATGTGTCGGATGCCAACAAGAAATTCAAGTTTCTTAAAAATCCGGGTAAAACAGCCGATATCATTAAAGTAAGTGATTTGGTTTTTGCGGGTAATCAATACTTGGCCGATTACGCTAAGTTGAACAATAAGAATGTGGTGATAGTGCCAACAACCATTGATACCGAAGAATACAAAAGAATGTCGCTACCTAAAAAAGACGACTCTGTTTGTATTGGGTGGAGTGGTAGTATTACCACCATCAAGCATTTTGAATACGCTATTCCTGTGCTTACCAAAATCAAGGAAAAGTACGGTAATAAGGTCTCAATTAAAGTGATTGGTGATGGCAATTACCGTAATGAAAGCTTAGGCGTTGTTGGTATTCCGTGGAAACATGCCGATGAAGTTAAAGAGTTAAGCGGAATTGACATAGGTATTATGCCTTTGCCCGATGATGAATGGGCAAAAGGTAAATGTGGTTTAAAAGGTTTGCAGTATATGGCTTTAGAGATTCCTACCTTGATGTCGCCAGTGGGCGTTAATTCTGAAATTATTCAAGATGGCGTGAATGGCTATTTGGCTGATGAAGTGGATGAATGGGTAGAGAAAATTTCTAAGTTGGTGGAGTCGGAAGAGTTGAGAAAGCAGCTTGGACAAAAAGCGAGACAAACTGTTTTGGAGAAATATTCTATCGAATCGGAGAAGAAAAATTATTTAAAATATTTCAATGAATTGGTAGGGGCGAAAAATTTTTCGCCCAATGTGTAATTAAATAAATGGGCGAAAAATTTTTCGCCCCTACAATTATGAAACAACTTGTACTAAAACACAAACACGAAGCTTTGGGCGCTAAAATGGTTCCTTTTGCTGGTTTCAATATGCCTGTTACTTATGAAGGTGTAATTGCCGAACATGAAACGGTGCGCAAGGCGGTAGGTATTTTTGATGTATCACACATGGGCGAGTTTTTGGTAACTGGCGAAGGTGCTTTGGCCTTGATTCAGGCTGTTACTTCAAACGATGCTTCAAAGCTTACAGATGGTAAAATTCAATATTCTTGTTTGCCCAACAATGAAGGTGGAATTGTAGATGATTTATTGGTTTACCGCGTTTCTGAAATTGAATATATGTTGGTGGTGAATGCTTCTAATATTGAAAAAGATTGGGATTGGATTGCTAAACACAACACCTTTGGCGCTGAGATGAGAAACATTTCTGATGACTATTGTTTGTTCGCTGTTCAGGGTCCGAAAGCCAAAGATGCCTTAGCCGACCTTACTCCATATCCTATTGAAGGAATGGATTATTATACTTTCGCCATCGATCGTTTTGCCGGAGTGGAGGATGTGATCATTTCTGCTACAGGTTATACTGGTGCTGGTGGATTTGAAATTTATGTTCATAAGAATGATGCTGTAAAAGTATTTGAAGCCATAATGAAAAAAGGAGAAAAGCATGGCATTAAACCCATTGGTTTGGCTGCTCGCGATACCCTTCGTTTAGAAATGGGCTACTGCTTGTATGGCAATGATATCAACGATACTACTTCTCCGATAGAAGCAGGCTTAAGCTGGATTACCAAGTTTTCTAAACCTTTCACCAACAGCGAAGCTTTAAAAGCACAAAAGGAGCAAGGTGTGACTAAAAAATTAATTGGTTTTGAATTAATCGACAAAGGTGTTCCGCGCCACGACTATAAAATTGTTGATGCTGCAGGAAATGAAATAGGTATTGTTACTTCAGGTACGATGTCGCCGAGCTTAAAAAAATCTATTGGAATGGGCTATGTTACTGCAGATTTTTCTTCATTGAACAGTGAGATTTTTGTGCAGGTTCGTGAGAAAAACTTGAAGGCAAAAGTAGTTTCAATTCCTTTTTTAGCAAGTGGAGTAAAGTAAATAATTGTTCAAAGTTTAATGTTCAATGTTCAAAGTTAGAAAGCAAATATGTAGTTCGTTTTTGGCTTTTGCCTTTTTACTTTTGCCTTTGGCTAGTTTCTCGTGGGGTTTCTATTGCCACAAACTCATCAACCAAAAGGCGGTGTATGCTTTGCCTCCGGGCATGATTCAGTTTTATAAAGAGCATGAAGCTTATCTTTCTAAGCATGCCGTAGATCCCGATTTACGCAAACATTCCGTTGAAAAAGAAGGCGCTCAGCATTACATCGATATCGATCATTATGGTTTACATCCTTTCGATAGTGTACCTCATTATTGGAAAAATGCTGTAGCTAAATACACTGAAGATACTTTGAGGATGTATGGTGTTTTGCCTTGGACTATCAACGATTATTACTACCGCTTAGTGAAGGCATTTAAAGATTTAGATACCGCAAAAATTTTAAAAATATCAGCCGATTTGGGCCATTATGCAGCCGATGCTTGCGTGCCTTTGCATGTTACAGAAAATTATGACGGACAATTTACGCATCAGCAAGGTATTCACCGATTGTGGGAAACATTGATTCCCGAGCGTTATTCAAAAACCTATAAGCTAGACTATAGCATTGCACATTATATTCATCATCCTTTAGATTCAACATGGACTGTTCTTCAGCACAGCTTTTCCCTAAAAGATAAAGTGCTTGATGAAGACAAAAAACTAAGAGAAAAATTTGAGCAAGATAAGATGTATGAAATCTACACCGGCAAAAAGAAAAAAGATTTTAGTGCAGCCTACATCACTCAATACAACGCCACTTTAGATGGAATGGTAGAAAAACAATTGAAGAACTCCATTGAGTTTGTATCGAGCCTTTGGTATAGTGCATGGGTAGAAGCAGGGCAGCCTAATTTAACGAAGAACAAGCAATAATTTGCGCCGGCTCTAAGATATATAATTACCTTCGCGCCTTTCAATTCAATTTATACCCGTATCATGAATATAGTATCTATCTCCAATCTTAGTAAATCTTTCACCGCCAAACCCTTGTTTCAAGATGTTTCTTTTGGAATAAACAAGGGTGAAAAAATGGGCTTAATCGCCGTGAATGGCGCTGGTAAAAGCACCATGTTCAAAATACTAACAGGCAAGGAATTGCAAGATACTGGTGAAGTTGTTTTTCGTGATGGAATAAAGATAGGTATGCTCGATCAAGAGCCCGAATACAAAACAGGAGTGACCATTCGCGAGTTTATTTATGAGAGCAATCCTCGTATTCAAATGATTAATAAATACGAGGCATTGATTGCTGAAGGCGATATGGAATCGGATGAGTTTAAAGCTGCTTTCGATGCTATTGAAGCGCACAATGCTTGGGGAGAAGAGAGTAAGATTACCGAGGTTTTAGAGAACTTGAATTTCAAAAATTTAGATGTGTCGATTGATAGATTTTCGGGTGGAGAGAAACGCAGATTGGCCTTAGCCAAATGCTTGATAGAAGAACCAGATATTTTATTGTTAGATGAGCCTACCAACCACCTCGACTTTGCGATGGTAGAGTGGTTAGAAGGTTTTTTGAGTGAGAGTAGTTTTGCGCTATTGCTCATTACCCACGATAGATATTTCTTAGACAATGTTTGCAATACTATTTTAGAATTAACACCCACAGGAATTTTTACCTATCAAGGCGATTACGAGTTTTTCTTAACCACCAAAGCCGAGCGAGAAATGAACGACGCAACGCAGGTGCACAAAGCCAAAAACTTATTTAAAAAAGAGCTGGAATGGTTGCGTAAAATGCCGAAAGCACGTGGTACCAAATCGAAGAGCAGGATAGAGGCTGCAGGTGAAATTGAGAAAAAAGCCAAACAAAAAGCAGAGAAGTCGGAAGTGAATATTACCACTGCCATGCAACGTTTGGGCAAGAAAATATTAGAGGTTGATCACTTGTGTAAAAGCTATGACGATCGAGTAATCATTAACGATTTTAGCTACTACTTTAAAGGTGGCGACAAGATTGGAATTGTGGGCGATAACGGTGCAGGTAAAACCACATTATTGAATTTATTAACAGGTAAAGACAACGATTTTACTGGTGAAATAAGTTTAGGTGATACTGTTTCAGTTGGTTATTACACCCAAAAAGGAATCACAGTAAAACCGGGCAACAAGGTGATTGATGAAGTAAAAAACATTGCCGAAGTAATTGAATTGAAAGATGGTTCTCGCATAACAGCCACTCAAATGCTTACACAATTCAACTTCCCTCCCGATAGACAGCATGTTGTTGTAGAAAAGTTGAGTGGGGGAGAAAGAAAGCGTTTGTATTTGGTGACTATTTTAATGAAAGCGCCCAACTTCTTGATATTAGATGAGCCTACCAATGATTTCGATTTGCTTACTTTATCTACACTCGAAGAATATTTAATGAACTTTAAAGGTTGTGTATTAATTGTTTCTCACGACCGTTACTTCTTAGATAGAATTGTAGAATCGCTTTTTGTTTTCAATGAAGGTGGTTATATTAGTAATTATCCGGGTAACTACACCTTGTATCGTGCTTTTAAGAAGGAGCAGGATAAGCTCAAAAAATAAATGTTCAAACAATTTAAAATAGTTCACCGCTTAACCATTGCCTTTCTCTCATTGGGTGCAATGGTATTGATTGTTGTATCTACTGTTTTTTATTTTCAATTTAAACAAGCATTGATTGAAAGGACCTTGGAACAGCTTTCTTCGGTGAATATGCTAAAGAAAACTGCGGTGGAAGAGGCTATTCAAACGAACAAAAGTAGGTTGGTGTATTACGCGCAAAAAAAAGATTTTAATGGCTTGCGAAATGCGGCCAATGAATTAAATCTTTTTCAAGTTCAAAATTCTATTTTCCCTGATTCATTGCTTAAAAGGGATAAAGCTTTTGTTTGTGATATTAGTGAAATCCTACAATCAGATTCTTTACTTATCGCTTATTTCATTCCTTTTGCAAATAGTGTTTTAGTGTATGCAGAGCATCCAACTTACATAGAGAAATCTATTCACGAAAGAACAGGAATGGGCGCCACAGGCGAATCATATATTGTAGGAGATGATGGTTTTATGAGAACCAATTCTCGATTTTTCCCCAATAAAAATCCACTTACTATTGAAGTTAAAACAGAAGGTGTTAGGGAAGCATTGGCAACTAGAGAAGGTAGAAACGTAATTAAAGATTATAGAAATGTAAGTGTGTTAAGTGCTTACCGAAAAATTAATGTAGAAGGATTGCAATGGATTTTACTTTCAGAAATAGATGAAGAAGAAGCTATTTACTCGGTGGTAATAATGCGAAATAGATTACTCGTTATAACAACGGTTTTTCTTTTGTTAATCATAATGTTGTCTGTTTTTATTTCAAATAGAATTGCAATACCCATTAAAGTATTAGAAAATGTTGTGTTAGAATTAGCCAAAGGTAATTTGCCTAAAAAATTGCCTGTACCCAGCGATGATGAAATTGGTAAAATGGCCGCTGCCATAGAAAAATTGGTGATTGGCTTAGAGAAAAGTATTGTGTTTGCTAATAAAATCGGACAAGGTGATTTTGAGGCGCAGCATCAGTTGCTGTCGGATGAAGATGAGTTGGGTAAAGCCATGGAAGCCATGAGAAATCAATTGAAAGAATTGAGTTGGCAAAGTAAATCGGCTTTGATTCAAGGACAAGAAGAGGAGAGAACTCGCTTGTCGCAAGATATTCATGATGGAGTCGGTCCGCTATTAACTTCCATTAAATTACAACTAGGCGATTTAAAAATTGAGGAGGATGAAAAGCTACGACTCAAAACATTAATCGATGATACTATCACCGAGATGCGCCGCGTATCATACAACTTAATGCCTCCAGTTTTGTTAGATTTTGGCGCTGGTGCAGCTATCAAAAATATGGTGGAAGACATTTCTAAATCGGCAAAATGCACTATTGTTTTTTTAGATGACACGCGTAAAAGTACTAGTAAACTTACTAAAGAATTGAATGTGGCATTGTATCGTATTGCGCAAGAAACACTAAACAATGCTATTAAACATGCTGCCGCCACAGAGATTAAAATATCTTTAACCGAGTTTGAAGATAAGGTATGTTATTTTATTTCTGATAATGGTAAGGGCTTTCAAAACGGACAAAGCAAAAGCAATTTTTCGGGTAAAGGTTTAAAAAACATCAAGGAAAGAGCTGCCTTGTTCAATGGCGAAATTTTCATAACTTCGGAAGGACAAGGAACGATTATAGAAGTAGAAATACCATTATGAGTGCAATTAAAATAGTGATAGCCGACGATCATCAGTTGTTTAGAAATGGCATTGTTTCTATCCTACATAAAGATGATGCTTTTGAAGTGGTGGGTGATGTGGCCGATGGAGGTGAATTGTTGCAATTGTTGGAGAAAAAAAATGTAGATGTGGTTTTGGTAGATTTGTCTATGCCGGGGGTATCGGGACACGATGTTCTTGTTCAAGCCAAACAGCTTTATCCGCGCACTCGCTTTATTGTCCTTACTATGCATGATGAAGGACAGTATGTAGTGAAAAGTGTTCGCAACGGCGCACACGGCTACTTGCTTAAAAATGTTGATGAAAACGAGTTAAAAACAGCTATTACAGAGGTTTTTGCTGGTAAAAAATATTTCAACCGACATATCACCGAATTGATGATTAACAATATGGGGGTGATAGAAAATGCTTCAGAAAATGAACTCACCCCAAGAGAATTAGAGGTATTGAAATTGGTTTCGGAAGGAAGAATAACCAAAGAAATTGCTCAGCAATTAAGTGTGAGCACCCGCACTATAGAAACGCATAGAGTGAACATGATGAAGAAGTTAGGAGTGCAAAACTCTGCCGAATTAATTAAGAAAGCGGCTAAAATAAATTTGATATAAAACAAAAAAGCCGGGCGGGCGCCCGACTTTTTCTAACCTAACTAAACTAATCAGTTCGAACGAACTGATGAGGCAAAGATATATTCTTTATCTAAAGATGTCAATGATTCATCGATTTTTTTTTAAAAATTTAACAAAGAAATCTTAAGGCTTTGTTACTATAACATTATTCAATATATTCGCACTCGCAAATTCCGTAGCTCAGCTGGATAGAGCATACCGACTTATCGGAAAGTTCGCACCAGTAGAGTTTTAAAATAATGATTCCGTAGCTCAGCTGGATAGAGCAACTGCCTTCTAAGCAGTAGGTCGCGCGTTCGAATCGCGCCGGGATCACAAAAAGCCCCGTTAACTAACGTGGGCTTTTTTTTTTACTTTAGCTTTCTTAAAACTAGAATATAATGCAAACGGCAGAAAGAGTATCAGCACAAGATTTATCAGATAATTTTGTATTTCAACGTAGCGTTTTGGCTTATGTAGAAGCCGAAAAAATAGTGAGCGGTGATGTTTTGGAAGTAGGTTACGGCGAAGGTTATGGTGTTAAATATTTGGCTGCTAAAGCATCTACTTATTTAGGTGTAGATAAATATCCCTCTCCTGCACATGAAAAAGAATTTCCTGCTAATGTTAAAGTGCGCATTATGAATGTTCCTCCTTTAGAAGGAATAGCTGACAATAGTTTGGATTTTGTTGTGTCGTTTCAAGTGATTGAACATATTGAAGACGATAATTTATATGTGAAAGAAATTGCGCGCGTGTTGAAACCTGGAGGAAAATATATTTTAACTACGCCCAACATCAAAATGTCGATTACCCGCAACCCATGGCATGTTCGCGAATATAAAGTAGAAGAGTTGAAAGCATTATTGTCTAAACATTTCTCTTCTGTGGAATGCAATGGCGTTTTTGGTAACGAGAAAATAATGACTTACTACAACAAGAATAAGGAGTCGGTGCGCAAAATCACCCGCTTCGATATTTTCAATTTGCAATGGAAATTACCAAGATGGATGTTGCAAATTCCTTACGACTATTTAAACAGAAGAAACCGCAAGAAATTATTGTCGCAAAACAACTCTTTAGTAGCCGATATCAAAATGGAAGATTATTTTGTTGCTGCTGCAAAAGACGATTGCTTCGATTTGTTTTATGTGGCCACGAAATAGGAGTTCGGAAAGTCTTAAAGTCGAAAGGTAAAAAAGTCAAAATAGAATACTTTCAGGCCTTCCGACTTTAAGACCTTTAGACATTTTGTTTATAACGCTGTTAAAAAAAACGTTACTTCTTTCCCTATTCACATTATTATAATGAGTTAATTAGAACTCATAAATTATCTCCATATGAAAAAATTCATTGTTGCCTTATTTCTATTGCCCGCTGTTAGCTCTTTTGCGCAGGATTCTACATTTTCTATGAAATTGAAAGATTCCCTAACGCACTTCGTTAACTACTATAAAAACAGCAAACAGAAAGAAGCGGAAGGAAGTTACCGCAGAGGAGTGGAAGAGGGTAAATGGACTTACTGGCACAAAAACGGAAAGGTTCGGCAGGAAGCTGAATATGTTGCAGGTAGATTTCATGGCAAAGTGACTTTGTATTTCGATAACGGAAACAAAGAAGATGAAGGGACTTTCTTTATTGGTAAAAGAGCTGGTGCTTATACAAGCTACTACAACAACGGAAATATAAAATTACAAGGCAATTTTAAAGATGATGAGAGAAATGGCAAGTTTACTTCTTATTATGAGAGCGGACAAAAAGAATGGGAGGGCACTTTTACCAGCGGACTAAAAAGTGATGTGTGGCATTTTTGGTATCGTGATGCAAAAAAAATGAAGGAGTCTCGCTTCTTTAACGAAAAAGAACAAATTGATAATTTTTGGGATGCTAAAGGCAAACAACTGGTAAAAGATGGTGAGGGTACCGTTGTTGAGTTTTTTGAGAATGGCAATAAGAAACTTGAAATTCCTATCGCAGGCGGTTTTTACGATGGCACTGCGCTTAGTTGGTATGAAGATGGTACTAAATGGACGGAGATTGAATACCACGTGGGTAGATTGAATGGTTCTTATAAAACCTACTACACCAATGGGAAACTTAAAGAGAGCACCAATTATAGCTTCGATAAAGAAAATGGTGCTTGGTCCGATTTTACTTTCGATGGTTTAAAAGAAGGTGAAGGTTTTTATCGCCTTGGTGTTGAAGACAGCAGTTGGGTTTGGTATGCCAACGGAAACAAAAGAATTGAAGGTTTCTTTAAAGAGGGTAAAAGAAATAAATTGTGGGTGAATTACTATGCTGGCGGAACGGTGGTAGAGCATCAAGGGATGTTTAACGACGATAAAAGAAATGGCGAATGGATTTTCAATTATCAAAGTGGTGCTTTATTGAAAAAAGGGAATTTTGTGGATGATTTAAGACAAGGCATTTGGACTGTTTATTTCGAAAATGAAATGAAAGAACATGAGGGTAATTTTAAAGACGATAAGGAAGATGGCGTGTGGACTTCTTGGTTTGAAAACGGACAAGTGCATGAAAAAGGAAGCTTTAAGATGGGCGCTATCGATTTACGATGGGAGGCTTTTTACCGAGATGGTAAACCTGAATATATTGCCAACTACGCCAAAGGAGCGAAAAATGGTGAATACAAAAAATGGTTCGAAAACGGCAATCCGCAAATTGAAGGTGCCTACAAAGACGATATGGAAAATGGTTACTGGAAAAAATACCACGAGAAAGGTGGCATCATGGAAGAGGGCGATTATTCAGTAGAAGAGCATATTACCGACAATAAGAAAAAAGTAAAGGTGAGTTTAAAAGCAGGTAAATGGACTGTTTATTACCCTCATGGTGCGCCTTCTCAATTAATGACTTACAAGTTTGGTAAACTCAATGGTAAAATGATAAACTACTATTCTAGCGGCGCAGTGCAAAGTGCAGGTAAATATGTAAACGACCTAAAACATGGCGTTTTTAAGATTTACGATAAAGATGGTAAAGTAATAAAGCAAGATAAATTTGCTTACAATAAGAAAGTAAAGTAATTACTGCTTAATACCCCAATATCTTCATCATCGACTTAGCACTTTGCTCTTTTGAAAACAATTTGGTTACGTAATCTTCCTGATCGTCTTCATCGGGCTTGGTGATGATGATGTGCTTTGGCGCTGGTATTAAGCAATGCTTTAATCCGCCATAACCACTTAACGATTCTTGGTAAGCACCAGTGTAAAAGAAACCAATGTGCAGTGGCTTGTCTTTCACCCCAATTTTAGGCAAAAATATTTTGTTGTTGTGTTTTTCGGCATTGTAGAAGTCTTCACTATCGCAGGTTAATCCGCCTAAGAAAACACGCTGACATTCCTTATCCCAATGGTTTACCGATAACATTGGGTAGCGCTGGTCAATAGCCCAAACATCGGGTAGAGTCGTCATAAATGAGTTGTTGATCATATACCACAACTCCCGGTCGTTTTGTTGTTTCTGGTTCAAAATACTGTACAACATAATTCCGCTTTCGCCAACGGTGAAACTACCGAATTCGGTAAATAGGTTTGGATGCGGTAAATCTTCCTCGTCGCAAGCTTTTTTGATTGTTTCAACGATTCCTTCCGCCATGTATTCGTAATCCCATTCAAAGCTTAAGGATGATTTGATAGGGAAACCACCACCAATGTTTAATGAATCTAAAGTGGGACAAACCTTTTTCAACTGCACATACACCTGCAAGCATTTACTCAACTCATTCCAATAGTAGTCGTTGTCTTGAACCCCTGTATTGATAAAGAAATGCAACATCTTGAGCTTAATATTCTTATTGGCTTTAATGCGTTCTTTATAGAATTCAACAATTTTATTGGGATTGATGCCTAGGCGAGAGGTATAAAAATCGAAATTAGGTTGTTCCTCCGTCGCAATTCTAATTCCTACACTGAAAGTTCTTTTAATTTTTTCGTAAGCCTTAAGCTCTGAAATATCATCTAACACAGGAATGATATTGAATCCTTCGTTGATGAGTTTAACAATACCTTGAGTATAGGCCGGACGCTTAAAGCCGTTTGATATAATGAAAGTTTCTTTGGTAAGCTTCTTTTGAGTATACAGATTCTTAATGATGTGTAAGTCGAAAGCCGAAGATGTTTCAATGTGAATGTCATTCTTCAACGCTTCTTCCATTACAAATGAAAAGTGTGAGCTTTTGGTGCAATAGCAATAAGTATAACCACCTTGGTAGTTTTGTTTTGCAATGGCTACCTTAAAGAAGGTTTTCGCTCTCTGTATCTGTTTGCTGATATTTGGAAGGTAACTTATTCTTAATGGGGTACCATATTGCTTAATGATATCCATCAATGGAATTTTATGAAAATGTAATTCATTATCTATAACTTCGAATTCGGGATTGTTTTCCTCGAGCACTTCTTTTTGTAGTTCGTAATATGATTGCAACATAGTAATGAAGTTACTTTAAATTTAATATTACAATGTAAGTGAGTTACATTTTTTAAAACGCGACAAATATAATTATTTAAAGAATATGGAGACGGTAAAAATTATAGAAAATAAATCGGAGATTGGCGCAGCCAAATGGGGTGCCGGAATGGGCATAGATGCCTTGAAAACAGTGGCTAAAACCTTGCAAGACCCCTTTTTCGGCCAATACCCTACTGTGAAAATTCAGGATGAGAACGATACTTTGTTCGAAGAAACGCCTTATCGTTATGCCCGAAGAATTGATAAAATATTGTCATTGTGTACTCGCTTGTCGCATCAAGTTGCTGAAGTGATGAAAGAAGGGAAATATTTCCCTGTGGTTATTTCTGGAGATCACTCTCCAGCTGCTGGTACCATTGCTGGAATAAGAAAGGCGAATCCAGGAAAACGAATCGGAGTGATTTGGATTGACGCACATGCCGATATCCATACGCCTTACACTACGCCATCGGGAAACATGCATGGAATGCCCCTTTGCGTGTCTTTGGGTATCGATCATAAAGAGCATCAGCTACACGATCCAAGCAAAGAAACCATTGAACATTGGGAGAAATTCAAGAAACTGGGCGGTGAAGGTGCCGATATTTTGCCTACCGACTTGGTTTACATTGGTGTTCGCGATACCGAACCTGCTGAAGATGAGTTGATGGAAATCAATAACTTAAAGAATTATACCGTAGATAATTTCCGCAATATGGGCGTAGATAAAATGGGTAAAGAGATTAGCGAATATCTATCTGCTTGCGATATTATTTACGTTTCTTTTGATGTAGACTGTTTAGATTCTTCTATCTCTGTGGGAACTGGAACTCCGGTTCCTGGAGGTTTTTGGGCACACGAAGCAGAGAAAATAGTTAAAGAAGTACTTAAAAATCCTAAAGTATGTTGTTTCGAAATGGTGGAAATCAATCCAACTTTAGACAATAAAGGAAATAAGATGGCCGAAGTGGCTTTCGATATTTTGAAAATCGCAGTACATCAAATTAGAAGAACTAAGGGAATCAACTTGTAAGAAAGTAAAAAGTTAAAATTCAAAAGCCAAAACAAGGCTAACATTGAACTTTGAACATTAAACATTGAACTAATTTATGGCATCAGAAGCAATTAACAACTTAAGAGAAGCACTCAAACATTCTCCAGATAATATTCCATTGAAGTTGCATTTGGGCGAAATGCTTATTGAAGCAAAGGAATATGCCGAAGCAATTGTAGAATTCAATGGCGTTTTGGCTAAAGATTCGGCCAACGAAAAGGCTAAATTACTTTTAGCAAAGTGTTTTTTGTTGCAAGGTAACTTCTCTGCAACTATCATCATAGCTGAAGAAAAGCAATTTGAATTTAATCTGGAAGCGCAGGTTTTGCGTGCTAAAGCACACTTAAGAGACAAGGCAATAAGCGAGGCTATTGAGGCGTATAAACGCGTTTTGCAAATTCAGCCCAACTACAGCGACAGTGAGTTAGATGGCGAATTGAGAAACCAAGCGACTTACAATGGCGACGATGAGGACGATGAAGATATGTTCGATGAAGATGTTGCGTATAGAATTGTTGAAAATCCGGGTATCGACTTCAGCGATGTAGGTGGAATGGATAGAGTGAAGAAGGAGATTGATTTGAAAATTATTCAGCCGCTTAAGAATCCCGAAATTTATAAAGCTTACGGAAAGAAAATAGGGGGAGGGATATTGTTGTACGGACCTCCGGGCTGCGGAAAAACCCATTTAGCTAGGGCTACAGCAGGTGAGGTGAAAGCGAAATTCATCAATATTACCATTAGTGATGTGTTGGATATGTGGATTGGCAATAGTGAAAAGAACCTCAATCAGATTTTTGAATACGCCCGCAGAAACACGCCTTGTGTGCTTTTCTTCGATGAGATTGATGCTTTGGGTGCAAGTCGTGCCGATATGAAACAATCGGGTGGCCGACACTTAATCAACCAATTTTTATCGGAATTGGATGGTGTTGATGGAGACAACGACGGTATTTTGGTGTTGGGCGCAACGAATGCTCCATGGAATTTGGATCCAGCATTTCGTCGCCCCGGAAGATTCGATAGAATCATCTTTGTTTCTCCGCCCGATGCAGAAAGCAGAGAAGTGATTCTTAAAATTAAATTGAAAGACAAGCCTGTTAAAGATATCGATTACAAAGAGATTGCGAAGAAGGCCATTGAGTTTTCGGGCGCAGATATTACCGCGATGATTGATATTGCCATTGAATCGAAATTGGAAGACGCTATTAAAACCGGAATTCCGCAACCGCTAACTACCAAAGATTTGTTGAATGCGACTAAAGTGCATAAAGCATCAACCAAAGATTGGTTCAATTCGGCAAAGAATTACGCTTTGTATGCGAATGAATCGGGATTATATGACGAAATTTTGGCTTACTTAAACATCAAAAAATAATGACGCCTTATTACGAGAGAGCTGAATTACTGCTAGCCCAAGGGCGTTTGCAAGATGCCGAGCAGGAAGTTAGAAAACACTTGTCGGAATATCCTGAACATGCTCATGGAATCGCTTTGCTTTCTCAAATTTTTTTACGTGCACAAAAGTACGATGAAGCTCAGAAAGCCATTGAAGAAGCTATTAGAATTAATGCTTACGAAGGTTTTTTCTTTTACATCAAAGCCATTATTTTAATCAATAAAGACAAGGACAAAGAGGCAGAAGATTTCATTGCTTTGGCCGTTAATATCAATCCGGCGGAGGCCGAATATTTTGCGGTGTGGAGTGATATTAAGATGTTTCAAAAGAAATACACCGAAGCTTTAGAGAAGGCCGATGAAGGTTTGCGCAGAGATCCAGCTAATGTGCATTGCTTGAATGCAAAATCGGCAGCGCATGTAAAGTTGAATCAAAAACACGATGCTTTTAGCACCATTGAAGGTGCATTGAATGAAGATCCTGATAATGCTTTTACCCATGCCAATTATGGCTGGGGATTGTTGGAAAAAAGAGAACACGAAAAAGCTTTGGTTCACTTTCGTGAAGCCTTGCGTTTGAACCCGCAAATGGATTACGCGCGCGCAGGAATGATTGAAGCCATGAAGGCTAAGTATTTCATTTACCGCTGGTTTTTAAACTATCGTTTTTGGATGGCGAAGCAAAGCAGAAACATGCAGTGGGGATTGATCATTGGTATTTATGTATTATCAAGAATGCTAAATTATTTGGCAGAAACCTACCCTGCGGTTCAACCTTATGTTTTACCTATTATCATTTTAATTGCCCTTTTTGCTTTCCTGACTTGGGTGATCGATCCATTATCGAATTTGTTTTTGCGACTTAATAAATACGGCCGATACGCGCTCAACGAAAAGCAAACCAAGGTTTCCAATTATGTAGGAATAGCTATGTTGGTTTTCGCCATCGGTTTAGTCCTTTTTCTAATCACCTTCCAAGAAGCTGCCTTAGCCTTAACAGTATTTGGTTTCACGATGATGGTACCTTTGTCGGGACTTTTCTCAGGCGATGAAAACGAAAAGAAACTCAATTACTATGCGCTGGGAATGGCTATTGTAGGCGTGTTTGCTGTTGCTTTTACTTTTGTTGTGGGCACGATGGAGAATGAAGTGTCTTTGGTTTATTTGATAGGCTTTATGGCGTATCAGTGGGTAGCGAATTATTGGAGGCAGGGGAGGTATTGAGTTTGTTTTTGAAGTGCAGCGCAATAGTTTCTTCGTCCCTCAGAATGACAACCACACTCAAAACCCGCTCTCACTCTGATTTACTGTGGTTGTCATTCTGAGGGCCGAAGAAACTATTGCCCTAAATAACAACCACACCATCTCTCATTACAATTTTTCTATCGGCCATCTCGGCCAATTCTTCGTTGTGTGTTACAATCACGAAAGTTTGGTTGAGTTCTTCTCTCAATTTAAAGAACAATTGATGAAGATTGTTGGCTGTATTCGAATCTAAATTTCCCGATGGTTCATCGGCCAACACTATCGCCGGGTCGTTGATTAATGCTCTGGCCACCGCTACACGCTGTTGCTCTCCGCCCGATAATTCGTTGGGTTTGTGTTGCGCTCTCTCGCCAACACCTAGTATTGTTAATAGTCGCATGGCTTTGGTTTCCGCCTCACTTTTGCTTCCTCCATTAATATAATAAGGTATGCATACATTTTCTAAAGCGGTGAACTCAGGCAACAAATGATGAAATTGAAATACAAAGCCTATGTTCTTATTTCTAAATTTAGCGAGTTTCTTGCCTTTCAAGGAACTTACTTCTACATCATTAATCTTCATAGAACCCGAATCGGCGCTATCTAAGGTGCCAATAATTTGCAATAAAGTTGTTTTTCCAGCGCCCGATGCGCCTACAATAGAAACGATTTCTCCTTTGTTGATACTTAAGTTTATGCCCTTAAGCACTTGCAGGGAGCCGTACGATTTTTTGATTTCGTTAATTTCAATCATGCGATAAAAATAAATAAAACTTAGGACAGACTATTACCAAAAAAATGTAAATTAGCCGCTCAACAAAAAATAATCTATGAATATTCACGAATATCAAGGAAAATCAATTCTAAAAAGCTTTGGAGTTGCAGTACAAGAAGGTATTGTAGCTGATTCA
>Ga0208960_1000896_pt1 | contig 16277 bp, 5 predicted proteins | sample GreLakmeON33MSRF_FD_187703 | JGI IMG/M metagenome (GOLD analysis project Ga0208960, IMG submission 187703) | Freshwater lentic microbial communities from great Laurentian Lakes, MI, USA - Great Lakes metaG ON33MSRF (SPAdes) | ecosystem: Environmental > Aquatic > Freshwater > Lake | place: Great...
GTCCGCGAAGATCGTGGTCAGGTTCCTCACCACGTTCGCCGCGTCCTCGTTTACCGCAAAGTCCGCGATGGCCAACGCCACCACCGGCGCGTCGTTCACGGGGGTGACGGTGAGGAGGAAGGTCTGCGGGGCGCTCGTGTCCACGCCACTATTGTTCGTGCCGCCGTTGTCCTGCGCGATGACGGTCACCGTGGCCGTGCCGGTGGCATTCGTCGCCGGGGTGAAGGTGAGCGTGCCATTGGCTGCCAGCGCGGGCGGGACTCTGAAGAGGGCGTCGTTATTGTTGGTCACCGTGAAGGAGAGCGTCTGGGTGCCGCCGTCGTTGTCACTGAGGCTGCTGGCGAAGCCGCTCACGGTTTGCGCCCCGGCGTCCTCGGCCACGGTGAGGGGGCTGAAGCCGTTCGTAAGCTGGGTCGTGGAGAGCGCCAGACTGTGATAGCTACCCGCCGCAATGGCCGTCACGTTCCTCAGCCCGGCAGGCACAGGCGGACCGCCGGGACCGCCGCCCCACGCGACCACCGTCCCGTCGCTCTGGAGCGCCAGACTGTGATTGGCACCCCCCGCAATGGCCGTCACATTCGTCAGCCCGGCAGGCACAGCCGTCTGGCCCTGCCCATTGTTGCCCCACGCGACCACCGTCCCGTCGCTCCGGAGCGCCAGACTGTGATCCTGCCCCGCCGCAATGGCCGTCACGTTCGTCAGCCCGGCAGGCACATTCGTTTGACCGAACTCATTGTAGCCCCACGCGACCACCGTCCCGTCGCTCTGGAGCGCCAGACTGTGATAGCCACCCCCCGCAATGGCCGTCACATTCGTCAGCCCGGCAGGCGCAACCCTCTGGCCGAAACCATTGTTGCCCCACCCGAGGAGGCTCCGGTTGGTGACCCAAGTGATTCCAATGCCCGGCGGCAGCGCGAAGCTGGGGGCGGTGTTGACGGCGTGGGCGGCCTGCGTGCCCACCAGCAGCGTGAAGGCCGCCAGCACCGCTGAGCAGGTGAGGAAGGTCAAAGTCTTTATCATGCGGATGGCAAGGAAAACGGATTGCAGTATGCGAGGCAGGCGAACTCAGGGAGTCGGGGTTCCGGCCAGCAGCGTGGGCTCGCGCTGGACGCCGTCCGGGTAGAAATGGCGGGTCACGACCTCGCCGTGCTTCATCAGGGCCTCGGCCTTGAGACATCCGCTGGGATGCCAAGCGCGGGAGATACCGTGAGGCTTGCTGTCTTTGAACTCCGCCTCTGCTGCCAAGATCCCCTGCTCGGTCCACTGACGGTAAGTGCCCTGCTGCTGCCCGGCGACGAGCCGGCCTTCGGAACGCTTCTTTCCGTTCGGGTGCCAAATCGTGCGCGTCCCCTCGGGCCGGCCGCGCACGAACTGTTCGCTCAGTTCAACCACTCCGTTGGTGAACCGGCCTTCCGACCATCCGTGCAATTGTCCGTAAACCACCGCCGACCGCATGCTCACCGCGCCGCCTTTGTGATGGTCCGTCACCCAGCCGGTGAACGGGGTTGCCTCGCCCGGGCGATAGAAGCGTCCGAGGCGCTGCTCCAGTCGGAAGCGCGCCACGGAAGCCGGTGCGGCCTCAGTCGCCTCCGCTTCCGTCAGCGCCCGCGTCGAGGCGTGAACCAAGACGGCCAGCGCGACAGCCAGCGTCAGTAACCCGCCAAGCGCCCAGGCGCGGCTGGCTGGCTTCATGGTCTTTGATTTGGGCGTGTCCATAACGCAGCGGGCTACTGCAACATCAGGCGGAAGTAAGTGGGCGACAGTTCCGTGGTTGGACCGGGGACTTCCAGCCGCACGTTTTTCACCACGTCGGTCTGGTAGCTCTCGCGGGCCGCCGCCGTGGCACCTTCGGCGGGCACGCGGAACGGGAGGGCCTTCCACGTCTTCAGATCACTGGTCCCGAGCAGCGTGTAGGTGCGTCCGGTGACGGCGAGAAACTCCAACTGCGGCGCCCCTTCCTTGAAGCCGACGATGTTCAGGGCAAAGCCGAGCTTCGGGTCAATCGCATACGTCCCGGCGTAGTAGGTCTGCAAGTAGCTCAACCCATTGCCGGCGTCGGCTCCGGGCTTGACCTTGGTGAGGTCGGGATTAATGAGCCGCTGCCACGCGTCTGGCAGGCCATCACCATTGCTGTCCTCGCCCAAGGTGAGATTGAGCCGCGTGCGCTGGCCGGGTTGGCCGAGTTGGGAGAAGTCACCCCGCATCTCAATCGGGAGGTAGGTGACGCCGCCGACGCGCACCTTGATGCGGAAGGGCACGGTAGGCTGGAGCGCGGAGGGTTGGTAGGGAGCCGCCATGAGGCCGCTGTCCATGGGCACTTCGAGCCGGTAGTTGGCTGCCGTCTCGATGCCGGGGTTCACCACCGTCTTGACCTGCACGCCGCTAGAGGTCTCCAAGATCACCTCGGCCCTGGAAGAGATGGGCGTGCCGTATTCGTCCCGCAGCAACCCGTAGAAGAGATGGAACGGCGCGGGCGGGTAGGCGGACGTTATGAAGGATGAGGTATGAAGGATGAAGGAGCAGAGCAACAGCAGGAGCCAGTGCGCGGGGCGTGCGCCGCGTTGCGTTCCGCACCTTCCATCTCGAATCGTGATTGAGTTCATGACAGTTGGCTGGAAGGTCAGTTGCCCGAGTAGGAGTAGGTGGTGAAGTAGAGTTTGATGTCCGTGACCGTCTGGATGAGGCGTGAGAGGCCTTCCTTCGGGTCAGCGAGCAAGGTGTCGCCGGGGATCACCAGCTTCCACTGCGTGTTCCAGACCGAGCGCCCGATGAGGCGGCGGTTGGTGAACTGGGAGAACTGCAAGGCCGAGCCGGAGTAGATTCCGGTCTCGAACGGTTGGGTGGAGTCCGTCGGGCGGAACGCCTGGTGTTTACGGACGGTGAACAGCGGCTCGGTCAACGAATCGGCTGCCTGATAGAAGTTCTTCGTCGAGAAGCCGGAGCCGCCGATGTTGAAGGGCAGCGGAATGGCCACGTCGTCCACCTTCCAAGTGCGCAGGTCGCTGGTGTCGCCCAACGGCGGGCTGCGCATGGTGTCCACGCCCACCGGGATCAGATAGACGTAGGGATTCGCCGCAAGCGCCTGCGGGTCCAAGTAAGACAGGTTGGGGTCCGTGGTGTTGTTTTGGCCGGGATAGTTCATCCCCTTGTAGCCCTCCAGCGCGACGCCGACCGAGTGAATCTTCGTGGCGAAATAGCTGCGATGGAAGGAGCCGTCCCCGGCGGCCAGCGCCTTGCCAAACAGGCTCTCCCCTGGGTTGATGGAGGTGCTGAAGGTAATCACAATCCCCGGCACCGGAAGGCCCGTCCCCGGATCCACCTGCTGGCAGTAGCGGCGCACGTCAGCGTCCTCTAGGATGTTCTCCATGCGGCTCTGCTGGAGATAGTCCTGCCAGACGGAGAGGCCGCTGGCGTCGGGCAGGATGCGCAGGTTGCCCGTGCGCAACGAGGCGAGTGTGTTGTAGGCGTCGGGGGCGTTGAAGCCGAGCCGGCCCTTGAGCACGTCGTAGTCCGCCTTCATCTCGGCCAAGGCGCTGGAGATGCCAGGATCCCCCGTGTTGCTGCCGGCGAATTGCGGCTCGCCAGCACGCACCACGCCCAAGGCGCGGCTGCTCACGATGCGATTGACGAAGGTGCGGCCCTTCTCCGTGCCCAGCAGGCCGGTGTCGTAGTCGTAAGCGTTCGCCGCAAGGAAGGCGTAGCGGGAGGCGAGGTCGAACAAGGTCTTGTAGCGCTCCAGCTTCTCGTTGCGAAAGATGCGGAAAGCCGCGTCCCGCGTGCGGAAGCCCTGGACCACGGCGGCCGTGCGCTGGCGGGTGATTTCGCGTTCGGCTTGCAGCCGCTCGCCGCGCGCGACGAGGGCACTGACGGCGCGTTGCGCATCATCGTAGGCCTGCAAGGCTTGGTTGATGCTGTGAGCCTGCCCCTGCACGTCGCCCAGCGCGTTGGCCAACTCGTTCAGCGCTGCAATCCGTTCCTGCGTTCTTTCCAGGGGACGGATCTGGTTGAACTCCGCACCAACGGCCGCAGCATCGGTGGCCGACCGTAAAGCGGTGGCAACCGTAGCGCGGGCAATCTTTACCTCGTCGACCACTACCTTTGCCACCAAGGCGAGTCCTAAAATCACACCGCGTCCGATCGAGGTCAAGTCACCACCTGCGGCCACCCCCGCAATCAGCGATTCCGGTAAAGCCGCACTAACGGCTTCTGCAGTAGACGCAATGTTTTCCTTGGTAACATCCTGCACCGTTTGGAAGAGTTCATTCGCACGCTCTACGTTCGCCGTAACTTGTTCTGCAATCGCCAGATCCTGCTCGTATCCGGTGACCTGCTCCTGCTTCACCTGGCCGGCCTTGAAGGTCCGCACCATGACATCGAGACCGTCCTTGGCTCCTTGGGCCTTATCCAACGCCTGCAGCAGTGTCGAGCGGGCCTTGATGACATCCGAGATCGCCTGCTGCACGCCGCCCGGACTGCTCCGCCGCCCTGTCCAGCTCGTCGGCTTCTCGAAGTAGCCGTGAGACGCCAGCGTGTAGCTGATGTAGTTGGTCCCATCCTCGCCCAGGTTCAGGAAATCAAAAGCATCCGCGCCGCTCGTCTCTCCGCCCTTGAACGTGTCGGGCGTTCGCTGCAAGTCCAGCCGGAACGTGACGGACTCGGTCGGATTCAAGAGGCCGCCGAAGGTCAGCTCCGGCGTTTCCACGTAGGCATAGTGGAACAAATCCGGCCCTTCGTAGCCCTGCTTGTAGGTCTTGCCGGGGCCGACATCATCGGGATACGCCGTGCCGTAGATCTCAATCAGCGCATTGGTGAACGCCAGTTCTTGCTGGGCCAAAGTGGACCGGAGGTCGGCCAGAGAGTCTTCCTCCGAGCGCATCAGGCGGGTCACGTCCTTCGCGTCGTCAAACGCGGCCAGCGCGTTGTTCAAGGCGAGCTTGGTGCGCTCATACACCTGCTCGAAGTGCGGCTTCGGCTCACCGCCCACGAGTTGGCTGGGATTCAGGTCAAAGGCGATGCTGCCCTCCGTCACTCCCAGCGGCGTGGCCCGGCCTTCGGCGTTGTCCGACGCCGCCTGCAAATCCACCAAGGTGGTCACCAACTCCCGCAATTCCGGCACCGTGGTGCGGTCCACCTTCTGGATGCCCTCGTGGCTGGGGTCCGGGTCCACCTCAGGCAGGATGGCATTACCCACCACCCAGTTGAGCAAGGCCCCCTGCCCCGTTCGCGACGCCCATTGGTCCATGCCCCAATGCCGGACGACGTTGGTTGTCGTGGTGCCGTTGAGCACGGTCCGGGACGAGACGCGGTTGGTGGAGAATGATTCCCAGCCGCTCGTCCGGCCCGGCGTGTAATCCTTCCGCCAACTGAGGTCGTAAATCTGCCGGCCCGTGCGCGCCACCGCGACGGCGGCGCTGGCGAACTTTCGCTCGTCCAGATAATCCACCGTGACCGGTTGGCCCAACACCGTCACGGCCTCCACGCGCGGCACCCAGTCGAAGTTCGGGTTCGTGAGCAGGGTGTAGTAGCCCTTCAACGCCGTGAGGTAATGGCCGTAGGCATCGCCGTGCCCTTGCGGATACAGCTTGGCGGCGTCGGCCGCGTCCGCCTTGCCGTCGGAATCCTGGTCCAGGATATTGTAATTGAGCGCGTAGATCACCTCGCCGGCGTCAATGCCCCGCGTGAAGTTCCACACCAGCCGGTTATAGACCGGCGCAATCTGCACGCCGGGCAACGCCACGTCATCACGGCCCTGGAGCAGCGCGAGCTCCTCATCCAGCAGCGAGGCGGTCTGCCCCTTAAACGCGAAGAGCGCGGTGGCGATGTCGCCGTAGGTTTTGTCCTTCGTGCCGATGCCGATGGTCGGGTTCGCGGCGTCCGCGTAAGCCTCGTTGCCCACGAGCATGTAGAGGTCGTTGAGGTAGCCGGCGGCCAGCAGCAGCGCGTCGTTGGCGGGGCCGAAGTTGATGGGCACACCAGCATCAATGCTCAGGTCTTTACCCCGCTTCAGGACGGTCTCGTAAATCTCGATGAGGCCGTAGTTGTTGATGTTCTCCATGTTCAGCGCGATGTCGCCCTCGTAACGCTTACCCGCCTGGGTGAGCAGGCTCACCTCGGTGCTCACGCTGTTGTTGTAGAGGTCGGTGACGCGCTGGCCGAAGGGGTTGATCGCAGCGAGCACGCGCTTGATCCAGCCCTCGGCCAGTTGCGGCGCGCTCCATTCCGACCACTGGTTCAGCAGCGGGTGCGCCGCATTCTTGGGCCGGTAACGCATGACCAGCCAGTTGTCCACGAGGGTCTGGATGCCGCTGCCACCGAGCGTGTAGCGTTTGATGTCCGGGCCGTTGGTGAGCGCTTGATAGCGGCTCATGGTCGCGTCCGTGACGGGCGGAAAGCCGTCCACCGGCGGGGCGATCTTCCACTCGTAATCGTAATCGGCAAACTGGCCGCCCAAGTCCGCCGTGTGCTCGAAGGTGATCAACTCGTTCAGCGGATTCGCCGACGGCAGCACCTTGATCTCGCCACGATACAGCGAGCCGGTGACGCGCAGGACATACATGGATACCGGCTCGCCGGCCGGCGTGAAGGCCGCGCCATCGCCTACGATGACCGAGACATATCCCTGGCCCGGGCCGGCGGCGCTCAAGGCGTAGCTGTCCACCGCCGTGTTGTCGTTGGTGATGGCGATCAACTCGCTCACCCCGCGCGTCACCGTCACTCCCGTGTTTGTGTTGACGATGAACTGGCCGGGCACGCTCGGGTTCTCGAAGAACGTTTCCACCGAGGCGGCGAGGCCCGCGACCGCGGTATCCCACTTCGACTTGTTCTCGGTATCGGTGCTGGGGCAAAGGTTCTTCACCGTGGCGAGGTCCGAACCGGCGAGGACGTTGAGCAGGAGGTATTTCTCCCCGAACAACTCGTTCTTGAACTCGCCCTTGAAGACCAGGCTGCCCTTCGTCCCGCGCACCGGGTCGAAGAGGAAGCGCTCCGCTAGATGCGGCGGCAGATTGGGGAAGTAAGTCTTCCCTTGATAACTCTCGGTGCGGACCGTGGCGGGCAACTCGGCGAGGCCGGTGTCATTGGTCTCCAACGCGAAGACCTTCTCCCGTGTCGGGTCGTGCAGGATGACGGCGGCGTTCGCCACCGTGATGTTGGTCGCGATGGACTGCTGATAAAGCACCTTGGCACTGGTCTGGCCACGGATGGCCGGCCGACCGGCGTTGGCCTCAGTGAGCGTCTCGCCGAACGCGACCACCGGCGCGTTGGCCGGCCAGACGGGCCGGTAAACAATGTCCAGAGCTTCGTCGCCGGAGCTTTTGCCATTGCCGGTGAATCCTTCGCCGACCCGCGTGCGCAGATAGGGGACAACCGTCCCCACCGCCGGAGCATTCGTTTCACCCGGCCACGCGAAGCCCTCCTGCGTCTTGTAGTAGAACCGCATCTTGAAGGCGTTCGTCCCCGCAGCGGCTTCCGCCAGTTGCGGCGGCCGGCCGAGGAGGCTGTTCACGTTCAGCGCGGCCTGCTGGCTAGCTGTGGAGTTGAGCGTGAGGTTGACCGAAGTGGTGGAACCATCCGCGTCCGTGACGATGAGCGCGTAGGCGCCGCTGTTGGCGGTCAGCGTGCCGTAAACCGCCAAGCCGTCTTTCAACGAACCGAACGTCAGGCCGGTCGGCAGCGGCGTGGTCGGGGAAACGGTAGGCACCAAGGAACCAATCCGCCGCGAGGTGTGAATGTAGTTCGTGAACGTAATTCCGACCGCCCCACCCGCCGTCACGTTGGTGACGAAGGCGTTCTGGCCCAAGTTGTAAGCGCCCGCCGCCAACGTCGGCAGACCGGCGTGCAGCCCGCGCAGCACCCAGAAGCCTTGCTTGCGGTCACGGTAGGTGAAGCGGCTGTAGTTGGTGTAATCCGCCTTCGCACTGGCCGACAGATTGGTCCAGTTGACCGGCAGGTCTCCCCCGGTCGCCGAGGTCTCGAAGTTGTAGTTAGTCGTGTAAACGCTCGTTGCCGAGGCGGTGATGGTTTCCACCGGGGCCGGCAGGAACGGCAGCGGCATGGGAGCTTGAAGCTGCTTGCCCGCCTCGACCACGTAATCAAACACAATCCCAGCCGATGCCTTCTCGCGCGACACCTTGAAGGCACGCACCGCCGGACGTCCGTCAGACTCCGTGTAGTCCAGTAGCACGTAGGACATGGAGGAATAGCTGGCACCGCTGGTGATGTTCAGGTCATCCCGCAGCGCGTAGGCCTGACCGCCAATCATCACCGCGTGTTCCTCGTTGGGGTTGTAGCCGGGCAGGGTCTGATCGTTCTGGGTGTAGATCGTTCCCTTGGCCTGCAAGCTCGCGAGCGCACCGCTGCCCGCATTGCTCGCCAGGATGATTTCGCTGGCCGTCGTGTCCGGCCAGGCCAGCGTGTAGCGCCCGATGACGGCCGGCCAATAGATTGCCTTGAAACCGTTCTCGGCATTCTTCACCGCATTCGTCCCGTTCTGGCGGAACCACCAGACTTCCAAAATGTTTTTGTCCTGAATCGCATTGACCGGGATGATGGCCCCGAGGTTCGCCTCGAAGCCGAAAACGAACGGGTCTTGGTAGGCCACCGGATGAAAGGAGGTCCCGTTGGTTTGCAGGATGTAGCCGGTTAAGTTGCCGAGTTCACCAGTCGGCGGGTTGATGCGGTCGCCCACGTAGGCAGTGGCCTGCACGTAGCGGGGATAAGCGGATTGGCTGGCCACGCCTGGAGCTGCGGGACTCCCCGTAGCCAAGGAATTATTGGCCAGCGAGGTCAAGTCTCGGCCAGCCTTGCCGCTCGTGTCGTAAGCCGTGGTGCCGGCCTCGTTGAAACTGTATTGCAGTTCCAAATTGCTTGTGCCGGGGAGATAGGTGCAGGTCTGCGCCTCCTGAATCTGGCTGGCGACACGAGCGGCTGACCAAAGGCGGAACTCGTCCAGCGCCAAACCCGCAGAGCCGAGGGTGCCGCTGGTCACCGTCCCGCTGACTGCGGTTGCCGCCGCTCCCTCACCCACTTGCTCACCGTTCAGATAGAGGACCCGGCGCGTGCCATCCCCCACCAACGCCACGTGCGACCATTGGTTCAATGGCAGTGAGAGTGTGACGGTGCTGATCGTCTCCGCGTTGGCGAAAGCCGTTGTCAGACTGTCAACCTGGTTGGTCAAGTTCAGGACGTTGGTCTTCCCTCCCACCACGAAGCTAAAGAGCTGCGCACTGCTCGTTTGCAGATACACCCAAGCCTCCGCGGTGAAGGACTGGCTGTTGAACGGAATCTCGCCGGGCAGCGTGGCCCCGGCGTTGGTCAGGCTCAGGAATGCTGCCCGCCCCGGAGCCGGACCGGGCACGTTGAAATCCTGCGGCCCCGAGAGCGGGTTCGGCGGCTTGATGCGCGCGTCCAGCACGGAGAGCACCCGCTCAAACGCCACCCGTTCCCCCGTGTTGAACCGCAGCAGCGCGCGGTGCACGGGCTGGTCGTCGCTCAGGAAGGTGTAGAACTGCGAGCGTTCGTTGAGGAAACCGCGCGGTTGGTCCAGCGGGTCTTGATATACCAGCGCCGGGGCGTTGTCCGCCGGGAGCGTGACGGCCGTGTTGACCGCCTCGCTCTGCCTCCGCACCAACGGGCGCACATAGTGACTGTAGCGGGCGGCATCCTCCGGCCAGACTTGGGCGTAGCGGTTGTAGAGGAGCGGCCAGCGCAAACTCTCCACGCCCGCCTCCAGCCAATGCACGAGCACGTCGTTTTTGTTCTGCGTTTCCTTGACCGCGTAGTAGTCCGTGCGGCCATTGCTGCCCAGCGGATCCTGATACAGAAACTGATCTCCCACTCCGACCAGCACCGGTGATGGGGCCAAGTCCAAGTCCGGCTGGCCGTCCGCGTAGGCGGTGATTTTCTCCCCCAGCTCAGCGGTGAGGTCCACCGGCACGGGCTGCTTGAGCACCTCCAGAATTTCATAGCCCAGATGCTGCCGCGCGTTGCCCCCGGTCGGGTCGCCGAGCAGTTCGAGGAACACGCGGCCTTCCTTGTTGTAGGCGAGGATCAACCCCTGTCCGTTGTCATACCAGGCGGTGCGCAACTCCTGGAGCGCGGCGTTCGTGCTGCCCTCGGTGAAGCTGGAGCTGCCAATCTCGGCGAACTCAACGGCGTTCGTGCGCGGGAAGGCGGAGTTATAGTGGAAGTAAATCGCGCCGACGCGAGCCGTGGGCACGGCCACCGCCTTGCCCGTCGCGCGGAACGTCTTCTCCGTCCAGTAGAGCTTCCGGGGCGTCTTGGCCGCCACGCCGGACACGACGTAGCTCGCGTTGGTCACGGCGTAGTCCAACCCGCCGAGCGTGACCTTGTTCAGCCCGCTCAACGTCCCAACGGCTGGCTCCGCCTTGCGCCACACCACCTCGATGGGGCCAGGCTGCGTGGCGAACACCATCTGCGCGTGCGGGCTGAAGTAATACCCGGCCGGGGTCGCGGTCGCGCCGATCGTCACATGGCCGTTGGTGGAATACGGCTCCACGGCCCAGTAGGTGTTGGGCTGCGTCAGCAGGTTGCCGCTCTCGTCCAGCAGCGGCGGGGAGATGACCGCCCCGAAGTTGTAGGATGAGAGCCGACCGAAGGTGGGCGCGCCCGCCTGCGAGGCCCGGAGCACGTAGACGACCTGCCCGCCGGTTTCGCCCCGGGGCAGATTCAGGTTGGCCGAGCCGGCATTCTGCTCAAAGTTCTTGCCGGCCACCAGCGTGGCATTCCGCTTGGGCAACACCACCGCGCCGTAGGTCACGATGCCCCGGAACTGGTTGAGCGAGGCCGTCTCCGTCTGATTCACCAAGCGGCCATCGGAGCCGGTGCCGCTGCTGGGACTGGCGGGCGGCTTGCCCGGGCTGCCCCGCAGCGAGTTGTAGTTCACCCCGCGTTCCGTGCTGTCCGTGGAATACAGCTCCTGGGAGAGGTCTTGCAGCACCTGGGCGGGCGCGGAGCAAGCTAGGCAGGCAAGCAAGGCCCACCCAAGTGCAAGTGTCGAAGGAAGAAGTGGTTGCTTCATAGGGCAGGCCTTCCGCAGCGCTGGGTCAACCGCAGGGATGCACGCATCAGTTGCTCTTGTATTTCCGGACCACGAGATGCGAAGGCGTTGGATATATAAGCGCGAAAGAAATACTGTCATCCCCAATCCCCTGACCAATAGCCACTTTCACCCGCACATAGTTAGTGCCAGCAGGCAGGATAAAGGTCTGATTGAGCGGATAAAACCCCGTCGGAATAGGCAAGCCGACGCTGACCCATTCCTCCGGCAGAACATCGTTCAGGCTCATCACGATGGAGCTCAAGTCATCTGTAGAGATGTAGTAGTGGCAGGCGTATACGACTTCCCACATTTCTCCCACCGGAACTGTGAACGTCCCCGTGTAAAGCAGGCTGCCGTAGGTGGTGGAGGTAGATTTCCACCAGTTTACATCATTAGCGAAATTCGGGCGCGTGGTGGTGCCGCTATATCCTAAGAAACCAGTCGACGAGAAGGTCTGGGCCACTCCCGTCAGGGGAGCATTAGTCTTTAGCGAAACTCGGCTGATGCTGGACAACACCAACGTCGGGGTGTCCTTGATTTTGAAGGAAGTTGCCACTACCTGTCCGGCTGCGAGGTTGCCGCTGGCGTCCCGCGCTACAATGGCGTTCGCGGTGTTGGCACTGGTGGCGGTGGTGGCTGTATTCGGGATGCCCGTCAGGCTCGTCCCGCTGCCGCTGAAGCTGGTTGCGGTGACGGTGCCCGCCGTGAAGTTCCCGCTCCCATCCCGCGCTACAATGGCGTTCGCCGTGTTGGCGTTGGTGGCGGTGGTGGCTGTATTCGGGATGCTCGTCAGGCTCTCCCCGCTGCCGCTGAATTTGGTTGCTTGGACGATGCCCGCCGCGAAGTTCCCATTGCTGTCCCGCGCTACAATGGCGTTCGCCGTGTTGGCACTGGCGGCGGTGGTGGCTGAATTCGGGATGCTCTTCAGGCTCGCCCCGCTGCCGCTGAAGCCGGTTGCGGTGACGGTGCCGCTCGCCGTGATGTTGCCGCTCGCAATCGAGAGGGAACTGGCACCCGTGAGGGGGTCCATCAACTGCGTCGCGGTCCGGGCATGCACGGCATACGGCGCGGGCAGGAAGCGCAGCCGGGGGGCGATGTTGACCCCGTCCACGGTCAACTGGAGATAGCGGTCGGAGACATCACTGCTGCCGGAGAAGACAGAGGTGAGGTCGGCGTTGAAGGTCTCCGTCCCCACTTGGCTGCCCTCGCCCAGCAGCACGCTGAAGTGGCCCTTGTCCAGCGTCACGACCTGTTGCGCGCTCCACTTGAGGTTGCCGCTGGTCGCCGCGTCGTAGATGCGGAAGATGAGGGTCTTGTTCAACGGAGCCGTGTTGCCCAGCGGCACGCCATTGGCATCCGTGAGGAAGCCCTGGTAGGTGAGCTGCGTGGGCGGCTTGGCATCGGCGGCCCGGGCCAGGCGACCCGGCACAAGGCAGAGGAGCGCGGCGCAGAGCGCGGCGAGGAACAGCGTTGGATATGGTTTCATAGTGGTTTGCTTGTCTGACCGGGAAACTCGCGGACTGGAAAGGGTGTTCATGGGAGAGCGTTTCACTGGGTGGTGAGGGTGGAAATCGGGCTGATGAGCTGGAGACTAAAAGTGCCGGAGAGCCGGTATTCGCGGCTGGCCCCGGCGCGGGCCGTCACATTGATGGTCTCCTCATACGTGCCGGAGCGGCCCTGCGCGCTGCTGGTGAGCGAGCGGAAGTCAGTGCCCGCCGCGCTGAAGGCGAGCTTGAGCGTCCGGGTCACGCCGTAGGATTCCTCGCCCGACGGACGGACGCGCTCGAACTTTGGGTCGAGGTTGTCATGGTCCGGGTGGAAGGTGTGGAGGAACGGGTTGCTGGTCTGGTCGTTGTAATCCAGCGGGACGGTGAGGACGACGAGGGTGCCGGGATTGAAGTTGCCGCTGGCACTCCAAAGGGTGTTTGTGAGCGAGAAAGGCAGGTGCGTGGAGCTGATCCGGCGGGCGCTGGCGATTTGCGTGGCGTCCAGCAAGACCTCGCGATTGGCCACCACGGTGTTCGTGGTGCTGGCTCCCTTGCCGATGTAGGCGCGCTGCAACAGGCTGACTTGGCTGGCGGTGGCGTTGTTGTGCAGGATGAGGCGCATGGGAAGGCTGCTGGCCACCTTGGACATGTTCGTGCTCACGCCGGAGGAGACGTAGAGGCCGTCCTGGTCACGGATCAACCCGGTGGCCGCATCCACCACGTAGTCCGCAAAGCGGCAACTCAGGGTGTAGATCTGCCCGCTATTCACCACCGCCACAAGGCGCGTGGCATCACCCGATGAGGCGATGGCACTCCAAGCCCGGTCCGAGTCCTGTGCCTCCCAAGTCACGCCCGCATCCCGTGAGGTGTAGATTTTACCACTGATGACCGTGGCACTGAGCCGCTGGCCATCGCTGGACGAGGCCACGGCGGTCCAAGCCCGGCTGGATGCACGGTCGGTCCAGCTCACGCCGGCGTTGGTCGAGGTGTAGAGCTTGCCGTCGAAGACGGTGGCGACGAGATTCGAGCCGTTGTCCGAGGAGGCCACCGCAGTCCAAACCCTGTCCTTGTCGGTGAGCCGCGCCGTCCAACTGACCCCAGAGTCAGCCGAAGTGTAGAGCTTGCCGGAGTTCACGCTGGCCGCCAGCTTGGTTCCGTCGGCGGACATGGCGATGCTGGTCCAGTTGCGGTTGGAGTCGCGCGCCACCCAAGCGGCTCCCCGGTCAGACGAGGTGTAAAGCTGTTCGCCCAACGTCACCGCAGCCATTTTCTGCCCGTCGGCCGAACATGCGATGTCTCTCCACGGCCGGTTGCTGTCTTTAGAAGTCCAAGTGCTTCCCGAGTCAGTGGAGACGTAGAGTTTACCGTTGTAGACCGTGGCCGCCATCACCGTGCCATCCGCCGAACTGGCCACGGCGGTCCAGGCGCGGCTGGAGTCCTTGGAGGTCCAGTTGGTGCCGAAATCCGAAGAGACGTAGAGCGTGCCGCTGTTCACGGCGGCCACCAACCGCTTGCCATCCAGGGAGGAGGCCACGCCAGTGTAGGCGCGGCCGGCGCTGGCTTCGCGGGCGACCCAGGAAGAACCCGGAATCACCGCGCCCTGCTGCGGCCGGGCGAGCGCCGTCAACTGACTGGCTAGGTCCGTGGCCGCCGTCACCTTGGGGTATTGTTTGAGATACTCCCCGACGCGGTCCACCACCGCCTGCCCCACCCACAAGCCCGAGGCATTGGGCACCGTGGCCGTCACCGGCACGTCAATCTGCTGCAACCCGCCGGAATCCGTGACCCGCAGGATGCCCGCGTAGAGCGAACCTGCCACCGCCGTCATGGTCGAGCGGTCCAACCCCAGCACCACCTCCAGCTCCGAGCCGACCTCACCGGCCGCCGGGAGCGTGAAGGACTGGTCCGCCAGCACCGCGTGCGCGTATGCGAGCGTCGTCCCACTCAGCGCACCGCGGACGAGCAACTGCGGCTTGGCGGTGATGCTGGTCTGGCCCGACGGCACCGACCCGGACGCCCGCAGATCGAACGTCACCGTGCGGCTCGTCGTGGTGAGGTTCTTGAGGCGGATGCTGTAGCTGCCCAGCGTATCGCCGTAGTGAATTCCCGCCGTGTTTTGCAACCCAACCTCCACGGGGCCGTAGTAGCGGTTGTAGTAATTGGTGCTGCCGCGCACCCAGAAGGCCTCGCCGCGCTTAACCTTGGTGGTGGAAGCGGCGCTGCTCAACACCTCGACCGGATTGGTCGTCCCGAGGTTGCCGCCAGGATAACGGAAGATTTTCGCTGCATTCACCAAGTATTGCGCCAAATCCAGACCCGGGGCGGGGGCAAAGTAGTTGGCGAAACTCGGCGCTGTATTCGCGGGTGTAGGGAAGCCAAGGAAGTTCAGGCCCGTGGTGGTCCACTGGTAGCTGGGCGGGACGGGCTTGCCCTTCACGGTCCAGTCGTAGTCGGTGGCAGTCCCATTTTTAACGAGGTAAGCCCCGTTGGCCACGAGCTTCACGAGGGTGTCCGTGTCCCCGCGGGCACTTGTCCAGACCGCCCACCGGCTATCCGTGGTTGAGTTGGTGGCCGGGTTGTCCACGAACTGGAGCGTGGAAAGCCGGGGCCTCCAGAGCCAGACCTCCGCGACCGGGTCGGTTGCGCTGGGAATCAGATCATCGAGCGTCAGGTGCGAGGCATCCACATGTAGGAACACGGCGTTCCAGCCTGGTTTCAGCGTGAACGACTGCGACTGCCACTGCGCCTGCGCCACCACGGCGCCACCGAGCAGCAGCGCAATGACCGCCGCTGGGACAAGCGTGCGAAATGAGTTCAATTTCATGACGGAAAACAAAAACTTCACCGGCTAGGCTGTAAAAGCCGATTTAAAGTTCGATGAAAGGATTATGTAGATGAGGCACCTTGCGGCCGAAGTCAAGTTCGGAAAGTTCGCCTGTCGTGTAGTTTTCAAAAGGGGACTTCTGCGTGCGATCAAAAGCGGACTGGTGGTTTAGAAGACTGGGCAGTGTAGCAAGACCAGAGGCTTGGCGGCTGGGTCCGGGGCGTGGCGGAGGTAGTAAATGTCGCCGTCCAAGCGCAGACAGCGGATGACGGTGGAGCGGGGCGGAGCGTCCAGGGAGTGAAGTTGAGCGCCGACGGGAACCTTGCCGTCGTCGCCCACGCGCACGGGCGTGAGCTGGCTCCAGACAAAGGGCCACCACGGGCAGTCGGGCACCGAACGCAGGACGGAGTGTTTTTCAGCCACCGCCTGGTTCCAGGCGGCTTGGGGCGGGGTGCCCAGTTCCCGGTGGATCTCGTGGGTGTTGGCGTGGGGCAGGAGCAGGTCGAGCAGGTGATTGGCCCCTTCCAGTTCGAGGATTCGGTCGGCCGCCAGCAGGGGCGGGAGGCGTTTCTGCCAGTAGTCGTGGCGGCGTTCGATTTTGCCCTTGGCCTGCGGGGTGGGGGCGAAGCGCAGGGCCACGCCATAGAAGTGGAGGGCGGCTCCGAGTTGGGTGAAGGCCTCTGGGGTGTGGGTGTAGCAGAAGGAATGGAAGTCCACGTAAAGGGCCAGGGGAAGGCCGTGGGCTCGAAAGGCGCGGGCCAGGAAGTCGAGATGGGCCAGCAGGGATTCGCTTGGATAGAGGCGTGCCCCGGTGTTGTAGCGGGTGGCGTCGTCGAGGAGGTCGAGCAGGCATTGTTTGGCGGTGGAGCCGGGGAGGAAGGCGTGCGGGGTGGCGTCGTATTGCCAG
>Ga0208960_1000898_pt1 | contig 16275 bp, 24 predicted proteins | sample GreLakmeON33MSRF_FD_187703 | JGI IMG/M metagenome (GOLD analysis project Ga0208960, IMG submission 187703) | Freshwater lentic microbial communities from great Laurentian Lakes, MI, USA - Great Lakes metaG ON33MSRF (SPAdes) | ecosystem: Environmental > Aquatic > Freshwater > Lake | place: Great...
CATCATCATCCATAGGGTCTGAATCATTCCAATTATTCTTTTTTCTGTATTCATTATGTAATTTTTCAAATTCACCAACCTTACCACCATTAGCGTATTCTTCAGTTCTTTTATATTTTGATAATGGATTATACGGAGGCTCAATAACATAAACGTAATTTTCAAAATCTGCATCTTTTGGATAAACAAAATAAGTACCTCGATTTAGTGCATACATTTGAATATAATCATATAAAGGAGTTTCGCCTTTAACTAAATCATTTCTTTGATAGTTTGCTGGAATTTTTTTTAATCTTTTTTTCTTACCCTCTCCAACTCCACCGCCATTAGCGTATTTATTCATAAAAGGAAATTCTCCACTTAAATTTGCTATGTATTTTTTTGGCGTATAACTTTTGTTACCTTTTTCATCTTCTAAAATATAGTGGTTGTGTTCTTTATCTTCAAAACCTACAATTTTTTTTATTTTAGAACCACCTCCAAATTGCCAAACCTCAACCATATCGCCTATCTTATGATTCTTGTAAGAACCAACACCAACCCCACCGCCATTAGCGTATCCGCCTTTTCTCATTTCTGGTTTTTTGGCTCTATTAATAGCGTTCAGATAACTCTTTTCGAGTCCGAATAATTGAATTGTCCTATTTGTTTTAATAGCTTCTTTAAGTTCTTCTTTTGTATAGCTAAACAACATAAGTTCTGTTGCTTGTTTTACGGCTTGACTTGAAGACATTTTAGGATAAGATTTTCTTCTCAAATCAGAAATTTCTTGACTAAATGCATCCATAATTATTTTATTCTTTTCCATCTTTTATTTCTTTTTTAATGCAAAATAAATACCAACTCCAATTATAAGTGCCAACGAAACTCCACCAACAATCAACAATGTACGCTTCGTTTTACCAACCTCTTTTGTTTTATTTTCCGCCTCTTTTTGTCTCTGCGCTATTACATTCTGCATCATTTCTTTTCGAGCAGTTGTTTGTTGCGCCAAAGCGTTTGAAGATGCGTTTTTTCTGTCCGTTATTTTATTTGCTAAATCTACCCCTCCCTTTAAAGCACCAGCCACCATTGTAGCTACTACGTTTGAGTGTTGTTCTCCGCAACAATTAAAATAGTCGTCAAGTTCTTTATATGTTGCTTTAACACCATAATCGCTAACTTCCGAATCACCATCGATACCAGTTGTTTGATTTCGGTGGTTTATAAGATAAGATGCTCCAAGTAAAAGTTTTTTGTTGCTTGGTGCATTAACTATAAATCCGTTTATTAATTGAATATCAGTTGCATCGTTCAATACGCTTAAATCGGCACTACGCATTACCTCAATAAAATTTTCCCTATCTTTTACAAGGGCTTTAGCCAACTCATTTAAAATAACACGAGTGGCATTATCGTTATCTCGGCTTTTTACATACCTCGCTAAATCGCTATTGAAGTCATCACCCATTCTTATTTTTTGCTAAACTTTTTTATTAATATAATTGTTAGAACCCCAACAGCAACACCGATTCCAACGCCAATTAAAAGTTTTTTACGCTTTTTCTTTTTTGCTTCTTTATCTCCTTCAGCGTTTGAAAAATTCAAATCAAACTTTCGTGTTTCTGGTGCATCTATATCGCATTGCCCATCTAATCCTATCAAACCAGTTTCTCCGCCAAAACCAGACAACTCTTCTGCTGGAACTTCAATCCGATTTTCTCTAATATCGGCATTTAATCCGTTTTCCAATTCAGTAACTCCGCCTCTTCGCTTCCTTTTTGACCTTATTACCGATTTGCGTTCATCACGAGCATCTTTTTTAGCTTGGCGAACTTCTGCCTTTCTTTTTGAAACGCCCCTTTTTCCACCTCGTGCCTCCGAATAATCGCCTTCGAATTTTGAATATCCAGCAAGTTTACTTTCTAATTTTGAAAGATGGGATTTTCTTTTATTGATTTGCGCTACTATTCTGCCAATACCACCATCACCTTTGTTTTTTAACAGAGCAACTTTCTTTTCTAATTCTTTAATTAGCTGTTTGTTTTGCTCTATTTGTCTTGCAAGTAATTTTACTTTGGGGTTAATTTTATTTTTGCCTTCTGCCGAACTAAAATATTCGTTCCATTCTGCATCTTCTGGGCTTAACATAATCGCTCCATCAAAACCATATTCTCCAGTATATCCACTTTCGTCATCGCTGTCACCTTGTTGGGCATCCACTTCGCTAACCTCATCCTCTGCGTAACTAACATCGCTATCTTGCGTTGTTTCGTACTCCCCTTCTGCCGAACCTTCGCTTTCTGGCTCGTCATCGTATCCGCCACCATAACTCTCTTCTTGTGGTGCATCACCTTGAGGTATGTCTGTTGGAGGTGCATTCCCTTCTGGTGCATCACCTTGAGGTATGTCTGTTGGAGGTGCATTCCCTTCTGGTGCATCACCTTGAGGTATGTCTGTTGGAGGTGCGTCACCTTCGCCACCAGTATTGGTTGGAGTCTCTTCCAATTCCTCCTCCTCCTCTGTTTCGCCCATTGCCTTACGCTCAACTCCACGTTTTTTTCGTGTATCTTTTCGCATTTGACGAGCCTCTTGTTGCTCTGCCCTCATTTTTTGCTTTGCCCTTTTGCGCTCCGCTCTTGCCTCAATCCTACTTAACTTTCTTTTTTGTCGTCTTTTTCTGCCACGACCCCTTGCCTCCGAAAATTCTCCAAAAGCAGTTTCAAAAGAAATTGTGTTCGCCTCATCTACGTTAGGCTCTAACGATACTATTGTTGGTTTCATATTAATAATTTTTAAAATTATTTACTCGGTTTAATTACTATACCTTTTCGTTTTTCAAGCCATTTTCCAAACAAAAATCCAGCTATTGCTCCGCCAACGGAGTACATTAAAACTTTTTTCTTATCAAGACTTTTGATTTTTGCTGAATAATAATAGCCAGTTCCAGCCCCTACGAGTGTACTGATAATTATATTCTTTGTAAGTAATTTTTTTGTTGATGGAATAGAAATTAAGGTTGCGGATTGTTTGTTATCTGCTCCTAATGTTACTTCGGTTGTTCTCATTGGGTTTATTTTATTTAAGTGTATAAATTTATTATCGTTTGTTTTAAATAGTTTGTATTCAAAATCTTCTCCTCTTCTTTTTCCTTTTATGGTTACTGGGTTTCCAAAAAGAAGAGTTCCAGCCTTAATAACGTTTTCTGTTTCTGTAAAATTTTCGTGTTCTTTATTTGGTATTAAAATTGTTGCGTGTCTTATTACTTGTACTTCCATAACTATTTAGTTGATTTTAAGTACATCACTACACTTGCTATGGCAACTATGCTAACCAAACCAAGTATTAAAATATTATTATTAGGCGATGTGTTTTGCAAAGAAATTTCTCCAGATGCGTTTAAAGATGCCGTATTGTTTTGGTCTCCACAACAATTAGAAAAATATCTTTTACAATAATTGCAATTAGAATTACCGCAAGGTGCGTGTGTTTGTCCGTTTGCATTAGCGTAACCATCGTGCAACATAACCATTCCAGTTGTGTCCATTTTTTCTGTTTGGCTATTTGGAGTGATTAATGCGTCTGGTTTTAGCGAAGATACATCAACTTTGGGTTGAATATATTTTAAAATAAAGTCTTTGTGAGGATGAATTTCTGCAAATTCTTTTTCAATATCTTTTTTTGATGTGGAGGATGCGTATGCTTTTGCGAGTTTTAACTCAAGGTCTTTGGTATTATATGCATTTTCTCCAGTATATTTTTTAAGCAAATCAACGGCTTTCTCCGTAGAGCCATTAGCTAATACAGACAACAATGTTTTATATTCTTTTTTTTGTTTGTTGTTATGAGCCACGTTAATTTTTTATTTTAATGGTTAAAAAAAAGGCGTGTGCAAATTACACACACCTTTTTTTATTTTAAAGCAAATCGCAATATTAACCTTTTGTAATACCTTTTACATTTTGTGTAGTTTGGATAATTACTGGGGCTACGTTTTTGCCAGATAAACGTGGCGCACGAGCAGAATTAACTGAAGTGCCTCCGTTTAATTTAGCTTTTCCGCTTATTACGGCAACTGGGAACATCGAAATAGTTAAAACCGAACCAGCTAACAATGAGAAAGTACAAAATGTATTTCCATCAATAGTTACGGGCTTGGTAATATCTATAATGTCGGCTTGTTGCTGGTACGCATCACGCATAATGCTCAAGTTAAGCGGTGTAGTGTACGTTTTACCATTCGCATCAACGTGGTTGATATTCATAGTAATCTGTAACTGCGCTGGGGTAGAGCATTGAAAACGCCATTTTCCAATTTTGAAAAACTTGTTGTTTGATTGTGCAATCATACGACCATAACCAGCAATCGTTCCAGTTTGCAAGTTGGTAATAATTACCAATGCGTTGTTTCCGAAATTTACTGCGTTAAAATTATCGTTGTATCCGAAAAGGATGGCTGTAAATGTGACAAGTCCAGTATTGTTATACTGAATTACATAAGGGTCAGAAACTGCTTGTGCTTGGTTTCCACCAGCATAAGACATATCAGAACCATCATCGCCATCAAAACTATCCATATCGTCAAAATACGACATATCCGAACCATCGGCATCTTCGTAGGAATCGAAACCGCTCATACGCTCTGTTCCGTTTATTGCGTTAAGCAACTCTTTTTCTTTGTTGTTCATTTTTAGTAAATTAAGATTGTTAATACTTTTTAAATTGTTCGTTTTTTTGAGTATTTATTGCATAACATTTTTGATGCACATACGCCATAGGGCGACAGCAAAAAAAGTACGTTAAAAGAAATATACCCTATTCCTTTTTACGCTTTATTTAGGAGTTACTGGTGCTTTTTTTACAAGCAATGGAGCAACAAATTTTTGGTGAACCGCTAAAGCAACCATAACGATTGCAAGTGTCATACCAGCCTTTTTTAAACTTTCAGATGAAAACATTTTTCTTTAGATTAAGTTGTTAAACAATAATTAATTACCCCCAAATTTAATTGTTTAACTTGAGTGCCGTAATAAAACATTTTGTACAAACTTAAAGAAAAATTTGTAATTTGCTGATTTCTAATACTTTGCGGTGTACTAATGTACAATTTAATTTTTAGAAAGTTGGATATAATACGTTTTATGTTTACGCATTTCCGCTAAAGTTTTAGTTATTTTTGCTTCGCTGGTGGCGATTTCGCTACTCCAATATTTATTAGTTCGGTGTTCGTTTACTATTACGCAAGATTGCGTTGGTATATAGTAATTTGTAAGCCCCATCGCCACACATCGTAACTGATACTGCGTTAATTCGTGTCCGCAAATAAACGAAACACTTTCGTCTAATGCGCCAATATAATATAAATATTCTTTTGGAAAAAATAAAACACCATTGGTGTTTATTGTTTTTCCTTTTGGCAAAAATACATTTACAAAGGTTTCTATATCTGGAGATGGTAGTGGAGAGAAATCGGCATTGCTAAAATCGGTACAAATACCTATAATTCCGCTTTTCCCTACGTTCTGGTGGTAGTAAATCAGTTCGGTGAGCCAATGTTGTTGAAAAAATATATAGGGGCTTACAATACAAATAAATTCATTTTTAGCTTTTACAAATAATTCGTTATACGCTTGAGCATCGCAAATAGCCCCAGCTACATCTTTTTTGTGTTTTACTTCGATTAATTCGGTTGCTATTGGCTTAAAATACTCTATTAGTTTTTTACTGCTCTTGTCAGTATAGGCAACCAGTAATTCAACCTCTACATTATCTATTACTTTTATGTATTCTTTAGGAGCGTCTTTTATAATAAATTCAGATTTTTTTTCTATTATGACAAACCCACTTCGTTCAAATGAGTAGATTGTACCCCAGTAATCACTCTCGTAATCTTCGTTATTGAGTATTAAGCAAACGGATACTTTTTGCATCATTCATTTTCATTTATACACTTGGATACCGACAGCCATTTGTTTATAGAAAATTATCTTTTCGTCAATGTTATCGTTTATACTCTTCCAGTTTGCGTTGTATAAAAGATGCTTTAATTCTATGTCGGCAACTTGGTGTTTTTTTGCAATTTCTAAATACGATTCGTAATGTTCGTTTACTTCTGCAAGGTCGAGGACAAATTCGTTTAGCTGGTTTTCAAAAATAATTTCAAATTGTTTTATTTTTTTTTCCGCAATCGCTATTTTATTGAGGGTTTCGTAAGTCTTTATTTCAATTTCGTTTTTTTCAATCTCTGTTTTGTTAGCAATAAGCACTTTGGAAAAAATAATCCTCCTATGCAAAGCCATAACATAATTTTTTTTAATTAGGATATAGTTTTGTAAAGAATATAATTGCTTACCCAATAGTTTTTTTTCCACCTAATCAACTTTTCTCATTTTGTTTGTTCCAGTATTGTAAACCATACTTTTTAGCTGAATGTAATAGTTAAGTTTTATATCGATATTCTCTTCTAAATCTACGCTATTCATTGATTCCAAAATAGCCTTAATATCTTTTTTGTTTACGGCATCTCGTTTTGCTTTTGCAATAACTTCATTCCACTTATGATTCATTTCATCGCAAACCTTTATTGCTTCAACCAAATATTCGGCAGACTCTTTTTCAAGAGCAATTCTTTTTTTGTGGTGGTTCGATAAATCGTAATCGGTTTTTAGCAACAAAATTAGTTTCTCGTTTTGCTCATACTCTTCGCCCAACGTTTCAATATCATCGCCTACAATAGATGTTATCAAATCTTTGCGTTTGTTTAGCAATTCAATCATTTTGTCTAAATTTTTAATTTTAGAGCGGTTTATTTTTAGATAGCCAGATTTCTCCTCCATAAAAACAGAGGATGTCATTTGTATTGTTTCCATACTTTTTTGTTTTTAAATTTATTTTTACTCTGATTCCAATTCAAATCCTCTCAAACGAATAGGCTCATCGTTATTGACATCTTTGGGTGTGTTTGCGTGAATAGTTGCCAAATGGTTTATTGGAGTTTCCTCTTTTAATTTAGGTGCTTCTGATTCTGTTTTTGGCGATTCCTTTTCAACTTTAACGTTTAAAATAACTTCATTAGTTTCCGTTACTTCAGTTTTTGGTGTTTTTCCTTTTTTCCACATTTTGTTTAGTTTTTATTGGTTTATATTAATTTGATTTTTCTGGTGTTCTTTTACTTGTTCACAAAAAAGAATATTTCCGTATTCTACAAACATTATTAAAATTACGTCATTTGATATATTTTTATCTGCCTTAATTATTTCAGCGCATCTTATTGCGTATTGTTTGCTTGTTTCTACCATTGTATTGCCAATCTTTTGTAACCTAAATAAATTATTATTGCTTTTATATTATCTGTTGTATAAATAATGCCAACTTTAAAAATATCGCAACGCCTCCAACTACTTACCTTCATTTTTATTTTTCATTATATTTTCTATTGAATAAGGTAATGTAAATGGAATGTAAAAATATAAAATAATTACTAAAAAAACAAAAGACCAAAAAGCACCACCTTTTATTTTTATAATAAATAAAGAAAATAAATCTTGAGTGTCGCTTCTAAACAGCAATAACACAAAAGCAAATACCCAAATAAAATTCCAAACAATAAAAAATGTTCCCATTAGCTTTGATAGTATTGACCAGTATATTGTTTTATCATCCCATTAATCGCTTCGTCATTTGAGCAATTATTCATTTCTTTAAATTCCCTCAAGTATTTTTTGTTTGAATTTAGGTATTTTTCACAAGCATCCTCAAATTCCTTTTTAGAAAATGCTCCAGATAATTTATTAGCAAAATTATGGATATAAATATAAAAATGTTTATCGCCATTAAAGTATCGCTGATTAACTAAAAGTTGTGCAATTTTAAATAGCGTAACGTTAGTTACTTTGCCCTTTATATCCATTACGTTGTCCGCTTGGTAGTGCATCCTTACCCATCTGCTGTTTTGCCAAATACGAGGCTCTACTGGGCGTAACGACTGGTAACTAATCATTACATCAACTGCCCTATGTCGCAAATTTACCAATCCCCCAACTATCTCTTCCATAAATGTAACTGAAATAATGTAGGTGTTTATATCCTCCAAAACCAGCATCCCATTTTTATAAACTTTAAGCAAATATTCTACTGCTGTTTTTTTGTCTGAAATACCCAAGTTTTTTGCATCCACCCTTCTACATTCAGAGTTTTCTGTTCTGCACCATTGTTCTACATCTCCAAGTGCTATTCTTGTTATTTTCATATTAGGCACTCCATTTTTAGCAAACTGCTCTGGCGTATATTCTCCGTTTGTGTCAAATATTAAGCACTTGCGACCAGTTACCCTTGTTTTTGGCTTATCTTTGACGTAATCGCCAATTATGTGCATATTTAGGTAGGTTTTTCCCACCCCTTGCACTCCAGTAGCGACCATCATTCCAGCCTCCCTCGAATTTTCTTTTGCTTGTTCTTTTGCCATTTTAATTTCCTATTGCTAATTGAGTTGTTTCTGCGTTTTCCATCTCCATTGTGGCTGGGTTTTCATCTACTTCGTTATTTGTAGGCTCTGGCTCTTCTATTGTTCGATTAATTACTGGCTCTTGGTTTGCCTCTTTTTCCGAAATTCTCAACTCTGTTAGCTGTGTAATTACGCTTTGGATTGATGCGTTAAATTGATATGCTTTTAATCCCATATCTAAAATGAAGGCTTTAACAGAGTTGATAATCAACTCTTGCATTGGGGTTGGAGCAATACCTTTTTCCAGCATTACCTCATACAAGCTATCAATTAAGTCTTGCCTATCAACATCGCTAATTTTAAAAAGAGTTTGCGATTCTGTTACTCTTGCCCTAAACCATTCTCGTACTGGTTGTTTCTGATTCTCATCTAAAGAAAGGAGTAGATTCAAATCCATTGTGTCGTTAAGTTGGTACTCAACAAGTTTGTCGTCAGTAATATCCTTTGTTGTCCACCAAATACACCCTTTTTCTGCTAACAAACAAACTCCATCAACAATTATTTTTGCGAATTTTTTAGTACTTCTTTTTTTCTTTCCGTTGTCCATTTCATCGAACTTGGGATTGATTGGCTGGTCTTTTTTTCCATCTTTTTTGTTTCCAGAAACATTTATTGTTTCCGTTTTTTTAGCATTGCCTTTTTCCGCTTCGCTGGATGGCATCTCAAAACTTTCTTTAAAATCTTTCGGCTCTTCAAAAGTTGTTTTTTGCTGTGCGGTTTCGCTTCCGTTTTCTTTAAATCCGTTTTCAGTTACATAATCCCTAACAATAGGATTCGACTCGTTAAATGGGTCTATATTTGAACCCATTGTGTTGTTTTCGGTAGGCTCAATGCTTTCTTTCATACCATCCCTAAACTCTTCGTGAGATGTTACTTTTTCTGGTTCTGCTTTTTCTGTTTCCGCTTTTGGTATTTCTGTAAATTCAACATCATCAACAACAATGCTATCGTGTAGCCTTTTTAGTTCCTCAAAAGTTTTCGCTGGTGTAAACGTTGACGCAAACGTGCTATCCTTTTGTATTTTTTGTGTTACTGCGTTTTCTATTGCTGTAATTAGCCTTTTTTCTTTATAATTTGGCGCACCTCTTTTAAGATAAACTTTTAAACTGCTCATATATTTATTTTTTTAATTACACTATTTTGTATTATTTTAAACTTCTCAATAAATTCTTTATCTGGAGCAATATTGGGATTAAGAGAATTATAGTTTTTTATTGCCACCCCAACGCTATTGTGCCATTTTAAAAAAAACACTCTTGTTGCTATATACCTTATTGATAATTTTATGTTTAGGTGCAAAATGCAATAAGCGATATTTCTGGCTTGTACTATTTCTCTTTTTGTTTTTTCGTAAATTAAAGATTCCTTTGTTATAGAATACTCTTTACATATTAAATCAAGTACAATTAAAATTTGTTTTTCTTTCTCTTTTTGGTTTTGTGTTTTCGGCTTTAAAGCCCCATTAATTGCCACATTGAACTCCTCTAATGTATATTGTTTTAACCCTATTTGCAGAGATTTTATAAGTTGCTGTACTTGTTCCTTTTCTGACATATATTCACTTAAAATTACATCTACAAAGTACAAAAATAATCAAAAAAGTGTACAACCAGCTATAATTATTCAATTTAATTGAAAACTTTATTAACTTTACAAGACACACGACATTGTTTAGTATGGAAAAAAATTTAAAATACCGATTCAACCGCAACGATAAGCAATCGAGGTTTAATGAAATTAAGGGTGCTATTACTGAAAAAAACGATGGGGAGGAGTGGTGTTCTATTACAATAAACGTAGGTCACGAGAACCCAAGATTAGTAAATTTCTCTATTAAAAAGCCACATTTTGATATAATTAACGAAACGTTTTTGCTTGGAAATAAAGTTGTTGTAAGTTTCTATTTAACAAGTCGATTCAAAAATGGTCGCTGGTACACTATTGCAAATGCCCTACAAGTTGATTCGGTTACTTTAGATTAGTACCCAAGAGCCTTTATAACATCACCTTGCTCCTCGTTTCTCTCTTTCCATTTTGTACCCCTTAATTCTGGAGTTTCTTCTTGTATCTTTCTACGAACACGAACAATGCTAACTACATTAAATAGTTTGCTTTTTTTCTGTACATACTCGGTAAGGAAGTCGTATGCCGATAGATTTTTAAGTTTATCCATTCCCCCCATTTGTATAGCCCATATTTTAGAGCATAACATTTTATCGCTATCTCTGTATTTAGGGTTTGTTTGCAACAATTCTAAAACCATTGCTCTAACTTGTTTAATTTCTTTTGAAACAGACATATTTTTTTGTTTTGATTATTATACAAATATATAACTTTTTATAGAAATCAATAAATAAGTTATTAACAAAACATTGTTAGTAAATACCCTTTTTCTTTGCCTCGTCTTCTTTTAAAGCCAAGTCCAAGTGCTTTATTTGTTTGTCTAATGCGGAAACTTCGTCTCGCAACTTTAAATGTTTCTTATTGTCAATATAAACCAGTATGCTAACAATAACTCCAATAGCACCAATGCTTACCAACATTATATTTATTGAAACTTGTTGTTTCGGGTCTATTTTCATTAGTTTTTCTCTTGTAATTTAGCCTTGTCCATTTCTGGCTTAATTAAATATTTGTAACCAAGATATAATGCAACAGCACCAATAATTAAGTACATTAATGTATTGCTTTCTTTACCAGCACTTGTGGTTTGGGTGTTGAAATTTGTTATCATTTTATTTTTGTGTTAAAGTAAATATTTCCTCTTCTGTTTCAATTAACGAATAGTTGGTTGTTTCAATTCCATTATCTCCGCTATCATCGTAAGTAGAAAAAATTACGCTATGTGCCGTTTTTGAAACGTTTTTTAACTCCTCCATTGTAATTGTCTTTTTTCCGTTTTCAAATGCTTTTTTTAAATCACTATCAATTTGAAATCCTTTCGGGTCTCCATCTTCTGCAACGTTTTCAGCCAATAAAACCTCCGACACTTCTTCTTCTTCCTCTTCTTCCTCTTCTTCCTCTTCTTCCTCTTCTTCCTCTTCTTCTTTTAAATCTTTAAACACATCGTCATCGTCATAAGGAATCTCATCTTCGTTTTCGTCTGTTTCGTTTACTAAATCGTAAATTTCGTAAAGCACCCATTTGTCCATTGCCTTAATTTTTTTCTCGGTTTTAGGGCTAATTGTTTTACCCTTTGCCTCGTTTGTCTTAACGGCTCTTAACACTTCATTAATGTTTTCAATGCCAGTTTGGGCATCTTCTGGTAAGTCACTAATTTTTAAATTGTGCTTTTCCATTTCTGCTAAATACCTTAATTCCATATTTTTATGTTTTTAATTTAGTACAAATATAATATTTTTTTGTGTACAAGTGAAATTACTTTTTGCGTTTGTGACTCCATCCAGATTTTGTACCGATTAAACCAGCGGTTGTACCGCCATTTTCATATCCGTATTTTGAATAGTTTAATAATACTTTGCGATACATTCTGATAATCTGCGTTAAAACTTGCGTTTGCGCTGATGCGATGGCGGAAGAGTTGAAGCCAAAATCACCTTTTAATGTTTTATCTTTCTTTGTTACCCAAGATTTTACCCCTTTTCTATTGTTTAAATATAGGTCTAACTCTTCGTACTCAACATATAAAACCCCATTAGAGTATTTAATAGGCTTGTATTTCATTGGCGATTGCCACGTTCCAGTTTCATCAACAACATCCAATTTCTTTTCAGTTGCCTCCTTAATCATAGCGTTTGCTTCAGCAACTCTTTTTTCAATACTCTTAACATTACCGCCCTTTCTCATCTCATCGCTTTCCATACTCGATTCCATTGTTCCGCTAATCATTGGTGCGTTCATATCTTCTGCGCTATCGGAAGTGCCTCCAGTACCCATTTTCCCAATTCCCTTAAAATTGTAATTGCCTTTTTTAATTTCAGCGTTATCGGTATCAACCGCCTTATTGTAATCTGGATGTTGCTTTTCCTTTTCCTTGCAACTCATACAAATTACATCCTCGTTAAACATCGACATTGTAGTAGCGTTTCCAGTAGGCTGGTTGCATCGTTCACAATTTTCTACGTTCATATTGCCACCGCCCTTAAAAGTGCCACCAATAGAAAATTTATCGCCCCCAAGCGCATTTAAAAACTCAACGGCTTCTGTGTACTCTTTTGTGTAAGAGTCTTTGTACTCTGTTAATTCTTTAATGACTTCCTTCATTTTATCTTTGTCCCCATCCGAAAATGCGTAAATATACAAATCGGTTAATTTTGAAATCTCCCCAATTTTGTTTTCGTTATTTTCCTTTGGGTTATTAAATCCAGTTACATCTGCGATATACCTTGCGTAATCGTAACCTTGTGGGTCAACGTAATACGACTTTTGCCCTACCATATTAATAAAAGGTTTGCCCTTAACTTCATTTTTTACACTCGCTGAAAAATCATCCAAAGGAGAGTCGTTTGACATTCTAATTATCGGTAATGTTTGTAACCATTCAGACGCATTAGCCAACTGCAATTTGTCTATTGAGTTATCGCCATCTTCCCAATCACTCGCTTTGCGAACCACAAGTCCATACATATAATCCAATTTGCTTTCAACATTGCTTTTTGATTTTTCTTTTTGTTCGCTTCCCCAACCAACTCTTACCCATCGCTGAACCCCATTTTTATATGCTTTCGCTTCGTAAATGTTACCATCGTTGCCAGTTTTTTGTGTTCCAACTGAAACCGATGTCGCACTAATACTTGGGCTTGGTCTGTTTGCCCTTGTTTTGCCACCTTTTTCAAATTTGTGCTTAATCATATCTGTATTAAACTTATCAAAATTCTTTCTTGCCCAATTAACTGCTTGTTCATACGATTTAAAATACTTAACGTCTTTCTGATACCCTTTTTTTTTATTTAAAAATTCAATGTAAACCTCGCTACCAACCCCACCGCCTTTTTTGTATTTAGTATAAAATTTATCTAAAATTTCTTTTTCAATCTTTTCACTATTTTCATCGTAATAATTTTCTTCTTTTTGGTCTGCAAAGTAATCAACTTCAAACTCATAATCATAATCCCTACCAGTATGGTGTGGCTTTAAAGTTCCAGTTAATTCAATAAAATCTCCACCATCAAAAGTAATAAGGTAATTTACGGAATATTTTAATGGGTGTTTTTTGCTATTATCTCCTTTCTCATCGTAATAATCTTGCGTAATGGTAATTGATGGATTTTCAACCGCACCACCATTAGCCATTTTGTATAATCTTAATACATCTTCGTAAAATAGTTTTTTTGATTCACCTTTAGAGTATTCATCTTGAAAATAAACCGATTTTTCTTGTACTTTAGGGTGTGAAACTACCCAAGTTTTTTTCCCAGCACCCATCCCTTCTTTTACATCAATTCCTTTTATAGTAGAGCCTTTAGCGTATTCAATATATTCCTCTGGATAGTATTTTTCGGCTATTTCCGATAGTTCTGTGCTTAATTGACTATAATCCCCCTCAACGTTGTTTATTAGCAACTGGAGGGTTTCTGTTTTGGTGCTTTGTTTTACAAAATGGTCGTACTCTCTCCTTTCAAAAGTATCCAAGTTCTTCAAATCAAAATTTTCCAATTCTGTTTCAATGTTGCCACCAGTTTCTAATCGAATAGCCCTTGAAACATCACTACGGATACTTCTGTTTTCGTAATAAACACTACCATCTTTTTTGCCCTCACGAACCTCTGCCTTTGTTGGCTTTTTCATATTTTCACGCCCACTAAATCTCCATCCGACTGGTTTAGCAACACGCTTTTTATCATCCAAAATTTGTCCAGTTGTCAAGCCTTTTAAAAATTTGTATTGTGGCTTTTTGGCTAATTGCTTTATATAAGCCTTAAATTCATTTAAAGGCATTTGCTTTACTTTTGTTCTGGATATCGCAACTTTTGTACGAGCCTCTCCTTTAGAAGAAGCATCCTCAAGCCTAACTTTTAACCCATCCAACCTTTTCTTTGCAGATGCCAAAAGGTCGGGTCTACTTTTAAGATAGTCGTTTGAAGATAACTCGGATAGTTGCCTTTCTAATATTGCTATTTCGTTTTCTAATGCCATTTTGTTTATTTTTAATTAATAGGTTCTATGTCTTTGCCTTCCCAGTTACCGCCACCATTACTTAATTGGTAGATAATTCCAGTCGGGTTTTCTGGTCTCATTCCGTATGAATTAGGAGCGTCTTTTTGAGTAATTGTAAAATTGTTTTCCACTTTTAAGAGGTGTGCCATATCGTATCTAATTTTTACATTATCGCCTACATTGTATTCTGCACCCCAAACACTTGAGTCTGTTGATGGTATTTGGCTTAAAGGCGTTGTGTTTTTGGGTGGCGTGGAAGGAGCAACAACTTTTTTATTTAATGAGTCTTGGTAATTCATAATTTCCGTTGCTTCAGCAAGGATGCTATCCCCCTCTGTTGTCCCTTTAGGAAATACATTTGCAACGGCTCTTCGCATATCGATAATAATTTTGTCTAATTCTTTAATACTTTTTCCAACGTACCATTTTACTTGTTGGTTTTTCATTGGGCTTTTAATCTCCTCCAACATTAAAAAAACTGCATCTGAAATCGCCTTTGCTAATAATTCTTTTCTTGGGCTTTCTGGAGATGTGCTGTAAACACCTTGAAAGCCAATTATTATTTTTTCCGCCATCAAAACGTTTTCTGGCAAAGTTCTCTGTTTGTCTTCGCTTATTGCAAGTGCCGTTAATAGTTTGCCCATTACATTATTTTTTTTAAATTTTTTAAATACCCAGAAACGTATGTGGTTGGAAAAACATCGTATAGGTCTACAACTTTTCCATCCTCTTCAATTAAAAACGCCATCACTTCACTAAATAGCTGGTAATCGACCATTTCAGTAATAACGTTCTGCACTATTGTTACGTTTTTATCGGCATATCCCTCTGAATCGTTGTTTACGAAAACTCCAAAATGTGCAACCCTATCGCTACCATAACTGGAGTAAGTATCAACGTTTTTATTAAATTCAGATTTGTAAAAATCTATTTTCTCTTGTTGCGCTTTTGTTATCATATTTTTGTGATTTGACTTACTACATTTTCATACTGCGCTTGAGCCTCTGCCATACTTAACGCTCCGCTAAAAACAATTTTACTATCTCTATTTGTAGATGCTTTTACATCGTTTGGGTCTTGCGATTGAGCCAAGTAGTCAATGTAAGCGTCTTTAACTCTATTTATTTTTTGCCCTCTACCCCTAACGCTATCAACCGCCTCTTTTTCGGATATGAACTTCTCTGGTTGCCTTATGCCATTGGCATCTTCAATTTGGTATTCACTACTTGTAATTCTTACTGCCCTTAAACTATTATCAGTACCTATTACCTTTAAAGCATCTCTTTCTGTTGGGTATTTCGCTGGTCGTTTTGTGCCAGTTTTTACATCGGCAATTTGATACTCTTTGTCGCCAGTTTTTATAACCATTAAGCTATCGTCTATTATGTATCCTAAACCACTACTTATATTACTGCCCCAACCAGAATCGTATTGAGATGCTATAAATCCCCTAAACTGCTGGTATCTAAATTGACGACCATCGCTTAACAAAACTGCAATTTTATTTTTATCTAACAACTCTCCCTCTTTTTTTACAATAACAAAAGGATAGGTTTCGTCTGGTCTATTTTCGTTTGTTCCAGCACCAGCCGTAGTCAAAGGATAACAAGCAACAATACGATAATTAACACCAGATTTCGATAACTTTTCTGCAATAGCAATGGCGGACATTGAAC
>Ga0208960_1000899_pt1 | contig 16255 bp, 16 predicted proteins | sample GreLakmeON33MSRF_FD_187703 | JGI IMG/M metagenome (GOLD analysis project Ga0208960, IMG submission 187703) | Freshwater lentic microbial communities from great Laurentian Lakes, MI, USA - Great Lakes metaG ON33MSRF (SPAdes) | ecosystem: Environmental > Aquatic > Freshwater > Lake | place: Great...
GCATACCCCGAGTTTGGCCGCAGATCAGCCGCAAAAAGTAATCGCCAATGCAGCAAATTTGTTGTCTGACTTGTCCCATTTCGTCGGCGTTGTGATTGCACCACGCCGCAACTCGATATTTAGGCATATTGAATTCCTAAGACTGTCCGAGCGCAGGTTATTGGTCATCATGGTCTCGCCTGAGGGTGACGTTCAAAACCGGGTCTTGTTTACCGAGGTTGACTACAGCGCATCGCAGTTAACCGAGGCTTCTAATTATTTGAACCACCACTTTGCAGGCATGGCGATTGAGCAAGTGCGTGAAAAATTGTTAGCAGAAGTGGAATCCTTGCGCGGCGAGATTGCCACTTTGATGCAAGCCGCGGTGCAGGTGAGTACGGAGGCGCTTTCGCAACCGCAAGATGATGTGGTCATCAGCGGTGAGCGCAATTTGTTGTCAGTGAGTGACTTCTCTAGCGACATGGGGCAATTGCGCAGAGCATTTGATCTTTTCGAACAAAAAGCCCAGTTGGTGCGCTTGCTAGATATCTCAGCCCAAGCTGAGGGGGTGCGTATTTATATTGGTGGCGAAAGCCAAATCGTGCCGATTGAAGAACTCTCCGTTGTCAGCGCCCCTTATGAAATTGACGGCCAAGTGGTTGGCACGCTCGGGGTAATTGGCCCAACACGCATGGCGTATGACCGGATGATTCATATTGTTGATATCACCTCTAAATTGGTGAGCAACGCGCTGAGTCACAAATAAGTTTTTTAAGACTTTCGAACGCCAAACAAGATGCCGCAGGTCACTAGTACCAGGCCTGCCATCAAGTTCCAATGCATCGGCTCATTGAGAAGCACCACTGCAGAGATAGCTGACAAGACTGGAACAATAGCAGTCATCATGGTGCTGCGTACTGGTCCATAGTGGCGCACCATCAAGTTGAACGAAATCCCAGATATCACGACTGAACCAATGCCTTGGTAGAGCGCTTGAAATAAAAGTTCTTGCCACGGGGCGGCATCTAAGTGGCTAGGAACGATTTGCAGCAAAGCAAAAATAGCATACAGAGGTAAAAAAGTAACGCACGAAAAAGCAGTGACTGCCATCGTTGCGCGGACTGCATCTAGGCCTTCACGACGCACGATCACGGTATAAAACGACCAGCAACTAGCAGCACACATAAACATCAAGTCGCCCTTCCATACCTCGCCACCATCAAAAGCTTGGAGTAAGCTAGAACCACCAACTAACAAATCACCTAAAACAATGCACGCCAAGCCAATAGCGCGCACTTTAGAGATCGACTGACTCAAGACTAGCCAAGCCATCAAAGTTGTCCACAGCGGCAAGCTGCCAGGTAACAAAACAGAGGCATGTGCAGCTGGCGCGAAGAAAAACCCTGAATAAGACAGCATGCTAAAAACAAAACTACCAAATAATCCGCCGATGATGGTGATACGAAGAGGTAACGGAGACAGTCCTAACAAAGAGCCTACTTTTTCACCGGCGCGTCTTTGAGGGCGCATTAGCCACCAAGCCCATGGCAACAAGACACTGCCTGCACCTAGGATGCGTAAAAAAGCAATATCAAGTGGTAATAAATTATGCGAGGCGGATGCGCGTGCGATCACAATGAAAGATGTCCATATCAGGACAGTTACCAAGGCCGCAATAAGACCGATGGCTCTTGGTGAAAATTTCATATTTAGTGAACTTTGTTTTGCGCAATAGGGTGGAATGTGATGGTGTTAGATGCATACAAGATTTCAATAAAATACAAAACACATGCGCTAACCAGCGATATAAAACTACTGACAAAAGTGATGGCTACCCAATTGGAAAGCGAGAGTTTTCCTGGTTCAATACTGACTGAAAAGAACAATTCAATCACCGTCATGGCAATCAAAACAGCAGACAGCACTAAAAAAGCAGTAGCAATATTGATGATGTTTTTACGCCGTTCTAGGGCAACTAATTCTTGGTAATAACGTTCTAGCCTGGCAGAGGATGAAGCACTTCGGTTGTCCATAGCTTCTTCTATGAAATTTTGAACTAGTCTTGCACGGTCAATGACACGGCCTAATCGGTTGCCAAGCACATTCAAAATACCACCGACTCCGGTTAATAGAAAAACGGGTGCTGTAGCTAATTTGATTGCTTCAGAAATGATGTTGAGATCCATGAGGGATTGCCTTTAATAGCAGTCGCATAGCTGCTCATGGCTGTATTCTTTCACATCGTTGTGGGATGAATAAAAATGCTGAGAACCTCATATGAGGTCCTCAGCATTCCTTTTGGATGTTGCCTCAGTATGAGGCGCTATTTACTTGATGGATGCAGGTGTCTTTGCGACTGGAGTTGTAGCTTTCTCAGCTGATTTGTGAGCAACTTTTGCAGTTGTCTTTTTTACTTCCTTAGCAGGTTCAGCAACTGCTTTTGTAGCAGTTGGAGAGACTGCAGCAGGAGTGGCTGTAGTAGTTGCTGCAAAGGCGCTTACAGAGATAAGGCCAGCGATTAGGGTTGCGATAAGTTTACTCATTTCATGGACCTTTCAGTTGTTTTTGAAATCCTCCAAGTGATTTGGAGTGCAACTACAACGGCAAGTCGATAAGCTGTGTTGACGCAAAAAAACATTTATTTGGGTCAACCAAATGTAGAGACTGTCGTTAGTTCGATCTTCAAAGGGGTTGATCGAAGAAGTAGAATTCACAGCTAGGGCCTATAGCTCAGTTGGTTAGAGCAGAGGACTCATAATCCTTTGGTCCCTGGTTCGAGTCCAGGTGGGCCCACCAGAAAAGCAGACCCTCATCAGAAATGGTGGGGGTTTGCCGTTTAGTACAGTCAGTTTTCCCACACTCGCATGTTCTTTCATTATTGTGTATTCTATAAAACGTGAAAATTAAATTAAAGAACATTTATGGAACCAACAACTAAACCTCTTCGTGTGGCGATTGCTGGCCTTGGAGCCATTGGAAAGTCGTTGGCTATTCGCTTAACTGATGGAGCGGTTCCTGGAGTGATGCTGACAGCGGTGTCTGCAAAAAATCAAGACAAGGCAAGGGACTTTGTAGAAACGCTCGCTTACCCAGTGAAAGTTCTCACAATTGCTGAGCTAGAGCAAGAGGCTGATGTTGTGGTTGAGTGTGCGCCAGCGGAACTGTTGGGAGATATCATTACTCCCTTTTTGCGGGCTAAGAAAAAAGCGATTGTCTTATCCGTCGGCGCTATTCTATTCAAGCCCGAATTAATTGAGTTAGCAAAAAATACGGGTGGAACTATCATGGTGCCAACCGGCGCTCTCATTGGCTTGGATGCAATGATTGCCGCTGCGGAAGGAGAAATATTTTCAGTGAGAATGGTGACCAATAAGCCGCCATTAGGATTGAAAGGGGCTCCCCATTTAATTGAGAATAATATTTCAGTTGATGGACTTACTGAGCCATTGAAAGTATTTTCAGGCAATGCAAGAGAGGCCGCCAAAGGTTTTCCTGCAAATCTAAATGTAGTGGTGGCATTAGCCTTGGCAGGTGTTGGCCCTGAAAAAACCCATTTAGAAATTTGGGCAGATCCTACTGTTGTGAGAAATACGCACACGATAACTGTTGATTCTGATTCTGCAAAGTTTTCCATGAAAATGGAAAATATTCCCTCGGAAAATCCAAAAACTGGGCGTATCGTTGCGCAAAGTGTGGTTGCCATGTTGCGCAAGATGTTGGCAACATTCCAAGTTGGTACCTAATAATAAGAATGAAGGAATATAGATGACTTTTACAGCAACTAAAAAAGAAGAGATACGCCTTCGTTTCCTAGAGGTTGATACCTCTAATGTTGCTGACGTTCTAGATACTATGAATCTTCTTCAACAGGGACTTTCATCACAATTTGGACCTTATCCCGAAACAACAAAAAGAATGGCCGGTTGGGCTTACACGATCCGGGGGCAAATGACGCCCTATCCACAAGGCGGGGATGCTGACAAGATGACAGCCTGCCAAGGTATCTCTTCGGGAGAAATCAGTGTTTGGAGTGGGGATGGCAATGGAATTTGTTATTTTGGTGAATTAATTGCGCTTGGTATGAAAGAGCGTGGGTCGGTTGGCGCATTGCTTGATGGGGGCATACGTGATGTGAGATGGATTGGCGAGCATCAGTTTCCTGTATTCGCTTGTTATCGCACTCCAGTTCAATCTATCGGTCGTTGGAAGGTGACCGCTTCCCAAGTACCGGTCTTCATGCGGGGTCATGATGGTGGAAATGTCGTTGTTAGACCAGGCGACTTTATATTGTGTGATGACGATGGCGCCATTGTGATACCAGTAGAGCATGTCGAATCTGTTTTGATTGAATCAGAGCGATTAACGGCGATTGAAAAGAATATTCGGATCGATATTGCTAATGGTTTAAGTCTTGCAGATGCTTTAAAAAAGTATGGCCACGTTTGATGGTTTGAGGAAGTTTGTCTTATTAATTTTTTCCTGAGTTTTATCTTCTCGCTGATATTTAAAAGGACTATTTATGCTAACGATTAAACGAGCACTTCTGATGCGTAGTATTGCGGTTTTGTTTTGGACAATTTCTTTTGGGTCATCAGCGCAGACGAATTGGCCTAACGGACAAACAGTCAGAGTGATTGTGCCCTTCCCTGGTGGGGCTAGTACATTAGATTCTGTGGTTCGTACGGTTACTCCGGATATTTCCAAATTTTTAGGTTCACCAGTGATTGTGGACAACAAGCCAGGTGCAGGTACGGTTATTGGTGTAGATGCCACTGCAAAGGCAACTGATAATCTGACTGTTGGAGGAGTGGCTAATAGTTTTACTGTAAATCAATCTTTAATAAAAACCTTGCCATACAGCACTACTAAAGATCTTCAGCCAGTTGTTTTAATGGCGCGTACAGCTAATGTATTAGCGGTTAAGTCAACCTTACCTGTGAATAATTTGAAAGAGCTGATTGATTACGCTAAGAAAAACCCGGGAAAGCTGTCTTATGCCTCATTCGGTAATGGCACAACAGCTCATTTTGCTGGCGAGATGCTAAAGTCTATGGCTGGAATTTATGCGGTGCATATTCCTTATCGTGGACAAGGTCCAGCATTAACGGATCTGATTGCAGGTAATGTAGATTTTATGTTCGGCAATTTACCTGATTTCTTGCCCCATATTAAATCTGGAAAAATTAAAGCAATTGGTAGTACTTATTTAACTCGTGCGCCACTTGCCCCTGAAATTCCGACCATTGCCGAGCAGGGATACCCGACTTTTGAAACAGATTCTTGGTATGGCATTGTTGCCCCAAGCGGTATGACCAAGGATGCTGTGGATCGTATGAATCAAGCTATCAACAAGGCTTTACAGGAGCCTGCTGTGAAAAAGAACTTTAGTGATAGGGGGATCGAAATAATTGGCGGTAGTCCCGCTAAGTTCCAAGAGCATATCCAGTCTGAAATCCTGAAGTATGAGCGTATTGTGAAGTCTACAAATATGCAGCCAGATTAATGGAGCAATGATGTACTCCATAGCTATATTTAAGGACGGTGGATATCGCTATTTACCAAGCGTTTTTCAGTACTCTGCTGGAGTTGCCGCTGAACCAGGATTTCAGCTAATGCAGGCTAGGTTTAGATCGCCACTTCCTATTAAGGAGGCATTCATTCTCATTGAGCAACATTTGAAAAAAATAGGGCGACCGTTAACAGCCTTTGCACATTGCGAGCTCAGGTCTCCTAGGCAGTTTGATGATCAAGGATTTATTGATTTCAATAGAACCTACGTTAAAACACTTGAGCAATGGGGAATTTATCGAGCAGCGTCTGTCGGGTCTGAATTTATTAATCCGGTGGCTCGAACAAATGTCTGCCCTGAATATTTTGGGCCATCTGAAGTCGAAATGTATGCGTTTACCTTCAGTATTCCTGTGAGTTCAGAGGTTCCTCGTAGCTTTGTCATATCTGGCGGTGGTGATGCTAGACCAGGTCCTGAGCCGTACCGTGAAAGGATCGTTGCATACGGAGATACCTCAAAGGAGGGCTTAAAGATAAAAATGGAATTTGTTGCCGATGAAATGAATAAACGTCTAGAAAGTCTGGGCTTTCATTGGGGGGATGTAACTAGTGTCCAAGCATATACAGTGCATAACATGGGTGGTTTAGTAGAAGAGGTATTTGCCAAGCGAGGGCGTATGCGTTGTGGCATTGATTGGTACTTTGCAAGGCCGCCAGTTTCTGGCCTTGATTTTGAGATGGATCTTCGAGGTTCGGTAGATCAAATTTTTATATGAGCCTAAACGGAAGTAACCTACGATATGTTTTGCGCAAATTCAATTCACAAAAGCTCACACACCGATAAAAAGGCTACGTAAGCTCTTGAAATCCTAGTGGTTTTCTTTGGATATCTGCTCTCATAATCCTTTGGTCCCTGGTTCGAGTCCAGGTGGGCCCACCACTTTAAAAGCTACTCTTTGAGTGGCTTTTTTCTTGTCTTTTAACTGCTTTTACGTCTATTTTGAGGCTATTTAATAAGTCAATTTTTGAGGCTGTAATTTCGATGTTAAAGATTGAGATCTGCTGCAGTTTGAGTTTGGAATTAGGCGTGTGGCTCGAACCAGTTATGGCGAAAGTTCGGATCTACCTTCGGGGCTAGAACTTGTTACATCGGGTAACCCGAGAATTAAAAATCGTGTCATACCTTGTGCGATTGGTTTGCAGTTCGTAGGCCGTTGATCAACCTCCTGTCTCAAACCATTTGAAGACGGACACCCGAACTGACTGGTCTCATTACAAAAGGATAATCACTGAATTCATTACTTCTATTTCGAGCTTAAGGAATCTTTTCATGCTCAGACTCATTAGCGCTACACCCAGTCCCTACGCTCGCAAGGTCAGGATTGCACTGTTAGAAAAAAATATTCCATTCGAGTTAATCACTGAAGTCCCATGGAACCAAGGTGCCATTACTGAACAGCACAACCCTCTTGCCAAACTGCCCGTGCTGATTCTTGAAGATGGAAGCAGCATCTTTGACTCGCGGTTCATTCTGGAATATTTGGAATTGATCTATCCCCAGACGCCACTGCTGTTTAGCGATGTACCTGAAAGACTGATGGCGAAAAAGTTGGAAGTTTTGGCGGACGGCATATGCGATGCGGTGGTGCTGGTGTTTTTCGAGCGAATGCGCGGCGACAACGCAAGTGCTGAATGGACGGCTCGGCAAGTGCACAAGATCGAGGCTGGGGTTTGTGAGTTAGCGCGACTCGTCGAGCAAAGTCAATTTGCCGTGGGTAATAAGTTCGGACTGGCTGATATCGCCGTAGGTTCAGCGCTTGGGTACTTGAAAGTGCGTTACAAAGAGTTTGACTGGCAGAACTTGTACCCCGCCTTAGGCAACTACTCGACAAGGCTGGAGCAGCGACCTTCATTTCAGCAAACGCAACCTTATCCTCAAACCATAAGCGATAAAGTAGTTTGAAACCATAACGGCTGTCAAGCAAGATGATTCAAAAATAAAAAAGGCCTCGCATCATTGCAAGGCCTTGATTTAATTGGCTCCTCGACCTAAGTTTTGACCAGAGAACTTCTAATAAACAGAAAGCCAGGCCCGGACACAGAACTGGGCATATAGAAAAGCATCGAAATTGAAAACCGCGGAATACCTCGTGTAATCAGTTTGTAGTTACTGGACTGTTGAAGGTAAAGGTATCAGCTTATTTTGTAGACTCTTATCGAATCATTGGCCCAAGCTGTCAACTGCACCGCGGGAAATCCATGAGTATGTTTACCCTGTGTTTTTTGATGAGTAGCAGACTAGTCTCCGAGAACGGAATCTACAACTTCAAGTCAAAATATAAACTTCATTTATATTTGTTACAACGGCAACTATGCTTCATCATGTGGCTGTAGCATCTGCGGAAGTCCTATTCTCAAAATGAGAACGCATACCTGAACTATATAGGATTTCCGACTTGGTATTGGCTTGTTAGACTGGTTTTATAGTTTCTTGGTTTATTGATTGATACAAAAGGAGAATGGCATGAAAACTTTCACGATGGATTTACTTCGTTCTACAGTGGGCCGCTTTCGTAGGGCTGTTCCGCTCTTGCTGACTACCGTTGTTGCGGCCTCGGTATTCGGTATCCAGCCTGTACATGCTCAGGAGACGATTAAATTCGGCGCTCCGCTTCCGATTACTGGTCCTCTTGCGCCCGAGGCATTGAAACAGAAACAAGGTTACGATCTTTGGGCCAATCAAGTCAATCTTGCAGGAGGCATTAACGTCGCTGGCAAGAAAATGAAAGTCGAGATTGTGTACATCGACTATCAATCCAACACCCCACGGGCCATTCAGGCAACGGAGCGCTTGATAACGCAAGACAATGTCCAGTTTGTCTTTGCGCCGTTTGGCTCTGGTGCAGCCAAAGCAGCTAGCACTGTTGCTGAGCGTTATGGCGTGCCCATGATCGCTGCTACAGCTTCTTCTTCGCAGGTCTATGACCAAGGCTATAAGTTCTTGTTTGGCACTTTTACACCGAATGAAACGCTTACAAACCCACTAGCAACAATTATTCGGCAGCGTGCGCCGGATGTGAAACGTGTTGCGATTTTGGCGCGCAACGATCTCTTCCCCTTGGCAATTGCCCAAGAAATGGAAAAATCAGCCAAGGATCGCGGGCTCGAGGTGGTGTATTTTGAAAAGTTTGCCATCAATACACTGGATCACTCGTCTGCGTTAGCCCAAATCAAAGCTGCTAATCCTCAGTGGATTTTTGCAACTGGCTACACAAACGACTTAGTGCTTATGCGAAAGCAGATGACAGATCAGCGCATTGAGGCCCCAGTTGTCACGATGATCGCTGCACCCGCTTATCAGGAGTTTATTGATGCTGCTGGTAAGGGCGCTGAGAACATCAGCAGTGCAGCTTGGTGGCACCCAGCTGTTCGCTACAAAGGCATCGATATTTTCGGTACAACCGAAAGCTATGTAAAACTGTTTAAGGACACTTACAAGGCTGATCCTGATTATGCGCACGCATCGGCCTCGGTATCGGGTGCTTTGTTTCAGATAGCCATCGAAAAATCGGGCTCGATTGATCGTCAAAAAGTCAGAGACGAACTAGCCAAGATGGATGTCATAACATTCTGGGGCCCAGTGAAATTTGGCCCTACTGGGCAAATTACATCACTTGAACCGCCAGTTTTCCAAATTCAGAACGCAAAGCCGATCGTCGTTCACCCTGCAGCAATCAAGCAGGGCGATTTAAAAATCGGGGTTAAGTAATTTGGTCAAGTGCTGTGGCCTAACTTACGGCCACAGCACCTTTGACTCCATTTCTTTTTAAAGAATCACCAAGATCATGTTGGCTTTACAAGTTCTCACGAATGGCTTGGTGCTTGGATGCCTGTATGCCTGTATTGCTGCTGGTTTCTCTCTGGTATGGGGAGTGCTCAACGTCATCAACATCATGCACGGCGGTTTTATCGTGGCAGGGTCTTACGTGGCATGGCTGTCATATAGCCGGATGGGAATTGATCCTTGGTTCACGCTTTTTTTTGTCGCTCCGTTATTTTTCGGTATTGGCTATCTTATTCAGCGTGGAATTTTGAACCGTGTAATTGCCGCGCCGGTGTTGGTTACCTTGACACTTACATTCGGTATGGATCTGATTTTGAATAACGGCATGCTGATTGCATTTAGCGCCGACTATCGAAAGCTGCTTCTTTCTCCTCCGCTGGAGACGTTGCTGCTTGCAGGTATCGTTGTGCCGGTTGACCGATTACTGGCCATGGTGCTTGCACTGAGCCTAACTCTAGCGCTCTATTTGATTTTGCGACACTCGCGCGTGGGCCGAGCGATCATTGCTGTAAGGATGGATCGTGATGCGTCATTGTTAATGGGCGTAGACATCAAAAAAATTTATTCAGTTGCTTTTGGTTTTGGGGCGGCCATGGCTGGCTGTGCAGGCGTGCTGCTGGCACTAATTTTCCCTATTTCACCATTGTCAGCCGGTGCCTACTTAGGCAAAGCCTTTGTAGTCTGTGTTCTGGGTGGCTTAGGTAGTGTTCCAGGCGCTATCTTGGGCGGACTGTTTCTGGGCGTTACAGAAAGCGTAGGGGCAGTAGTCTTCGGGCCTGAGCATTCCGTAACTCTTTCTTTTTCATTACTAATTGTTTTCTTAATTCTTCGCCCGCAAGGGATCCTTGGCAAAAAGGGATACGAATGAGCCGCAAAAGCCTTTGGATCATCGTTGCATTGCTTGGGCTGCTGAGCCTTTTACCTTTGGTGGGAGGCGCATATGCGCTGCGTATCGGCACATTTGCCAGCATGTATGCGATCTTGGCCGTCTCGTGGAATGTGATTGGCGGCATGGCGGGTTACCCGTCATTTGCAACCGCTGCCTTTTTCGGGTTGGGTGCTTACGCTGGTGGAATTATGCTGGCCGGTGGAGCATCCTTGGCCGTCGCAACGGTCGCTACAGGTTTAATGACCTTTGTTGCAGCCTTTATATTTGGGGTGATCTTGCTTCGGCTCAAGGGTCACTACTTTGCAATTGGAAGTCTTGCTGTGGCTGAAGTGCTGAGAGAGCTCACTAATGCAGCTACTGAGCTAACTGGTGGGGGCATGGGCCTAAATATTCCAATGTCATCAGTAGTGAAAAGTGTTGTAGGCGAAGCGCAGTTTTTCTTCTACATCATGTGGGCACTGCTGATAGTGACTTTGATTGTTGTAATCGGAATCGAGCGATCGAAGTTGGGCTTTGGCCTTCGCTGCATTTGCCAGAACGAGTCTGCTGCCGACATGATTGGCGTGAACTCCACGCTGTATAAAAGCCTTGCCTTTGGTTTTTCAGGCGTCTTCGTTGCGATGGCAGGGGTAATTTACGCTGGGTGGGTTCACTACATTGAGCCCCCAGATGTTTACGATATTCTTTACTCTGTTAAGCCTATCGTGATGGCCCTATTGGGGGGCCTAGGATCGACGTTAGGTGCTGTTATGGGCGCCTTTCTCTTTCTGGCTATTGAAGAGTTTGTCTGGCGTAATTTGCTTGATCTACACACTGGCGTATTAGGTTTGTTGATTGTGGTGTTGCTGTTGTTTCTGCCTAAAGGTCTTGTCTCGTTTGGCAGTAGCTGGCTCGGCAAACGACTTGTCTGGCGAAATGGGGTGCCTCGTGACTGAGCTACTTAAGCTCAATAGCTTGAGCCGGCGTTTCGGAGGCCTTCAAGCTCTTGAAAACGTCTCGCTCTCGATTGGGGCTGGCGAAGTAGTAGGCCTCATTGGGCCTAACGGCGCTGGCAAGACCACCTTGGTCAATGTGATTACTGGGGTGCACACTGCAACGGGTGGGCACGTTAGCTACCGTGGCAAAGATATCACTCGATATAAGCCCTATGAGACGGCTCGAATTGGGCTGGCACGAACATTTCAGATTGTCCAGCCTTTTCCTGATCTCACAGTCTTAGATAACGTGACTGCGGCAGCGCTATTTTCAAGTTCAGGCTCGTCGATTCATCAGGCGCAGGAGTTCGCTAGGGAGCAGCTAGAGTTTGTAGGACTATCCGCTCAAGTCAATTCCCCAGCAGCGAGTTTGACACTGGCTATGCGCAAACGCCTTGAGTTGGCAAAGACATTAGCCATGAGACCCAAACTACTATTTTTAGATGAAGTCAATGCGGGCCTTAATTCTGCAGAGGTTGAGCAGGCTATGTCGCTCATCAAAAAGATTGCAGCAACTGGCACCACCATTGTTCTTATTGAGCACCTAATTAAAGTAGTGGTAACTGTTTGCAGCCGAATCGTGGTTCTGCATAACGGCCAGCTAATTTCTCAGGGGGATCCTCGCCACGTGGTGAATGACCCAAAAGTGATTGAGGCCTATCTTGGAAAGCGGTACTCGCAGGCTGCAAAGGATCACATAAAGAATGCCGAGGTAAGCCTTGACTGAATTTTTAAAAGTAACCTCACTTCAAGCTGGTTACGGCGAGATCAATGTTTTATGGGGCGTAGATTTCACCATTAAAAAAGGTGAGATCACTGCGCTTATCGGCTCAAATGGCGCTGGCAAATCAACACTTATGCGGACCTTGTCTGGGTTGATTGTCCCCACACAAGGCGACATACTATTTGAGGGCGCATCAATTGGCAATGAGACACCTGCACAGATTTTGGGCCGTGGAATTGCCCATGTACCAGAAGGACGTAGGCTTTTTGGCGCAATGTCGGTCGAAGAAAACCTGCTGATGGGTGCATATCTTCGAACACAGTTATCGCGTGCTGAGCTAGCTCACGATCTCGATCGGGTGTATCAGATTTTTCCAAAGCTTTATGAGCGACGCCGACAAGCCGCCTTGACTATGTCGGGCGGTGAGCAGCAAATGTGTGCCATTGGCCGCGGGCTTATGAGCGCACCAACTCTACTGATGATCGACGAGCTATCTTTAGGATTGGCACCAGTGTTGATTGAGCAGCTGATTGCTTCCTTGATCAAGCTAAACAAAGAGGGTTTGTCGATTTTTGTGGTCGAGCAAGATGTCGTGACAGCGCTGGAGTTTTCCCACTCTAGTTTGGTAATGGACCAAGGGCGTATTGTTCGCCACGGCGCAAGCGTTGACCTTATGGCTGACCCTTCAATTCGCGAAGCATATCTGGGCGAGCTCGCCTAGGCGTATCGGAATTTGATTCATTAACTCACTAGGCAGACTTTTAATTTTTTAGAAAGATCAATATGACAGCGACTGTGTTTGAAGCGGGTGGGTATCGTTATGTGCCTGGGGTTTCGCAGTATTCGGCAGGTGTTGCTGCTCAGCCCGGCTATGCCTTGCATCGCGTTCGTTTTACCGAGCCCTTGCCACTTGCAAAGGGATTTGATCGCATTCAGGCCCATCTGAAACCAATTGGTCGTCCGGTTCAAGCCTTCAGTGCCTGCGAACTTCGTTCGCCAGCGCCATTTACCGAGCAAGGCTTTCGTGACTTCAATGAGATTTATATTGGCACACTCAAGCGTTGGAACATTTTTGTTGATGGCGTAAACCCAGTTGCCCGCAGCAATGTCTGTCCGCAGATCTCGCCACCCGCAGAACCTTGCTTGCACGCCTTCTCATACACCGTGCCCGATTCCAATGCCCGACCGTCCTTTATTGTGGCCGGTAGTGCCGAGGCTCCAGAAGGGCATGGTTCTTATCGTGAGGTCACTATTGCATTGGGAGATCTATCCAATGAGGGCCTTCGTAAAAAGATGACTTTTGTTATTGGTGAAATGCATCGTCGTATGCAGCAGCTTGGTTTTGACTGGCCTGATGTCACGGCCACTCAGATCTATACAGTTCATGACTTTCACAGCTTACTGGTTGAGCAATTCAAGGCAACAAAGGCTCTGGGGCATGGGCTGACCTGGTACTTCAATCGCCCTCCGGTAGTCGATTTAGAGTACGAGATGGATTGTCGTGCGGTGTTTCAAGAGCATGTCATAAAAGTTTAACGGTCGAAAAGTGCAACAACGAAAGGTCGCATTATTGGGCTATGGCGCTATAGGCCAAGAGATCATCAAATCCTGTCGTTTGCAGCCATTAGGACCGCAGATTTCCACAGTTGTTGTGCGCGCCTCAGCCTGTAGAGAAACTGCTCGCAACCTAGGCTCGGACATTCAGGTATTTTCCGAGCTTCCTTCAGACGTCAACTTACTAATAGAGTGCGCTGGACATGAAGCAGTCAAAACTACTGTGCTTGATGCCTTGCGCTCGGGGGTTGAATCCGCAATTGTTTCTTCTGGCGCGCTATCAGACGCCATACTCGCACAGGATCTGGAGCAGGCGGCTATCAAGGGCCGTACACGACTACATATTTTGTCGGGTGCTATTGGCGGCATTGATGCTTTGTCAGCTGCGCAGCGGGTTGGCTTGGATTCGGTTGTATATGTGGGTCGAAAACCCCCGCACGCCTGGAAGGGGACTGAAGCAGAGCGGCTGTTGAACCTAACTGCTTTGAACGAGCCAGCTACTTTTTTTTCAGGTAGCGCAAGGCTGGCAGCGGCAACGTTTCCGAAAAATGCTAACGTCGCTGCAACGGTCTCTTTAGCTGGAATTGGTTTTGACCGCACGCAGGTAAGGCTAATTGCAGATCCCAACATTACTGAGAATACCCACGAGTTTCATGCTAAGGGTGTATTTGGCGAGATTCAGATACGTATGTCGATTAAGCCGCTCGCCCTTAATCCGAAAACATCAGCATTAACTGTTTGGTCAGCCGTTCGTTTTCTTCAGTCGACTGGTCTTGGTTTGATAACCTAATGACTAAAAGGATCAGCTGCGTACAGCCCAATAAAGGTTTATGAATATGTCAACCATCCAATCCGTACAAACCAACTCATATCTCGTGCCTTTAGAAGTTGTCCTGAGCGATAGCACCCATGGAGTCATTCCTCACTTTGAGTTGGTCATTTGCAAGATCATGGATAGTGATGGAGTCGAAGGAATAGGTTATACCTATGCAGTCAACTCTGGTGCAGCCGCATTCCACGCGTTAATTGAAGGATATCTGGCGCCAGTGATTATTGGAAAAGATCCAGAATATTCGGAATCAATATGGCAAGACATGTGGTGGAAAGTTCACTATTCAGGTAGAGGGGGCCACGCAACCTCTGCCATATCTGCAATTGATATAGCCATCTGGGATTTAAGAGCTAAGCGCGCCAACCTTCCCCTATGGCGTTTGTTAGGGGGGTTCGATCCTAAAGTTCCTGTTTATGCTGGCGGCATTGACCTTGACTTCAGCACCGATAAATTACTAGCCCAATCTGATCGATTTCAGAAAGAAGGTTTCCGTGCTATCAAGATGAAGGCTGGAAGGCATCATCTTCGCGAGGATGTAGAGCGCGTAAAGAGTATGCGCAAGCATCTAGGCGATGATTTTCCGCTGATGGTCGATGCAAATATGAAATGGACGGTAGATCAGGCAGTGAGAGCAGCAAGGTCACTGGAAGAGTTCAATCTGTTATGGATTGAAGAACCAACTATCCCAGATGATATTCAAGGACATGTGCGAATCGTAAAAGAAGGTAGGACATCTGTTGCTGCAGGAGAAAACTTACACACTCTTTATGAGTTCCAGCACCTTATTGCAGCAGGAGGTGTGACATTCCCAGAACCCGACGTGACAAATTGTGGCGGCATTACGGTTTTCAAAAAAATTGCGGCTTTGGCAGAGGCGCACAATTTACCTCTAACTTCACATGGCGTCCATGATTTAACAGTTCATCTAATGGCAAGCATTCCAAATCGCACATACATGGAAATTCACGGATTCTCTTTAGATCGCTATATTGCACACCCTGTCAAAATCCACGAAGGACATACTGTCGCGCCTGACCGCAAGGGCCATGGCATTGAATTTAATTGGAAAGCACTCGCACCTCACAAGCTAAAGGGTGATTTCCTCGTGTAATTAGTTTTTAGTTCGTAGGATGGTGGACGAGACGACTATCTGCCTTGGAGAGCGAAGCCTAATTGTTGATGTAAATCCCCAATTGACTATTCGTGGTGATTAAGGAAATAGAGATGTTGCCCAAATGATCGTTACCCTTATTCGCCTGCTATCGCATCATGCGATGCAATAGCTACCACCGCTGGGACACCGGTGCGGTTAGCAAGCGCGTGATTGCCGCCACGCACCACGCCGATCTCGCCAGCTTTGAGTGTGGTCTCACCAGCCTCAAGCACCAACGTAACTTCGCCTTCGGTAACGACTAGGAAGTCGACCGTACTTGACTTCTGCGAATACGGATGACCCGGAATGCTGCCGCAGGTGGCGATGCTTGATTCCCCCAGAGATGCGTAAAACGCTTTAGCCTGCTCCACGCCCGCCTTACCCTGCCAAACGTCATCAGGCGGCAGAGTCAACACATTCAGTGTGGTTCCTTTGTACGGTGGAACCAGCACATAAGGCAACTGCAAGCTCTCGGGAACGATGGGCGCGGGGTGGCTCTCGATCACCCATACACGTTGCAACGCGAAGCCGGGCCGAGCAGGATCGGTGCGCACATCTGGCGAAGCGCCGTCGCTCACGATCACAGATTTTCCGGGCTCGCGGTCGATCGTGACTATGCGCCGCTGCGGCTTCACCCCGGCGGGCAGTTTCCCTTCAATGGGCTTCATTGGAGGCACGTCTTTTTCCTGCAGACCGTGAAGGCCAGTCGGCTCGCCGCTGAAAACAGCGGGCACCATGTCGAAAGCCATGTGGCAGCCCAATCGAGAGCTGTCCCACAGATGCCAGGCGCCGACCTGA
>Ga0208960_1000900_pt1 | contig 16253 bp, 8 predicted proteins | sample GreLakmeON33MSRF_FD_187703 | JGI IMG/M metagenome (GOLD analysis project Ga0208960, IMG submission 187703) | Freshwater lentic microbial communities from great Laurentian Lakes, MI, USA - Great Lakes metaG ON33MSRF (SPAdes) | ecosystem: Environmental > Aquatic > Freshwater > Lake | place: Great...
GAGTGTATGATACATTTCCAATTGAAGAGAAGGTGATTCCCTGTGCATTCTGTCCCCAGAGACCTTGTGAGGTTGTGTATGGAGTAAATGCTGTACTGAACCCTACTGCTCTTGGGGCAGTTCCGTGATATGAATCAGCAGCACTGGAAGGATTGCTTCCTGCATAAACTTGAGAAGAGAAATCAGCAAGAAACTGTTCGTACCAAATCTTTTGAGGAGAATTTACTGAAGAAATTGAATCAAATGCCTTGGAAATACCTACGAATTTTTCAATAATTGTTCCAGAATTTCCTGTGATTGTTCCTCTGTCATCAACAACTGCAATATGGAGAGCATCATTTTTACCAGCTCTATCAAGTGAATACTGATTTGAAGTTGGTCTTGGTGCAATTGACTTCCAGTAAATTGTGGAATTTGTGAGACCAAGAGTTTGTTGTCCGTACCAATCAACAACTGTAGAAGGAGTAATCGGAGAAGATGCTGATGTTCCAGTATTGATTCCAGAATTATTAACGAAACGAAGAGAACTTGAAGTAGAATATGATGCAGTAGAAGAACTTTCTGCATAATCAATTAAAGTTTCTGTATTTCCTGATGAAACTCTAGAAACAATTCTTACATCAATCGTACTATTTCCACCCGTAGCATCAGTCGTAACACCAGTAATAATGCCCTTCAAATAACCATTAAAGAGTGATGTTGTTCCTGATCCGGCAATCGCAGCATTTAACAGTGCAGTCGTAACACCAAAACCAATAGTTGCCCCAACAGTTGAAAGGTTGGTTGTTGCAATACCAATTGTCTGATCTGCTAAATTATCAATAAAACAAACTTTTAAATTATTTGCCCAAGTTCCTGGGTTCTTTGCTGCATAAGTGAAATTAGTTCCATCTGAATGATTATTTGTATAATCATCATAATTTTCAATTTTTAATGCTGAAGTAGAAGCAACTCCAACACCGGCATTTGCATTATTCAAAGTTGATCCATCGGTTCTTACAACCTTAAGAACACCACCGTAAGAAAGGTATGAGGAAGCACTCATCCAATATTCGTACTGGGAATCTGTTGAGAGTGGTTTTCCAAATACGTTGATTAAATCCTGTTCTGTTGAAATATCAATTGGATAATCTACTGGTCCAATTGGAAAGGGTCCTGCAATTGCACCAATATTATCAAGTACATTATCAGCTCTTCCTACCGTTAAATCAACCTCTCTGACGAGTACGCCTGGAGATAATTGAGGAGTCGCCATTTTTTTCTCCGTAAATTCTCAGTTTATCTAAGAAATATTTATCAAATCTTTTATTTACATATAATTCCACATAAAAGACCGATCACCATACTCATCAGTAAACCAACGATCACCATCAACATCAGTGAAACTTGTTTCATCCAACCCATCAGAAACAAAACCAAATGGAGCCATATCCTGTTCTATTTGATTTTTTTGCTCTTCATAAAGTCTTTTTCTTACATCTTGATCTGTGAGTTCTTTAAAATAATCTTGTGCTACTAACCAAGCATAGATGACAAGACACATTGCTAAGTCATCGTTACATCCTTCTTCTGCCTCAAACGAATTGTGTTTTTGAATGAATGTGGTAAGTTCACTCATAATCTCATAATCATTAAAGTTCAACTTATCCTCTTCAATCATAGTTTTGAGATTTAAGCACCCGATTTTTTTAACAGTCTTGGACATTTTTACTCCAAGTTGAGTTTTCTTTCCAGAAAATCCCTGTCCTACAATTTGACCTGCTCTTCCTCTCATAGAGCACATCAACAAATTACTATACTCCAAATCATACTGAAGAATACTTGCAACCTGATCTCCAACATCATTAACTTCACATAATATAAATGCATTATTATAATTTTTTGCTACCTCATAAATGATATTTGGAAACATCATCGGTTTAATTTCGTTGTTTCGGTATTTTGCAACAACTTTATGAGGAAACTGTGTAATATCAACAACTACAAATGCCGAATAATCAATCCCTACCCCTCTAGCAACGTCTACAGTGATGACGTAATCACATTCCTCATTAGCATCCACATAAACATCTAAACCAGCATTACGAGTCTTAGGATGCTCATAGACAAGTGATCTGAGTTTGCTTGGTGCAATCAAAGTATCAACTGAACCAAGAAACTCACACTCAAATTCAACTTTGAATTGCTGTTCACTAGTGTTAGCAATTGTCTGTGCCTTCCAGGCAGAATCTCTACCAGGAACTTCACTCCAGTGAACATCTGTAAAAATATATTCGTTCTTACCCTTCTCCGCATCGTGCCACATACGGTAGAAATGATTCATACCGTGTGGTGTAGACACAACAATAACTTTGGTATTTTTACCTGCAGTAATCGTTGGATATACCGATGCAAAGAATGAATCTGCAATATGATTTGGAACGAATGCAAATTCGTCCAAGAACAAGATATTGAAAGACATACCACGAACAGCAGATGCCGAAGTGGATGCTGCTAAAATTTTAGATCCGTTCTCTAATTCAAGAGAACCTTTGTTCCAAGAAATAATTCCTTGTTGCATCCACTTTGGAAGATTTTCGTATGCCGTTTGAAGACGATCCAAAAGTTCTCTTGCTGTTGCTGCTTTGTTTGCAAGAATACCTATGTTTACATTATCATTAAATACTGCATAATGAAGAAGATATGATACGACAGTGGTACTCTTACCAGTCTGCCGAGGCATCTTACAAATATTAAATCTATTCTTATGAAATCTTTCAACAAGTTTTTCTTGAAACGGATACATCTTAAATGGTTGTAATCCATAATCCAAAGTCACAATTTTTACATAATTTTTTGCAAAAAATACAGGATCTTCCTTACACTTTATAAATTCAAGAATTTGATCTTCTGTAAATTCAATTGGTGTATTTGCCTTTTTAAGTAAAGGATTACCAAGATAAATGTCAGCACTCATATATTAGTTGCAGTTCCAACGACGAAGTGCTTTATTTATTCTTGAATCTGGATCTCTTGCAGTTTTTGCAGAGGTGAGTTTTGACTTCATTCCTGACATACGACTACAAAAGTTTTTTCTTCTTTGTGCCCTTTTACCAGTTGGTTTTTTTTCTGTCACTGCTGTTTGAAGATTTGAACCTGGATTTTCCCTGCGATATGCATTCACTGCTTTTTGACTTAACCCATCAGTTTTGTCTTTACGATTTTCTTTCTGCCAATCTTCTTCAACCTCAACTTCTTCACCAATTGTTTTAGAATTGGGAAGATAGTTTTTTGATTTTGAATTTACAACTTGAATCAGGGGCATTCCTGGTTCAATTGTTGAAACTTTATATTGAAGAACTTGAGAACCTGGATAAATTTTTTGTATCTCTGTCGTAACATCTTTCCTGCTGGGCATTCCAATTTGTGGAAAGAACATTCTAATTGAATATGTCTTTCCTCTCCAGTTTAAAATTACAGCAAGAATGTTTCCTGTTTCTGCTTGTAAACGAGTTGACTCATCAATCAATTCACCATCTGGTTCATAAGAATTCTTGAGACCTCTTTGACGTTTATTCCAATCCATATAAGATTCACCGGGACGTAACTTCTTGGGATCTGATTTTGGTTGAGGATTGTCTTCACGAGCACGTTGATTTGGTCCAGGACCACCAAGTTTTCTATCTATTTCTGGATCTGGATGCCAATAATCACCTTCATAAACAATCTCTTCATTTTTACTGCTATTTCCCCAGTTTGCGGCACCTACTTTACGACATTTTACAAGTGCTCCTGATGCATATGCAGAAGGCCAGACTTTATACCTTGATTTGACTTTTGTTTTACATGCATCTTCCTCTACATACTCTTCTGTTGCAACATTTATTGCCTTACCTTTTCTATCTGGATTTGGATCTTCTCTTCTTTTTCTTTCTGCTGCCCTTTCTTCTTCTTCTGGAGACATTTCTGCTGCCATTTTTGAACTACCACATTTTGGTTTAGTAGTTTGCCCTGGTTGTTTTGCACAAGGTTTTCCTGCATATTTTCCTCCTAACTGGACCCATCCAGGTTTTCCATCAGAAGATTTGCTTTTTGCAAACCAATCGTGAAGAGAAGCATCTCCTGACTTTGATGCCTCTTGAATATCATTAAGAATATCTTCAACAATTCCTCTATTTTCTTTTAATTTTGGTAGAGAAACTGCTGCTGCTTTTTTCTTTTGAAGTGATACTGCTTTATCTCCAAGTTGTTTTGCTGCATCTGGAGTTAATGCACCAGCACCTGATGACTTTTTAATTTCAAATCCAAGTGTTTTTGCTTCATTTGTTGGAACACAATTTGGAACCATTTTCTTTCCTTTTTTCTTTAACCCTTCTTGTTTATATCCAACCCAACATGCTTCATCAACTTCTGATTTTGGTTTTATACCTTTCTTTTTCATATTAATTGCAATTGCTGCTTGTTGAGCAGGATTTGCTGCTTCATCCATTTCACCACTATCAATATAATCTGCCGCAGAATCAAGATAATCTGCTGCCTTTGTAATTTTTGATTGGACCCATGCCTCAACATTTCCTTCTCCCTTACTCATTTTTTTCTGCAATCTCTTTAGAGCATTTGATATTATAGAGAGTTCAGAACGAGCCATTGAATATTCGTGATCTTTTGATTCTTTCATCGAACAATCCATCTTTCCGTGTACAGGGCAATCTTTTCCTTTTTTTGTTTTACTACAAGACCCTTCTACTGGTTTCCCAATACCAACCTCAGTTGGTTTAATTTTTTGTCCAGGAACATCAAACCCTTTTGGTAGAGGTTTACATTCTTTATTTGTATTACACCAATACATTCCTTTACCACAATTTTCTTCACCAAGTATTTTTTCAACTAAAGATGTTTCTACTTCTTCTGATGTTTTTTCTTTCATAGAATTAATAAAACTTCTAAAAACTGCTGCCTCTGAACTTTTACCCATTACTTTTGCTCTTTGTTCCATAGCAATTGCTGCCTGAATTTTATGCGCATGGGTTTTTCCAGAGTCTTTAATTTTAGAAACTGATTGTTTTGCTGTTGCAACATCTTTAAACCCTAATCCACCAATAGTACCTTTAGGATTTTCATCGGTATAAAGGTCAGAGTGTTTTTTAGAATTTGTTGGTTGCCCAGGTTTTCTTGCAATTCTAGGTTCTTCATTCACAGCATCTTCATATGCCATACCTCTTTTGGTGTGCTTAATTTCACCTTTTTGTTTTGCAATTAATTTATTAGAATACTCTTGTGCTTTTTGCGCACTAGAAACATTTTCATCTGGGATTTTTTTCTTTGGATTATCATAAACATCAACATCCCCATCAGCATCACGATCAACATATTGAACTGTTGCATGGTGAACCAACTGTTTTAAATCTAAATTAGGATCCAACTGATGTTGTTTTCCTTTTAGATGTGGAGTTTTATGAGTAAACTTTTTATATGCGTCCATTTATTGATCAATATCCTTTTTTATATTTATTATGAGTTTTTTTTAAACTCTTAAACATTTTCTTCAGTAGATTGTTTTTTTAAAAGTTTTGCCAATTCTGCTGTTGACCCCACAAATAATGCATTTGTGACGTTTGTTGGTCCACGAGGTTGTTTGTCTTCCTCAATATTTTTGAGTTTCTTTTGTAGATCCATTAATTTATCGGTTGCATCTGCAACATTCTTAATTAATTGTCCGGCAACTTCATATGCACGAGGCATCTCACTTTCTTGAGCTAACTGAAGAATTCCATTAATTGCTTCCTGACCCTTCTCAATCAAAGAATATAAATTCCCTCTTGTATATTCATAATCTTTTTTAATATCTTGAATTGAATTCGAAATCTCACCAATTTTATTTTCGTGAGTTTCTTTTATAATTTCAGTTTCCACTACCTCTCCCGAAACATTAAAAGTTTCATTTAATTTATCAAATTTTTTTGATTCATTCTTCTCTGTCATTATGGTGACGTTGTAGATCCACTAAATCCAAAATCATCCCCCTCTTCTATTAGTAAATCATCGGCACTTGTGATTGATTTAACCTGAGCACCAGCAAGATGAGATGTAATTGTTGTATCATCTCTTCCTCTTTCCACAGTAAGAACATTACCAGATTTCAATTTTACATATACTTCTTCACCCTCAATATCGAGATATGTATTTACAGAAATAGAAGATGCATTATTTACAGTAATCAAAACATCTTCGGTTGTAATATCATTTGCAATATTTGTAATCACAGTACCAGTATAATTTTTGATAGCTCTCGGTTCTGCAGAATATACAACTTCCCTCTTGGGAGTATTTGTAGTATCTCCAGTAATGTAATTGATGGATACTTTCTTGACAATATCTTTTGTTACTGTTGAAGTTGGTCCAAAAAGATATAACTTTGCAGTAAATCTCAAAGTATAAATTAAGACTCTTCTTTTATCAAAATTTCCCTCATACTCATCTTGCATCGTAACATTTTCAAGAATAATTGGAATGTCTCTTTTTTCATTAATTTCATCAACAAGTTCAACTGTAAGATTATATGATGGTTGAAAATATGGTAGAATTTGTTCGATGATTTGAAGAGCATCATCATTCAACTTTGACATTATAGACAGTTCAAATTGTAAATTATATGGAACTGGCATATAAGTTTTTTTAGTTTCAGTTCCGTCAGTAACGGATTTTGATAAAAATGTTTGTGTCGTAGTTAATTTTCTTGCAGTATCATATGTCAATCCAGTAAACTCAAAAGACATTCTTGGTAATGTAATTTGAATTGGATTGCTTAAATCTGGAGACTGCTCTAATCTTGCCAAAAACTTTTGCGTTGGTCCATATGCAAGAGGAACTTTTATAACACTTACAATCTCATCTGCAGAATTTGTGTGTTTAATTGTAATATCATTAAAGAGAGAACCAAATGCAATAACAGTTTTTCTTAAGATTTGGTGGTAAAAATACTCAAACATATGATAAGTAACATATAGTACTATTTAACCATCTGATAATTTATGGAGTACCAAACGGATTTCTTTCACTAAAATCTATAATTTGGTCTGCTTCATTCTCTATTTCTTCATTTGAAGAATAACCATTATCTGGTGGGTAAACATTAATCAAACGAAGTTCGTGGGAAGCACTTGAGGCAGCACCTACAATATTTTCCCCAACTTCAAATGCACCAGTGACATTTGATACTTCAAGTATATTTGTTATAGAATTCCAAGATTTTACTCGTGCTGTAGTTGAACTTGCAGACCCAACAACAACCTCATTAAAAATAAAGTTTCCAGTAGAAGTTAATGATGGATTTCCAATTGTAATGGTAGGAGATAATGTGTATCCCAATCCTGCATTTATGATGCGAATTTGAGTAATCGTTCCTGCAGAACTTACTACGGCAGTTGCAGCAGCAGAGACGGTTGAAATACCAGTAAATGTAATCGTGGGTGTGTCCACATATCCAGAACCACCACTTGTAATGGTAATAATGCCAACTACACCACTACCAATCGTACAAGTTGCTGCTGCTCCTGCACCATCTCCAAAAAATGCAACTCCTGGTGTTACTGTATAACCAAAACCAGAATTGATAACCTCAACGGATTGAACGGATTTTAAATTTGGATTTGTATTATCGGTACAGACAACAATCCCTCCAATCATTGTTGCAGACCCAATACCAGTCATTCCTCCTGATGGTGCAGATGATATTGCAACTCTAGGAGCACTTGAATAACCACCTCCTCTATTTGTAACAGTAAAGAATCGAATTCCTCCAGACACAATGTTTGTTATTGCAGTCGCAGTTACTCCAGTTCCAACAAGAGTTAGTGTTTGAATTGGACCAAGAGGAACGAAAGAATTATCTAGATCATTATTATCAGATCCTCCAATAGTGTCATCAATTTCACCAATTCCAGTATCAATAACCTCATCCTCATATTGAAAGAGTTCGCAGGTCAATTGATATGTATATTTGCCTTGCAATTGATAAAATGGTTTTTCGTGCTCTACATACTTGATTTCAAATAAACGATCTCCAAGAGGGAAATATATCAGATCTCCTTCTTTAGGTCGATTTGATAATTTGATATTGCTCAAATTTTTTATTAGTGGTGAAATGTAAGTTTCAAATCTTTCTCTGGAAATTTCTAAAGTCAATTCATTTAAATTTTGAATTCCAAATTTAGAAAGTATTGTAGGATTATCTCCATATCCATCATAACTACTAATGTATGCTTCAATTGGATATGCATTATCAAAAACTGATTCAATAACTTCTCTTAAGACTGTTTTTTCTGTAATATATTTTCTGGGCAAATAATGAACCTCAACACCATAAATTTGAATTGATTCATTAATCAAATCTTGCATTAAATTTTTTTCACTTGCAGATCCTTGTAGAAAAAATGGATTTAGCATCTGATTATCCTATCATATCGAAAGGAGGCAACTCATAAGTATTTGACATTTTTTCCATAATTACATCAATTTCTTTTTGAGCATCGTCATAAATTTGTCTACCATTCAATTCAACACCACCGGGCAGTTTGAGACCTTGAAATTTTATTAAATTTTGTCCCCATTGGCGTTTGATAAGTGATGTTAAATATGGTTTTAAGAATGAATCATTCCAAACTCTTGAAAAATCATTTGGATCAAGAAGTCTCCAACAATCAATTACCAAATAATCTCCAACATTTACACTTGCCCAATCAATATCCAAATATAATCTATCCATCCTCTGATTGAATCTTATTTGTTTTTCTGTATTGAGAAGAAAATCAATATCTTCCAAATAAGTTTTTACCATCGCATATGATAAAAGTTCAGTTGAACCCCAGTAGTAAATATCATTCAAAAATAATTGATATTTTACACTGAACATATTATTTGTAGCAGTATTAGAACCATCAAATTTAAAAATTTTATTAATTCCAATAATTGATGGTGGTATTTGTAGATAATTGCTATTTTCTTGATATGTAAAAGTAGTTGCGGTTCCAACTATATTGGTTGTTGCTGTCGTAGTAACTATTCCTGCCGTTGTACTATTTCCTGCAGGGGCTCTACCACGATCAATATCTCCTTGAGTAATTTGATACTTTAAGTATATTTGAGTTACTCCATCAAAATGTCTTTCATTAAAAAATTGAAGAGCATCATCAACCAAATCATCAATTTGTTCGTCTGCAACGTTAATTTCTAGAACTGGTGCTCCAAGTTTTCTTTTGCAGTAATCTATTAAACCTTGTCTTGATGATGGTTGTGCCATTTATTTTCTACTCTTTTTTAAATATTTATAGCAATGTCTTTATATCTATAGTTATTATTTGATAGAACCTAAAGATGAAAGAACCTCTTGTTGTTTCAAATACAATTTACAATAACATTTTGCAAAATCTTTTGCAGTTTCAATATCATTAATACTATCTATTTCTGTGCTTATTTTAAAGTATTCAAAATTTTTACTTAAATTTTCAAGTTTAATTTCATCGGGATTCATTGACTAAACTCCTTAATAAAGATTTTATTTCACTAAGATCATTTTTTATATTAGCAACATCAGATTCTAGATGTTGTATTTTTTGATTCTCATCTACTTTTACATTACGTCTATTTAAATATTCTTGATATTCTACCATATTTGTATTAATAATTGAATTTGTCTTTGAATCACGTAAAAGGTGAGAATGTCCTTCAACTTTTGCATATTTCATACTATGCTAATGCAATTACTCTTAAATCTTTCAATCTTGGAACATAAACCTGACTTGTAGAAGTCATAATGATTTTGATCCGATACGATCTAAATGCTGGTAATTGATCTGCAGTAAATGTATATTCGGCAAATGAAACATCAGTCGGTGAAAATCCAGTATTTGATGTTAATGGAACAAAAGTATCTGGATGACCATTATTATTTTGAATATCAATTATTTGTCCTCTACTATTAAGATTTTCGTATCCAGGAAATGGAACAAAAATTGGATTGAAGTTTTGATTTTCACTGATTGCATAAAATGCACGAATATCTGAGTATAGATTATTATATGCACTAAGTAATATTTTAATCGATGTTCCTGGATTTTCAAGAGTAATTTCTTTTGAAAGATATTGGAATGCTGTTGGATCACTAAAAATACTATTGACTCTCGAATCTTCTGCATAATTTGTAATCACATTATTAACTCGATTTGAAGTTAATATTACACTCACTCTTTGAGTATCAATAACTGGACTTAATCTACTATCAATTGTGTTTAAGAACACTCTCAAATTCATTGACTTATTGCCTGGAAGTGTAGAGAGGTATTGAGTCTCATTCACTTTAGACGCAATCATTCTCGGACTATCAAGATAATTTACTTGATTTAATGTAATATTATCAAATCCAGTATCAATAAATGGAATTTCATTTCCACTAATACTGGATGCAGATATTGTTCTGATTTCTGAACTGAGTGAAGTTCCGGTCACAGTAACGTTCTGTATCATTGGTGTAATGATTTCAAAGGGCATATTTTGAGATGCCTTTATATTATAACCACCTGCTGATTTTGTTTGATTTAAGTAAAGAGTTGGATATCCAGATGAAGTACTTCTTGCTATTCCAGTAGTTGATGAAGTGTCCAATTTGATTGTATAAGAATCAAAAGAAATTGAATCTGCTGCAGTTACATCTGATAAATTGTGAGTTTTATTAATTCTTCTTAGAGAAACTCCACTCAACTCATACTTATAAACTGGTGTACCAGTTACATAGTTAATTGGATTTGAACCTCTTACAATTTGCCCACCAATTGAACCAGAAGAAGTTGATGTATAAGAAATAATTTCATTTCCAATCAAAAGATATCCTGGATTTGTTGTTCCGACACCAACATTTTCAAAAGTTGAGAATGTAGAAGAATCATCAACAAGAATTGCTGATGTAGAATCAAAAGTATATCCTGACGTTAATTTTGTTGGTTTTACATCAGAAATTGCTCCAGAAATAGACACAAGATCTGTATTTGAATACATTCCGTGATTCTTATGATTCACTACAATACTCAAACCATCGCTTACTACATTAATCGTAGAAATTGTAACATTTCCACCATAAGAGGAATTTAGTGTTGTTGTAAGACCGGAGTTATTAATGTATTGAATGGTTTTACCAACACCAGTTACAAAATCTCCTTGAACATTATCAAGAATTAATTGATTAACTGCTGTAATAATGCCAACAGAGAATCTTGCGTTTTGTCCAATTGTAAGACTTCCAATCGTTGTAATTCCAAGAACATCACCAACTTGATATCCAGAACCACCAGACGCAATTGTAACTCCAGTAGATACAACTGAACCATTTGATATTGTTATATTTGCAGTTGCTCCTTGACCACTCCCAGTTATTGTGTCTAAAGTTACAGAACTATAAGTAGCAGATCCTGATGATGGAGTATATCCAATACCCGCATTAATCACACTTAGTGTTCCTGTTGATATTCCTGCACTACCAACAAAATTACCAGTCGCATTACTTCCCTGCTGGAGAACAGTATTTCCAAGAGTTAATCCACTATCTTGTACTGTGGTTCCTAATCCCACTCTAATTTTTCTAGAATTTAGATTTAGTGAATCTGGAAGTAAAGTTGCAATTTGATTGTTACCCTCTGTTAGTTCTGGACTATAGAATTCTGCAGATCCAGATTGAATAAAATCAGCTCTGTAAAGTGTGAACTTTAAATCTTCCCACTGACTTGGTTCCCAAGTAGAGGCATTTTGAGATTTAAATAAAGATCCTAAAGTTGGTTGATTTGAAATAAATGTTTGTGTTAGAAGATCATTTTCACCAATTCTAGAAATGTACACACTATATTTTGTAGAGTTTGATGCAATACAGACACAATATTCCTGCCCCCCTTCAAGATATACTGGTGCCTTAAATACAAATGAAGTAGCAACAGACCCATCACCTGATGTGGAAACTTGATTTGGTTCTAATATAATCTCAGAAAATGGAAGAACTTTTCTTGTTGGGAATCCCCCTTGCATAGTTCTGATTTGAAAAGTTACAGGAATATCAGTATCATCTTTTGATCTGAAAAATACATCACATCTTGTTAAAAATACTCCTGTGCTGTCTTCTACTAAGAATGATTGTGCTAATGGATCATACCAAACAATATTAACATTTTGTGAGGTTGATTGAGAAACTGTTTGTGTTGAAATAACTTGTGTTCCTGTTGTTCTTGAAACTGCCCTGTCTTCAAATTCTTGTTTATTTTCAATTCGTGCATTTCTTACAGAAATAATATTTTCTTGAACAGTTTCTAAAGTTCCACTCGAAGTAAATCCTTCTTCGGCAATTGTTGTTGCTACATTTTGATCATTTGAATCATTGTTTATCAATGTAAAAACTTTAGATCCCGTTTCAAATTTTGGATGAACATTAATATTTGGATTGGGAACATTAAAACTTCCAATTAAAGTTGCAGATATGTCTGAAATCAACCTTACATTTGTAATTGTTGCTTGAGCCCCACTTGTTCCTCCAATAAGAACCATTCCACTTTCAACTCTTCCACTAAATTGCCCTTGAGGTTCATTTGATAGTGAGAATGTGTCAACATTCAAAATAGTTGATGTTGATGAATATGTTCCTTGAAGAACTTGACTTGTATAAGGATTTAACGAAAAAGTTGTTACTGCTGCGTCATAAGGACCTTCTTTATGATTTGGTTGAGCAACTCTAAAAGTTATTCTTGAGTTTGTATTTGTATTATTTGGTCCCAATCCAGTATTTGAAATTGATCCAATTACAGTCTCTCCAGTTTGAAAGACACCAGATATCATATTAATTTCTAAAAGTTTAGGAACACAATATTTTGTGACATCAACTCCATCAAAAAAAGCATACATCTGAGTGAGTGGTTTTATTTTTTTAGAAATGAATTGAATATTTCTTGACCTCATAAATGAAATGAGATTTCGACTTACAACCCTATCACCAACAGATGATGCATCAAATTGCTCAGTAACAATAGTTCTATTTCCTGTTCTTGTCTGAACTCCAGTATCTCTTACTTCTCTTAGAGTATCTCTAAGAACGGTAGTCGTTGTATCGGTTATGAATTGTCCTCCAGTTAAATCACCATTTCCACGAAGTCCCATTTGACCCCATCTTCCACCACTAGTAGTAGTTTCAGTTCTTTCTCTTGTGTTTTGAGTAACTTCTTGACCTGTCCAATTTGTTTCCCAAGAATTCCATATTGTTGGTGAAAATCCTGTCTGTGGATCTACATTTAAAGTTCTACTTGCAGTAGCAAGGGTTTCTGCATAATTTCCTTCAGTGTTAATGATTTTTGCTTCGATTCTTGTAGTGTCTACCCAGGTATCAGATGATGGAGTAAGTTCTACAGTTCCTTGCCAAAAACTAACCAAAAATGGGGTCACACTTTCAGATCTTGTTGCAAAGGTTTGTTTAAACCATTCACGTTCTGCATAATCTAAAGTAATAATGTCTGAAGATTTTCTAATATTGACCCCTTCTGGAGGTGAAAATTGAAGATCAGCATTTGGATCAACATTAGTTACAGGTCCTGCAATTAAATCTACAGAATTTGTATAATGTTGAGGTCTCAATTCCTTATTTCTTAAATCAATACTATTTTTATAAGAAACACCATCTTCTTGTGCAAGAAGTGAAGTAAAATTATCTACAAAAAATCCAGATTTAAATCTATTCAATCCATTTGAATCAGGAACAAAAAGTCCTGCAGTATTCGTTTCTAATAATGAAAGAGAAGTATAATACTCTAAATTTTTAATACGATTTTCAAGTTGTTTGATATCAACCATTCGATATCTTTTATGATCTAAAAATTCTATAGAAGATTGAGAAACATTATAAAGATATGGTGGTAAAAATACTGTAGCAATTTCTATCGCATCATCAACAGATACTGGTTTTTCTGGTCTTTCTGCAGGATTGCCATATTTGACTTGTAATTTACCATCTTTTGAAAGATAAATTCTATCAATTCTTCCCAAATAGAAAGAAAAAGTTGTGAGAATAGATTCATCTGAAGCAAGAACATTTGCTGCAGAATTTCCAGATGCATTAAAATTTCGACCATAAAATTCTAGTGGTGATCTGGAGTTTTCAGATACTGTATATGAAGAAGTTCTTGGTCGAATATCAATAATATCTGAATTTGAAATTCCATTCACACTTTGTATTTCTTTACTATAATCAAAAGTATCGTATGAATTTACTGTTGTAATATCCCCATCATCTGAAGATTGATAATATCCACTTTGGAAATAAATTTTTAGTCTTTTAGTTGGTTCATCAGAATCCGATTTTCTATTGATTACACCAAAATCATAAAATGTGCCTTCTTGCCCAGTAGAAAATGTGTAATTTGAAGAAATATTAAAACTATCAATATTTAATGTTACTACGATTGCACGAATATTTGATTCTTCAAATACTAATGTTTCTCCTTCTTTAAAAGTATTTTGATTTTTGTATATAAAGGAAATTTGAGTATTTGTTAATTTTTCTGCACAGATTGCAATTGCACCACTTGTTTGACCTATGATTTTTTCTCCAATAATCAACTCAGAAGTTGTTGTGGATGGGCTTGTAATTGAGAATAAAACAGCAGTTGGTGCTGATGGATCTGTTGTATCTAATGATTCATAAATTGAATGAATTTCAATCACATCAGGAACATTTAAACAAATATTTTCATCTTGAACTCTGGTGCCATAAGGGTAGTTTCCAAAAGTTAGTCCATCATTAATTGTAGTTCCACCTATTCCCGAATAATTATATTTTGATTTATCTACAATAACACTATTCACTCTATTTTTGAGTTTTGATTTTGCCTTTGGTTTTATTTTTGTAAGTGTCGTGACTAATGTTGCACCAGTGTCATTTGATCCAAGATTATAAATTTGAAGTTGAGTTGATCCAGATGTGAATGAGAACTTATCAGAAGTCAGAACTTCTGTGGATCCATCAGAACGAATTAGTGAATATCTTTCTTCATCAAAAGGCAAGAAGGTTTCATTAGATCCGGCAACTGCTGCTGTTGAAAGTTGATTATTTAAAATATTGACTGTATAAGATTTTCTAATCGTTAAACTTGCATTTGTAAGATCAACAGAAGATATGTTGTTCTTTGGAAGTTTTGTATAAAGAGTGTTATCTGTAGAGTCTTCTAAATTTGTTGTTAAAATTTGAAAATCTGATACTGAAATTAATGTAGTCGGAAATTCTCCATCACACACTCCGGCAACTGTTGCAATTCCAAGTGCAGTATTTGGAAGTTTAATTCCACCAATTTTAATTGATGTTGTCCCTACAGATATGACTTTACCATAGAAAGGGTCTACAGTATTTGTTGTTCCATAAGAAACTATATTATCTTTTTTAACAATTGTTCCTGGAAATAACTTGTTTGGTGATATTACATCACTTGTGAATAATGGATTGCTGAAAGTTACTGCATTTCCAACAACAACTGTGGATACGTTTGTAAATGTAATTGCCGAACCAACAACCAGAGAAGAAATCCGTGTAAATGCAACAGTACTTCCAATTCCAATTACAGAAGATTGAGTATCTCCAGCTCCAATAAAAATGGATGTTGCAGCTAAACTAACAACAGATAATCCAAATGATGTTCCAGCTCCTGTTATAAGATTGAAAGTATTTCCAATAGAAATTCCTGCTGTACTTGCAACAAATAACTGAGTGGATCCTATACCAACTGGACTATTAATTAGTAATCTAAGCAAACTCCCTGTTGTAGACCCTGTTCCAATAGTTATAAATGTATTTCCAATCCCGGTAATAGGGGCATTTGTTATTTCACCAGTTGAACCGACACTAATACGTGCCTGTAATGTAAGTGCAGAAGAAACAGACTGTAAATAGATGACAGTTGATCCAATACCAACATTTGCACTGAGTGTCGTTACTGCTGTTGTTACTCCTGCTGTTGATCCTGTACCAATAGTTACAAAAGTGGATCCAACACCAGTTACATATGCATTTGTAATTGCTGCTCCTACACTAATAGAACTTCCTACAGACACTCCAGAAGTACTATTTACAAAAATTTGAGTTGATCCCACACCAACTGTTGATGTAATATTGGTTTGTAAAATACCGATATTTGAATTATACTGAAGAGGGGCAATTGTAGCAATTCCAACAAAAAATGCAGTTGATTGAAGAACATCAGCCG
>Ga0208960_1000901_pt1 | contig 16246 bp, 7 predicted proteins | sample GreLakmeON33MSRF_FD_187703 | JGI IMG/M metagenome (GOLD analysis project Ga0208960, IMG submission 187703) | Freshwater lentic microbial communities from great Laurentian Lakes, MI, USA - Great Lakes metaG ON33MSRF (SPAdes) | ecosystem: Environmental > Aquatic > Freshwater > Lake | place: Great...
GACTGACGATGGTAATCAATTTCAAGCCGTTTTTTAAAAAAAATCGAATTACTTTGAAAGTCATCGCCATCGATAGTGTTCACCCCATTCTCTACGACAAACTTCGGTCGTATGGCTGCACTGTAGATGAATTTTCTCATTTAAAAGGAGAAGAACTTTTAAAAATTCTGCCGCAGTACGATGGCTTCATCATTCGCTCGAAATTTAAAATCACTAAGGAAATAATTACCGTCTGTCCCCAATTAAAGTTTATTGCACGCTCGGGTTCAGGTATGGAAAATATCGATTTGGAGTTTGCTAAATCGAAAGGGATTGAATGTTTTAATTCTCCCGAAGGTAATCGCGATGCCGTTGCAGAACATGTGTTGGGAATGATTTTAATGCTCATCAATAAACTAAAAATTGCCGATACAGAAGTGCGCAATGGCATTTGGAAAAGAGCTGAAAATAGAGGGCTTGAATTGAAAGGAAAAACTTTTGCATTGATTGGTTACGGACAAATGGGATCTGCCGTAGCGCAGCGCTTACAAGGTTTTGATGTAAAGATTTTGGCTTACGACAAATACAAAGAACAATACGATTGCAAAGCATCAATGGAAGAGGTTTTCGAGCATGCCGATTTCGTAAGTTTGCATCTTCCACTTACCTCAGAAACGACAAACATCGCCGATGCAAAGTGGTTCAACTCATTCAAAAAAGATATTTTTTTCATCAATACCGCAAGAGGTAAATGTGTAAAAACTGCCGACTTAGTATCAGCCCTAAAAAGCGGAAAAATCCGTGGCGCATGCTTAGATGTTTTAGAATATGAATCGGTATCATTTGAAAAACTAACTGCAGAAGAACTTCCACAAGATTTTCAATATTTAATACAATCCGATAAAGTTGTTTTGTCGCCGCACATTGCGGGTTGGACGAATGAGTCGTACGAGAAATTATCAACGTTTCTAGCTGAGAAAATAAAAGCAAGATTTTTTAAGTAAGTATAATTCCGCGTTTATCTAAAGTTACTTGGAACAAAGAGATTGAAGGTTACCTGAGCACCGATGAAAATTTGGCGTACGAAAAAAACTGTTCTTTATCTGATTTAGAAAGGATTGATTTATCGAATGTGTCAATGGAAATACTCATTGTGAACGTTACAACAGAAAACTTCATTAGAACACAGAAAATTCAAATTTGAGAGGCAATAAAACCTAAGAAGAAATAAAAAAATTGATTATTCGCAATTGCACCTGTAAACTTAATTGGGCACAATAGCGGATAAGCTTTAAAATATTGGTCGGAAATTCTTTTTCCACAATCTATTTTCCTACTTTTAAACAGCGGAAAACAAACATGAAAATTTATACCAAAACGGGGGACTTAGGAGAAACAGGATTGTATGGCGGCAGACGCGTATCGAAAAGCGATTTGCGTTTGGAGGCTTACGGAACCATCGACGAATTAAATTCTTATTTAGGATTGATTCGATCCTTAGGCATACAACCCCATCAACAAAATTTAATCATCGATGTTCAAACAGAACTCTTTACTGTAGGCGCTCATATGGCTGCCGATGATAAAAGATCGGGTTTGCTGCTTCCCGAATTCAACGAAAACTTAGTAGGTGATTTAGAAGTTGCCATTGATGAGATGAATGAACCAATGCCCGAACAAAAACATTTTATTTTGCCCGGCGGAAACATTATAATTTCTCACATTCATGTTTGCAGAGCAGTTTGCAGAAGAACTGAACGCAGAATAGTGACCTTAAATTTACAGAGTGAGATCCATCCACACACCATCAAATTATTGAACCGACTTTCAGACTACCTTTTCATGCTGGCGCGCAAAACAGGCTTCGACAACGGGGTGAAAGAACAAGCTTGGATACCCAAAAAAGTTTAATGTTCAAGGTTTAATTTTCAAATTTTGTCCGTCTACCGACGGATTCAATGTTAGTGAAGTAAATTAAATTAAACGTTTAGCTAACTTTGAACATTAAACTTTGAACAACTTTCTTATTTAACCCAAAATTATTTTGCAGTGTAAACAAAAAATCTATTTTTGCGTTGAGAAAGAAGACTTTAAAAAACACAGATAATATGTATTGGACACTAGAATTGGCCTCTTATTTAACAGATGCTCCTTGGCCAGCCACCAAAGACGAGTTGATTGACTACGCTCAACGCTCAGGTGCTCCGATGGAAGTGATTGAAAACCTCCAAGAAATTGAAGACGAAGGTGAGCCCTACGAATCGATTGAAGAGATTTGGCCGGATTATCCTACCAAAGATGACTTCCTGTTCAATGAAGATGAATATTAAAAAGAATTAGGCTTCGAGAAATCGGAGCCTTTTTTCATGGTAGGTAGGACAAGAGTTCCTTCGGGGTACCTCAGGATGACAACCACACCTCAAAGTAGCACTTACAAAGGATGTCATCCTGAGGTACCCCGAAGGAACTCTTGTCCTCCACATCTTTTTATCTTCTGCCTTTCTGACCTTCTATTCTTTTTATTTCTGACTAAATAAGTCAGAAAGTCGAAAATCTCCCCTCGGTTTAATTTTTGAATTCAGCGATTTACAGTAAATTTGAAATTCTTTTAAAAAACATGTTTCATGATGAAAGCAATAGAAAAGTTATTTACCGGAATTTTTGGAAAGAAATCCGATCGTGATATCAAAGAAATTATGCCTTTGGTGGAAAAAACCAAAGTAGAATATGCTAAACTTTCTTCACTTACCAACGACCAATTGAGAGCTAAAACTGCCGAGTTTAAACAACGAATTGCGGAACAGTTGAAAGAAGAAGAAGCGGCCATCGCTAAGATAAAAATTGATGCAGAAGCTGCCGGTGTTAGTATGGACGATAAATCGAGAGCCTACGAAAACGCCGATGCCCTTGCCAAAAAATTAGATGAGAAAATTGAAAAAGCCTTGTTGGAAATACTTCCCGAGGCTTTTGCTGTTATGAAAGATACCGCTCGTCGTTTCACCGAAAACGAAGAAGTGGAAGTTACTGCTAGCGATTTCGATAAAGAGCTTGCCGCTAGAAAAGACAACTTAGAGATTGAAGGTGATAAAGCAATTTATTTCAACTCATGGAATGCCGGCGGGAATGAAATCAAATGGGATATGATACACTACGATGTGCAGCTCATTGGAGGTATCAACTTACACAAAGGAAGAATTTCTGAGATGTCTACAGGGGAAGGTAAAACTTTAGTGGCTACTCTACCCGTTTATCTTAATGCCCTCGCCGGCAAAGGAGTTCACTTGGTAACGGTTAACGACTACTTAGCAAAACGTGACTGTGAATGGATGGCGCCGTTGTTCGAATTTCACGGTTTAACCATAGATTGTATCGACCGTTACGAGCCGCATTCTGAAGGAAGAAAACGCGCTTATCTATGTGATATCACTTACGGAACCAACAATGAATTTGGTTTCGATTACCTGAGAGATAACATGTCGGTAAGTTTAGACCAACTCGTTCAACGTAAGCATCATTTTGCTATCGTAGATGAGGTGGATTCTGTATTGATTGATGATGCAAGAACTCCGTTGATTATTTCTGGCCCCACAAAACACAAGCAAAACCTCCAATTCAATGAACTTAAACCCTTCGTTGAAAAAATTGTAGCTGCTCAAAAAACATACGTTACCAAAGTCTTGGCCGATGCTAAAAAACTATTGTCGGAAGGAAATAAAGACGAAGGCGGTGTTGCCCTACTGCGCGCTTACCGAGGTTTACCAAAGAACAAGGCTTTAATTAAGTTCTTATCTGAACCGGGCATCAAACAACATTTACAAAAAACAGAAAATACACATTTACAAGAGCACGGAAAGCAAATGCGTGTGGCCGATTCTGAATTGTTTTTTGTGATTGATGAGAAAAATAACTCTATTGATTTAACAGAAAAAGGAATCGATCATTTGGCGCAATATGTATCTGATCGCGATTTCTTCGTGCTGACAGATATTGGTTCTGAAGTAGCTAAAATTGAAAATTCATCTATCAGCGACAAAGAAAAAATTACCAAGAAAGATGATTTAATTAAAGAATACAGCGTGAAAGCCGATCGCATTCACACCATGAATCAGTTGTTGAAAGCATATACCTTATTTGAAAAAGATGTGGAATATGTAATCATCGATAATGAAGTTAAAATTGTAGATGAGCAAACCGGACGTATCATGGACGGCAGAAGATGGAGCGATGGTTTACATCAATCTATTGAAGCTAAAGAAAACGTTAAGATTGAAGCCACTACTCAAACACATGCTACCGTTACTTTGCAAAACTACTTTAGAATGTACCATAAGTTGTGCGGTATGACGGGTACTGCAGAAACTGAAGCGGGTGAACTATGGGATATTTACAAGTTAGATGTTACCACCATTCCTACCAACCGCCCTATCTCTAGAGAAGATTTGGAAGACAAAATTTACAAAACGCAACGTGAAAAATATACAGCGGTAATTGAAGAAATTACTGAATTGACTAAGGCAGGCCGACCAGTATTGGTGGGAACAACATCGGTAGAGATTTCTGAGTTGTTGAGCCGTATGTTGCAAATGCGCGGTATCAGGCACAACGTGTTGAACGCGAAAAGACATCAGCAGGAAGCACAAGTGGTGAAAGAAGCCGGACAATCGGCTATGGTAACCATCGCCACCAACATGGCGGGTAGAGGTACAGATATCAAGCTTTCTGATGAAGTTAGAAAAGCGGGCGGTTTGGCCATTGTAGGTACAGAGCGACACGACTCACGTAGAGTTGACAGACAATTACGCGGTCGTGCAGGCAGACAAGGTGACCCAGGTTCATCTCAATTTTTCGTTTCTCTTGAAGATCAGTTGATGCGTCGATTTGGTTCAGAAAGAATCGCGAAAATAATGGATAGAATGGGCTACAAAGAAGGCGAAGTGATTCAGGCCGGAATGATTACCAAATCTATCGAACGTGCTCAAAAGAAAGTAGAAGAAAACAACTTTGGTATTCGTAAACGATTGTTAGAATACGACAACGTAATGAACTCGCAACGTGAAGTAATTTACAAACGCAGAAGAAACGCATTGTATGGAGATAGATTGAGCGTTGATATTTCGAACTTGATTTTAGACTTGTTAGAAAACATTATCACCTCACATTCTGTGACTAAAGACTATGAAGGTTTCCGTTTAGATGTTTTAAAATCATTTGCAGTAGAATTACCTTTTAGCGCTGAAGAATTTGCCAATTCAAATGCAGAGACTTTATACATGAAATTATCTGGTTTGGTAGTGAAGACATATGAAGACAGAAAGGAAAGATTGCGCGTTCACGCTTGGCCAGTCATTAAAAATGTATATGAAAATCAGGGCCAGCAATTCAACAATTTAGCCATTCCTTTTAGTGCCGATGGAGAGCATGTTTTTCAAATTGGTGTGAACCTTAAAAAGGCTTACGAAAGCGAAGGAAAAGAAATTGGCAATGCACTTGAAAAAAGCATTGTTTTATTCAATATTGATGACGCTTGGAGAGAGCATCTTCGTGAGATGGATGACTTGAGAGGCAATGTGCAAAACGCATCTATTGAACAAAAAGACCCATTGTTGATTTACAAATTTGAATCTTTCAACTTGTTTAAATCGATGGTAAATAAATTGAACTACGAGATAGGTTCATTCTTATTCAAAGCCGAGATTATGCAAAATCAAGGTCAGCCTATTAGAGAAGCTGCCCGTGTTGAAGCGCCCGACAAAGGATTGAAAGCACAACACGAAAGCGCCGAATCGCCAATAGCTGAGCCGGTAGCGCGCAAACAAGAACCAGTGAGAGTAGAACCTAAAGCGGGAAGAAACGACCCTTGTCCGTGCGGAAGTGGCAAGAAATACAAACAGTGCCATGGAAAGATGGAGACTGCTTAGTCGACTTAAAATTATTTGCAAAAAGGGGAATGAAATCATTCCCTTTTTTTGTGCTTTTTAGTATCGACTGAAAAGTAATAATTCAAAATTATTGGTTTGAATTAATTACGCAACTGTGTCATCTTTGATCAAATCAATATCGTTTAGTACTAACCTCATTTTTTCTCAGAAGGCCTAAACCCGAAGAAGCCCTAACAACCATTTTTTTCTTCGGGGGGTTACCCAAATCAAAGAATTATTGACAGCAAATCGCAATTAATTTATTTTTTTCTTTTTCTTTTTATTACCTTTTCCCGTATCTTTTTAACTGCGGCTAAGCGCACAACTTCTTGCACTGCTTAATATGAATGGGGATTCATTGTTGAAAAATTACTTTTTCATATTCTTTTTGAATATGCTTCTGTATTTACCCTTAAACGCTGTGCACGTGTTTGGCGGTGAGCTGGAAGCTATAAATATTGGAGGAGATAATTATAAGTTTAGACTGACCACATATATTGATTGTTCGCGCGTTTCGGGTATGCCCTCTACAGAAAGTTTTCAGGTTTACAATTCTTCCAACGCCTTAGTGAAAAATATTACACTCAGCATAGTTTTAAGAGACACTCTTCCAGTAATACAGAATGCATGCGCCAACTCAGCCGCTGGCACTTGCGTAGGACGAGTTGTTTTAGAAGGAACAGATGCTCTACCTTTAATAACTGGTGGCTACACCTTAGCCTACGGAAGTTGCTGCAGAAATTCGAATATTACCAATATTATTTCTCCTGGTGGCACTGGACAAGTTTATGTATTAAAACTTCCAGGTGGCGAATTGGTAAATAGCGGCAACAGCGCACCCGTTTTTAATAGCTTACCACCTTCGGAAATTTGCACCAACATGCCCATGAGTGTTGATTTTAAAGCAACAGATACCGATGGAGACTTATTAAAATACCGTTTGGCCAATCCTTATGGAGATTTGAATGGAGGGAATGCAACAACACCTCCCATTGCAAATGTTTCTTTTTCTGCGCCTTATACAGCGATAGATCCACTAAATGCCGGAATTCAAATCGATAGTTTAACAGGAGAAATTACGGGAACACCTAAAAATATTGGCCTTTTCGTAATTGGAGTGGTGGTAGAAGAATATAGAGGAGGAAAGTTGATAGGCACTAAAATTCGAGATTTCACTTACACTATCGTAGCGTGTGCGCCAGCAATGACAGCAAACAACCCTTTGGTAAGCTCATGTGTCAATTCTCCAGTGCAATTTGATTATACTTTTTCTGGACAATTGAAACCGGGCACAACACCTCATTGGAATTTTGGAGATCCTGCCTCAGGTGCTAACAACAACTCTACTCTTAAAAATACTACCCACCAATATTCTGCAGTAGGCACCTATTATGCTGCGGTTGACATGAAAGATTTTTGTGGAAATACCTTGCGAGACACGGTGAGAATAGATATTATTGAAACCCGACCGAATGTTGCCGACCCAGGTTTGCATTGCAAAGGAGATCAAATTACATTAACCAGCAGTGACATTGGCTGTTCTCAAATGACGTGGTACAATGACTCAACATCAACTGCGGCTATTCATACAGGTTGCTCTTATACTTTTACTTTAAGCGATAGCAATTGTGTTTATTTCGAACCTTTTGTTGACCCTGCTACTTACACGGTTGGTGCAAATGGTTTTCAAGGTTGGGGAACAGATGCCACCAATACTGCCACTTTCGATGCTCTTTTGCCCTTAACCATTGAAGGGTTTTCGTTAAATGGTGATCAGTTTTGGTCGGGTTGTATTCCTTTCTCTGCAGAATTTACAGTTGAAAAAAATGGAATAGTTGTTTGCGGTCCCATCACTAAAACCATCAATTGCGATGGAACAACAGCTAACGCTGTCGCTGACATTAATTTCAATGTTCCTTTTGGCACTGGCTATTCACTAAAAGTAACAGGAGCAACCTTAAAACCCACAACAGGCGCATCGATAGTGAACAAAATAGGGGTAATTACTTTCACCAATTCCGGACCGTTTTACAACATTAAAATGCACTCCGACCAAAAGTGCCCCGTGCGCAGCAAGCTTTGTGTGAAAAGCGTTTGCCCTTGTCCCGACACCACATTAAAGTTTCCTGCTCCTATTTGTTCTAGCGCTAATTTCGATTTAAGTACTTTGAAAACAGCGACTACTTCATTAGGCACATGGAGCATTGTTAGTGCTCCTGCAGGAAGTAATCCAGCAAAATTGACTGGCACAAAATTTAACAGCAGTAACAATGGCGATAGCGGACAATACTCCTTGATGTATACAGTTGCTGGCGGACCGTATCCATTATGTGCAGATTCTAACGTTAGAGTAATAACTGTAAATCAAAAAGACACAGCCAAGATCAAGTTGAATCAAGGTCCGTTTTGCATCGTAGGAGGAACAAAAACTTTACTTCTAGAAAGTATTTCTAATGCTGGAACCTGGAGTGGAACAGGCATTTCTAATAGTGCTGCAGGACTATTTGATCCTAATGCTGCCGGCAATGGAATGAAAGTTATTTCCTTCACCACCAATGGGGTTTGTCCGGTTGTAGATACTGTTCATATCACAGTAGAAGCCAAAAAGATTTCAAACATCACTACTGCCGATACCATAGTTTGCCAGAATTCTAGCGCATTTAATATTCGATTATCGAGCAACAGTTCAAGTGGTGGAATTTGGTTAAACGGATTAAATGCTGCAACAAATAATTTTAATCCTACTGCAGCAGGGCCTTCAAAAATATACTATGCAGTGCAAGGATTAGGTGTGGCTTGCAGTGCCGTTGATAGTTTGAATATCACAGTGAATACCAATGCTAACGCAACATTAACAACTCCAACAATAACCAATTTTTGTTTAGGTGATACAGGCGTAACAGCTGTGCCAACAGTTTTACCAGCAACCGGCAATTGGTGGAGTGTGCCAGCAGGGGCTGTAAATACTTCAGGAAAATACAATCCGGCAGCAGCAATTGTAGGAGCAACAAAAGTGTATTATGGAATTAGCGGAATGTGCGGAGACACCAATTTTGTGACATTTACATTGCACCCAACAAAAAACCCAAGCATCACCAAGTTTGGTCCTTTATGCGAAATCGCAAAGAATGTAGTAATGAAATCAGTTGATGCTGGGTCATGGACTGTTGATGGTGCTGCATCAGATGGCAATTTCTTGGCACAGAATTATTCTATAGGAAAGCACGAAGTGATATTGTCCATCAAGGATTTTTGTCCGCTTGCCGATACAATCAATGTTGAAATCAAAAAAAATCCAACAACCAATTTTAGCGCAGATACTTTAGGCGGATGCATTCCCCTTCTTGTTACATTTAGTGATCTATCAGATTCAACAGCACTAAGTAGCAAGTGGTACATCCAGAAAAACTTTAGTACTATTGACTCACTAAGCACTTTACTAGCGACTAATTACAACTTCGAAATACCAGGATGCTACGATGTAATTTTAAAAAACAACTATGCTTATGGTTGCAGCAGTTTATTACAGCTACCTAACCAAATATGCGCGGGAGGGCTGCCAATTGCAGATTTCGAGTTTTTAGATTTGCCAAAAAACATACAAGACCCAACAGTTAATTTGGAAAATAAATCGATGTATGCTGATACTTATTTTTGGAAAATGCCAGAAGGAAACCCAGATACATCTAGCATAATAAATCCTTATACCCGCTACACAACTTTTGTACAAGATACTTTCCCAGTAACATTGCTGGCAAGCAATCAATGGTGTGCCGATAGCATTACCAAAAACTTAATCATTTACGATATTTTTGGAGTGAATGTACCTAACGCATTTACCCCAAACAACGATGGAAGAAATGAAACTTTCTATCCAACAGGAAGAAACATAACAGATGAAAATTACGACTTCATGGTATTCAACAGGTGGGGTGAGTTAATCTACCAAAGCAACACTCCATTAGCCGCTTGGAACGGGAAAAAATTCAATACGATGGAAGAATGTCAGATAGACGTTTACGTATGGAAATTGATAGTAAAAAATACGTTCACGAATAAAAAAGAGGAGCACGCTGGAACTGTGACGTTGGTGAGGTGACTAGGCGATTTCAAATTCTATTAAATAGCCTTTCTCAGTAGGAGAAAGCAAATCTATCAATTCAAATAAATGCGCTGATGCGACAGTAGTAAGCAGAATTTACTTTTTTTAACTCTGTGGCAAGTAAACCGCTCTTCTCATAGCGCTAGCAAAAAAACACCAAAATCGTTTTTAGTGCTTTTTACATTTCACAAAGGCCTTTCTGCCCTAACCTAATTTTTATATCTTTGCTAGCAATGAAAGACAAAGTGCACGGTTTAGCAAAAGAATACCTGAAAGATATCATTCAGGTTCGCCGATATTTGCACGCCCATCCTGAATTGTCTTTTAAAGAATACAAAACATCGAAATACATTCAACAATTCCTAACAGAAAATGGTATTCCTTTTACTGCTGGCTATGTAGAAACAGGAATTGTAGCGCATATTGAAGGTAAAAATCCCAGTAAAAAAGTTATTGCCCTAAGAGCCGACATGGATGCGCTTCCTATTTTGGAAGAAAATGAAGTGTCGTATTGCTCAACCAATTTTGGGGTGATGCATGCTTGCGGACACGATGTACACACTTCATCACTATTAGGTACAGCAAAAATATTGAATGCCCTTAAAGGCGAGTTTGAAGGTACAGTGAAGTTGATTTTTCAACCTGGTGAAGAAGTATTGCCTGGTGGTGCTTCATTGATGATTAAAGAAGGAGCGCTCAAAAATCCAGATGCAGAATTGATTATTGGTCAGCACGTATTCCCTTCGATGGATGCCGGTAAAGTGGGCTTCCGCAGAGGAATGTACATGGCCAGCTGCGATGAAATTTATGTTACTGTTAAGGGTAAAGGCGGACACGGAGCCATGCCTCACAACAATATCGACCCCATTTTAATTGCTTCTCACATGATTGTTGCCATGCAGCAGGTGGTGAGTCGCCATAATTCTCCCATCATTCCATCGGTTCTTTCGTTCGGAAGAATTGAAGGTTTGGGCGTTACCAACGTTGTTCCCGATATTGTAAAAATGGAAGGAACCTTTAGAACAATGGACGAAGAATGGAGAGTAAAAGCACACGAAATAATGTTTAAATTGGCGAATAGCATAGCAGAAGGGATGGGGGGCAGCGTTGATTTCGACATTCAAAAAGGATATCCGTTCTTAGTAAACGAAGAAAATACTACCGTTCAATCGTGGGCCTTGGCCGATGAATTTTTAGGTAAAGAAAACGTAGAGGAATTAGACCTAAGAATGACCTCTGAAGATTTTGCTTTTTACTCGCAAGTAATGCCTTCTTGTTTCTATCGTTTAGGTGTTAAAAATGCAAATAAAGGAATCACTTCAGGCATTCACACATCCACTTTCGATATCGACGAAAGTGCTTTAGAAACAGGCATGGGCTTAATGGCTTACATTGCTCTGGGATTACTTAAATAATCATCATGAAGAAAATCTGGGAGAAAGTTAAAAGTGCGGGAATCTATCTCTGGAAGAAAAAGCGCTACCGCTATCCTATCCTTAGCATTATTTTTCTCTATTTAGTGGTTCAACACAACTTCTTGTGGTTGATGGGAAACATGCCATCGGTTGAAGAATTGAAAGATCCTAAGCTGCCTGTTGCGTCAGTGATTTATGCAGAAGACGGGCAAGTTATCGGCAAGTTTTTTCGTGAAAATCGTTCTTCTGTAGCCTATAAAGACATCAATCTACTTTTTCACAAAGGATTGGTAGCTACCGAAGATGTTCGTTTTTACGAGCACACCGGTATCGACTGGAAAGCCAACATTGCCATTTTGTGGTACATGATAAAAGGAGATAAAAGGGGCAGCAGCACCATTACCATGCAGCTGGCCAAAAACATCTTTAAAATGCGCAAGGTAAACAAAGGTTTGCTTAGCTATATTCCTGGTATAAGCACCGTAAATGTGAAAGTTAAAGAATGGATAGTGGCCAAGCGTTTAGAAGAAAATTACAGCAAAGAAGAAATTTTATTGTTGTACATGAATACCGTTGATTTTGGAAGCAATGCCTTTGGTATCAATACCGCCGCTAAAACCTATTTCAATAAAAAACCAAAAGATTTAACTTCCGATGAATCAGCTATTTTAATTGGTATGCTTAAAGCTACTACTACTTACAATCCGGTTTTACATCCGGAAAAATCTTTAGAAAGGAGAAATGTAGTTTTATCGTTGATGAAGAAACATGGTGTAATCTCAGATAAAGAATATGCCAAAGCAATTGACAAACCCATTACACTTGATTATCACGTTGAAAATCCGGAAGATTGCAAAGTACCCTACGTACGTGCTGCGGTGGCGCGTGATTTGGAAGAATGGTGCAGTGACAATGGCTATGATATTTATAGCGACGGTTTAAAAATTTACACCACCATAGATTTGAATTTACAAATGCACGCGCAGGCAGCGGTGAGCGAACACATGAAATCATTGCAAGGAAAGTTTGATGCGCAATGGGCCAATCAAAATCCATGGGTTGATTCTAAAAAAGTTGAAATTCCTAAATATTTAGAAAATGCTATTAAGCAAACAGATGCTTATCGCGGACTCAAAAAACGTTGGGAAGAAAATGAAGATACTATTCAGTATTTTTTACGCAAGCCACATTTGTGCGAAATATACACGCACAATGAAGGGTTCACCAAAAAGATGATGAGCTCTTACGATTCATTGGCACACTGCAAAAAAATGTTGCGTTGCGGATTTTTCACATTAGATCCTAAAACGGGCTACATCAAAACATGGGTAGGTGGCTTCAATTATAAAGTAACAAAGTACGATCATATAAGGCAGTCTAAACGGCAGCCTGGCTCTACCTTTAAGCCCTTTGTATATGCAACAGCCATAGAACAAGGAAGTAGTCCGTGCGACACTAAAATCGACAGATATGTTCGTCATGAATACGATGAAGATGGCGTACATCATGTGTGGGAGCCAAAAAATGCAAGTCGTCATTTCTCGGGCGACACTTTAACGCTTCGCCGTGCCATGGCCAATTCCGTGAATAGCATTGCTGTTCAGTTAACGCTTCAATGTGGACCTGAAAATGTTGCGCAAACAGCAAAAAAATGTGGTATTGAGAGTCCGTTAGCAATTGTACCATCTATCGGACTAGGTTCAAACGATGTAAGTCTGTTGGAATTAACCTCAGCCTACGCGCCATTTATCAATGGAGGATTCAAAATAAAACCAATTTTAGTTACCCATATTGTGAATCAAAAAGGAGAAGAAATCGCACGATTTAACTCTACACAAGAAAGAGCATTAACAGAAGAAACCGCCTGGCTGATGTCATATATGTTGCGCGGAACTGTGGAAGAATACAATGGAACTTCTTCAGCCTTATTTCAATATGCATTGTTTGGAAACAACGCTCAGATGGGTGGTAAAACAGGTACTTCAAACAACTACTCTGATGGCTGGTATGTTGGTGTAACCAGCAGATTGATTGGTGGTGCATGGGTGGGTGCTGAAGACAGATGCGTGCACTTTAAAAACTCTGCAACAGGCGAAGGAATGAAAACCGCCCTACCTATTTTTGGATTGTTTATGCAAAAAGCCTTTGCCGATAAGAAAAGTAAATTAAAACCCACACCTTTTCCTAAAGAACCTTTCCCTATTGATGTACCGCACAATTGCAGAATGCGAGCGCCAAGAATTGACACTGTGGTAGTAGAAATTGATTCGGTGGGCGCGGAAAATATTGTTGGAGATAGTCTTACTGAAACTATAACGCCAGAAAACTATTAACCTTAATTCATCTTTCTTCTCAGCTGATAAAGCTCAATCCCAATAAATTTTTGATGCAGTAGCACTTCATAATCCACTTTAATTTTCTTTGCCAACAAAGCCTTTTCATCGCGAGAATGAGACAACACAAGCCAAGTGCTTTTTGCTTTACTAGAAAGTGAATCTAAACGAAGTACATTGCTTTCATTCAACTCCTGGCGAACATCAACAAGCGGCAATTTATTTAAGTCGCTGCGCTTCGCATAGTAATCAAAAGCATTGCGCTTGCAATAGGCGGCATCAAAAAGTATAACATCCTCTCTATCGGCTTTGATTTCTACCAAAGCAACGGCATCTCTCCACTGCTCTTTACCGTCTTGAGCGTAATAAACTGCAAGCCTAATAACAGCCAGAATTGTAATGGCCGAAAGCAACCATATTTTATGTTTTTTCTGTTCGAATGATTGAAGGCCATAAGCCACTAAAATGAAAAAAGGAATGGAAGAAGCGATGGTATATTTTTGCAAATAGATAGAATGAAAAAGAAAACAAAAAACAAGTAAAATAAATGTAGGAAAGGCAAGCCACCAAATTAAAAAGTTGAACTTTTGTTGTTCCTTACTATAGCCAACAAGTGCTTTGATAATTAAAATGCCAAAAATTAAGACAAGTAATATGGAGCCCGAATAAGTGCTAAAAGTGCCCAACATATCGCGTATTGTAGGCACAGGCATCCAAGTCATATTGTGCCATTCATCCGCTTGAGAAAAAAACATTTGCATCCACGGCACAAAAGCAAGCAAAAGCAACAATTGCAAAATAATCCACGATTTTAAAGTAATGCCTCCCTTCTGCTTCACCATAAAATAATAGATGTTTTGTGCAACAATAAAAAACACGGCTAAGCTATGCGCATACAAAAACAATAGGTTAATAATGAACAAAAGAAACATCCATTTCTTAGCAGCATTATCCTTCCATTTTACAAAGAAATAGCAGGAAGAAACACTTAAAAAAGTAATTAAAGAATACATTCTTGCTTCTTGTGCAAACTGTATATGAAACACCGAAATTGCCAATAAAAAAGCGGTAATTAAGGCCACTTTTTCTTGTGCTAAATATTTAGTGAGGTGATAAGTCATGGCGATACTTGCCAAACCAAAACCAAGAGATAAAAATCGTACTGAAAATTCACTATCGCCGCACAACAACATCCAGTAATGCAGCAATAAATAATACAGGGGAGGAAAAGAATCTACTACCGATTTATCTATTAACTGATTAAAATTTAACTTGCCCATGGCGATAGAAATACCTTCATCGAGCCAAATGCTTTCGTGCGACAAATGAAACAAACGCAAAACAAAAGCAAGTAATAAAATAGAAAGAAAAATGAGCGTGCTTTTGTACTTTTGAAAATTCATTTTACTGGTTTTTTACAGGCCCATTTTTGATTTCATACACCTTCCAAAAGCGAGTTCTTTCTACCCAGTTAAAAACATTAAATACTTTAATCCAATCGGGCAAAGCCGAAAATATTTTTTCGTTGTTTTTTTCTAGTACAAGACCTTCCTCATTCTTCACCGTAGCAAAAAGAACGGTGGTATCTGGCAAGATTTTAATTTCATCGAGCGTTTGAATTTCACGCACATTTAAATTAGGGCGTTTGTAGTAGTAAACATCTAAAGCTCGGCAGTAAGGATTGTCTTTAATGTAATACACTACTACTGGCGTATCGTACTTATTGTACAATTCTTTATACAAAGCCACTTGCGCATCGGCAGCTTTAAATGAAACAATCAATGCGAAAAGCGCATTTTGTACCCAAAACAATACCACCAAAACCTTAACAATTGGATTTTTAAAAAACCCTGACCACTTTTCATTCACTATTTCACCGGCTGTTACAGCAACCAAAGGAAGGAGCCCGATAGCCGGGAAAAGAAAACGCAATTCTTTATGGCCGATATAAAAATGTATCAAAACAAAAGGAAGAATGGTCCATACCAAAGCATCTTTCCAACGATACACCATCAACAAAACAAAAGGCACAATGTACAACAAACTAAAAGGAGGAATACCTACATTAAAGATTTGCACGATATAGTAATACCATGGTTCTAGGCCAAATCCCGCCATCTTATCCAACAAAATATTTTCTTCAAAATACTTCCAGGTACTCAACACCCATTCGCCATAAAACCACTTATCGATAAAAACACCTACTACAAACATCAATACTATACCCAACACTGTAAGTAATAAGTGACTAAATTTCGATTTATTGATCAACAGCAGCCAAGCCAACCAGCCCACCATTAAAAAAGCATTTTGGTACCGAAAAAGGAAAGACAAACCTAGAATTACACCCATTAAAAAATACTGTTTCGGATTGGGATTTTTCCAAATAAAAAAGAGTGCAAAAGCGATAACGAATAATCGGCCAGCCATGTTTTCCGATGAAAAACGAACGCTATTAAACACCGAAAACCACAACAAAAAAGAAAGCGCTACAAAAGT
>Ga0208960_1000905_pt1 | contig 16237 bp, 11 predicted proteins | sample GreLakmeON33MSRF_FD_187703 | JGI IMG/M metagenome (GOLD analysis project Ga0208960, IMG submission 187703) | Freshwater lentic microbial communities from great Laurentian Lakes, MI, USA - Great Lakes metaG ON33MSRF (SPAdes) | ecosystem: Environmental > Aquatic > Freshwater > Lake | place: Great...
ATCGAGTTTTCCTGATGCAAAATAAAGCATGTCGGTGCTTGCTAGACCCAAATTAATTACATTGACACCTTGCTCGGTTAATCCTCGCTGAAACGCGTCAGCTAAATCTGGTCCACTTGGACGCATGTCATGTGCGACAACAATTAGTTTTGCATTTGAAAACTTTGCAAAGGCCACACCTAGTGCATGAGCCGCGGTTTCGTCTAACTGATCTGGGACTGTGCCCCGAATGTCGTAAGCCTTGACAATTGCTTCTAAGTTTGGCACGACTGGAAATACTAGTTGATTAAGGCTTCACTCATTCGCAAAGCACTGCGGCGACGCCAACGCAAAATCGCTATTGCGATCCCAAGTGCAGTCAGTAGATATGCGAAAAAATCTATTTTTGTATATCCGTAATGCAAACGAATATCTTTCTGTGTTGGCACAACGACCATCATGTTCGGCGCAACACGATATGGACCTTTCGCACCAGAGACCTTCCAGTTCGGAAAATAACTCATGCGAACTAGAATCGGTTGACCAATTTTGTCGACACTAAATGAAATTGCAGAATCTTCGAGCACGATATTTGTCACCTGTACTGGTTCTGAAACAACAACAGTTATATCTTGCGTCGGTAAAACAATGTCGACACGACGACTTGATGCACCTGGTTCGCCCTCGCGGCGAGTTAAGTCAACTTCTACATCGACGTGTTGCCACGAATCTGGGCCATCAGCAGCAGGCACAGCAGCCCAGTCTTCTGGATGCTGAAACCAACTCGTGCCAATTTCAAGCCAGCGCTCTTTTGCGTCGCCGACATTGCTGTTTGCAATAACTGGTTGCACTGCGAGCGGCACGACTAACTCGCTGTTGCTGACTTGATAGATCACCCATGGTCCACTGCGAGCAACTTCAACGAGTGCGGCTTGCAAATTAGCCTGATCAATCGCCTCTTGTGTGAATGCCATAAAATATCGCACGCCAAGTTCTTGCAAATATCGCACGCCGAGGCCAGCATTGTTATCGTCGTAACGCAACTCGCGCACCGGGTTACTGCTCTGCTTTGACATCGCCGCCGAAGTGATGAAGTGATACGGAGTTGTGCCAGCAGCCTCAAAATTTAACCCTTCCATCGAGCCAATGCAGCCATTTGTCCAGTGCGGCAACAACATCAGCGACATTGTCGTTCCATATTTGTTTAATTCACCACTGCTCTCCCAAAGTGCGCGACCGCAACCATGCTTATCGTCGCTGCCAAGCGACTTCATAGTTTCGACAACAGCGCGATATTCGAAATAAGCGCTCTTGCCTTCGTATCCAGTGAAGTTCCATCGCGCCCAACCATCTACAAAACCGTCATTGGATAATTTTGTTTTTATTGGCCCCCAGTTATAGTGCGCCACGCCATCCGCATTTGTCGTAACTTTGCCAAATGGTAATTCTTGAAAGCGAAAACCAATCACAGCAGCGACGAGAACAGTCATCGCAATTATCCATGACATATTAAATTTTGCACCTTCACGTATTGAGATAATCGGCACTAATGGTTCTTGAGATTCTTGATTAAGCGCTTGTCGTGCAAGTCTTTCTAACTGGCTAACACGCACCAAACCGACTACAAACTCATACACACCGATCATCATCAGCATGTAGCGGAGTAAATAAAGAAATGGAAGCAAACGCGGGTTCCAGAGCAGGCCAATCACCGGCAAACTCTCACGACCGACAATAACTCCAACAACAAGCAATGCACAATAAACACCCATCCATATTCCGGTGCGATTACGACGCAATACGCACGCGACAAATCCGATAATTGCAAACAACGTGATAAAAATATTCCAATAAATCGACAGCGGAAAGAACATCTTCCAAAACGAATCAGACGCCCCACTCGGACGAGGCTCGTATTTCATGTCAGTCATAAACGCATGGCCTGTCAAAAATGGCAAAACCCAAAACGCTGACAGCAACACTGCATTACCGATGATCACGAATGCAGTATTTAGGCTTCGTCGACTTTGCCAGATCAAAGTTATAAGCACGACACCACCAAAAACAAAGAGCAGCACGATGCCGTGACTTAGTGCGCTGAGCGCAAGCATAAGTGCGGTAACCATTCGTCCACGATGTTCATTCAACGCCCGAATAAACAAACCAAAAGTAAGGACTGATAAAGAAAGCGCGATCGAAAATGAAAACTCACCCGCCATTGTTGAGGCGATATTGCCGCCGTAAATTGTGAAACTCTCGTCGTATAAAAAAACAACTGCCGCAAGTGTCAATAGCTCTGGAATCGGAAACAGAAACCGGGCAAACTTGCCGAACAACCAAGTACAAATCGGCATAGCCAAAATGCCAATCACGGCAATAATTTTTAAAGCGATGCCATACGGAGCAATTAGGTCAACCATCAAAACAGCAAGCGCCGGAATCAACATATAAAACCGATACATCGGAAAACCCGCGTACCAATCGTTGCTCCATCCTGTCAAACGAAAATGTGGCAATAGAAAATCTCGCAAAAATGCTGGCCCATAGACATGGGCTCCCATATCGCCACCAGTTGGCGTGTTGTTGCTAAAAATTAAATCTGGATGCAACGTCAGTAACAACGCGAATGTAGACGCAGTAACTACGACTAGTGAAATAATCTGCTGTGAGTTTAGTTTGCGAAGATTTTTTACGATCACTGTCTCAAAACTCTAGTCTCAAAACGAAGTTAAACGTCTACAGATATGCGACAAGCGCAAGCCCGGTTGCGTTAAAAGCCACATGGGCAACAACTGACATGCCGAGCCGCTTGGTTAAATGAAAACAAGTTCCAAGCACAAGCGCAAACACGAATAATCCTGGAAACTCGACAATCCGCAAATGAACTCCAGCAAACCAAACTGCAACGATGACAAGTGCACCGAGTTCATTTATATTTTTACGCAAATGTCCGTGAATAAACCCGCGGTAAACAAGTTCTTCAATAATCGGTGCACCAAACACGACCACGACGACTAGAACCACCAGCCAAAATCCATGCGCGTTATCAAATAGATCTCGAGCACGCTTTTCTACATTTTCAGGATCGAATTTTTCAGGAAACAAAACTCGAAATGGCCAAGTAGCCAAACCTACGAGCAGCAACTGACTTACGACACCAATCGGAATACCTGCCAGATCAATTAAGCGAAAACTCAGAAAAAAATCTTTTGCAAAGTTGCCACTACCAAATCGGTTCGAAACGATTAATAAACCGACAAGAAACGGTCCCCACAATGAAATCGCCGAAACACCCAGAAACCACTTTGGCTCTGCGCCGGCAGCCATATCAATGTTGCCCGTTGCTCCCAAAATTATTGTCGTGATAACAAGTGCAACTACATAGCTAGATAGCCAAGTGCCGACAATTACTCGAACAGAAAAATCACTCGTCGTTATTTGATCACTTGCTTGCTCTGCCCCGGTGTAAGGATCTTCGCCAAATGGCGGCGCCCACGGCGACTGACTCATCCCGCTAGGCGGTTAGGAATAATTATTCTGAAGCGATTGCGTCGATCTTCAAGTCGCCAGCCAGACGGCGCCGTAATCCGCTCGCCGTGACGATCGCAAAGATCGTATGCATGCGGATCTCTCTCACTGGTTAAATCATCAATCCAAACCAGAGCCCGACTGTATTGATAGGTCAAAGTAATGGATGCGAGTTCATTGCAGGTACAACGAGAGCAACGACGAACCATGGATACACAATAATTCATGGACTGGTTAACTCGGTGGATTGCTTAATTAATAAGTATAAGCGAGTGTCAAAATGCACCTGCTAATTAACCCCACCTGTGCTTGGTTTGACAGGGTGGTCGTATCATTAAATCTGTGACGAAACTTCCCCCTCCACCACCAAAACCAGCAGCATCAAAGCGACCGACTACTTCGCGTAAAAAATCTAAAAACAAGTTCGGTGCTCTCACATCAAAAAAATCTGGCAAAAAGACAACCAAGCGAACAAATAAGAACTTGGGTCCTCAGAGTGATGGCGACAAACCAGGCTTACCGCGTTGGGCAACTTGGGCGATCATTGCAGTCGTCATTTTGTTGATTGCCGGTCCACGAGTTTGGCCAGCTTCAAAAGCAACAGAACTTAGTTACACCGAATTTTTAGATCGAGTCGGACAAGGACAAGTTTTAAATATCAAAATCAATAATCTCTCAAACGTGATCAGCGGAAAACTGAAAGACGGTGGCGAATTTGTCACGACTGGCGCAGTTTCTCTGTCGGCAAGTGATGAAACATTGCTGAAAGAAAAAGGCGTTGATTATGACTATGCGACTCCACAAGGAAACTTTTTCACAAACTTGATTCCATTGTTGTTGCCATTCGTGATGATTATGGGATTCTTTTTTTGGATGCAACGTCGCGCCATGGGGCAAGCAGGCAGCATCATGTCGATTGGCCGCAGCCGTGCAAAAAATTACAATGAAGACAAACCAGCAACCACGTTTGCTGATGTCGCTGGATACGCAGGTGTAAAACAAGAAATTAAAGAAGTAGTTGACTTCTTGAAGATGCCAGAAAGTTTTAAAGAGATTGGTGCACGTGTGCCAAAGGGTGTGTTGCTAGTCGGACCTCCAGGTACAGGAAAGACATTGTTCGCGCGAGCCGTTGCCGGCGAAGCCGGTGTCGGTTTCTTGTCGGTTACAGGTTCTGACTTTATGGAGATGTTCGTGGGCGTAGGTGCAAGTCGCGTTCGTGACTTATTTCAACAAGCACGAAAAATGGGAAGAGCGATCATCTTCGTAGACGAAATTGATTCAATCGGTCGTAAGCGTGGCGCAGGTCTTGGTGGTGGACACGACGAGCGCGAGCAAACTCTCAATCAATTGCTCGCCGAGATGGATGGTTTTGAAACTACCGAGGGTGTAATCGTTATGGCGGCAACAAACCGCCCAGATATTTTAGATGCAGCGTTATTGCGCCCCGGTCGATTTGATCGTCAAGTAATAATGCCGTTGCCAGAATGTGAAGAACGCTTAGCGATTCTCGTAGTGCATTCAAAAGGCAAGCGAATGGGCGAAGACGTTGGTTTAGAAATAATGGCTAAGGCAACCCCTGGCATGAGTGGTGCAGATCTAGCAAACCTCGTAAACGAAGCAGCGTTGCTTGCCGTGCGACGTGGATCAAAAATTATTGAACACATCGATTTCGAAAACGCTCGTGATCGCGTGATCATGGGTGCTCGTCGAGAGAGCTTGATTCTTAACGCTGAAGAAAAGCGCGCAACTGCATATCACGAAGGTGGACACGCTGTTTTAGCAACTGTTCTTCCAAATAGTGATCCATTGCATAAAGTCACGATCTTGCCACGCGGAATGGCGCTCGGAATCACTTGGACTCTTCCTGAAGAACGTCACACTTACTCGCGCGAGTATTTTCAAGACATGATCTGCAAGGCCATGGGCGGCCGAGTCGCAGAGATGATCGTGTTTGGTCACCTCAATAGTGGTGCGGCCAATGACCTTGAACAAGCCACATCTATTGCACGTCGGATGGTTCGAGAATGGGGCATGAGCGATGCAGTGGGGCCAATGGCTTGGAGTGGTCAACAGCAAGTATTTCTTGGTGAAGACCTGATGACAAATGGTCGTGAATACTCAGATGAGACAGCACGAATGATCGACTCTGAAATTGGTTTGATTCTGCGTGAGCAAGAAGTGCGTGCAGGCGTGCTTCTTGAAAAAAATCGTGCCGGATTAGACCTTGTTGCAAAATTATTGCTTGAGCAAGAAACTATTGACGGTGCAACCGTTGCTCAACTTGTGCAAGAAGGTTTAGGTCGGCCAAAGATTGTTGAGCCATCACCAGACATAACACGCAAGACAAACGAATCAACCGAACAGAACTAGTTCTGAAAATTAACTGTTTAGTTTCAAACTAATCAGTCAAAACTTTTGGATCACGACATCGGGCCATCGCTGCCCATAGGTCTGTTGCGGTTATTGGTCCAAGAACTCCATATTGCACAACACCAAGATTGTCGGCGATAACAGTAGTCGGCACTGAATCAATCGCGTACTGCTTGTGGAGATTGCGCATCTCTAGATAATCAATAATCTGGACTGCGACATCTTGACTCGTAAGAACTTTTGCTTTAGTTGCGACATCTTGACAGGCATCACAAGTCGAAGAAGTAAACACGACAAGCAGCCAAGGTTTTTCAGGAGAAACAAAATCTTTTCGATTAAGTTGTTGCGGGATCAAATTTGAAGTTTGCGATGGAGCATCAGGTTTTCGTTTACGAACTACAACCCCTAAGGTCGCCGCCATCACAAGGATCAGTGCTGCAAAAAAATTTCGCACTATTTATCGCCTGATTTAGTGCCTGATTTATTTTCTGTAAACATTGACGAGCGATACGGCAAAGCCAGCACTCCACTCAATCCGAAAAGTTTGTTACCGCGAGAAACTTCTCGTTGCACGACCACTTCGATTTCTGATTCGACAAGAATTTGCAACTCTGCCGCCGATTGAGGTATCGCTATCGAAATAACTGCAGCAGAACCTAGCGAAACTTGTTCGAGCCCGTCAATAGGCACTGCACCCGCTGGACCAATCGTTGAAATACGAAGTTTCGTATCTAGCGAAGTGGCATTAGCAACGACGATCGATCCGACCTCGCCAGTTGCGACTCCGGTTGGTAACGTCCACACTCGCGACGCCGAACCAGCCGGAGCGCCCAAGACCACTGAAGTACCAGTTTTCTTTTCGCTAGTTCGACTAACTACTTGCTCAACGACAACGAATTCGCCAGAAACATCATCGTTTTTTGTGACAAAATCGCTGGTGATGCTAGAAACAAGAATCCCATAGCGGCCATTTGTAATCGCTGGCAAGTTTGTTGTCGAAAGTGTCGTCACTCGCCCAGCTGGAATAGTCAAAACAAGTGGCTCGCGCAATAACAATTCTGCACTTCCAGTAAGAAATGCGATACTTACTGATTGATCCGTATCTGTCGGATTAAAGACAACAAGTTGCTCATCGACTCCTGCAGCTTTTTCGCCCGATGCAAACCACCATTGACGACTCGTCGCAGGCGAACCCAAAGCAGATGTGAAGCCAAGTCGACCTCGACCCAGAAAATGCTGAAGTTTGCCAGCAATAAATCGTCCAGAAGTCGCACGAATACTCACTGCGAGTACTGCTTCATTGCGTGCACCTTGCTCGCCCATCGAAATACCGGTGACACTTTGAGCAGGCAAAACAATGCCCTTTAGCGATGCTGGTTCGCGCTTGCCGTCAACGGTTACAAAACTTAAATCAACGACAGTCGGATCTTGAAACGGATTCGTTAGCAATACGTCGAACAAACTTTCGGCCCCAGTAAACCCATCGGCGAAAAACCAACGATCTGATGCTTCGTTTGCGCACAACGCAAGTGAGTTTCCGGCAGGGTGAATGATTCGTTGCTCAACACTTGCTTGGCCGCTATCAAGTTCAACTGTCGCACTAAAAAATTTACTCTTGCGACCACTGGTTGCATCAAAAACTCGACGAGACAATGGATCGACGATCAGTGTCGTTGACAACGCCGGATTGTCGCTTGATAACCAAGTGATCGTGCCGGTAATCGGAGTTTGTGTTGGGTTGGCAACAATGATTTCACTCTTCACATTCTCGTCTTGTCCTGGCACACCTGGACAGAACCATGACGAAGTAGCCGTACTGCCAGCAACGCTCGGCATCGCAATTTTAAACCCTGAGCGATCAGCACCTAAAATATCTTGATCTGCAGATGAAACTTGGTTGACAATAATTATTCCAGCAACTCCGGCAAGCAAAATTAAGAAGACTGCAATTTTACGAAATCGTTGTGTTTTGAGTGCAAAGATCATTTGTCTTGACGATCTGATTTTAAGACTTGATCAGCATTCTCACTTAGCAATTTAATACTTTGACTAGACACATCTCGAAATCGAACTCGAAAACGCGAAACATTTGCAGCAATTATTAATAACGCGAGCCAAACAAACGCCTGAATCAACAACAGCAAATAACGCAGTACCGAAGTTCGATAATGCAACTCTGCGCTACCTGCTACTGGCGCATCGAAAGCAGTTGTTGCACCAAACGCCACACGAGGTGCAATTTGGGCACCATCAATAGTTAGTTGCCAATGCTCGTTAAATAGCGCTGAAACGTGAACAGTTCCACCGTTAAACGAACTACGAGAAGATTTGCTGGCGACATTATGATCATCAACAAAAAGCGGATTGACGGATTGAAGTTCTTGAACAATCAAGGCTGAGCCACCAACTTTTTGACTTGCTACAGCCGATTGTTCATCAAGCACACCGATTATCGGTATCCAAGCAACATTTTCGAAGATCACAAGATCTCGTGCAAAATATAAACGTCGAAGGTCTAACTGATTAGACAGAGCATCAACTAAATCTAAAGCCGACGCCGATGGTGCAGAGCTCAGCGGCACCACGATATAACGAATCGCCAGTGGCGACATTAACCGACCAACACGAACCGTGTCGTTACTGATTAGTGCCATAAGCGCTTGATCGGCCAATAAATTCATCGCCGTATATTGCGGAGCCCAGTGCGAAACTATATTGACCGGCCCATCATCAGATACGCCGTATGAGACGAAACTTGTTAGTGCATTTGTCGATACCGGAAGTAACCCGTTATCCCCGACGAACAACGTGCGATAATTTCCATCTTCAGGATTATCTGGCAACTGTGCCAACAATTGTGAAACAGTCGAGTCTGGCTGCTGCCATCTGCCATCAGCAACATTCAAGAATGTCGGCAAAAATGTAAGCAAAATTGCGACAGGCACCAACAACCCAATCGACCTTCGCCAGTCAGAACTTTTACTTAAAGCGGTTTCTGAAAAAATACTTACACAAGTTGCGCAAGCTAAGCCCAGACCAACCGCGACAAGCGCCAACAAAATCGATGGCTCGGGCATTTGAAATGGCAATAATCCACGATCATCTAAAACAGCAAGAAGTAATGCACCGATGACAAGAAATGCCGATCTCAATGCCCAAACAAGACGCCAACTATTGGCAACTAATAAAGAGCAAACAACACAAAAATAAGCACCAAGAACAAAAAACCCACCACGCAAATTGCCGAAATCCAGACTCGCTAGCGCAGATAAACCAATACCGCGTTCGCTAACCGACTGATCACTGGTAAGTAACTGCCACCATTGTCTAGAAATGAAATTCATCGACCACGGCAAGTTGATCAATAGTGAACCGACAACTCCAGCAAGCCCAACAAATGACATCGCACCGATACTGCGCATTGGCGTGCCACCAAAGACTGAAGCAACAAACCATAAAAGTAAACCGATCAATGTGACTACCAAAATTGCTGGAGCAAAAGCACTGACTAATCCAAGAATCAAAACTAAACCTGCAATAAGTTGAGTTCTTCGTGAGATACCAACTCCAATAGATTTCTCCGAATTAGAAATCAGCAAATTAGTGGTCGGATCTATGCGACCCTCTGCATGTAATCCCCCAGCACGTCGCAAAATATCAAACACCCAAGGCAACGCAGCAATCGTTAATAACGCCGAAAACCGACCGCGCGCAATCGCGTCATAACCAAGAGGTAGCGCAACATAGATCGATGCTCCGACAAGGCGGGCCCGACTGTTGGCAAATGCGCCACAGAGACGCCACATTCCAAAAAATCCGAAAAATATTGAACCGACAATCATCAAGGTCTGCAATAGGGCGAGATTGCCAAAAACTAAATATCCACCGAGAGCCAATAATCCAATCCCGGTCGGATTTGCTGTCGCCTGACCAAAGCCACTTGACCACCAGCCGGAACGAAACAATTCAAATAACAAACCAGATGTAATCGAACCAGAATCAAACGGCAAAAATTCGCCGACTATTCGACTTCCGTTTGTAATTATTTCTCGACTGCCGATAAGAATCAGTGCAAAAATAACAGTCATAGCAATACCGCTTGACCGAGTCGAGGTTTGACGCCAAAATTTTTTTACTTCAGTGGATGAAGCAATCGCCGATGATTCAATGGCTCGGCGGTGGCGGATGAATCGAGTGAGCCGCGCAGAGCCTTTGACCTGCAATTTGCCAATATCACTTGCCAAAACTCTTCGAAACGGTCGAACTTCTTGGCGACGACGCCAAATATAAGTCGTGTCAATAATGATCGCCACTGTCGCCCGCAAGCCTGCGAGCGATTCTCTGAATGTTCCACTAAAAACTCCAACGACGGTTTCGATAACCGAAGTTACGAGCATCTGCAGCCAAACAAGTGGAAACCTAAACCGACTAGTCAAAGTCGTAACAGTTCTTGCTCGGTGACGTGCAATCAATGAACTGCTCACAATATTTGCCGAACGGCTTGAAAATAATTCACGATGTCTCGCCACTGCAGATGGTGCGACGACCACTCTTGCGCCACTTAAATGTGCACGCCAACAAAACTCGAGATCTTCGCCAAAGAATGGAATTTCTCTACAGAATCCGTTTAACTCACGAAACAAATCGGCACGAACGAGCATGCAGGCAGAACTGACGAAGAAAATATCTCGAACTGAATCATGTTGTTCTTGATCACGTTCGTTAGGTTCAATTAGTGGGTCGATTTCGCCACAACGATCAATGCCGAAACCAACCGACTTTAAGAGAGTTGGATTATCCCACTGCACAAGTTTTGGGCCAACAATTGAAGCATTTGATACAAAAAGTTCTTCAACCAAAAGTCGCACTGTTGAAGGTTGCAACGCAACGTCGTCATGCATCACACAAAACAATCCGCTGTCGCCTTCAACAATACGTTGCATCTCATTTATTAACGGACCAAAGCCGGGGTTGCCCTCAACGATTCGCATAATTGCATCCGGCAATACGGCCTGAATTTTATTTGATAACAGTTGCGCCGCCGAAGTATCTGGCTGCGAGTCAACAACCGGAGTGGTTAGAAAAAACACATGTCGAAGTGTCGGGTAGTCCTGACTTGCAAGTGATGCGAGCACATCATCAAACCATGGGCCAGGCTCATGCACCACCATCGCCGTCACCACAGGTGGGGCCGAAGTCACTTCAAGAACTAAGCCATCTAATTTAGCGTTGCTCACGATGCATTAAGACTACTAATTCAAGCGTTGCTACTAACCTTGCTGTAAATGTCACAGCAACAGCAAGATTCATCGGGCATCCCGCAAACTGAGAATCAAAAACGCATCGACCTTCCCGAAGGCACAATCGCCATATCTATTGGATTGATAATTGCCGGATTAACGATCTATGCATTTTTTAAAATTGGACAAGAGGCGCTCGGTCAAGATGGGTTCAAGCCTCTCGTCTCGTTGTGGTTCGTAATGTTTGCAATCACGCCTGGTTTCTTTTTGCCAGTCGAACAAGAAATCAGTCGCGCGATTTCGCACCGTCGCGAACTAGGCCAAGGTGCTGGCCCCGTATTAAAGAAAGTTGTAATACTTTGCGCAGGAATCGTCGTTGGCCTAATCGCGCTAATTGTTGTTCTGTCCCCGACTTTCAATGACAGTTTATTTGAAGGCCAACCAATCGTCACCGCCAGTTTGGCAATCGCGATTGCTGTTTATGGGGTCTTCTATCTGGTCAAAGGCATGTGTTCAGGACTCGGAAAATTTACTTCGTACGGTTTTATAGTCGGCGCCGATGGTGGGATTCGTGTTGTTGTTTGCTTGATTCTGTTCGTTGCAGGCGTGACTCAACTTGGCGCTTATGCGTTAGCCGCTGTCGTGACACCGATCATTGGTGTGCTGATCATATTTTTCTTAGGTGAGTTAAAAATGCAAGACGGCCCGCCAGCATCATGGTCAGAGATCACTCCGAATCTTGGTTGGCTTTTAGGTGGGTCAATTTTCGCAGCTGCATTAGTCAACGCTGGCCCAATCACAGTTGCCCTGCTCGGAGATTCGGCACCAGCCAAACAAGTCACACTTTTTGGTAATGCAGTATTGCTATCTCGCGTGCCACTATTTTTATTTCAAGCGGTGCAAGCAGCACTTTTGCCAAGACTCACACGGCTCGCTGCACGCCGAGCCATCAATGAGTTTCGTTCTGGTTTGAACCAATTGGTAGTTCTCGTAATTGGCGTTGGTGTGCTTGGCACAATCGGCGCGTTTGCAATCGGACCGAATGTTTTAGATCTTGTTTACGGTGGAGGAATTGATCGACGAACAATCACGCTTCTCGCACTCGCAAGCGCAATTTATATGTTGGCTCTAGCACTTGCTCAAGCCGTGATTGCCCTCAACGGGCACAAGCATGTTGCGCTCGGCTGGTCTTTAGCTTTTGTCGCCTATGTTCTGACAGTTTGGCAGGCTAGCGATGACTTGTTCTTGAGAGTTGAGATTGCACTCGTTGTGAGTTCTGTAGTTGGATTAATTTCTTTAGCCGCAAGCCTGCGTATGCAACTACGTTCGCTATCGACGGCGCTTTGATTCGTAATCTAGATCGTTAGTAACCATCATCTGAATCAAAGTTGTGAAATCAACTTTTGGTTGCCAACCAAGTTTTGTTTTTGCTTTTGTTGCATCACCAATCAATAGATCAACTTCTGCAGGTCGAAAGAATCTTTGATCTTGACGCACAAACTGTCGCCAATCACCGAGATCTGCTGCATTAAACGCAACTTCAAGTAGTTGCTCAATTGAATGTGCTTTGCCTGTGGCAACTACAAAATCATCTGGTGTTGGCTGTTGCAACATCATCCACATTGCTTCGACGTAATCGCCAGCAAAACCCCAGTCGCGTTTGGCTTCAAGATTGCCAAGCACAAGTTCACTCTGCAAACCAAGTTTAATTCGAGCCACTGAATTTGTGATTTTTCGCGTGACAAACTCAAGTCCACGACGCGGTCCTTCGTGATTAAACAAGATTCCTGAACACGCAAACATTCCGTAACTTTCGCGATAGTTGACGGTGATGTCATGGGCGAAAACTTTTGCCACCCCATATGGCGAGCGTGGATGAAATGGGGTCATTTCTGTTTGTGGAGTTTCACGAACTTTGCCAAACATCTCTGAAGATGAGGCCTGATAGAAACGAATCGGATTCTTTCTTGCGCCGCCGACGAGGCGAATCGCCTCAAGCATTCGCAACACGCCAAGTCCCGTGATGTTGCCTGTCAACTCGGCTTGATTAAACGACATCGCAACGAAAGAAATCGCACCGAGATTGTAAACCTCATCGGGTTGAGACATCTCAAGAGCACTAACAAGACTCGAAAAGTCTGCAAGGTCACCCGGCACGAGTTGCACAAATGGAAACTCATCGCGAATTGACTCGGCTTTTGGATTGTTCTGACCCTTAACCAGGCCGAATACCTCATAACCCTTGGCGTGCAAAAATTCGGCAAGATGACGACCGTCTTGTCCCGTAATGCCAGTGATCAGTGCGCGCGCCATAACGATTTCTCAATCTACTAGCGATTTACCGCTCAGATCTTCTCTGCAAACGTACGTCTCTAGTACCACGACCCGAGCCGTACGCTCAATAGCCGTGGTATTTAACTCAGAATCAAGTTCGGTAGTTGTGCTTGCCGGCGGAGTTGGCGCCGCACGATTTCTGCGTGGGCTTGCACTCGTCCACAATCCAAAAGCAACAACAGCACTCGTAAATACTGGTGATGACACCATTTTGCATGGATTAAATATCTCCCCTGATATTGACACTGTGATCTACACACTGAGCGAAGCGATAGATCAAGTACGTGGCTGGGGACTTTCAAATGAAACTTGGCGTGCAATGGAGTCGCTCAAAAAATATGTTGATGTGCGACCAAATGGATCATCTGCGGCCACCGAATGGTTCAACCTCGGTGACCAAGATCTTGCCACTCATTTTTATCGCACAGCAAGACGAAGTGAAGGCGCTGATGCATCGCAGATAACAAGCGAAATCGCTCGTGCTTGGAAGGTCGCACAGCGAGTTGTGCCAATGACCAATAATGATGTCGCAACTTTGGTTGAACTTGCACAAGATTGTCAAGCTGGCAAAGCTGGTGAGCAGATTAGTTTTCAAGAGTATTTCGTCAAACATCATCACAACGTTGCGGTACGAGCGATTTATTTCAAGGGAGCCCAAACCGCCAAGGCAAACTGTTTGGATGAACTTCAACAAGCAGAAGTGATTGTCATCGCGCCATCTAATCCGATTGTCTCGATTGGTCCGATTCGCGCTCTAAACGGAATAGATAATTTATTGATTGCTAATCGCAATAAAGTTGTTGCGATCTCACCGATTGTTGGCGGACTTGCCCTTAAAGGGCCTGCTGACAGAATGCTCACCGAACTTGGGCACGAGTCTTCGGCGCTTGGTGTGGCGCGACTTTATGCGTCGATTGCGTCAACAATTATTATTGACAATGTGGATGCAGAACTAAAAGATGCCATCGAACGCGAAGGGGTGCGCTGTATCGTGACCAATACGGTGATGTCAGACCAAAAAATTGCTGCTGAACTTGCATTGACAACCCTTAACAGCATAATCGGAAAACAAATTGGACAACAAAAATGAGCCGTTTAACAATTTGGGGCGTGCAAGGCATCGGTGAAATCACGCCACAAGATCAACTCGGAAAATTAATTGCCGAGGCTTGCCGACAAGAACCAAATGGACCACTACAAAATAACGACGTATTAGTCGTGACACAAAAAATAGTTTCAAAAGCCGAAGGTCGCCTCGTGCCAATTGACGCCAGTGATCCACTTAGCCATAAACAGCTCGTTGAAGACGAAGCAGTGCGTATTGTGCGCCGGCGCGGAGATTTAATCATTACCGAAACTAAGCACGGGTTCGTATGTGCCAATAGCGGCATTGATTTGTCGAATGTTGAACGAGGATATGCGGCTCTGTTGCCGATTGACAGCGATAAATCGGCAAGACGAATTCGCGATGTCATCAGTGCAACTCTTGGCGTGAGTGTCGGCGTAATCGTCAGCGACACATTTGGTCGTCCGTGGAGAAAAGGATTAACAGATGTTGCGATTGGTGTTGCGGGCATTGCCGGGGTTGTAGACCTGCGCGGCACTCCAGATTCACTTGGTCGAATTATGCAAGTGACCGAAGTTGCTGTTGCCGACGAATTGGCTAGCGCTGCAGAACTCGTGATGGGTAAGTCTTCAGGAATACCCGTTGCTGTGATTCGCGGTGCTGACGAAACGTGGTTTCGTAACTCAGATATCAACGAACTAGTAAGGCCGCCGCAAGAAGATCTGTTCCGCTAATTAATTAGTGCTCAAGTAGCTCTGCTACTCCAGCGCTAACCGAAGTCCAGTGCGACCAACCAAGTTGAATTCGTGCCCGAGTTGTATTCACGGCATTTCGCTGTAGATCTCCATAACGTGCGGTTTCAAATTTTTCTTGCAACGTTGTTGCTGAACCCATCAAACTCCATAAATCGCGAATCGTAGTTTGCTGTCCTGTGCCAACATTGATCACTAACCCGCCGCCTTTAGTCATTGCGCGTGCAAGCGCGTCAACTGCATCATCAATAAACAAAAAATCACGGGTCTGTCGGCCATTGCCACAAATTGTTGGTGAAGTATTGTTCGCAATCGCATGAGCGAACGCAGCCACTACTCCATCACTAGGGCGTTGGCGTTTGCCGTAAACATTCGTCATTGCCAGCGCAGTGAACTCGACGTCATAACTCTCGCGGTACACAGTTAAAAGATCTACAAGAGTGTTGGCCATTACGTGCGCCACTCCCATGGGTTCAGACTTACGACCTTCTTTGACCGGCAACTGTCGAGCAGGAACTTCGCCGTATAACAAACCTGCGGGCACAGCCACGATTACTTTTTTGACATTAAATCTGCGGGCTGCTTCAAGCACCGCAAGCAACAAGGTCGCAGATCGCAATGTCTCATTAGTTCGCGTTGCACCCATTGGCAATAGCGCAAGATGATAAATCACCGATGGACGACGCAGTGCAATTAATTCAGAAAACTCTGGTGCCGCAATATCGAGGTGGTGAAATCGCAAAGCACCACCACGCGAACGGGCGTCGCTGAGATTTGCTAGCGACCCAACTGATAAGTCGTCGACTACTTCAACATTGTGACCGTCAACAAGCAATCTGTCGACAAGATGTGAGCCAATGAAACCTGCACCGCCGCAAACGAGCGCACCATTTACCTGAGTCATTTAAACTGGGTCATTTAACTCGGGTCTGGAATTTTCGCATCTCGTATCACCGCTCCAGAATTTA
>Ga0208960_1000907_pt1 | contig 16216 bp, 23 predicted proteins | sample GreLakmeON33MSRF_FD_187703 | JGI IMG/M metagenome (GOLD analysis project Ga0208960, IMG submission 187703) | Freshwater lentic microbial communities from great Laurentian Lakes, MI, USA - Great Lakes metaG ON33MSRF (SPAdes) | ecosystem: Environmental > Aquatic > Freshwater > Lake | place: Great...
GCTAAATTTTTGAAAGGAGTTCAAGCAGCAATCAAAACAGTTACAGGCAAAACTTTTGATCTTGTAAAGCTTATTCCAGTAGATGGTTTAAACAAATTTAATAATTATTTTGGCAAAGCTTTAGGAGGTATTTCAATATTATATGAAGCATATACGTTTTTTATTCAATATAATGATGACATGAGTGGTAAATATGGAGATTCTCCTAGAGAGGTCGCACAAATAGCTAGAAGCTTAGCAGGTGTTGTTACTGGTCTAGGTTTATTAGCATCAACATTGACAGGCCCACTTGGATCTATAGCAGCTGTTGTAACAGCTATAGCTTTTACAATACAATTTGCACTTGCTATTTATTTAGACAAAGGTAATCCAACAGATGAAGTTGATGTTGACAAAATAAATTATCCTGGTGGAGCAATAAATTTTGTAGATGATGCTTTTGAAAAAGCATTTCCTAATATAACAAAGACTTTTGAAGAAAGTTATAAAAAATTGACATTTGAAGATGCTGATAAATTAAAACAAAAAATAGCAGATATGGCAATTAAAAATAATTATTCAGCAACATCAGTTCAGCAAGCGTTTGAAATAATTGATAAAAAAATTGGTGCTGGAACATTTAGTCCCAGAGATATTGCAAAAACTTATAAAATTAAACCAGCAATAAAGCCTTCTAAACCTTCTGTAAAAACTATAAATAAAGATATGCAGGGATTTGATGTTCCTTTTACTCCATAATTTTTTGATAAGTTTCAAAAAATTCTTGAGCTGCTATTCTGTACACTTCATTATAATTTGGTGATGGGGAAACAATATAGTCTCCAGTTTTCAAAGACATTAATCTACCCCATTTAGCAACAAATTCGAAACCTGTTCCATAATATCTGCAAGCTATAATTTTGCCTTTTGGAATATAAACAGCACCTTTATCATAATAATAAAAAAAATTATATCTACTGAAAAGCATATCACAAGGAACAATATATTCTTCTTCACATGCTGTTTGTAAATTCTTAACTACAAAATCGCCTTCTTTTGCATAATTTGTAGTTTCTAATCCATCTGCAGTCCAAGTCTCTATATATTGATTTAATGTAGCAGGATAAGCATAAACTAAGCAAGTTTTATAATATTCTTGGCCGTTGTCTCTTATTTCAGGAAAGAAATACGAATATGCTTCTTCTTGAGTCATTAGGATTCTAAAATTTCTTCTATGTTAAATAAGCTTGTTCCAGCATCATATAAGGCTAGATATATTTTTAAAAGCTTTTCGATTTGATCTTCTGGTAAATTATTTGGATTTTCAGCTTTATTAACTCTATTATAATTTGCATCATAATTACTAGTTACATCTCCAATGATTGATTGTAACTGATCTTTAACATTGTCTATTTGACGTGAAAATTCATTAATATTTAATTCAGAAACTTTAGAAATTACATCAGAAAATTGATCTGAGGTTGAATAAGGCTCACCATAAGCTACTTCTGTTCCTCTTCTAATGTCAAGTTCATCACGGCTTATATCGTTGCTCTTAAGCCAGTTTAATTGCTGTGGTGTTGGGTTGGTGTAAATAGTGGCGTTAGCAACACCATTATTTAAGTTTATTCTCATTGCACCAGTAAGTTCAGAAAGTATATGTCTGTCAGATCTATCTTTTAATGCTTCTGGATTTACACCTAATCTTGATAATAAAAATTTATCAAACATAACATGAGATCTTAAGTTAGGTGTTACAGACCCATCAGGCATAACATAAAATGCTTCGTATTGTGTAGTAAAATGTCTATGAGTTTCATTTGATCCACTAATAAAAGGACTAGATTGATCAAATTCATTCATAATCTTTCTTACTTCTGAATTAATAGCCTGAATCATTTCTTGTTCAGATCCATATTTCTGAATTAATTTTTCTTTAATTAAGTTTTCATCTTCTGTAGCTGGATCTACAAATTGTTTTGATCTTAATTCATTTTGAATAATGCCTTCAGCTTCTTCTTTTGAAATTGATGTTTTTATGAATGAATACCACATAAGATATATATACTATATTAAAATAAAAAAACCCTGATTACTCAGGGTCTTCAAAATTTATTACTCGCTGTTGAGATAATATTTGATTTATCTGCTTACTGTTATCAAAACCTTGATTAAAATAATTTCTAGCAGAAATCATTTCTTCTTTTGATAATTCAAGATTTAGAAACTTCATTAATTTTTGAAATCTCTCTTCAAGCTCATCTGGAGTATGAATAGCATTATGAAGAGTAAACATACCACTGTCCATTCCTAAACCATAAGTTTCAGGCCCAAAATCAAACTTATCGTACAATAAGCCTCTATAAGAACCACCATCTCCGAAATAATTTTCAAAAATTCTGTTGGTGATATGAAAGAATAATAAATGTTGGTTTTCAACTTCTAGAGATTGAAAATATACTTTAGCTTTTTGCTTATATTCTTCTATAGCATTAGTTTGCATTTCAAGAATTTCTTTATATTCTTCACTATTTAAATAATCAGAAAACGATTTATAAACTTTCCCATTCTTTTCAAATGGATTAGGGTTTTTTACCATAGGATTGTCTGTGCTTTCTCTAATTGAATCTTCTTTACGCTGTCTAATTTCTTCCCAGTTCATATTACTCTTTTACAGGACTAATATAGATACTCTGAGCTTCTTCTTTTCGTAATGCAATACTACTTTCTCTGCAGTTTACTACCATCATATCTGTATGCTGCTTATTGAGAATTTTTATTTTACAACCAGGATTGAAACCTAATTCAGAAAGTCTCGTTCTAACAGTTCCGCAAATTGATTCAATCTTATAAGTTTCACCAGCAGAACCATCAAATAAGGTCATTATATATCCTAAAAAATGAGCCTTTCCAAAGAAAAGCTCATTAATGTTAGTTGGTTGCTTTATTCTTTGGTCTTGCAACTACGTACTCAATATCTTCTGATGGATAAAATGCTTTTGTTACCTTATCATTGATTTCGAATGAGTAAACATTGAATTCAGGCTTGCCCTTATATTCACCCATAAATCCACGAATAATCAACATAGTTCCTGGGTTGATATCATTCATCAAGCACTCAACATTGTTAATACCCTGAAATTTTACAGAATACTTTTTGTTTGACCCATTCTCAACAGCCCAAATATCTGCAAGACTTTCAGTTCTTTTCGATTTACGTAAAACAGATACACAACGAGTCTCTACAATTTTTGTTTTTTCCATTACGATTTCCTTTTCGAATAAACAGATATTATCACAATATCTGTAAGATTACAACACTACCACCACAATTCAAACCAAAGTTTAGAAAGATAGTCCACTGCTGTTCTAACATCATCAGTGAGTTTTTTTCTTTCTTCAATATCTACTGAATTATAATATTTATCTGAAACATAATAATTTTCAAAAGCATTAATAATAAATATTAATTTTTCATTATAAGATTCTACTGTCTCACCAGTGGGAATACCATTATTAACCTCAATAAATCTTTTTAATCTAGGAATAATAAATAATGCCATAGTGCGATCCATATGCCAAGTTTCAGTATCATCAAATCCTTTTTCGAATCTTTGTTGACGATACTGCTCTTTTTTCACAAGATCTTTTTCATAAATTTCATCAGCTACACTAAAACAAATATTACTTATTCCCTCTGGCTTTATAGATAATTGCAAGTAGTCTTTTGATTTCTTCTGGGTCGATTTTGATTCTTTTTGGCTCATCTTTATCGCTCATTTTCTTCTTTATTAGCTATATCGTAATAATTCATTCCATTACGTAAACACCAAACAAAAACAGCCCCTAAAAGAAAATCTGATGGTAATGTCCCAGTTGTTCGCCATACGTGAGTTAAGGCTACCAAACCAACTACATACCAAAGCAACCCAGCAGCTTTATTATTGTCAATTTTATCTTGCATAATACTTATTATATCATAAAAAAAGAAGGCTGCAAGGCCTTCTTTTTTTGCTAGTCAAATTGTGCGAAGTAAGGACACATTTGAAAGCCAGATCCATCTCTGACCCAGCCATTACCTTTACATTTGTTTTTGCCTTTTCCTAAACATTCACAAATTCCAATTGGTTTACCATTTCTTATGATAATATTATCGATTTTTGCTTGTTCTTCTAGAGTAAGATTAAGAAATTCTTCTATTGACCCCACCTTAAATCCAGCATTTTCTAATCGATTTTTCTTATCTTCATCCATTATTTAATCTTTCAAACCGCTCTTCAATATTGAACTTTCCATCAACAGGTAAAACAAGCAAATCAGAAACTTGCCAATCATTTTCTGATTCATTAGCTATAATTGTTTTTACTTCTAAATTACCATTAACAACTCGCCAATATTTCACAACATTCTCGTTTGTATTTGAAACTACAGAACCTTGTTTCAACTCATAAAATAAATCAAAATTAATATCTAGCATAATAGTCCTAATCCTCATCTTCATCTTCTTCATCTGCCATCAAAACAGCAGATAAATCTTCAGGAACAACATCTACAGTATAGCCTTTTTCATCAATTGTTTCTACATCAAATGAATCTAATTGATCAAGCCAATCCCTGTAATCATCGTAGTCAGCATCAAATTCATCTTGTAAAGCAGTGAAATCAAGCTCATATTTTTTACCATAGAACTTCATTGCTTTATCAAAAATTCCACAATCAGAATCAATCTCAAGATAAGCATAACCATCTTCATTAAGTGGTTCTTTGCCATTGCCTAAATAAGAATATTCTGAAATTGCATCAAAAATATTCAAACTATCAAGTAAATCTAAACTTACTTTCCAATAATCGTGTCTACCACAATCTATAGTTTGAATTATAATTTTTTCCATAATTATTCTTCCTTATCTTCTACTGTATCCCAATAATCAATGTCCCAATCATCAGCAATAACATCACTAGGTACTAAATCAAGACCCACTGATGCCAATTCATATTTACTTCCAATTTCATCTGGTTCATCTAGATGATATACAGACACAAAACAATTGTCATGATATACATACACAAAACAATTGTCATCTTTGTCATAATACATATATTTTTGTTCCCAGGCAGCTCTTGTGATTGGTTTGCCTTCCATTAAAGCATCTAATACTTCAGATAATTTCATTCCACTATCTCCCAATCATCCATTAGAAATTCACCAGCATCTATAGCATCAAAAATACTCATATAATCGGCAAATTTGGGGTCATCAGGTACATGCTCTGGAGCTGGTGAAATTGAATCACACTCAACACGAATTGACCAAAGATCATCAGAGAAATAAGCTTTACACTTTTCATCTGGTTCCCATGATTCACGTCTCAATGTAAAGCCTTCTTCTAATTTATCTAATGCTTCTCTGCCTGTCATTTTTCACTAACTTTCTTGAAAATATATTTTGCATTCATGGGTAAAATTAAATATTGAATTGTTAGCCATTCAGTAACACCTGATTTATGTTTCACTTTGTTTTGAAGTTGATTATTTTCAATACGCCATGCAGTAATGTTTTTATCATCTTCAACAGCTAAATAATATCCATTAGTAAGTTTTTCAATGACATCTGAAGGTATAGGAAACATCAATCCACCTCAAAGTTTTTCCTGAAAGTTTCTCTAACATTTTTATCCCAAAGCAATTCAGATGCAAAACCAATAGTACCAGAGTCAAAATGAATCCATACAGTTTTGCCATCATCAGAAAGGCAAACTTCTAAAATGTCATCTTTGTCGTATTGAAATTCTTCACAAAAAATTGATGCTATTTTACGCAAATAAGCATGGAATCTGACAAAGCTGTATATACGACCTCTAACATATTCTTCGCTATAAATTTTTGGATCACTGTTCATATAAAAATCTCAAAGTCAAGAAAAACAAACTGCTCAACATTCCACTAATTATAAGAAGAGAAGAAGTAAATTGCAAAAAAGATTTGTCTCTCTTGATAACAACCTTGAATGCTCCTATAAGAAAATATACCCAACTAAAAACAGAACAGACAAAAACTGCAGACAATAAAATTACACTAAATTTTTCCATCTTTTATGTCTTTTTGAACTTTGTCTACTTCAGCTACGACATCCACAACTTCCCAGTCATCAGCAATTAAGTCTAAATAAATAAGCTTACCGTATCTAGCATATTTACCAACACCCCAATCAGAATGCCAACTTTTACGCCTGATTGTTTTACCAGCATAAAGATCATCCAAAACATCTTTGAAAGTTTTATTTTGAACAATCACCCAATCTTCAGCAAAAAGATCTGAGGTTGTTATTATAGATTCAGCATGATCATATTTTTTTGGGAACAGAGTAAGACTAGGATTGCCTTCTCTTGTCATCATCTTTCCAGCATTAAGCATCTTGACAGCCCAATTGATATCTCTTTTTAATTGGATATCATATTCTTTGGCAAAATCATCAAAATTGCTACCAATATGCTTGTTCTCAATTGCATATGGTAAATAGTCTTCACCTGGATCCAAATATACTTTATTGTTAATTTCTAACTTCTCAGCTCTCCAAGTTTTAGATTTATTGTAAGGAATGTTTAGTTCCGTAATTTCATCGCCCCACTTGTTGGTTTCATAGAAAAATTTATATGTTTTTCCATTTTTAAAAGCATAAGCATATTTAAGCCAGTGTGTACCATTTGAAAGAATGTCTTCTTCAACCATTAAGTCATGATAAATATAACAATTATGGCTGAGTAACAAATCTAAAGCTGCACTGAAATTCATTGAAGCTTTACTTATTTCAACATCATAGATTTTTTTATTGTTCTTATCCATATTAATATAATACCTTAAAAAATTAACTAAAAAAACATTTACAACAATATTATCACCACAATAGCTTTAAAGCTTAAAGGAGAAAAAAATGTTTAATTTTTTTAACAAGAAACTACCTAGCGATTTTGATCAGGTACAAGAAAAAGGTAGAGAAGTAAGTGAAATTTTCTACAAGCCAAACCAAGAACAACCAGACTTGAATTTATTTGATAAGGTAAATAAAAGTAAATTTAAAGATTTTGAAGTAACTTCATTTGCAAGTTTTTTTGAAAAACTTGAATTAATTCCAACCGTAGATCTTGGAGATGTAAATTTAAAAGTTAGAACTACAAACCCATCAGCTCCAATTGATGCTGATTTATGTCAAGTTTGGATGAGAAGAACATACACTAATCCAAAAACAGGCCAGACCACAGAACAATGGCTTAACTGGGTTCCTAATGATGATGTAGCTAAAAAATATTTCAAGTTTAGTTTATTCTCTGGAGAAACTCAAACTTTCAATTTTGATATAAGTACATTTGATGTTGGCAAGTACGATAGTTTTAGATTTATTTTCTTTACTAACCATTGGGATGTGCTTGCAGACCAGTCGGCTGAAGATGTTTCATTTGAGATTCTTACCAAGCAAAAAAGAGTAAAGACTCCATATGTAGAGATTTTAGCAGACAAGATTCAAGACCCTGGTGCTGATGGAAAATTGCATATTCCATATGTAATCAAAATGCCAGCTAAGACATTTACTACTTGGGGTGGTTGGTTCTTGTTAGCTAAGGGTTCTTCAATGTTTCAACAACCTTGGATTCCATATGCGAAAAAGAATGGCGCAGATGTTCTTCCTGACGGCGCAACAAAGGTAGCAGATGGCCCAGATCCATATTGGTATTCTGAAGGCGAAATTGTTTTTGATTATCCTGCTGTTAGTGGCATTCATAATTTACAATTTGGTTTATTTGATTATAACTGGAAAATGCAAAACTGGGTTTGGCCAGGTATTAATGTTCAAGTTGGTGGTGATAGTTGGGTTACTAAATGCCCAGAATCTAAATTGCCTCCACGACTTAGAGTTATTGATGGGCAGTTAGTAAAGCTTAGTGGCATAGGTGGTACTGTCGGAACTGTATATACACCTTACAACATCTATGAAGGAACAACTGGTGCTAATGCAATTACAGCTATAAGAGGCGGAAATTATGGCAACCAGTATTTATGGTCGGAAGCACCTGACTTTAACAGAACTGGATACTTTAGTTCATTAAAGTTTCTTGGGCATAAGTTCTTAAGACTTTTGTTCAATCCAGATAAGTATATTGCTGATAACATTTATAGAAATAGAATTCAAGACACTATTGGCAAAATGCTTAGTGCAGGGTGTCACGTCATAGCTGGGCCTCAACACATCCCAACAGGCAATGATTTGTATGAAAAGTCAGAAGCTTTCTATAAGCTTGTTGAACTTATGGCTAATAATTGGAAGGGGTTGCCAGTGTGGGTTAGTATCACAAATGAACCTAACGATATTGGTGACTGGAATTTGTGCAAGCCTATTCTTGAAAAAGCAGCAACAATTTACAGATCTATTGATGCAAATGCGTTTATTATTTGTCCAACTTCAAAGTGGTCTAAAGAAAATACAACACCAGAAGCAAATAATCTTATTAATCCTGGATTAGTTGATGCATATGCTTATCATGCATATAACAATGCTTATGAAGTTTTTCCAAATCTCAAGCCTATTTTAGATAAGGGTGTAGCTGTCATTGTTGAAGAGTATGGTTGTGGAGATGTTGAATGGCAAAAAAGCATTAACATTGAAATGGAAAAGATTTCAAAATTATATCCAAACCTTATAGCATTTGCCACTTGGGCCTGGACAAGAGCTGGAGAAGATGCTTGTCCAATGGTTGAAGATGGAAATCTTGCTAATGTAAAATTGACTGCTACAGGTCAAATGCAAGCGAAGGATATGAAAACTTGGGACAGTGGCAATTTCATTAATGTAAACAATGTAGTTCAGCCAACACCACAACCAACTCCACAACCTGAACCACAGCCTCAACCAGCGCCAACTCCACAACCTGTACCAAAACTTATTGATACCTATTCAAAGACAGAAGTAGATGATTTACTTAGTGTTAAGCTTGTTGAAGGATTTACTTCTTTAAATGAAGATTTCAAATTGTATGTTAAAACTTCTTTAGAAAGTTATGATCTTCTACAGGACGAAGAAACAAAGCAATTTTTTGAAACTGCTGTAGGTAACTTAGAGCTTGTAGACATTGCTGAAATTGATGCAAAATATACAGACGTAAGTGAAGTGTCATTATTGTCAGGTAAAGAAATTGCTAAGTTTAGAGCTGATTTATATAATAAGGCCCTTAGTGATTATAAGCTTATGCTTAAAGCACCTACAGTAGCAAAGTTGTCTGCTTATTTAGCCAAGTTTATTGAATATATCAAACCACCTGTCTAGTTAAACAAATAATGAACTTGTAAGAAATCCTTACAAGTTCATTATGATAAGTTATTCGATAATTTAGAATAACTTGATATACCATATTCGTGGTGTCACGAAAATGGTTTCATTTACAATAATTTTACATTAGGGAAACTTGTCAATACTTCAAACCCCATATTGTCCCAGTGACGTTCATCAGCAAAAGGTCTGAAGTTTATCCAGTATGCATTATCTGGCAGCCAAGTTCTTACTTCACCAATTTCATTCCATGTATGATAAATCAAGTGAGTAAAGTTGACATTTATATCTTCGAATGGGAAATCAACTGGCAATGTTGAGTCAGCCACTAAATAACCATCTTCAATTGCCACCACTCTATTTTTAGATATATACAAATCAAATTGTGCTCTTCTATCCAATCCTTGCCAAGTTCTATTCAATGGCTCTTTTTGTCTTTCAGCACTAGGTCTAAAGAAAATATCACCCTCAAACAAACCTGTACTTGGATTTTTTGTAGCCTTATAGATTATTGCACCAGAACGAGTAGTACAATAAGCATCCATAAGCTTTGTTAATTTATTTTTTGAATCTTGGCTAATCCACCAATAGTCTGGATCAAAGTTAATATTATCTAAAACTTTTAATGTGTCAGAGGTAAGTACATATTCATCTGCGCCACCAAAATCAGAAAATCTAATCCAACCTGATTTTGGTCTAGCTCCAGTATTCATAGTAAAGGCTGGAAACTTACCATTGTCATCAAAATTAGCAGTCCATTTAATATCAAGTTCGCTAGATGTTTCAGTAACAGAATTGACCTTGAATGTGCCAACTTTGTATTCAGTAAGATCATTTACTCTTCTATATGGTGCTGGTAAATTCCAAGGCATATGATCTCTACCAACATACTTAATCGGAACATTGTAAGATTTCCTAGAACCATCAAGATTGTAGCCAGTGTCAACATTCATAGTGTGTCCACCAGCATTTATAGCCCATCTAAATAATTTACCTGATTTTGTATTCTGTTCAATTTTATCTGCTGCTTTTCCAGAATATACAACTTCTCCGGCAGGTAATAAAAGAATATCGCACCATCTTCTTCCACTAAAATGGGGATCAACTTCAAATGTTAAGTGAAGAACTTTGTCTCCAGATATATTTGCAGTTTTCTTAGGGCTCATCAACATTACACCATTGCTAACATGAGAAGGTGTAGAAGACTGACCTAAAGTTCCACCATCATAAATAGTATCCATAAAGTGAGAACCCATCAAAAATACAGTTGAAGCAGATGTATCAAGATCGTCTAAGAAGAATGACCATTTGTCGTTTTCATACCATCTTAGAATGACATCACTTTTGTTCCAGTATTGCCAATTTTTCCCAAATCTTTGTTCAACCACATCCATCTTTTGTGGCATTTGAACAATAGGTTGGAAGTTTCTAAAGTTGTCAAAGAAAACTTGTTCACCAGCTAGGGTTTTTTGAATTGTAATTACTTTATATGGTGCTGATTTTGCAAGCACTATTGGATTGTTAGATGGATCACCGTGTCCATTTATACCAGCATGAACTTCACCACTAGAGCCAAATGCACCGGGGCCTATGACACCATCAATTTGTTGATATGGTCCAAACTTATCTAATGCTTCGACAATAAGATTATATGATTGATTACTTACTAAACCATTCATTTCAACCATATTGTAGCCAGAAGAATATTTGACTGTATTTGGATTGTTTTCTACATAAACTTTGTAGTCAACAGCACCAGGTATTAAGTCAAACTTAACAACAACACTGTCATCATTAGAAGTAAATCCAGTAATATTAACAGGAGTTGAAATTGGATCAGGTGGACCAAATCTAGTTGTAATATCTGCTCCCGGACCAAATGTTTCTTGTGTTGTAAAATGATTTTTATTTACAGAAGCAACAACATATCTATAAGTTTTGCCAGACATTACATCTTTGTCTATATAATATTGAGACCATAAATTAGACGCAATTAGTTTTCCATCTCTATAAATGTTATATGCACCAGGAGAGTCTTGGCCATATACTTGTTGATCTTGCCACTTAATAAAATTTCTTGGCTTTTCATTATTCCATTCAGCCACAGTGACATATTTTCCAGGTGTTGATGGTGGTCTAGTAGTCCATCCAAAATTATAATTTGGAGCAAACTCACCCCTGGCTAAACTTAAAGCAGATGGAAAAGATTCTAATCCATTCTTATCAATAGCAGTAACTGTATATGTCCAGCCTTCTCCAAATATAAGCTGACTGACAGTAAATGAGTTAGTATTAGAAGAACCAATTTTTTGACTGTATCTATAAATATTGTAAAATACAGCATCAGGATTAGCATCCCAAACCAACTGATCATAAGCACCATTATTCCATAAACCAAAAGTTCTTAAGTTTGTGGGAGATTCGGGATTCTTAGTAGAAAATTTTGGAATAGCAACTTTAACTGGTAGAGATAATTGTAAATTACCAGAAGGAACTAAACCGCCTACTTGATATGTGTAAGTTTTTTCATTTAATACTGCACGGTCAATATGAACATTTTCATTATTGGTGAGTAAAGTAAGTTGTTTACCATCTTTAATTATGCGATAACGAGTACATTTAGGGATCAAATTCCATTTCATAACAACGTGAAATTTTGAATTGTTTCCTGTACAAAAACATTGTTCTACAATTGCAGTGAAATTTTTCACTTGTGGTGGTTTTTGTGCAAAACACACATTGGCCACACTAAAGAACAAGATAAATAAAACAATAGCTTTTTTCATGTTCACCTCCCCAGGTTTTTTGTTTTAAGCTATTGTTTTATTCTGTTTTTAAGACACCTCTACTTATAGATTGTCGAATTCCACTTCTTCATAAATTTCCCAATCAGGCCCAGCATTATCTAAAATATGTGCATGAAGTTTAATAAAATCTTCCCAGGAATAATAAAACAGATTTCCCATACTGTCCATGAGTTTTTCTTCATCACGGTAAATGTAATAAGCTTCAGACCATCTTCTATGTCTAATTTTCAATCCAAGATCTATCAAAGGTCGGGTCATTTGACTAAATAATTTCACGGCACTTCTCCACAATATGTTTCAAGATAATTGCAGCATTGTAAGAATCCCAATAAGGATTATGCTTTTCGCCAACAAACTTCAATCCTAACTCTGCTAAAGAACGCTCTAAGCCATTGTTATAAGGTTTGCCCATTATAATACTGTAAAGCAAAGAAATATTTAAATATTCATTAGAGAAAGGATACTTACAGTCTTTTTGTCTGCATTCTGAATACATCTTCTCATTATCTGCACCCCAAGCAGCACAAGGAATGGATTTTGTATCAAGTTCATTCAAAACCAATTTACACATTTCATCAAAATCTTTGCCATTGCTAGCTTGTTCTTTTGTTATTCCTGTGATCTTTGTGCAGTATTCTGAAATTTCAGTTTTAATTGGTTTGCATACTGTATTAAATTGTCCATTGATTTCTAAAGTTTTTAAGTCTAAAACACAAGCACCTAAAGCAATAACTTCACGATACTTATGAATATTTTCCCTGCCTTCCCAACATGTAGCCTCAAGATCAAATATTACAATCCGGTCACAATTAAAAAACATAGTAAACCTAAACTTTCCAATATTAGTTTATCACGTATAAAGTGAAAAGAAACTAAAAATTAGAATACATAAATATATTACATAAATTGTAGGCTTAATATGAATAAAGAAATAAGAGAAATTTTACAAGTAACAAAAGAACTAGAGCAATCTTCAAACTATAAACTCGCTGATGAATTTACAAATAGTTTGATAAAGCTTGCCACTGGACCAGCTACTTCCACTAAACCATTTACAATTCCTTCATTCAAACCAACTCAAACAGTAGTTACAAAACCTAACTTAACTCCAACTGAAGTGGTAAAACCTAATGCATCGCAAAAGAACCAACAATCTTTCCCTGCGGTTGACTTTATTTCTGATCTAATCAAAGAGTATAATGAAAAAATTGTTCCAAAAAAATTAGAACAAAAAAATCCAGATAAAATTAATAAATTAAATGAAGAAAGAGCTCAAAAAGCAATTAAGATTTTTAACTTAATTAAAAAGCCAAATAATATTTATAGTGATTATGTAAATAATTCAACCGATAAAGAATTTAAGAAATTAAGTAAGAAAGTTTCGACGATTTATTCAACAAATGATATTGTAAGATTTATTTCAAATTTAAATAAGCCAGATGTTTTCACTGAAACAAGAAAAGATAAAGCTAGAGATATTCTACTTTGGGCTTATAAAATGCATATTATTAATGTAATTCCACAAGAATTAGGTCTTTCAGGATATTCAAGAAGTGGAAAAAAACCAGGACAAAAAACTGATCCAAAAGCAGATAAAAAAACTACTGTAAAAACTAAAGAAAATAGATCAGTACCAGCAATGCCTACTCTACCAACAACACCTGAAAGAAGAGAAGAAAGAAGGCAAGAAGAAAAACCTGAGCAAGAGAGAGAAGAAGTGAGACCTAAGCCGCTTCAAATGCCTACTCTTGAACCAACGCCAGGAACAAGCCCAATGACAGCTCCTCTACCTTTAGGAACTCCAGTATTCCCAAAAGAAGCTCCAGAACTACTTACTCCAGAAATTATGACCCCAATTACTTCCCCTAAGAGACAAACTAATAAAGAGGAAGAAGAAGGAGCAAGCCAAGGACCTATGACATGGAATGAATTTTTAAATTTCTTAAGTCCAAATTATACTCCCGGTCAAACGCCTACGCAAACACCTGATCAAACATTAGAGCCATCAAAAGTAAATACTAGAGATCCTAAACCACCATTTTCTACTTCATCCCCAACAAAAAAACAAGATGAAGAACCAAAATCTAGAACAGTGCTTCCTTTAGATTTTAAATCTCCAGATCTTGGATTTGCAAAACCTGGGGGAACGGCATTTATGACAAAAGAAGATTATAGATAATTTTTTCATAATCAAATTCTGTTCCGTTAAAATAATTATCTCTAAATAATTGAATGTCTTGATAATAAAGCTCTTTTTTATTATTAAAGATTATTTGTGGATCATGCCCTAATTGAAATAATACTTTTTGAAACAAGAGTCTTCCAGTGCGACCATTCCCATCTATAAAAGGATGCACCACTTCAAACATGTGATGAACTAATGTAGCAACATCAAATGCTGACAAAGATTCATCCTGCATTAATTTGTCACTTATGTAAAACCATTGAGACATTAAATTCTGAATCATATAGGGCGAAGGAGCCTTTGTACCTCCTATAAAAACATTACAATTTCTATAAGATCCGCTACCGCCATCTTGCTCAAAAAATGGTATGCCTCTAGTTAATAATCTATGTATATCTAATGGAGTGTTTTGATTTAATTCCCATCCATTAGACAATACATAATTCAAAGCCTTCATGTGATTGTCATACATAAGCTGACCAGGCATAAAAGATGGATAACCAGGCTGAGGATCAATCAAACCGCTTTCATGAATAAATATTTCCTTCCAACCACTACAGCAATCTTTCATAATAATCTCCTTAACACTAGATAAAAGAATTATATATGCTTTTCCATAATTAAACAAAAGGATTAGAAAATTAAGTGTCAAGGAGAATTCAAAATGTTCCAGTCATCATCATTCCTTTCTAAAATACTAAAGAAAACTGTTGGTATTCCTGAAGTCAATTTAAATAAAATCCCTTTTGCTAATAGAATTGTCGGCGAATGGGAAAAGAAATCAATGCAAGATTTAGTAAAGCAACTACCAAAAGATACAATCTTGAGACTGATTGAAGTTTGTAATGAAGAACTAGACAATAAATAAACTAACAAAAAGCAAAAAAATAAATATTTGGTTAGTTGATATTCTTCTGGAGGGGAGACCTATGAGCAAAGACCAAAAAGAAAGATTAACAATAATCTTTTGTTACTCAATTATTTCCATTGTTATGCTTTCGATATTATATAACATTAAATGATAAAAAAGGGCTTGATTTTAAGCCCTTTTTATTTATAAGGTATAATTAAAATATGCATGAATATAAAAATCTAGATTGCCTGGAGTATTTAAAAAATCTTAAAGATAACAGTGTTGACCTCATACTAACCGATCCACCTTACTTTATTGGATATGATAAAGGCAAAGGATGGGATTCGCAATGGAACTCAGATCAAGACTATCTAGATTGGTGCAAAAAATGGTCCTTAGAATGCGCTAGAGTATTAAAGCCTAATAAGATGATGTGCGTATTTGGAACCTTAAAATACAATACTTTTTTGCGCTATAGACTTGAAATATTAGACAAACTACCAAACTTCTTCCAACAACCAGAAATTATATGGTCTTACAATTGGGGCGGAAGAAGTAAAACAAACTTTGCTAGAAAACATGAATTTATTTGGTGCTACTCTAAAGAAAAAACTTTTACTTTTAACGCAGATGATATTAGAACAGAACGTAAACAAAAAACTAATATTAGAACAGGTAAAGAATATGAATATGGAACTATTCCTACTTGTGTTTGGGAAAAGAATAATCACACAACTAGCAAAGAATATTGTAATTGGCATCCTACACAAAAACCAATTAGCATATTAGAAAGATTCATCAAAGCATATACTAACCCAGGAGATACAGTATTAGATATCTTCACAGGTGCAGCATCAACACTTATAGCAGCAGATAATACAGATAGAATATTCAAAGGCTGTGAAATTGATAGTGAATTTTATGATCTATCAATAACTAGATATAAAGAACTAACAGGGAAAGAACTATAACATGAAACTAGAATGGGAAAATAACAAAACAGCAAGCTTAGTAATAAAAATAGCTGTAGTACTTTTACTTTTATTAGGAATTTATCAAACTTTCTTAACAAA